>Ga0335085_10016143_pt1 | contig 10807 bp, 9 predicted proteins | sample Lox_Sample_45_FD_206712 | JGI IMG/M metagenome (GOLD analysis project Ga0335085, IMG submission 206712) | Soil microbial communities from Loxahatchee National Wildlife Refuge, Florida, United States - Lox_Sample_4.5 | ecosystem: Environmental > Terrestrial > Soil > Wetlands | place: USA: Florida... | reverse complement strand
GCTACGCCTACGACGTCGTCAACGCCGTGCTCGCGGCCGGCGCCGACGACGTGCGCGACGCCATCGCCCGCGCTGAAGCTCTCACCGCCGTGCGCGGCTCCGACGACTTCGCCGCCATCTCCGCTGCCTTCAAGCGCATCAAGAACATCCTGCGCCAGGCCGAAGAGAAGAAGTTCGCGCTCGGCTCCGCAAACGGCATTACGCTCTCGGCGGAAGCGCAGCGGCTCAACGATGCGGCCACGGCCCTGGCGCCTGAGGTTGCTTCGCTGCGCCAGATCCGCTCCTACAATGAGGCTCTGGCTCTGATCGCTTCGCTGCGGCCCGCCGTCGATACATTTTTCGATAAAGTCATGGTGCTCGATTCCGACGAAAAGCTGCGCGGCGCACACCTGGGCCTGATTGACGCGGTGCTTCGCAACTTTTCAACCATCGCCGACTTCAGCGAAATCGTCGTGGCGTAACCGGCTGCGGAGGGAGCAGCAGCCTACAGGCTGCTGAACTGATTTGACCGGAAATCATGGGGCCTTCGGGCCCGGAGCTTTCCGTTAGATCGACTATCCTGTTCCTATGAGCCACAAAAACATCAGCGTTGTCCGTTCCGGGCAGTTCAGTTCCGGCACATCGCAAACGTCCGGCTCCGAGCGCCACGCGGCCATTTGCGCCGAATTGGGTGTCACCTCCAGCATGTGGGGCGGAACGTTCCTGGTCGGGCCCGGAGCGCGCACCGGCATCCATCACCACGGCTCGCAGGAAACAATCGTCTACGCTCTTGAAGGCGAGTCGTATGTCGAGTGGGGAGAGCGCGGAGAGCACAATGCTACCGTTCGCGCAGGCGACTTCCTCCACGTTCCCGCCGGCCTGCCGCACCGCGAAATCAACCCATCGACTGACAAACCTTTTCGATGGGTAGTAATCCGCAGTTCCGCCGAACCCATCGTAGTCAATCTCCCCGACGACTACTGGGGATGACACGAAGCGTGTCAGCGGCCACATTCTTCGCTCCAGCAAATTACACCAATCGCTAGAAGCTGCCTTTCACCACTTCGCACTTTTTCAGGAAATCCGGATCGATCTCAATCCCTAATCCCGGCCCGCTGGGCACGCGAATCACGCCGTGCTCGTCGCTGCGCAGGCTTGACGTTGCGCAGTGATACGGCAGCTCGTTGTTGAACTCCTTGAACTCGTGGTACGGGCCGGAGTTGGGTATCGACGATACGTAATGCATCATGTACACATAGCCCAGCCCCGTTGACGAGATATGCGGAATGCACTGCTTGCCGAATGCATGGGCCATGCGCGCTACTTGCACGCAGCGAATCATGCCGCCGAAGTAAAACATGTCCGGCTGCACGATTGACAGGCCGCCATTCGCCACCAGCCAGCGGAAGTTGTGCGTGCTCGGCTCCTGCTCGCCGCCGGCGATCGGAATCTCAAGCGCAGCGGCTACCGCCTTCGTCTCCTCGTACCAGTCAAAGGGCACAGGCTCTTCGTAGAACGCGTACTTGTACTCCTGCATCAGCTTGCCGATCGGTATCGCTTCGGCCACCGTGTAGGAGCCGTTCGCATCGGCGGAGATGATCATGTCGTCGCCAAAGGTCTTGCGCACCAGCGGAATGAGCTTCTCGCTGCGGCCCGCGGGATACTCGGCGTGGCTCATGCGTCCGCCGAGCTTGAACTTGATCGCTTTGGCATGCGAAATCTCCACATCGCGCTTCAGGTGCTCGATCACTTCTTCGGCGGAGTTGTCGCGCTCGCCGTTTGCCTGATAAACGCTGATGGCCGGGTTGTAAATCTTGTCGCTGATCAGCAATCCAATCGACCGGTTGGCCATCTTGCCGAACATGTCGAGAATGGCGAACTCGATGGTCGCGATGGGCACCCATATGGCCAGCCCCTGCATCTTGTAATTACTGTCGTAGACCGTTGCCGCCGGAATCAGGCTTTCAATGTCGCGCGCATCCTTGCCCACGAAGAACGGCGCAATCCGTTTGACAAAAATCGCATAAAGCGACGACATCTGCTCGGCGTTCGAAACCGAGATGCCTTCGTGCCCGTCCTTCGACCTTACTCGGCAAAGCCACTGCTTTTGCTGATGAAGCAATTCGACCGACTCGATGATGACCGGATCGGGAAACAGCTCGCGCTTGAACACCGGCTGTTTCAGAATCGCGTCGAGCCGCGCATAGCGCGCCTGGAGAGTACCGGGCAATCCGTGCCGTGGCGCGTTCAAGAATTGTCCCGGGATACTCAATGGCATGGCAGCCGCTCCGGCTGCCGCACCTGCAATAAATCCCCGCCGGCTGATACTCACCCATGGTCTCCTTTAAGTTAGCGCGCATAACTCGCACTTTAGGCTAGCGAGGCAATTCTAATTTGTCAGCGGGCTTGTTGTGCCATGCCGTCCACGTCATTCGCGCCACCTCATAGGTTCCATAAATAATGTTGGCGCGCAGCGTGTCATTGCGAAGCGTGAGGATTTGCCGCCGAATGTAGCGGAAGACATGATTGCCGGGCTTGTAGCTTCCACCCTTCATGTTCAAAGCAAGTTGCTCGCCGGGCGGTTTGCAATCCTGCAGCGTGATCACGGCAACCGAGCCATCGGTACGCATGGTGTCTCCGGTCGCATTGCGGGTTGCAGTCGCGAGTCCGGGGCGTGACACTTCGCTGACCGACTTCACGCAGCCGGCAAAGTTCAAATCGCGAATGACAGTGGCACGCTCGTCATCGATGTCCGGCGCAATATGATGCACAAAGCCCTTGTACTTTACTGAAAGAACCGCGCTCGTGTCGTGAGTTGATGAGATCACCCAGATGGGGTCGGCGTATTGCTGAGACGACCACCGCCAAATGCGGAGGTGATCGCGGCGGCCGTAGCTGTTTAGGCTCTTTTGCCAGTTCATGTCCTCGGGCCTGCCGTTCAGCAGCAAAGTCATCATGGGCTGTTGCTTATAGCCGCTGTTATTCAACAGCGCATACAAATTTTTGAACCATGTGCCTTTTGTGTTTGGCGAGGCGTCATTCCAACTTGTCGCATGAAATGCCGCGTTGACCTGCTGTTCGGTCCCGAGAAATACGATGTTTACGATGTCGGCATCGATGTGTTTCATCGTCGTGGTGCGCGACGGTAGCCGGCGAACCATCTGCTCCAGTTGATCTGAATCGGGAGTCGGCGGCGGTGCCGTTTCGTGCATGGTGTTTTCCGTTGCCGGTGGCGGCAGAATCTCTGTCGTAGTTCGAAGGCGGATGTCCGTGCCGGCCGGGTAAAAGATCTCCGGTTCAGGGAAGATCGGGAACACCGCCTTGTAAGCGATCAATACCGGATCCGAATAGGGATTCCAGGTGGGCAGGTGGATCAAGCGGCTATTGATGTTTCCCTGAAAGGTATTGGAACTGCGGATGCCTTGAATCACTCCATTGCGAACCTGCTCGCGCGCATTGTCCACCTCTTCAACTCGCGCGGTGAATTTGACCGCAACGCCGGGCGTCGCATCGGCGTGGTTGAATTCAAGCTCAAGAGAAGCGGTTTCATGGCGAATTCCCCATCCCACTTTGCGTTTGCTTCGAACAATGCCTTCGATCCGCGCGCCCATGGGAATCGCAATCTGGTCGTCGCAGGCGAGTTCCTGGGTTAAGACCGCATGAACCGAATCGCCCACCTTCGCCGTGTATGTGGAGATGGGAGAGGAGAGGCGAACCCACAGAGATTGACCTGGGGGCACCCGGTCGCACCCGAATGCTGCCGACGTGGCGAGCAGGAAATAAGAAAGGATGCAGCCACGGTTAAAATTCGGCGGGATGTTCACGCAAAAAGGCCTCCCTTTCCTGAATCTCCAAAATGCCCGGGCTGTATCGACGAACATGAGTTGGCGAAAGGGTGGAATCTGTGGCGCAATTCCGTGCCAAAACAAACGAAGAACAAAAGCAGATCCTTCACTCCCCCGGCTGCGCCATCCCACTCACGAAGAAAGGCGAGCAGGGCCCCAAACGCGCACCGTTCAGGATGACACTCTTTCACCTTTCTGAGACCTAGCAGAAGGCTAAGTGTCGATGCTGCCTGATGGAATGAGCCCCGATTGCCGAGCGAGAAAGAGTGAAACTGCCTTTCTGAGATCGAAGATGCACCGTAACCGTACCTAGTTGCCTTGCTTTTGCGAGCATTGGCATCCATGGCGGCCGCATCGTCGGCCACCCTGCTTCTCATTGCAGAATGGGGCCTTTCAAGTGCGCCGCCCCAGCCGCGCATTTGTGCGACCCCGCGCCCTTCACCCACGTCTACAATCTATATAGACATGGCAGACACGCTTTATTTGAGCCTTTGGTATCCGAATCTGCGCCTTACAGCACTACCTGACAAGCTGGTTGCGGTGCTTGGCGCTTTTGCCGCCCACGGCGGCGAGGCGGGCGTGTACGCGGCCACGGTTTGGCCGGTCAGCTGGAGCGAGTCGCCCGTCTTTCAGCGCGTGTGGGGCCGCAGCGGGCCAAACGCCTCAAAGGGCATCGAACCTCGAACCGCCATTGAAGAGGCGCTGGAGTTGCTTCATGATGATTACGCTTACGAATTCCAGATCGGCTGGAACCTTTGGGAGCTGGAGAACGGCGGCGACCTGGACGAGCGCTGGGTGCTGCAGACCCGGTTTGTACGCGTAACGGCCTTCGGCCCATTGTTTGAAGAGAGCGCGTACGAACAGGACGGCCATATTCGCGTCGATTTCGGCCACGACACGCCGTTCCTTGAAGAAGATGTCACCCTCGACGCTGTCGGCGCCCGCCACGTGGAAGAGAACGTCCGCCAGCTCGTCGAGCTGACCACGGCCATCGAAAAAGACTCCGGAGCCACAGCGCGCCTTTTGTGGAGCGAGCTCGGAGAGAGCCTTGCACAACGTCTCGCCGCGCGTCTGGGAACGAGGAATTAAAAAGTGCGGATCACCATCGAGCGGCTCCGAACACTGGTGCTGGCTGCAGGCGTTGTGCTGGCAGTGGCGTTGGTTGCGTCTCTGGGAATTGCCAAGTTCCACAATCGCCTTAACACGCGCGAACTTCCCAAGAAGCTCGGCATCGACATCAGCCAGGAAGCAAACGGTGTTACATACTCGCATGCTCTCGGCGCCCATTCGCAATTCAAGATTCATGCTTCAAAAGCGGAGCAGCTTAAGAATGGCTTGATCCTCTTGCACGAAGTTCAGATCGAGCTCTTCGGCCAGGACGGCGATCGGCTCGACCGCATTGAGGGCCACGAGTTCGAGTACAACGAAAAAGATGGCACCGCGACCGCCACCGGCCCCGTTGAGATTACGCTCATGCGGCCGATGGTGGCGCCCGCTATTGCGCCCAATGCCGCACCCGGCCACGCCATCAAGAAAAGGAACCTCTACAAGCCGCTGGAAAACGCCGCGCAGGAAGCCGCATCCGGTGAGATTCACGTAAAGACCAGCGGCCTTGTTTCAAACTGGCATACCGGCGTGACCTCGACCAATCAGCGCGTGGATTTTACTCTCAAACAGGGCGCGGGCAGTTCCCTCGGTGCTTTGTACGACTCGCAGCGCGGCGTTCTCATTCTTACCAGCAATGTAGAGATCGCCGTTGCGCGCGGGGGCGACCCGGTTCATATTCATGCGCAGCACGCAGCGTTCGAGCGCTCCAGCCTCACCTGCGATCTGACCGGCGCCTCAGCTAAGTTCAACAACGGCCAGGCGACTGCTACCGTAGCAAAGATCCTGTTCCGCGAGGATGGCTCGGCGGTCCGACTCGACGCTACAAGCGGATTATCTTTGGCGACCAACACCGGCGGGCACCTCGCCGCACCCACCGGTACTCTCGAATTCGACGAGCACAACCAGCCTCGCCACGGTCACCTGGAGGGCGGCGTTCAAATGGAATCTGCTTCTTCCAACCGCCAGATTCACGGCTCCTCTCCTGCGGCGGAGCTTGAGTTCTCTTCGAGCGGCGAGTTGAGCCACGCGCACCTGGAACGGGGCGTGGATTTCACCAGCAACGCGACCGCCAGGTCCTCTGCTGATGCCAAGTCGGGCGCCCGCGCCGAGTTGGTGCGGACCAGCAGGCACTGGCACTCTTCAGTCGCCGATATCGACTTTCGCGAAACCGGTCCACGAAAAGTTGAGCCCGCCTCCATACACGGAACAGGCGGAGTGGTGCTCACGGCAGAGACAAGGCACGGCAACGCGGAGCCCGTTCCCTCCCGCCTCGCCGCGGATGACCTGAGCGGCCAATTCGGCCCCGGCTCCGCCCTGCTTGCCATGACCGGCACGGGCCATGCTTCGTTCTCTGAGACCACCGGCAATGGTGCCAACCAATCCGCAGCAGGCGATCGAATCGATGCCCGCTTCGCTCCCGGCAGCGCTTCGGCCGACGGCGGCGCGTCTGTCGAAAACGTACAGGTGCAATCCGCCGATCTCGACGGTCACGTTACGTTGGTGCAGGAACCCTCTGCAGCCAAGCCTGGCGCGCAATCTCAATCACCCCTGCGCGCAACCGCCGGCAAAGCCGTTTACGAGGGCACCGGGCAATGGCTGCACCTTACGCTAAGTCCGCGCGTGGAAAACGGCGGCATGCAGGTGGCGGCGGACAAGATCGACATCTCGCAGCTTTCAGGAGATGCCTTCGCGCACGGCAACGTAAAGGTCACCTGGCTGAATAGCAATGGCAAGCCAGCTTCAGCCGGCGACGTGCTCTCGGTCGGCGGCCAGGGACCGGCGCACGCAATCGCCCAGGACATGGAGTTTAAGCGCGCCACCACGGCGGCCACATTCACCGGGCAAGCGCGCCTCTGGCAACAGGACAACTCAATTGCGGCGCCCATAATTCTTATAGACCGCAATCAGAAGACTCTAATCGCGCGCAGCAGCGATCCATCGAATCCTGTGCGCGTCGTGATGCTCAGTGCGTCGAGTTTGAATGCCTCGCAAGGCGCCGGCAGGACTTCGAGTCCCTCGGTGATCCGCGTGCGCGGAAGCGAACTCACCTACTCCGACGATAGCCGCAAAGCCTTCATGATCGGCGGCTCATTCGGCCAGGTGGCCGCCGAAACCGGCACCGCCACTTCGCTCTCAGACCAGGTGGAGTTGCTGCTTGCCCCTGCGGGCACACGCACCAGCCGGCAGGGCCAGGTTGACCGCATGACCGCCAGCGGCAAGGTCGCGGTAAATACGCAGGGCCGCAAAGGAACCGGCGAGCAGCTAACGTACAACGGCAATACCGGCGAGTACGTGCTAACAGGGACGGCATCTAACCCGCCTCAGATCAACGATTCGGCCCGCGGCACCGTTACCGGAGAAGCTTTGATTTTCCACAGCCGCGATGATAGCGTCAGTATCGAAGGCGGAAGACACGAGGCCAGGACCGAGACCACTGTGCACCAGTTGGACGGCAGAAAAGAGCCACGAAAATAAATGGAAATCCTGAAAGCTGAAGGAATTGGCAAGTCGTACAAAGGGAGGCAGGTTCTTCGCGGCGTCGATTTGAAAATCGCGCGCGGTGAAGTGGTTGGGTTGCTTGGTCCCAACGGAGCCGGGAAAACCACCAGCTTTTACATCATCGTCGGCCTCATTGCTCCGGAAAGCGGCCGGGTACTGGTTGATAACACCGACATAACCCGCACCCCGATGTACCTGCGCGCGCGCAACTTCGGCATTAGCTATCTTCCCCAGGAACCATCAGTATTCCGCAAGCTTGCGGTTGAAGAAAATATCCTTGCCGTTCTTGAAGCACAGCCGCTGGATGCGCGCGAGCGCCGCGTTCGCGCCGAGCGGCTGATAACGCAATTGAACCTGGGCCATATCCGTACCACCAAGGGATACGCCCTTTCAGGCGGCGAGCGGCGGCGCGTGGAAATTGCGCGCGCTCTCTGCATTCAACCCAATTTCATCCTGCTCGATGAGCCTTTCAGCGGCATCGATCCCATCGCGGTTCTGGAGCTGCAGAAGATCATCTTCGACCTCAAAGCAAGTGGCATCGGCATCCTGATTACCGACCACAACGTGCGTGAAACGCTTAGCGTTACCGACCGGGCCTACATCATCGCCGAAGGGCGAATTTTTCGCTCCGGAACTCCGCACGAACTTGGCAACGATCTTGAGGTCCGCCGCGTCTATCTGGGCGAGGGCTTCTCCCTCACCTGATCCTTCGAGACGTGGCGCTCAGGCATGGTGCCGAACTAGAATCGAGAAAATGCTCCCGGGTTGGGCAGGACGCCCAATTCGGGAATCGATGACTCTAAGTGGTGATTCGATTCGCTACGGTTTTCCTATAAGCTCTTTCGTACGCGATTAGACTCTGAATGAGTTAAGGTACTGATCCTCTATGGCGCTGCTGCAGCCAAAATTATCGTTGAAGGTGTCGCAACGCCAGGTCCTCACCCCGGGCCTGATGCAGATGGTAAGCGTGCTCGCCCTCAACAAGCTGGAACTGAAGGAGATGATCGATGCCGAGATGGTGGAAAACCCCGTCCTGGAAGAGATTGACGAGTCGGTTCCAATGCTGGATGAAGTGGCCGGCCGCCAGGAGCGCGAGGAGCGGGAGGAGCGGCTGGGGCTTCTTGAAAAGGGAGCGGAAGAACCCGCGGCGCCTCCCAAGGATCCTTTCAACGAAGTGGACTTTGGATCGTACTTCCAAGAGTACCTCGACCCTGGATTTGGCACGCAGCCGGAGTACGAAGACAGCGAAAGGCCCTCGTTTGAGAGTTTTCTCTCCTCGCCTACCACGCTGTCAGATCACCTGGCGTGGCAGTTGGGCGCTTTGAACCTTTCGCCCGCCCTGCATGCGGCCGCGGAACTCGTTATCGGCAACCTGGATGGTGACGGCTATCTTGCCGCCAGCGAAGAAGAGCTGGCCGAGACCTATTGCCAGATCGCCTACCCGAAAACCAACGGAACCGTGGTTGAAACGCCTCTCCCCGAACGCGAGGCCGCATTCGACCTTGCGAGGCGCGGCATCGATCTCGTTCAGCACCTTGATCCTGCAGGCGTCGGCGCCCGCGACCTCCGCGAGTGCCTCATGCTCCAGGTGGAAGCGCAGCAGCAGGAATTCGTCCAGCTCTACGGCAATGTGCCGGTGCAACTCGACGAAAAGTCGCATGGCAACCTGAAGGCGGAAGCCGAAGTCAAGATTGAAGAACGCCGACGCGCAATGGAAGTCGCCGCGCTCATCGTCGACCGGCACCTGCACCTGCTGCAAAAGCGCGACCTGAAGGACCTCGCCCGCGCCGCGCAAGTGAGCATGGATGAAGCCCACCTTGGGATGGAGTTCATTCGCACGCTCGATCCGCGCCCCGGTCGCATTTACAACCGCGAGCAAACGCGGCTCATTGAGCCCGACGTTGTCTTTCTCAAGCGCGGTGGCGAATGGGTCGTCTCAATGAACGAGGAAGACCTGCCCAGCCTGCGCTTAAGTTCGCGCTACCGCCGCATGCTTGTCGCCGAAAACACTGACAAAGAGGTCAAGGACTACGTGAAGGAGCGCTTCCGCTCCGCCATGCAGCTAATGCGCAACATCGCGCAGCGCAAGAGCACAATTCTGCGCACCTGCGAAGTGATCGTGCGCCGCCAGCAGGAATTTCTCGACAAAGGCGTTGAAGCGCTTCGCCCCATGATGATCAAGGAAGTGGCCGAAGAGATTGGGGTACATCCTTCGACTATCAGCCGCGCCGTGGCCAACAAGTATGCGCACACCCCGCAGGGCGTGCTGGAGCTGCGCTTCTTCTTCTCGGAGGGCGCGAACGGCCCCGAAGGCGCAGACACGCCGCTGCTGGTTTTAAAGCGCAAGGTAAAAAAGCTCATCGAAGACGAAGACCCGCGCCATCCGCTCACCGACGATCAACTGGCAGCATTGCTCAAGTCGCACGGCATCCAGCTCACGCGGCGCACGGTAGCGAAATATCGCGAGGACATGAATATTCCTTCGACGCATCAGCGGCGGAGGCGGGAATAGCTTCGATCTCGCGGCGGCTTTCTTATTGTTCTCGTGAGAAGGGGACGGATTCCCGCTATTGGGTCCCTCTCAAGTCGTTGAATCAATGTTTAGCGAGTGAGAAAATAGAGTATGGCAACGATTCTGCGCAAATACACGAGCTTCGACGAGATGAAAGCCGACGAGTACCTTTATTGGCAGAGTCGGCCGGTACACGAGCGGATGGATGCCGTTGAAGAGCTAAATCGCGCCGCCGCTGCTATAAAGGGCATAGAGCCAGAGGCCGATGTACCAAGACTTCAAAGACCTTTTGTCCGCCTTTCATGCCCATGGCGTTAAGTATCTTATTGTGGGTGGCTACGCGGTCATTTTCCACGCACAGCCTCGCACGACCAAAGATATCGACCTCTTGATTCAGGCAGATCCCGCAAATGCTCGTGCGACCTATGCCGCTCTCCAAGAGTTCGGCATGCCGCTCGGAGATATCGAAGCCGAAGATTTCGCCAATCGCGGCAACTTCTTTCGCTTCGGATACGAGCCGCGTTGCGTAGACATCCTCCCCGACATTCCAGGAATTGCTTTTGAAGCCGCGTGGGAAAGGCGTGTAGAAGGAGTCATTGACCCGCACTCCGGCCTGAAGGGATTCTTTATCTCCGCTGAAGACCTAATCGCGACGAAGATGGCAGCCGGCAGGCCGCAAGACATTGCGGACGCCGAGGCGATTCGAAAAGCGATTGAAGCGCGATTACGAAAGACCTCTCGTGGCGACCAAAGTGACGGTTGAAAGCAGCAACTCACAGGACAACACTGTTGTTCATCACCGTAATCTCCGGCAGATCCCCTCCGCATTCCACCGTCACCGTCGCACCTTTCACGTTTGTGCCGG
>Ga0335085_10016142_pt1 | contig 10807 bp, 6 predicted proteins | sample Lox_Sample_45_FD_206712 | JGI IMG/M metagenome (GOLD analysis project Ga0335085, IMG submission 206712) | Soil microbial communities from Loxahatchee National Wildlife Refuge, Florida, United States - Lox_Sample_4.5 | ecosystem: Environmental > Terrestrial > Soil > Wetlands | place: USA: Florida... | reverse complement strand
ACGAACCCAATGAACAGGTAGAAGCCCGCCAGTATCTTCGAACTGTCGGTCGGGATCACGATCTGCGCCCCTGGACTCTGCAGCCCTCCCAGCGCGCTTCCGATCACGCCGTTGAACGCCACGAAGGACATGAAAATCGACAGCGCCATCACGTCCGCCATCGACCACTTCGACGACTCCAGCGCAAAGAACCGCGCGATTCGGTACTTCTGCAGCCACTCCAGACGCGCGAGGCAGATTCCCATCGTCACGATCTTCAGCGTCGGGAAAATTACGCTGAACGTCAGCAGCAGGACCGCCACAATCGTCATCTCCGGCTTGCCGACGTCGAGAAGCGTGTGGAAGACTTCCAGCACGGTTTTGCTCTGGTAATAGAGCAACTGCTCGCTGAACGAAATCGGCTGTCCGAAGAACGTGAATGCCACGCGCGAAACGCGCGCTTCCACTTCGAGCATTGGCGACAGCACGCCGCCCGCCAGAAGCACGATGCAGAACAGCAGCGCGACCAGCACCTCATACCAACGCAGCGCCGCGCGCCGGATCAGCAATAACGCGAACGCCACGGCCGCCGCTCCGAGCGCCGATAAATATGACCGCTCGATTGCCGCGTCCGCTTCGCCGATCCGCTTCCCCAGTTCCACCCGGCACGCCGCAGCATCCGCGCATCCATACTGTTTGAGAATCGCGTTGTACCGCGTCATATCTACCGGACTGAACGTTCCCTTCGCGCCTTCCGCAATCAGGCCCGCCAGATACTTCTTCACCGCCGCTTTATTCTCTTTGCTCCCCAGCTCATTCAGTACGACGCCGGCGAACTGCGGCACCTTCGGCTTTAGCCCGTTCACCATGCCATTGACGAGAAGTGCCTGCGCCTGCGCTGCGAACCCCGCCGGCGGCGCGCCAGGTTTGGGCTTCGGCGCAAGCTGTTCCTTCACCTGATCGAGCAATCGATACAGGGCCCGCTCCACCATCGGCCGCAGGCTCGCGCGATTCTGCGCCGTCAGATCGAGCGCATCGATCTGCTTATCCAGAATCGGCAGAATCTGGTCGACCCACCGGTTTGCGTTGAACAACCCATACCGGATGTGCTCGGTCTCCGCGAGGTTCTCGCGCAGCGCGCGCCGCGCCCCCAGCTCATCCCACGCTCGCCACGTGAATAGGACCGCGGGCACAAGCAGCACGACTGCGATCGCGAATCGCGCGAACCGCACTAGCGCCCCGCACCGCCCGCGGGAGCCGTACCCAGTTCCGCCGGCAGCGGAAAATTACCTTCATATGGCGGCCAGTTCGGCACCGGCTGATCGTTCGGCGGGTAAAACATCGCCGAATAGACGTGGCGGATTTTGTTGTTGTCGATCACAAACCACTCGGCGAATGCATTGCGCCGCGACATCGATCCGGGCTTCCGAATGAACACCGCGTAGGCGAGCACAATCTGGGCCTCCGTATCCACCAGCGGAAACCGCCGCGCGGCCACGTTCGACAGATTGAAATTCTGCAGTCCCGACGCGCACGAACTCCCCGGCCGCACGCCCGGCGGGGGAGTTGCCGAAGGCGCCTGCCCCGCCCGCGCCGTCGGATCGCCCGACACGGTCTGTCCGTTCTCGAGGCGCGAACATCCTGGATGCGCCATGATCATCGAACCGTCGTGCGCTGTGATGCCATCGAAATAGCTGTTCGTAATCGCCACCAGTTCCTCGCGCGAGAGCCGCTCCTTCACCGGCACCACGCGTTCCTCGATCGGATGCGCCGCCAGATTGTCCGGGGAAAACGCATACGCCTGCGGCTTCCCGTTGGCATCGAATCCATTGATGCCCGCCGCCACGCGCCGCGCGATCATCCACTCGCCCTCCATGATTTTGCGATTCTCGACGCGAATCCTGACCGTCGTCACCGTCGGCTCTTCGCCTTCGTTCAGCACGCCGAAGAATGCGGCCTGCTCAGTGACCGGATCGTAATAGCGCCGGTCCACCTTCCCGATCGACGTGACCGCCTTCCACGCGCCTTCGCCCAGCTTCACCAGCTTCGCGTTCTCCGTCTGGCGATAACCAAGGAACAGCGGCGCAGCCGCCGGATCGTGTTTCATCACGGCCTGCAGATACTGATCCAGCGTCGTCTTCAGACAAGCCCGGTCGCAGGGCGCGCACACCGCGGGCATCACGGCAATAATCAGAGTTCCAGCCAAATTCACTAATCGCATCGCAGATTCTCCACCGATCTATTGTGCTACGTGTCGCGGGCCGTCGCGGGTGTAGTCTGAACAGAACGGAGCCCAATGAAAAAGCCGCTCTTGCTTCTCATCATCCTCGCCGCAGCGCTGCTCGCCCAGGATCCCACCCGCGGCAGCGCTCTATATAAGGACCAGTGCGCCTCCTGCCACGGAGACCGCCTGCAGGGAAGCGCCGGGCCTCCGCTCGCCGCAGCCGACCTCGCCACCCGCTACTCCGCCGCCGAGCTCGTCAGCAAAATCCGCAACACGATGCCGCAGAACGATCCCGGCAGGCTCACCGCCGCCCAATCCGCCGACCTCGCCGCCTACATCCGGCAATCCAACACCGCCGCGCCCGTTACCACGGCCGCGGCCGCACCCAAAACCGACTTTCCGCCCACCGCCAATCTCCAGCAGCTCATGCGCGGCGTGATGTTCCCGAATTCGAACATCATCTTCACCGTTCAGACGCACGATCCCGGCGAAAGGAAGAAGCCCGGCGAGGTCGGCGATGGCGGCTTCAACTGGGCCCAATGGGGCAACAATCTTTACACCGGCTGGGACATCGTCGACTACGCCGCGCTCGCGCTCGCCGATACGGCCCAGCTCATGCTCGTCCCGGGGCGCCGCTGCGAGAACGGGAAGCCCGTTCCGGTCGACGATCCCGACTGGATCAAATTCACCAAAGAGCTCTCCGAAGTCGGCCGCAACGTGTATCGCGCCTCTCAAACGCGCGACCAGCAGAAGGTGAGCGACATGAGCGGCGATGTCGCAGACGCCTGTCTGCACTGCCATCAGGTCTATCGCGACCGTTTCCGCGGACGCGGACGCGGCCGTGGCGCCGCCGGTGGCCCGCCGGTCTCGGCCAACGAACTGCGCTGCACCAAAAACTAATACCCAACGCCCAACAGCTAATCGCCCCGAGAGCCCTGGCTCAAAACCGCGCACCAGGGTCCGCACGCGCGGATGACACACCCCCGTTACCGACGACCGACAACTGACGACCGTTAACTGGTCCCCATCGCCCTGCCAGTGATACAGTGTGGAATTTGGCGCAAACCGCCGGGCCGCAACGCCCTACAAATTACACGGAGTATCAGATCGTTTTGCATCGGATCGTCAAACAGGTTTTTCTTTGTTCAATCGTTTGCACCTGCCTGAACGCGGCCGACTCGCTTTCGTCCGTCACGGCGCCTTCGATCATCGATTCGGCCGCCGCGATTGAAGAAGCGCCCGCGGCCATCCAGGAAGAGCAGGCGCTGCCCATCCTGCCCGCAGGCGCCATTTCGCCGGAAGTCCTGGACGCGCAACTAAGCGGACTCCGCCGCTTCCAGATGCTGGCAAGCTGCAAGGTCGCGCCGCTCCCCGACATCGAAGACCCCGAAGCCCTGGCCTTCGAGAAGAACTCGGAATCCGCCGCTGCCGACGTCGCCGAACTTACGCCGGACACGGCCCAGGCGCTGAACACCTTCGAAGACCTGGTGACCTCGCTCGGCGGGACATTCGATCTGAAATCCGCCTATCGCCCCCCGGCCTATCAGGCCCATCTCCACGACGTCTGGGTCAAGTGGGTGAAGGAGCTGCGCAACAACCACAAGCCCGGATGCCAGGCGCTGCGCGAGGAAGTCGGCGCCGAATTCAAACGCCATCAACTGCTCATCCGCCAGCAGCCGGTCCCGTCCTCCGACCATGCGCTCGGACTGGCGTTTGACGCTGCCGTGGCCATGCCGCGGGCGGCGCGCCTCAATCGAAAGCGCGTCACCGTCGATAAACTCGCGGCTCTCGCGGGCATCCGGCGGCCGAACAGCCGCCGTGACCCGGTCCATTTCACGCTGGTTCCGCAACACCCTGCCGCCGCCGATTAGAGCGGTGTCAGCAATCTCCGTACTCACCCGAACTTATGAAGCTCACGTGGACCAAAACCGACGAGGCGCCGGCGATTGCGTCGTACGCGCTCCTGCCCATCCTGCGCGCGTTTTGCAAAGGGACGGGAGTGGAGATCGAAACAGCCGATATCTCGCTCGCCGGCCGTATCGTCGCCAACTTCCCTGAGCGCCTCAGGCCGGAGCAGAGAATTCCCGATGAGTTGACGCGGCTGGGAGAGCTTGCCAAAACGCCGGAAGCCAACATCGTCAAACTGCCCAACATCAGCGCGTCCATTCCGCAGCTCCGCGACGCTATCGCGGAACTGCAGGCAAAGGGCTACAACGTTCCCGATTATCCCGACGCCCCTGCCACTGACGAAGAGCGTGCGGTGCAGGCCCGGTACGCCGTAGTTCTGGGCTCGGCCGTGAATCCCGTATTGCGCGAAGGCAATTCCGACCGGCGCGCTTCCGGCTCGGTGAAAGCGTTCGCGCGCAAGCATCCGCACCGGCTGATGAAGCCGTGGCCGGCATCCGGCTCCGTGACGCGTGTCGCCCACATGAACAGCAGGGACTTTTTCGGCGGCGAGAAATCCGTGACGCTGCGCTCGGCGACCGGCGCGCGTATCGAATTCGTGGATGCGACAGGCGCGGTAAAAATCCTGAAGCAAAAACTCCCGCTCAGCGCAGGCGAAGTTCTGGACTGCGCGGTGATGAACGTGGCAGCGCTGCGGCAATTCTATGCGGAGCAGATCGCCGCCGCCAAGGCGGACAACGCGCTGTTCTCCCTGCATCTGAAGTGCACGATGATGAAGGTCTCCGACCCGATCATGTTCGGGCACTGCGTGTCCGAGTATTTCGCCGGCGCCCTCTCGAAACACGCCGGCGTCCTCGCCGGGATTGGCGCCAACGTCAACAACGGACTCGCCGATGTGCTCAGCAAACTCGGCCAGCTTCCCGCGGAGAAAAAGGCCGAGATCGAAGCCGACATTGCGGCTTGTTACGAAACGCGTCCCGGCCTCGCGATGGTGGATTCGCGCGCCGGCAGGACCAATCTGCATGTTCCCAGTGACGTGATCATCGACGCATCGATGCCTGTCCTGATCCGCGATGGCGGCAAAATGTGGAACAAAGAGGATGCGCTGCAGGACACGGTCGCCGTGATTCCGGACCGCTGCTACGCCACCATTTATCAGGCGGTGATTGAGGACTGCAAACAGAACGGACAGTTCGATCCGTCGACCATGGGCAGCGTATCCAATGTCGGGCTCATGGCGCAGAAGGCCGAAGAGTACGGTTCGCACGACAAGACGTTTGTGGCGCCTGACGCCGGATCGATTCGCATCGTCGATGACGGCGGCCACATTTTGCTCGAACAGAGCGTCGAGCCTGGCGACATCTTCCGTGCCTGCCAGACGAAAGACGAGCCCGTGGGCGACTGGGTGAAGCTGGGGGTCGCGCGGGCGCGCGCGACCGGCACACCCGCGGTGTTCTGGCTCGACCCCGACCGCGGCCACGATGCGCAAATCATTCAGAAAGTAAAAGCCTGTCTCGCTGAACATAACCTCTCCGGCCTCGAAATCAAAATCCTGAAGCCCGTCGACGCGATGAAATTCTCGCTCGCGCGAATTCGCCGCGGCGAAGACACCATCTCCGTCACGGGCAACGTGCTTCGTGACTACCTCACCGACCTGTTCCCCATCCTCGAGCTGGGGACGAGCGCCCGCATGCTCTCGATCGTCCCGCTGCTGCAGGGCGGTCAGCTGTTCGAAACCGGCGCCGGCGGTTCGGCGCCCAAGCACGTGCAGCAGCTGCTGAAAGAAGGCCATCTGCGATGGGACTCTCTGGGCGAGTACTGCGCGCTTGTGCCATCGCTCGAATTGATGGCGACAAACGGCGGCAACCCGCGCGCCCATATTCTTTCGAAGACGCTGGACGAGGCCATCGGCCAGTATCTTGAAGACTCCCGCTACCCCTCGGCGAAGGTCAACGAGATCGACAACCGCGGTTCGACCTACTATCTCGCGCTGGCATGGGCGAAGGCGCTCGCCGCCCAGGACGAGGACGCGGAACTGAAGCAACGCTTCGCTCCGATGGCCGCGGCGCTCTCCGAGGCCGAGGGCAAAATCACGCAGGAGCTACTGGCGGCGCAGGGCCAGCCGGCAGACATCGGGGGCTACTACATCCCGGACGACGATAAGTGTGCCGCAGCGATGCGCCCCAGCGCGACGCTGAACGCGATCATCGATCGGTCTTAAAAAACTGCGCGACTAGCGCCAGCCGCCGCTCCGCCGCCGTGGCCGGAACGATTGTTTCCCGCTGCCGAAGCGCTTTGCGACCGGGATTTCAACGACGCGCGATGCGCGCTCATCGGCCTTTAAGCCGTCCGGCACTTCTTTCATGGTGAGCGAAGTCTTCAGCACGCGTTCGATATTGCGGACATCGGTTCGTTCGGCGCGCGTCGCGAAGGTGGACGCGACGCCGCGGGCACCGGCGCGCCCGGTGCGCCCGACGCGATGGATGAAGTCCTCGGCCTGCTGCGGCAGATCGAAATTCACTACGTGCGCGATGTCGTCGACATGGATGCCGCGCGCGGCGACGTCTGTCGCCACCAGCACGCGATATTGCCCGTTCTGAAATCCGCGCAGCGCCATGTTGCGCTGGTTCTGCGAACGATCGCCATGGATCGCCGCGGCCTTCACGTCCGCCCCATGCAGCTTTTTCGCCAGACGCTCAGCGCCGCGTTTGGTGCGCGCAAAGACAAGGAACGATCCTTCGCCAGTCGCCAGCAGATGATTCAGCAGCGCCAGTTTTCGATCCTGCTCGACCTCATAAACGTGCATATCGATGTGTTCAGCCGGCTTCGTAATCGATCCGACGGCGATGCGCACCGGTTTGCGCAGATACCTGTCGATCAGGCGCGCAACGGAAGATTCCATGGTGGCCGAAAAGAACAATGTCTGGCGGCTGGCGGGCGTCCGGCGCAGAATGCTTTCGACCGCCGGCAGGAAGCCCATGTCCAGCATGCGATCGGCCTCGTCGAGCACGACGATCCGGGTCCTGGCGATGTCCACCAGATTGCGGTTGATGAAGTCGCAGAGACGCCCGGGTGTGGCGATGATCACCTGCGCGCCCTGGCGGATGGATTTGAGCTGGGCCGCTTCGCTCATGCCGCCGACCACAACGGCGCAACGCACGCCGGTGCCAGGCGCGAGCAGCTGGAACGTCTGATGGATCTGCAACGCGAGCTCGCGCGTCGGGCTCAGGATCAACGCCTGGGGCCCGAGACTCAGCGGTTTTGAAATAAGATCGGCGAGAACGGGAAGGGCGAAGGCGAGTGTTTTACCAGTGCCTGTCTGGGCAGTAGCGACAACGTCGTTACCGAGTGTGGCGGGAGGAATGGCCTGGGCCTGGATCGGCGTCGGCGTAACGAAGGCCTGCGCTGCAAGGTTTTTCCGCAGTACAGGCGAGGTGACTAAGTCAAAAAATAGATTCATTCGAAAGTTGTTTTGTGAGGCAAACCAGCGGGGCCGAAAAGGAAGGAGGCTTAGCGGATCGACTTCAGTAACTGGAGTCATTATAGCGCGGCCTCCACGGCGGACCGAAAACCGGGAACCGGCGGCGGCTGGAAACCCGGCGAAAAACGGGGGACAGGCAACGAAATTCCGGACGCGGGTTTGCACCGCTCTTCGGTCGTTGACGTCGCGGAATTTCGCACCCTGTCCCCCGTTTTTCGCCGGGTTTCAGTTAGCCAGGCTGCGCAGAAGTGCGGAGGGGCAAAGCCGCGTAGAATGGGCCTTCTGCAGATTTCGGAGTTCATTGTCCACGGCCAACGCTTCACCTGCCTGCGACTTCGAAATCCATTGTTTGGGAAGCCGTTCGATACTTCCCTTTCGCGAGATTGTCCGTCACGGCCACCTGCAGCACGTAATCGCCGTTCCTGCTGTCCGCCCCCAACTCCAGGGTTTCCTCCATTTGCACCCGTTTCGGATCGCGGTTGGTTTTCAGATCAGCAGCCAATGGCTTACTTTCGAACACCTGCTCTCCGTCGTGGAACAAATGCGTCTCGATACTGATATCGGGCGACCCCTTTCCGCCGGCATGCGCGTTGAAGATCTCCCAGGAAAGGGCCATCGTTTGGCCCGGCTTGAAAATCCGAATAGCCGCGCTGCCCATCGGATCGGCATTGCCTCCGGCGGGCGCCTTTTCATTCAGAAGAATTGACGACAAAGTCAGCTTGCCATTTTTGAGATCGGGCACTTCCACAAACTGGCTGGCCGAGCCGAGCCGACCGGAGTTGACGTCGCGAACGGCCACGCGCAGCTGGTACGCGCCTGGTTTGCGCACCGAGTGAGCGACCGAGTAAATCAGCCCGTTCTTCAGCGCGAGCTCGTAAGTGCTACCCTTTGCGCGCATCGTGTACTTCTTGTTCGTGACATCCCTTGCCGCGCTGTCGTCGCCGTACGTGGCGGCGATGAAGTCGAATTCGGCCCGATGCCAGCCATCAGGCTCATCAACAAATCTGAAGTCCCTCGCATCGAGATACAGCATCGTGGTGAGAAATGACCCGCTCTTGCTGTCATTCGCAAACAGCGGCGTCAGACGCACGTGAATACCAGATGCCGTGAACGGCGAATGCAGGGCGCGCATCATTAGCTGCCGTCCCGACGGCGCAGGCCGGTCCGAATCGGGATTTCCCAAAAAGCCCTTTCGCCAGCGCACAAGCAGGCCGGGCCTTTTGACCCGCACCTCAAGCCGGTGAAATCTCAGGGGACCGTGTTTCGCATCGAAGGTCATGGCGTCGGGATGATATCCGATCAGGTAGTAGCTGGAATCCGCCAGGGCTTTCTGCAGGGCGCCGCTGAGGTCATTCGTATTGCCAAGAAAGAGGCCGCCTGTTTGATCCGCCAGCAGCCGCAGCCCGTCCTGGGATTCTGAAACATCTTCGAGACGCCGCGGGAGAACCTGGGCCAGCCGCCGGGCGCTCATTGCCGCGACGTTGTCGGCAGCGGTGATGCCGGAGTATGCGAGACCGCGCGGATCGACGCCGTAAATCGCCACGCCCGCGCGATTCGCACGATCCCCGAGACGTTGCAACTGGTCGACGATGCCAGCGTTCGCCGTCGTGAATTGAGTGCCCTGCGGTTGATACACGACTCGCAGGTTTTCCGAGAAGAGCGCGAGGGATTTCCGGCCCGGCAGATCCCGCAAGCCGTCTACGGCGAACAGGACTGCCCCGAGCGTTCCAACCGTGAAATATTCGCTGAGGCCCCCTGCATCACCTGTATCCGTGAGTTGAAGTTGCGGACGCCTGATGGCGTTGTACTTCAGATGTTCGATCGCCGACTGCAGGATTCTCTTGTCTGCGGTGAATTGCTGCAGCACGCCCATGCCGGCGCCGGTGCGCATAATCGCGACCAGATCTCCTGGCTGCATTTCCTCGTCGACGAACTTTTGGAGCGCCTGGCGTACGCGGTACATGCTTTCAAAGGAAAGGCTCAGGTCGTCGACCACCAGCGCCAGGGTTCTTCTAACGTCGGGCGGTGTCAGCTTCGGCGTGAGCGTGGGCACATCGCCTTTGCGGGCCAATCCGGAGTTCGGCGCTTTCGCCGCCGGACTGACATAAGAGAAATTGGTGATCTTCTGCAGCTTGCCGTCCTGCAGGATGTCGAAATCGGCCGCCGTGAGCCCCGCAACGGAGGCGCCTTTTGAATCGGTGACTACGGCGTCAACCTGCACGAGGTTGACATTGACGCGAAACACAGGGCTATCCGGCGTCTGCGCCTGGGCAAGCAGCAGAGTTATACGCAGAATTACGACGCTCCCAAGGAGCCGCAGCATGCCGAACCGGGTCAAATATAACCTGCCCCGACTCTATGAACAATACCGGGCAAAAGGTAGAAAGAAACCGAAAGATTGGGTAGACCGACCGGATCCCGGGCCAGGCTGCGCATGTAACGCTCTCGTTTGGTATTATCCGGGAAATCAAATGACCGCAAGTCAGGTGTTAAAGCCGTTGGCGCCGCGAACAGATCGCACCGCCTACATCGTCTGGATGACTATTATCTGGGCCGCAATACTGATCGGATTTGCACTTGATTTCACGCGTTATCTGCATGAGACTCCGCCGCCCCCCGCAATTCTGCACATCCATGGCGCCGTTTATGTTATGTGGCTGATCCTCGTTTCGATGCAGATTTTCCTGGTTCAGGCGGGTAATATCCGGTTTCATATGCGGCTCGGCTGGGCAGTCGCGATCGTCTCGGCGGCGATGGTTCCGCTGGGGCTTGTGGCAGCCCTGGTCGATCAGGCGCGGCAGGCCGGTCATGCCGACTACGCGCCGCAGTTTCTGGCGCTTGAATTCGAGGAGATGTTCGCATTCTCGACGTTCATCATCGCCGGCCTGCTCACACGAAGAAGTCTGGCGGAGCACAAGCGTTGGATGATCCTCTCCGCAGTGGCGATTTCCGATGCCGGTTTCGCGCGGATCTGGGTGATGGGAATCAATCACACCCTGCCAGGCCCGTTCGGTTGGTGGCTTCAGTACTTCTGGGGCATCAGCCTGATGTTGATTGCGATGCTGGCCTGGGACTGGTTCAGGCACAAGCGCGTTATGCGCTCTGTGATCTGGGGGGCGGCCGTGTTGTGGGGCGGTGAAATCGTGGTAACGATCCTCAATTTCAATCCCGCGTGGAAATCCTCAATGGTCTCACTGGTCAGGATGTGGGGATCCACG
>Ga0335085_10016141_pt1 | contig 10807 bp, 9 predicted proteins | sample Lox_Sample_45_FD_206712 | JGI IMG/M metagenome (GOLD analysis project Ga0335085, IMG submission 206712) | Soil microbial communities from Loxahatchee National Wildlife Refuge, Florida, United States - Lox_Sample_4.5 | ecosystem: Environmental > Terrestrial > Soil > Wetlands | place: USA: Florida... | reverse complement strand
GCGCCGCTGCTCCAGCTGCCCGTCACCCTCACGAGCGCCGAGGGGCTCCACCTCCGGGTCACCGGCGATCCCGTCGACGAGGAGATCGCGCACTACCTGCTCGGGCCGCGGCGCGTCGAATACTTCCCGGCGTGGCCGGGTGGTGCGCCCACCGGCGCGTGCATCCTCGACGTCGGCGCGCACCACGGGCTCTACGCGGCGGCGGCCTTACACGAGTACACGGGCTCCCGCATCGTCTGCGTCGAGCCCAGTCGGCGTGCGATCCCGGCCATCGAGGCGAACCTGGCCGCCAACGACTCCACCGCTCGCGCGCGCATCGTCAACGCTGGCCTCGCGGCCGCGTCCGGACAAGGTGTGCTGCGCCACACCGACGAGGGCACATGGGGAGCATCCCTGTACGAGGACCCGGCCGCGACCACCCACTCCGAGACCGTCGCGCTGCTGACCCTGTCCGAGCTCCTCGACGGTGAGGAGCCCGACATCATCAAGTGCAATGCCGAGGGCGCCGAGTTCGCGCTGATCGAACACCTCGCCGGGAGCGACCTTCGTCCCGCGCTCATGCTCGTGATGGTGCATCCCGAGTTCGGCGACCTGGAGCTCCTCATGGCCGCCGCCGAGGCCATGGGGTATCGCATCTCGCGGGTGGGCACGCCGAATCGCCCGGCGTTGCAGATGTGGCACGAGACGGTCCTGCGGTGACGGACGGCTCGGCGCCGCCGGTCGGACGGCCGCCGGTGTTCCTGATCGGGTCGCAGCGCAGCGGCACGACCTGGCTGCAATGCCTCCTCGGTGCCCATCCCGCGGTCGCCGCGCCGCAGGAACCCGAGTTCTTCACGCACTACGTCGCGCCGCTCGCGCGCGCGTGGCAACACGAGCTGGCCACCATCGAGGACGAGTCGAGCTCTTCTCGCCTCAAGGGCGTCGCGTCGGTGATGACCGCGGACGAATTCTCGGCGATGGTCCGCGCCGCGATCGCGACGTTCCACCGCGCGGTCCTCGAGCTCAAGCCGGGTTCGACGGTCGTGCTCGAGAAGTGCCCGGAGTACCGGCGCGCGATCGGCGTGATCCGCGCCTACGCGGTCGAGCCGAAGTTCATCCACCTCGTGCGCGACGGCCGGGACGTCGCCGCGTCCCTCGTTGCCGCTTCGCGCGGCTGGGGCCGCGCGTGGGCACCCGCCGACGTCGCGGGCGCGGCCCGGATGTGGGCCTCCGCGGTCGAAAGTGCCCGCGGCGCGCGTTCCGCCGATTCGTACCTCGAGGTGCGTTACGAAGATCTGCTCGCGGAAACACCCGCGCTCCTCCAGAAAGCGTTCGCGTTCTGCGGCGTCGACTCCGCGCGCGAGCTCGCCGACGAGATATGCGAGCGATTCTCTTTCGAGGCGTTGCGAGACGACCCGGCGCGCCCGTACGAAGCGCTCGTGGTCGGCGGCGAGCTCACGCGGCGCCTCGGCGACGACGTGCGCTTCCCCGAGGGCTTCTTCCGTACCGGCGGGTCGGGCGGCTGGCGGGCCACCTGGGGGGCGCTCGAGCGCACCGAGTTCGACGAAGTCGCGGGCGACCTGCTCGTCGACCTCGGGTACGAGCCCGACCGGAGCTGGGCGGTCGCGACCGCCGGCGACCGCGCGCGCATCAAGGTGCAGCGCTGGCGGATGCGCGTGTCGTCGCTCGTGCCGCGGATCACCGCGAGCGCGCGTGCGGCACGCCGCGAGCTCGCGAACGGCCGGTCCGACCGCCGATAGCGGCCGCGTCCGGGCCGGACGGTGTCAGTCGTCGCCGGGCGGTCGCTTGCCGGCACGCATCGCGCCGGGCACCAGCGTGGCGAGCTGGCGGGTCGCGCCTCTTGCCTCCCGCAAGGCGCGCACGAGCCGCCGGGTCTGCCGCCACGTCTCCAGCACGGCGCGCGCCGCGACGGATGTCTCCGGACTCGCCCCGTGGGCCGCGACCTCGCCGCGCTCCAGCCGTTCCAGGTCGGCGAGGAGGCGCGCCTGCGCGGCGGTGACGTGACCCTGCCGCCCGTCGCCGTCACCGACGCCGTCCGCGCGGTGATGGCGCTGACCGGTGTCGAGCTCCGATGCGCCGAGCTCGGCCGATTTCAAACCTGCAACACCCCAGCCGCTGAGTGCTTCGCGGACACGCTCGCACGTCTCGACCGGCGCGGAGAGCAGGCGGTCGTAAGAGACGACGATCCGCGGGAGATCGCGCGAGTTGGCCAGTCCGTCGCAGTTGTACCGCTCCCAGAGGGCAAGTGCGCGCGCGCCCCGCAGCCGCTTGCGCCGATCGCGCCGGTCGAGAGAAGCGGCGACTTCGAGCGGATTCCGGTAGATGAAGACGACAAGCGGCGAGAGCCCGACCTGCTCACGCCAGAACGGGAGAGTCAGGCACAGGCGCGGATCCTTCATCACCCAGGCCGGCTCGGCCGCGAACGACTCGACGAGGCGCGCGGCGAGCGGTTCGAGCTGGCGAACCCGCGGGAGCTGCGTCCACCCCCGCGGGAACACTGCCGGTGTGTCCCACTCGCTCCCGAGCACGCGGAGCAGGTCGTTCTCGAAGCGCCAGAGGTCGACCTGTTCCCAATGATGGTCGAGGCTCTCGGCCGGACCGAGCCCGGCACCCATGAGCCCGATCGCGCGCGCGAGCGCGGACGTTCCGCTGCGGTGCATTCCGACGACGAGGATGGGTGTGCTCAACGTTGGCGATCCGCGCTCGATGCCGGAGGACCGGACTCGACAGTGACGGAAACGCAGGACTGTACCCGCGCCTCGCGCCGACGCTGCGTGTCCGCCCCGCAGCGGCGAAGATCGGGCGCGGTAGCGTTCACCGGTGCATCGCGTCCTTGTCGTCGGCGTTCCGCGCAGCGGGACGACGTGGATCGGCGAGGCGCTCGGGCGCGCCCGCGACGCCCGGTACGTGCACGAGCCCGACGGTGTCACCGAGCCGTTCGCGCTCCGGGCGCAGCTCCACGACGGCCTCACGCACTATCCGATCGTGCACGCGGGCGAGCATCCCCACGAACTCTCCCGGCTCTGGAACGGCGTGTTCGCGGGCGGTCGCCGGCCGAACAGCCGGCGCGACCGGTTGGCCCGGAACCTCTACAAGAGAGTCGACGATGCGGCCAAGGTGCGCGCGCGGGCAACGGGCCACCCTTCGCTCACGATGCGAGTCGTCGAGCGCCTCGCCGTGCCACGGGTCGCAGAACCTGATGCGACCGCGGTGGTTGCCAAGTCGGTGAACGCGGCGTTCTCCGTCGAATGGATCTGGGAGCAATGGCGACCACAGATCCTGGTCGTGCGCCGCGATCTTCGAAGTGTCATGGCGAGCTGGCTCGAACTCGGGTTCGGGGGAACGATCCCGTCCGTCTACGCCACTGCGACGCGCGAAGCGGTCGCGCGGTGGGATCTCACGTTCCCGCCGTACGACGACCCGCTGCTCCGCTCGATCGCGTTCTGCGCAATCATGACGCTCGCATTGAACGACGGGCTGCGCGCGCACGCCGAGTGGCATTCGGTGTCGCACGAGGACGCGTGCCTCGACGGCTCGACGCGCCTTCCGGCCGCCGCGGATGCGCTCGGTCTCGACTGGACGGATGCGGCGGCCGAGTTCGTACGCACGTCCGACCGACCGGGCTCGGGCTACGAGACGCGCCGCGTCGCGAGTGACCTCCCCGACAGCTGGAAGCGGCGACTGACCCAACAGCAGATCGACGCGATCGCGTCGGTGATCGACCGGATCCCGGACGAGCTGTGGCGCGTCGAGCCGAGCCGATGACGGAGTTCAGCGTCGTCATCGCGACATACGAACGCGCCGAGTTCCTGGGCGAGGCGATCGACTCGGTCCTGTGCCAGGAGTTCGACGATTTCGAGTGCATCGTCGTCGACGACGCGAGCCGGGTGCCGCCGCGCCTGCCCGACGACGCGCGGCTGAGGTTGATCCGCCGCGAGCAGAATGGCGGCCCCGCGGCCACCCGCAACACGGGGATCGATTCGGCGTCCGGCCGGTACGTCGCCTTCCTCGACGACGACGACGTGTGGCACCCGCGCCGGCTCGCCGCCGCCGCGGCGGCGCACGCCCGCGCCCCCGTAGCCGCCTGCCGGCAAACGACCCTCGGCACGCAAGCCGCGCCAACCGGCCGAGATCTCGAGGGCGACGTGCGCGACACGATTCTCGACGGTCTGACACCCCATCTCGGCGCGACCAGCATCGAGCGGGTCCGGGCACCGAGGTTCGACGAACGGTACGACGCCTGCGAGGACGTCGACTGGTGGCTGCGCGTCGCGCAGTCGGCCACCGTGACGACGATCGCCGAGGCGCATCTCTTCTACCGTCGACACGACCAGCCACGCGGCCGTACGGGCCAGGAGGCGCGGATCGCCGGTTCCCGCATGCTCCTCGACGAGCACGCCGCCTGGTTCCGCGATCATCCGCGCGCACTGGCCTTCCGCCTGAAGCGGATGGGGCTGACGTCTTTGCGGCTGGGCGACGCGGCGCCAGCCCGCCGCTACTTCGCGGCCTCACTGCGCCTGCGCCCGGAGCCTTCGACGGCGTGGCACCTGCTCCGGTCGCTCCCCCCGTCCGCGCTACGCGGCGGAGCCCGGATGTAGCACTCGCCACGCCGCGCCGCGCGCCCGGCGGTACTGCAGGCTCGCGGCGTAGCGCGAACGGGCCTGCAACGCGCGCGCCCGCACCGTGGCCGCGGGCGCGCCCGAAGCACACTCGTACCCGAACAAGCGCAACGTGTCGCCGGCGAGCGCCTCGAACAGCGCGAGCTGCGGGCCGACCAGCTGCTCACGCCAGTTGCGCAAGCCCTTCGTCGGCGGCCGCATGAGGTTGCCGTGCTCCTCCGGGTAGACCATGGCGGCGACGAGCGCCTGCGACCGCTCGTAGTAGCTCAGCATGGCGGGGTCGAACTCCGCTCCGATGAACCGGCACAGCCGGCGCGCGATCTCTTCGGTGCGGTCGACCAGCTCCTCGTAGCGGATCTCGCAGTAGCGCGCCGCGCCGAGCGCCGAGCCGTCGAGGCGCGCGGTGCGGATGTGCGACCGCCATTGCAGCGTCTCGTGCTCGAGCTGTTTCGAACCCCACGATGCTTCCATGCGCGAGAGCACGACATCGCGTCCGTCCCGCACGACGTGCACGAAGACGGCCTCGGGGAACATCGCGGCCAGTAGCGGAATGTGCAGCGCGAAGATCGGCGTCTTGTCGGCGTAGCGCGGCTTCCCGTGCGCGCGGGCGTACGCGGCGTAATACGCGCGGACGGCATCGGGAAACGTCGCCGGCCCGGCGGCGCGGAGTGCCTCGGCGACCTCGGCCCCATCGAGGCCCCACCGTCCGAACGACTCGTGCGCGAGCAGGTCGTCGATGAGGCGTTCGAGCGCGAATCCCTCAGGCCGCTCGTAGCGCCCGCGGACCCGACCCAGCCAGACCGGAAAATAGGACTCGTCCGGAACCGCGAACTCGCGGTGCGCGTCGAGCATGGCGCGTACGAGCGTCGTCCCCGACCGACCACACCCGACGACGATCGGAAACGGAAGGCGTTCAGACGTCAACTCGCGCTCCGATGTCGACTCCCTCGATTCCGTTCGTCGGGCATCCCTTGCCGGGCGAGCAATCGTACCGGCCACTGCGCGCCGGCGGACCGGACCGGGACAGGCCCGGCCGGTGGTACCTTGACCAGTCCGGGCGATCCGACATCTCGACCGCGGGATGCCGCCCCCGGCCACTTCCGAGTGACCCCACTGCCGAGTGACCTGCCGAGTGACCCCACTTCCGAGTGAGATCGCGTGCGACCGACCCGCTACCTCAGGTTGACCCTCGCAAGCGCCCGGTTGCGCGTTCGGGGCGAGCGCCCCGCGCACTTCCTGCACATCGGGAAATGCGCCGGAACCGCCGTGAAACAGGCGTTCATCGACGCGCCCGAGCCGACAGAATACCACGTCGTCATGCACACGCACGGCATCCGGATGATCGACCTCCCGCGCGGCGACAAGTTCTTCTTCGTCGTACGCGACCCGGTGGATCGCTTCGTCAGCGGCTTCTCGTCGCGCCTGCGCGAGGACGCGCCCCGGTTCCGCTCGCCGTGGACACCTGCCGAGGCTCGCGCGTTCGCGATCTTCTCGACCCCGAATGACGTCGGGCTCGCGCTCGCGGGCAGCGGCGAGGAGCGCGCGGCCGCGGCCGGGGTGCTGCGCTCCATCGAACACGTTCGCACGTCGTACTGGGACTGGTTCGCGAACCCGGCAGCCGTCCGGCGTCGCGAAGGTGACATTCTCTGGATCGGATTCCAGGAGACGCTCGACGTCCAGATCGCTGACCTGGCCAAGTCGCTCGGGGTGCCCGAGCTCAGGCTGCCCGCCGAGCACGCCGCCGCGAACCGATCGCAACCGGGCAACGACCTCACGCCTACCGCACGCGAGGCGCTCGCCGACTGGTACGGGCGCGACTACGAGTTCCTGGCGCTCTGCCACGAGCTCGTTGCACATCGCTGAGCTCGCGCCGCGGCGGCGGGTGTCACGTGCCGGTCGTCGGATCCATGCGTCGCCCGAGCCGGCCGGTCCAGGCGTCGACGCAGCCCCGTGCACCGGCGGCCGCGAGGGAGAAGACCCCCTTGCGTCGTAGGCGCACGTCCTGCAGCGGTCGGCCCAAGAGCTGGGCAAGTGTCACCACGAGCGCGCGCGGCCACGAGACGTACCGCCGCATCACGACGATGTGGTTGCGGACGCCGAAGTACCGCCGCCACGGGCTCTCACGGCGCGACGACGCGCCGACTTCGCCGAGTCTCGAGAACCGCTCGCGCGCTTCGAGCACGATCGGACCGTTCACGTAGATACCGAAACCGCGCGCGGAGAGGCGCATGCAGTAGTCGAGATCGTCGAAGGCGAAGAAGATGTCGGGGTCGAAGGTGCCGATCTCGCGCGCGGCCGCGACCCGAACCATGAGGAGCTGCCCGCCACCCACGTAGTCGACCGCGACCGGGCCGGCGAGCTCGTCGTCGCGCAACCGCACGAGCCTTCCCCGCCGGCGGTCGAACCGCGCGCCGACGAGGCCGACCGCGCCGACCGGCGCGCCGTGATCGAGGAGCCAGCCGGCGAACTCACGCAGCTCGCCGACGCTCGCCGGCGACCCGGTCATGCGGTCGTCGTCGAGCGTCAGGATCCAGTCGTCGTCGGTTGCGGTCCGCAGGAGCAGCTCCATCCCGACCGCGTAGCCCCCCGCCGGGCCGCCGTTCTCGGTCATGGGGACGTACGAGACGGGGATCCGGTCCGTGACGCTGAGTGCGGCCTCCTTCGACGGTTCGCTCGGCGCGTTGTCGACGACGGTGAGGGTGTCGACGCCCGCGTGCACTGCGTCGGCGACGACCTTCGCCAGCGATTCCGGACGGCCGAACGTGACGACGATGGCGTGCACCACACCCCGGGCGCCCGCCCGGCCGGCCGAGTCGGGAGCGGGCGCCGGTCCGGCGTCGCCGTCGCCCCTCGCGCCCGGCGCGCCGGTAGGGCGCCGCAGGCAGGCGCGGAGAACGCTGAGCAGGTTCCGGTACCGCGCGAGGGCTGTCGGGTCGTTCGCGACCGCGCGCAGGCTGTCGCCGATCGCCTCGCGGCGCCGGCCGAGCCGGGCCGCACCGAGCGCGGCGATCCCCAGATACGTCGCGCGCCGCCGCCGCGGCGAGGCCGACCCGACGGCCGGGTTCGCGAGCACGTCGCCGTGCTTGTCGAGGATCTCGCGCGCGGCGGTGTACCGCGCGAGGTCGTACGCGCGCAGCGCGCCCGCATAACGGATCACGAGCGGCTCATCGAGCACGCCTGTCCGGCACGCGCCGGTCGCAACCACCTCGCGCACCTTCCACGCGAGGACGGTGTTCTCCCCGTACCGGATCCCGGGGTCGTAGCCCTCGACCCGAGCGAAGAGCGCGCGCTTGATTGCGACGGTTCCGGGAAGGAACGAGCCGCGTTGGAAGTCGACATCGGTCAAGCGCGGGAGGACCGTTCGCCAGTCGCGGCGGTCGCGGGAGACGCGTATCCAGCCGGCGTGGACCACGTCCCAGTCGTTCTCCGCGGCGGCATCCGCGAAGCGCGCCAACGCCACGGGGAGCAGCTCATCGTCGTCGTCGAGGAACACGAGGTATTCACCCCGCGCCGCCACCGCTCCGGCGTTGCGGGCACTCGAGACGCCGGCGCGCTCCTGTCGCAGATACCGGATCCGCGGATCGTCGAGCGCGCGCACCACGGCTTCGGTCCCGTCGGTCGAGCCGTCGTCGACGACGATCAGCTCGAAATCGGTCTCGGTCTGCGAGAGCACGCTGCCGAGCGCGGTCGGCAGCACGGCGGCGCGGTTGCAGGTCGGGACGACCACGCTAAAACGGGGATGGCTCACCGCAGCAGTTTCGCAGTGCGCGCGCTGACGGCCTTGCGACCGGCGCGCGCCGACGCGATCGCGGCCCACGCAGGCGAGCGCGCGGCCCAGCCGGGACTGAGCGGGAACAGCCCGTGATACGGATGGAACACACGGGCGCCGTCGGATCGCGCGAGCTCGGCAAGGACGGTCGGGAGCAGGATCGGGTGGCGCGAGCCGTTGAGGAAGCGATCCCGGCGATTCGCCGGGCCGGCGCGACCGTCGGCCGGCGACCACGAGCCGAACCGAGGATCGTCGACCAGATTCAGCCCGACGCCCTTGGCAATCGTCGGCAGCCGGTACTCGACGTATCCAGTCGCCGGGACACCGAGCTCGCGGTACGCCTCGAACAGCGCACGCGGCAAGCATGCGATCACGAACAGGCACGCCTGAGGTTCGACGGCTCCGAAACGTGTTTGCGCCCATTCGACGAACGCCGTGTAAGTCGGTGCGTGCCCGCCCTTGGCCCAGACCCAATGCGGTTGGACCGCGGCGACAGGTTGCACTCCCGACAGCAACACGTCGCGGTCGCCGAGGTCGGGCAACAACTCGTCGAGCGGGCGGAGCACGAGCATGTCCCACTGCGCGACGAAGACGTGCTCCCACGCAAGGTCGCGACCACGCGCCTCGTACCACGCGGCGAGCATCAGGTCGCCGTTGAGCCATTTCCACTTGGACGACTCCGAATCCGGGAAGGCCCAGAAGTCGTCGAGCTGCGGCGCCAGCACGTCGCGGAACCGGTCGGCTTCCGCCGCGGGACCGCCGTAGAGCCCGAAGATCGCCGTGTCCGGATTGTCGCGACGCAGGAGATCGAGCCGATTGCGGCAAACGAGCAAGTCTCGGTAGACCCAGAACAACACGGCGGGGCGCGACATTGCGAGCGCAGGGTACCGAACTTGACCTCCCACCTTGACTTCCGGGAGTCCAACTCCTACAAGAGGTGCACGATGACCGCAGTGCCTCAGGTCCCCCCGGGCGTGCGCCCGATCGTCGGCGATCACCTCTCGCGGGTCGAGATCAGCGCGGCCCAGCGCCAGTGGAGGCGCGCGGTGAACCTCGCGACCGTTTCCGGCTTGCGCGCTCGCCCGCGCAAGATCGAGCTCCCCGCGGTTGCGCCCTATCCGAAGATCTTCGTCGTCGGTTGCCCCCGGTCGGGAACGTCGTGGGTCCGCAGCGTGATCGACATGCACCCGAAGGTCGTCTCGAGCCGGGAGTCCCACGCCTACGAGAACATCTACGGCCCGGTCGTCGCCGGGGGGCGGCACAGCATCGGTACGTGGACGAAGATCCTGCACCGCCACGACATCGGCGAGCGCGAGCTGCGCTGGGTAGGCCTGCACTGGTGGGTCAACCGCGCGCAGTTGAAGGATCTGGCCGCGTGGGCGCTCCACGCCGAGGGAACGACCGATTCCGACGCTGCGCAGCGCGTGATCCGGGGAGTGTTCGACTCGCTGTTCGTCGCGCGCGGTGGCGACAACGGAACGGTGCTCCTCGAGAAGACTCCCGGCCACCTGATGTACGCCGACAAGATCCTCCGCTACTTCCCCGAGGCGCGCGTCGTCGAGGTGTTACGCGACGGCCGCGATGTCTGCGTCTCGATGCAGATGCAGGCGATGACGCTCGACTGGCCGCCACAGTCGCGCCGCGAGCAGATCCAGGCCTGGGTTCGCGCGGTGCGGCGCGGGATCGACCTGCGCGCCGATCCGGAGATCTCTCCGCGCATCCACCTCGTGCGCTACGAGGACGTCAAGCGCGACGCCGCGACCGAGATCGAACGGCTCCTCGGATTCATCGGAGTCGACGCGGAACCTTCGCTCATCGCGGACATCGCCGATCGATCCGACTTTCGCCACCAACGCATCACCGGAGACGGGCAGCATCGACGCCGCGGCGAGGTCGGCGACTGGGAGAACCACTTCACGGCCGACGACGAGGAGCTGTTCCGATCCCTCGCCGGGGAGCTCTTCGAAGAAGCCGGCTACCGGTTCTGAGGCGCGCTCGTCGCCGCGGCCTCAGCCCGGCGAGGACGCGCGCTTCGACGCGATCGCGCGCTGGTAGAACGCGACCATGCGGCGGGCGATCGGCTCGATCGTGAACGAATCGACGAACCGCTCGCGCGCCGCGGCGACGCGCGAGGTGCCGTCGCCCTCGGCCGCGACCACGAGCGCCGAGGCGAGCGCGCCGGCATCGCCTTGCGGCACGAGCAGGCCGCACGGCGGATCGCCGAGCACCTCGCGCATCGACGCGATGTCGGAGACCACGATCGGGGTCTCGAGCGCCATGGCCTCGATGACCCCACCCGGCGAACCTTCCCACCGCGACGGCGCGGCGAAGACGTCGGCGGCGCACAGGAGATCGGGCACGTCGGCGCGAAAACCCAGGAACGTGACGCCATCCGCGATCGCCGACGCCGTCGCCTGCG
>Ga0335085_10016140_pt1 | contig 10808 bp, 11 predicted proteins | sample Lox_Sample_45_FD_206712 | JGI IMG/M metagenome (GOLD analysis project Ga0335085, IMG submission 206712) | Soil microbial communities from Loxahatchee National Wildlife Refuge, Florida, United States - Lox_Sample_4.5 | ecosystem: Environmental > Terrestrial > Soil > Wetlands | place: USA... | reverse complement strand
GTCGGCACCGTGTCCGCCGAGGCCGTGTTCGTCAGGGCCAGCCCCTCCGGCGCGAGCTGGCTCTTGTTCCTCGGCGCGCAGGCACCGGGGATACTGTTCAGCGGGAGCGAACTCGACCTGACCGGGGCGTCGGTGCCGTCCGACGCACTGGCCGCCGACGCACTGGCCGCCGACGCACTGGCGGCCGGGGCGGGAACGGTGAACGTCTGGTCCGGGATCACCCGGGCCACCGCCGGGTTCGCCGCCAGGCGCCGCGCTTCAAGCGCCGAGACCGTAGCCGCGATCGCGTTGACCAGCGTGAACCGCTTGATGCCGGTCGCGTGCAGCTGGTGCAGCTCGCTGAGGAGGTTCGCCTGCGCCGCCGTGGCTGCGGCCCAGGCGCCCGGCGCAGCTGCGCTCACGGCCGCCGCCGGACCTGCCTGGCCTTTCAGCACGACGATCACCGGCTCGCCGGCACCGCGGGACAGCGTCGCCGCCAGCACGGACGTCAGCGGACCGAAGGCCGACCCGACTGGCACGCTGGTGCCGCCCGCGTGCGCCGCGGCGGGCACCCCGCCGAGCAGGGCGGAGGCGGCGGCCGGCACGGCCAGAACGGACAAGAACCTGCGTTTCGCCATGCTCTCCTCGTCCCGAAACAGCAGCCTGAGCAGCCGCGACGGGTGAGACGGTAACAGAAGAAACACGGAGAGTCACAGATAACACGAGGCTTCGACGGTGCTCGTTCACCTCCGGCGAAGAGAGGGGCGGCGCATACTATCAGAGCACGGCCCAATTCCCTACGATGAAGGTATGAGCCCTCTCTCTGGAGTGCTAAGCGAGGCCTGGGCGCTGTACCGGCGTTACGCCTCGCATTTCATCGTTATCTCGTTCGCTATCTACCTGGTCGTCGCCATCGTCGACGCCCTGCTGAGCTGGGCGCTCGGCAGCGTCGGGGCGGCGATCGGCGGGATCGTCAGCCTGATCGGCATGTTCCTGCTGCAGGCGGCGCTGGTGAAGGCCGTGCAGGATGTCCGTGACGGGACCGTCGATCTCGACCTGCGCGCGACCGTCTCGGCGGCGATGCCGTACGTCGGCGCGGTCGCGGTCGCCTCGATCCTCGCCGCCATCGGCATCGGGATCGGGTTCGTCCTCATCATCGTGCCGGGGCTGATCCTGCTCACGTTCTGGTCGCTGATCGTGCCGGAGATAGTGATCGGCGGCGCCGGCGCGCTCGAGTCGTTCGGCCGGAGCTGGCGGACGGTCCGCGGCTACGCCTGGAACGTGTTCGGCACCTACATCCTGGTGTTCCTGATCCTCGTCGCCGCGCAGATCGTCCTCTCATTGATCCTGCTGGCCCTGCCGTACGGCTGGCGCAGCTTCATCTCCAACCTCGTGTCGGGTGCCCTGGTGGCGCCGTTCCTGGCCACGGTCGTGACGCTGATCTACTACCGGCTCACCGCCGCGCACGGCGAGCAGGCCGAGCCGGCCACGCCGGGCGCCGGCGGCTACGGCCCGTACGGGGGCGGCGGGTTCCCCGCGTAACGTCGGCAGGGGCGGCTGGACCTTTAACCGAGGTCCAGCCGTCAGCCTGCCTCAGTGGTTCGCATCAAGGAATAGATGGCGTCCACTTGGCCAGCGTCGCCCGACATTCCAGCGGTTAGTAAGCGCAGAAGGCAATCGATCGGTAATCGACTTGTTGGCGGGACGGACTGCCCGGGACTGGCGCTAGAGCTTATGGTGGCGCGGTGACAAGTCGTTCAGCGTGCGGCCGGGGACGGCATCAGCGATATCTAGCGGGCGATCCCGGCGCATCCCTTCCTTACCGGCCTGACTGACCGGACGCCGCCTGAGGAGTCATTCGCGTTCTGCGTCATCCTCCGGCGCGCTTTCCCGCGTGACAACGCGCGGGCACTGGCGGCGGTGGCCAGCCAGGCGACAACCGCGGGGCCATGCGGATGTTCGCCGACCACGCGGCGGAGGCCATAGCGGCGGAACTGGAACTGCACGGTGCGCTTGTCGATGAGCCGAGAATTCCCGGAAAAGCGCTTCAGCCGGCCGAACCCGCGTCGGCGAACCTGGCACGCGCAAGTGCACTGACGTACGACAAGCCGGGGGGAGTGGATGTTCCGGCAGATGGCATGGGTCAAGGAATCCTGGGCAGTGACGTGAATCCGCCCCGTCTGAGGGTCTAAACCACCGCGCATGCGATTGCGGTATCCACGACACGCCCACGGATAAAACTGATTCCGCGGAGCGCTTACCCCGCGACATGAGTTATGATTACCTCGGCTAAGCGCTACAAAGCCCGGTTGCCGGATCGCGGGGAACCGGCAATTACAGGCTCGTGCGGGACGGGGTGGGTCCTGGCGCCTAACGCTCCACAGCCATCGCTATGATGGCCGCCGATACCAGGAAAGGCAGATTCCAAGTGGCCCAAAAGATCACAACACTCTTCATAGACGACATTGACGGCGGGGCGGCTGAGGGCACGGTGCGGTTCGCCCTGGACGGGACTGAATACGAGATCGACCTGAACGCGAAGCACTCCGAGGAGCTTCGGTCGGCTCTCGGCAAGTACGTCTCGCATGCCCGCAAGATCGGTGGCGCCGCTCGTCGCGCCGGCCGTGGCGCGGGCCGCGCTGGCCGCGGGGCCGGGTCGTCGCTGAACACGACCGAAATCAGGAACTGGGCGCGCGAGAACGGCTACGACATTAAGGACCGCGGCCGCGTCCCCGCCGATCTGGTTGCCAAGTACCAGGCAGCCACCGGCAAGTAGCACGCGTACGTAGAAATACCTATTTCTACGTGGCTGCACGCCGAGCTTTGCTCGCTATAACGAGATACGCCCCCGGCGATGGCGCCGGGGGCGTTTTTCTACGTCCCAGATCGTGGAAGAGCCGGGGGCGGGAAGGTGCCGGGCCCAGAAGAGGCGGCACCTTGAAGACAGGACCGAGAAAACACAGCGCAATCAGGCGTATGCGGATTGCTCGCCGCCTTCGGTCTCGGCGTCGCTATCGACATCGCTATCCGAGTCTTCGCTCGCGTCGCTATCCGAGTCTTCGCCCGCGTCGCTATCGGCATCTTCCCTCGCGGTCGTACCGGCGGCGCCCTGTGTTCCCTGATCTCCCCCGGCCGGCGGCCACGGCGATGCGGAGATTCCCGGCATTACCGGATGAGCCGGCTCGGTGAAGAGCCATGCGCACGATACGAGCAGCGAAATGACGAACACAAAGTAGACCCAGAAGATTCCCGTAAGTCCGGATGAGATCGTCAGGCCCGCCGCGGACGCCTGTGCCGACGAGATACCGAACAAAGCGGGCGCCGCCGACTGGCCTGCCTGAATAATCGCCGAGACCGCCTCGGCGGCGAGCGGCACGATCGCGCCGGCCAGCAGCAGCGCTCCCTGGCGGGCCGGGCGCCACAGCGCCGCGAGGGCAGCCACCGCCACGACCGCCAGCATGACGGCGACATTGCCCGCGATCACGAGGCCCGGGTTGTGGAACGCATCACCCGCGGTGACCGTCTGCGACGTTCCCTCATTGGCGAACGTCAGGAGATAGCTGTCCCACGACGGGGCGAAGGCCGCCGCGGTACCGACCCCGGAGAGTACGAGCAGCGCCAGCGGGCCGGCATGACCACGGCCAGGGCGAACCGGCCGTGACGGCAGGCCTGACGGCCCGGGGTTGGCAGCGAACGCGAGAGCGGAGCCCGCCGTGCACGCCAGCCAGCTGACCAGGCTTACCACCAGGCCGGAGCCGAGCGACACGCCACCCGAGGTCACCTGGCCAAGGTCCGCGACGAACAACCCGAACGTGACCGCGCTAAGGCCAAGCCCGAACAGTGCGCCGAGCCGCGCGGCGTTGCTCGGCCGCGCCACGCTGAGCGCCACCAGCGCCGCGGTCAGCGCCCAGCCGATCACGTAGCTGAGGTGCGGTACGACCTGGTACCCCTGGGAGAGCAGGCTCTGCGACCCCTCGTAGGCCGGGAAGAGGCCCGCCAGGCCGAGGACCACGCCAAGGACGAGCAGTCCCTCGCCGACGAGGAGCGCGGTGGCACGACGGGAGCGGTGGCCCGACCCGCCCTCGCCGTCAGCGGCACCCGGCGCGACCGGCCCGTCTTGGGCCGCATTGGCATCGGCCGCATTGCGCCGTCCAAGCCGCAGCGGCAGGCCCCTGCGCTCGCGGGCGACAGCGGTGATCGTGTCTGGCGCTTCGATCGCGGCGAACCTCGCCCACGCCTGCTGCCAGCCATCGCTGTTCTCCGGCCACCGGTCGACCGGCGCGTCGTACGGCGCACCGACCCCCCAGATGCCGTAAAACCGCTTTCCCCGCCCGATCTCAAATTTCTCGCCGCGATGCGAGATGACCGCCTTATCCGGCACGGCTCCAGCCTCCATGCTTACGTCTACGTCTACGCTGCAAGACTGTAGGGAACGGAACTGGAAGCTTGCTGAAGACGGCCTCAATACAAGACCCTAATCCGGCCCGGTCGCCGGACAACATACACCGACTTTGGGCGCCACAAACAGGACATTCAGCGCACGATCACAACCCGAACGCGGTGTATGTTGTCCCGGCCGGGGGGCGCGGGCAAGCACAGTGCAGCACGTGAACGGGGCCGTCGCCGCCGCCTAGGCCGACGAGGCCGTGGGCTACCGCGTCACCCGCGATCGCCGCGGCCTGCCGGGCCGCGTCCGGGAGGGAGAGACCCGCCGCCAGGCCCGCCGCGAGCGCCGCGGAGTGCGTGCAGCCGGCGCCGTGCGTCGCCCCGATGTCATGCCGCGCGACCTCGATGGCCAGGTGTTTCCGCCCATCGTAGAGATGGTCGGCGGGGATGGCGCCGTGCCCGCCGGTGACCAGCGCCGCGCGGGCGCCCAGCGCTACCAGCCGCTCGGCCAGCACCGCCCGGTCCTCGGTGTTCAGGCCGGTGAGCGCCTGGGCTTCCGGCAGGTTGGGGGTGACGACCGTGGCGAGCGGGAACAGCCGTCCGGTGAGCGTGGCGACCGCATCCGGGAGTAGCAGCCTGCTGCCCGAGCTGGCCACCATCACCGGGTCCACCACCAGCGGCAGCTCGCGCCCGGTCAGCTCGTCGGCGACCGCCTCGATGATCGCGGAGGAAAAAAGCATCCCCGTCTTGGCGGCATCGGCACCGATGTCGTCGAGCACCGCTCTTATCTGATCGCGCACGAAGGCCGCGGGCTGCTCGGCGATCGACGTCACGCCGAGGGTGTTCTGCGCGGTGAGCGCGACGATCGCACTCGTGCCGTGCGCGCCGCAGCGGGCGAATGCCTTGAGGTCGGCCTGTATGCCCGCCCCGCCGCCGGAATCGGACGAGGCGATCGTCAGGACGCGGGGAATCATGCTGCTATCACCACCCAGATACCTGCCCATTCCCGTAGCGAACCGACATCAGGGGGTACCCGGGTCCCGCGGGGAAAGCAGCGGACCAACAACGCCAGCCACCGGATACGTACTCGGCGCCGCAGGCGTCGTCCCGGGGCTTGCCCCGGCGAGGGGGCTACGGGGGAGGGACTCCCCCGTGCTCGGGGGGGTCACCGGGGGGACGGCCCCCGGGGGAGATGACGCGACCGCGTGCCAGCGGCGCGGGATGCGGCCGGCCTGGCAGGCGGCACGGCCCGCCGCGACCGCGAGGGCGATCGCCACCGCCATGCGCTCCGGGTCGGCGGCCCGGGTGATCGCGGACGCGGCAAGCACCGCGGCGCAGCCGAGCTCCATCGCCAGCGCCGCGTCGCTCGCGGTGCCGATGCCCGCGTCGAGGATCACCGGCACTCCGGCCCGCTCGACGATCATCGCGATGTTGTGCGGGTTCCTGATGCCGAGCCCGGATCCGATCGGCGCGCCGAGCGGCATGACGGCGGCGCAGCCGGCCTCTTCCAGGCGCAGCGCGAGCACCGGGTCGTCGTTGGTGTAGGGCAGCACGGTGAACCCGTCCGCGACAAGCAGTTGCGCCGCCTCGAGCAACTCGACCGGATCGGGCAGCAGCGTGATGTCGTCCGCGATGACCTCCAGCTTGACCAGGTCGGTATCCAGGGCCTCGCGGGCCAGCCGGGCGGTCAGCAGGGCTTCCGCTGCGGTGTGGCAGCCGGCCGTGTTCGGGATGACGGCGACGCCCGCCTGGCGGATCGTGTGGATCAGAGATCCCTGCCCGGTGGCGCCGACCCGGCGCATGGCGACCGTGGTGAGCTGCGTCCCTGAGGCGGTAAGGACCTTACCGAGGACCTCCAGGGACGGCGCTCCCCCGGTGCCGACGATCAGGCGCGAGGTCAGGTCCCGGCCGGCGAGCTGCCACGGCTGGGCCGGCGGCCAGGGCACGTCCGGCTTGCGGCTATCCATCTTCTGTTCAACCTCCCTGGACCGCGGTCACGACCTCGACCACGGATCCGTCGGCGAGCGGGGTGTCCGGCCATGCCCGGCGGGGGACGACCTCGCCGTTGACGGCGGCGGCCACGCCCTGCGCGGACGGGACGAGCTGGGCGACCAGGTCCGCGAGGGTGGTGCCCGGCGGGAGGTCGCGCGGGTCTCCGTTGACGGTGAGAGTCATAGTTGAGTCTTCCGGAATCTGCCGGGGTGAAAGGGGGCCCAGGCGGCGTGCGGCTCCTGTCCGCCGAGGATGGCGGAAACCGCGTCGGCGGTGACGGCGGACAAGAGGATGCCGTTACGGAAGTGGCCGGCGGCGATGATGCGGCTTCCGCTGCCGACCGGGCCGACGATGGGCCCGTTGTCGCTGGTGCCCGGCCGCAGCCCCGCACTGGCCTCGGCGAAGATGAGTTCGCTGACGGCGGGGACCGCGATGGCGGCGTCGCGGAGCAGGTCGTGGACGGCGCCGACGGTGACGTCCCTGTCCTCGCGTTCCTCCTGGGTCGCGCCGACAACGAGTTCACCGTCCTCGCGGGGGACGAGGTAGAGGTCGTGACCTTGGACGATGGCACGGACGGTATGGAGGAGGACGGGCGGGATGTTCCCGGGGTGCCTGAGACGGAGGATCTGCCCCTTGACCGGACGAATCGCCGCCGCGACCTCGGCCGGGACTCCGTCGAGGGCGCGGGTGGCGTGGCCCGCGGCGATGACGACGTGCCGGGCGGTGAGTGCCGCCTCCGGCCTTCCCGGCGGGCCGGACGCGGTCACCTGGACCCGGCCGTCCAGCACCCTGGTCACCGCGCCGGCGATGGTCCGGACTCCTGCCGCGGCGGCGGCCGCCCTGAGCGCGGCCAGGTAACGGCGGTTGTCGACGGACAGGTCGCCCGTGGCGAGGACGCCGCCGCGGGTGGACGGGGCGAGGAAGGGTTCGCGCCTGCGGCACTCCCTGGCGTCGAGGCGCTCGGCCTTGAGGCCGAGCGAGTGGCGGAAGTCGGTCAGCCGGTCGAGTGCGGCCAGGTCGCCGCCGTCGTAGGCCACGGCGAGGGTACCCTCCGTGCGCAGGCCGGTGTTCGCGCCCGTGGCCTCCTCCAGCTCCTGGTTGAAGCCAGGGAAGCGGTCGATGGCGTGCAGGTTGAGGTTCAGCAGGTCCCGCTCGCCGAATACGGACTCAGAGACCGGGCCCAGCATGCCCGCCGCGACCAGGCTGGCCTTGTCGTCTGTCCCCGGGTCGTAGCCGCCCGGGTCGACCAGCGTCACCGCCAGGCCGGAGCGGGCCGCCCGCCAGGCGATGGCGGTGCCGATCACCCCGCCGCCCACGACGATGACGTCGCTGCGGAGCACGTCGCCTCCGCTTGGGATGACCATCCCGTCCATGGGCGCGCTCCCTTCGCCGGCATTATCCGGATCAGGTTCGACGGTCGGAGGCGGCTCGCCTCCCTCTCAGCCCTCGCTAGGGCTCCCGTGCTGTTAACCTCAGTTTAACCCGGCGGCCCGGAACGCCGGACGCGGGGTATGCGGCTCGCGGGTGCCGAGCCGGCCGGGGCGGGCCGGGCGGGCCGGATGCCTTGGGGCACGATTAGGGAATGACTGATTCGCGGGCGCGGCTGGCTGACACGCGGCTCTACCTGTGCACGGATTCGCGGCGGGCTCAGCGGGATCTCGAGCCTTTCCTTGACGCTGTGCTTTCCCACGGGGTGGACATCGTCCAGTTGCGGGAGAAGGGGCTTGAGGCGGGCGAGGAACTGGCGCTGCTTGAGGTGTTCGGTGCCGCCTGCGCCCGGCACGGGGCGCTGCTCGCGGTGAACGACCGGGCGGACGTGGCCCTGGCCGCCGGCGCGGACGTGCTGCACCTCGGCCAGGACGACCTGCCGGTCCCGGTGGCGCGGCGGATCCTCGGGCCGGGGCCGGTGATCGGGCGGTCCAGCCACAGCGCGGCGCAGGCCTGCGCGGCGGCGGTCGAGGAGGGTGTCGATTACTTCTGCGCCGGCCCGGTGTGGGAGACGCCGACGAAGGCCGGGCGGCCGGGCACCGGGACCGGGCTGCTGTCTGCGGTGGCAGGACTCGATGGGGCGCGGCCGTGGTTCGCGATCGGCGGGATCGGCCTCGACCGCCTGGATGAGGTGCTCGGCGCGGGGGCGACCCGGGTCGTCGTGGTGCGGGCGATCACGCAGGCGGAGGATCCCGCGGCGGCCGCGGCGGCTTTCGCGAAGCGGCTGCGAACCATTTAGGCGCGGTGACCGTTAATTGAGTAGTTGATGGCTTACCTTCAGGTTACTTGGGAGTTCGTCCCCTATCCTCAGGGTCACTAGGCGTCGCAGGAGCACGGCCGGCTGGTGGCCGGCGTGTCACGGAGGTTGGTTGGATGCGCCCGGTCAAGCCCGTCCTCCTCGCGCTTGGCGCGATCATGCTCGGGATCGGATGTCTCTCCTGTGGGGGACCGGCGATCAGCAGCAGCAAGCTCTTGCCCACCGGCGGTGGCGCGTCGGCGGCCGCCAGCAACGGTGCCGCTAACCACGGTGCCGCCAACAGCAAGGCGCCGGCCGCGGGGGCAAGCACGACGATGTGCCAGCCGTATCAGGCCACCAACGTCGACGGCGGCACGTACACCGTGCAGGACGACGAATGGGGGTCTTCCGCCGCCCAGTGCGTCTCGACCAAGGGCAAGGCCGCCTTCACGGTGACCAAGTCAGCGATCTCGGAACCGGCCGGCGGCAACCCCGGCAGCTACCCGTCGATCTACGCGGGCTGCAACTGGGGCGACTGCACGCAGGGCGGACTGGCGGCGCGGCCGCAGTTGCTCAGCGGCCTGCGTTCCGGTGCCGTGACGACCACCCTGGCCACCACCGACCCGGCCGGCGGCGCCTACGACGTCTCCTACGACATCTGGGTCAACCGGACGGCGACAACGTCCGGCGCACCGAACGGGCTTGAGATCATGGTCTGGCTCAACAGCCACGGGGGCGTCCAGCCGGCCGGCAGCGAGGTGGCGACCGGCGTCCAGATCGGCGGATACACCTACGACGTCTGGTACAGCCCCAACGCGGGCAACGGCCCCTGCGTCACCTACGAGATGACGACCGGGCGCACCGAGGTGACCAATCTCGACCTGGTCCCGCTGCTCGCCAATGCCGAGCAGCACGGCGACCTGAACTCCTCGTGGTACCTGATCGCGGTCGAGGCCGGGTTCGAGATCTGGCAGGGCGGCGCGGGACTGGCGGTGCGGCACTTCTCGGTCGCGCTCGGATAGCGGGCAGGGGCGGGGAGAGTCAGCCGCCACCGTTCGGGATTACCACCTTGATGCCCTGGGCGGCGAGGATCTTCTCGCTGAGCGTGCCCAGCTGCGCGAATTCCTCTTCGGTGAGAGTGTCGACGAGCAGTTCGCGGACGGCGGCCACGTGTCCGGGAGCGGTCGCCACGAGCTTGTGCCAGCCTTCCTCGGTGAGGACCGCGTTGATGAAGCGGCCGTCGCCCGGGCAGGACTGCCGGCGGACCCAGCCCTTGGCCTCGAGACGGCTGACGACGTGGCTCAGCCGCGACAGCGAGCTGCTGGCCGTCGCCGCCAGCTCGCTCATCCGCAGCGTGCGGCCGGGGGCCTCGGAGAGGGCGGACAGGACGAGGTAGTCGAAGTGAGTGATGCCCGCGTCCCGCTGCAGCTGGGCGTCGAGCACGGCCGGCAGGCGCAGCAGCAGCCCGACAAAGGGACGCCAGGCTGCCTGCTGTTCATCGCTGAGCCACTCCATAGCCGTTATTCTATGCCCTTTGGTTGATGCTTCAATAACAGTGCGGTACCGCCCGCGGACAACCCGCGACGGAGCTTGCCATCGGCCCGGTCTGATGGTTGCCTGGTCACGTGAAGAAGGAGTGAGGAACCGCATCGCGGCGGAGCGGGTTTCCTACCTGCTTGAGCCTAAGAACTGGATCATCGCCACCACGCTAGCGGTCGGCTGGCACGCGGACGGGGCGGCCGGCTTGGCCTGGGGTGCCGTCGCGGCACTGTTCGCCGGGGTGCTGCCCATGGCGTTCATCAGCCGGGGAGTGCGGCGCGGCCGGTGGGCCGACCGGTACGTCGGGGCGAAACGCCCCCGGCTCATCGTGCTCGCGTTCATCATCGCGTCGGTCGCCGTCGGCCTCGCCCTGCTGGTGGGCTTCGGCGCCCCGGGCGAACTGTCCGGTTACATCGGCTGCATGCTCGGCAGCGTCGCCGTGCTCGCCGCGATCACCTCGATGTGGAAGATCTCCATCCACTGCGCGGTCGCCGCCGGGTCGGTAACGATCCTGACGCTGTTCTTCGGCCCCTGGCTGACCCCCGCGTACCTGCTTGTCGCGCTCACCGCCTGGTCCCGGGTCGTGGTGAAGGACCACACGGCCGCTCAGGTGATCGCGGGCTCGCTGCTGGGCGTGGCCGCCGCCATCGTCACCTACGCGATCATTACGCACTAGCGAAGGCTCTAA
>Ga0335085_10016139_pt1 | contig 10808 bp, 7 predicted proteins | sample Lox_Sample_45_FD_206712 | JGI IMG/M metagenome (GOLD analysis project Ga0335085, IMG submission 206712) | Soil microbial communities from Loxahatchee National Wildlife Refuge, Florida, United States - Lox_Sample_4.5 | ecosystem: Environmental > Terrestrial > Soil > Wetlands | place: USA: Florida... | reverse complement strand
CGTAATGGGATTGGCTGAACAGCGTTTTGGTACGGCCCGAGGCATGACGGATGTTATTTTTCTCACAATCGGTACGGGAATTGGCGGGGCGATGGTACTGAATGGAAAATTATATGCAGGTTATCGAAACCGGGGCGCTGAAATGGGACATGTGTTTGTGAAGTTTCAAGGAAGAGTGTGTAGTTGCGGGGCCAGAGGATGTATGGAAGCTGAAGCATCTGTTCAGGCTTTGATTGAAGAATACAGGAATTTGCTGATTCAAAATAAAATGAATATTCCTGAAGATCTGGATGGTAAATTAATTGTTGCCCAATATCTGAAAAACCAGGATGCAGCTATAATAGCCATGAATCATCATTTTGAATATCTCAGCTATGGAATTGCCGGATTCATCAATGTTTTCAGTCCCCAGAAAGTCGTTATCGGAGGCGGTATTTCCGAAGCAGGAGATTTTTATATCAAAAAAATCAGGGAAAAATCATTGGCAAGAGCCATGAAAGAAACTTCGCAACATGTTTCTGTTGAATTAGCGCAGCTTGGAAACAAAGCAGGATTTCTAGGTGCAGCGGCACTCGTATTTGATTTATAAGAGAAAATTTTCAATATTCAACAGGCAATAATCAATGTTCAATGATTGAAGCATTTTGTGTTTCCGGAGCCAATATTTCACAGAGAATTCATTGAGTTGCACGGATTTTTTTGCGAATAACATCTGTGTACATCCGTGAAATTTGCGAGAAAATTACTTTTATGGCCACCTGGGCACGGATATGTATTGCGCGGGATAGTATTATTTTATTAAGATCATTCTTCTTCCCTTTTTTATTTTAATAAAACCTGCATAACGTTTATGTAATATGCTCCTTATAGTTTTGAGACAAGGGAATTTCATTGAATCAAAGAGCAATGGCCTTCTATTCTTAGCGGGCAATTGGCATTAGCCATCATAGGCTTTCCCGGGTATCTTCATACCCGGGTTTTTATTTTGATAAGACAGGATTAATATTCAGGTAATATTGGATTCTTTACTTAGTATGACAAATCTTTGGCGACAAATTTTACCGGCCTGCTATTCTTAGCGGGCCTTTTTCATTTATTTTTGTTTGATTCATGATAGTTCACCTGGTTAATGGACAAAACTCTAATGCCATGCTCGCCAAAAAAATACTTATATTTATTTGTATCTGCTGTGCTGTTATAATTGTATCAGCACAATCTGTCAAATCCCCGGGGCCTCTGCCATCTCAGAGACAATTACGATGGCAGGATATGGAATTTTACCTGTTTGCTCATTTCGGTCCCAATACTTTTACTGATCTCGAATGGGGAAAGGGAACCGAACACGAAGAAGTCTTCAATCCCACGCAGCTGAATTGCAGGCAATGGTGCCGCATCGCGAAAGCAGCAGGCGCAAAAGGCATTATCATTACAGCCAAACATCACGACGGTTTTTGCCTGTGGCCAAGTAAATACAGTACGCATACTGTGAGAGAAAGTAAATGGCGGAATGGAAAGGGAGATGTATTGAAAGAACTGGCTGCTGCATGCAGGGAATATGGATTGGCTTTCGGCGTTTACCTGTCACCGTGGGATCGTAACCATCCGAAATATGGAACTCCGGAATACAATGATGTTTACGTAAATATGATGAAGGAAATTGTACAGCAATACGGACCTCTGTTCGAATTCTGGTGGGACGGAGCGAACGGGGAAGGTCCAAATGGGAAAAAACAGGTATACGATTTTCACCGTTTCGAAAAAACGATGCGGGTCATCGCACCCAATACAGTTGTGTTCAGTGATATCGGGCCTGATATCCGCTGGGTGGGCAATGAGAATGGAATAGCAGGAGACCCTGATTGGTCGTTTTTGGATACTGCAGGTTTTTCACGCGGCGCCGGAGCTCCGCCTAACGATACGCTTAATCATGGAAATATCAATGGGAAAAACTGGATACCGGCTGAATGTGATGTCAGCATTCGTCCAGGCTGGTTCTATCACCAGTCTGAAGATTCAAAAGTAAAAACACCTGAACAATTATTCGAACTGTATCTCAAATCTGTCGGCCGCAATGGATCTTTCTTACTAAATGTTCCCCCAAACAGGAATGGGCTTTTCAGTCCTGAGGATTCTGCCTCTTTAATCGGATTCAGAAATTTAATGGATGAAAGTTTTAAAACTTCATTGGTTCACGCAGGGATGATTAAAACTGGACACGCGGTAAAAAATTTAAGCGCGATCACTGATCATGACAGCCGCACCTTTATTTCATTGGGGAATGATTATAAAAAGAATTATATCGAAATAAAATTCAGCCGACCGATTGGGATCAATTGTATCGTATTGCAGGAACCGATTCAGATGGGACAAAGAGTGATCAATTTTTCAATAGATATATTGAATGAAGACAATACACATTTTGAACAGAAGGGAAAAACAATCGGTCATAAACGCATTCTCACTTTCCCAACGAAGATTGTTCGCAGTTTTCGAATTTATATTCAGGATGCAAAAGCCACACCGCTTATCAGTGAAATTGCGGCATACCTAATCTCGGAAAATTTGGTGGAAAGATAAAAAAACAGAAACTGCCGCGAGTGTTTCCGCAGGCATTCGTGAATTGATTCTAAAGCCTTGACGTCCTGCATCGTCTCCCGCAGGGGACGATGCAGAAATAAGCATCGTATCGTCACTTTCAGGTGACGATACGAGACAAACAATTCGTGGTATATGCATATTGATGATGAAAAAAATAATGATTAGGGAAATGCTTGCAATAATTAATATTTATCAAATAATAACGAGTTTAATTAGCATAATTTTCTTCTTTCAAGATTTTATTAATTCATTCGGAAGAATAAGAAATTATTTTAAAAGCTTTACCTCGTTTCTAATAATTATCTTATTGGCATATATACTTTTTACAAACGTTTATGCATTATTCAATAAGAAAAAAATATCGTCCTATTTAACAATAAATATCTGGTTTAATTTTATTCAAATATTCTATATTTCAATTCTTGGAATTAACTACTACTTGCTAATTGGGTTACAGATTATACCATATTACTCTTATTTAGAAGCGTCAAGTTTTAAAATATATTTTGAATTCTTTTCAGTTAGAATGGGAATTTTTTATAAACCTAATAATGAAATTGCCATAGCAATTAATTTAATTCCCCTTATCATCTTTATAATTTTGAATAATTATAAAAAAAAATTTTTTGACGTCCTGCATCGTCTCCCGCAGGGGACGATGCAGAAATAAGCATCGTATCGTCCCTTTCAGGAAACGATACGAGACAAAAAAATGAAAAATTGTCTTCACTGGCCTTTGCTGGCCATCGTTTGTGCATTACAGTGACTTCAAACTTCAGAGTATTAACGGGGGTCCTCGTCAAAACCTTGATATTTTTGGATCACCGAATTTCTCAGACGAGGGCCAGCCACATACCTGATTTCAGAAAACCTTGTTGAGAAATAAAGACTACTTATTCATCTCTTTGCATCTTGCAAACTTTGGGTCTTTGCGTGGAAAAGAAATTCAGGAATTGCAAAGAGCCCATTCATCATCTTTCAAAATAACAAACGCTCCCTCCGACCCAGTCCTTATCCTTATTATATCTTACACCGATCATCTTGCCTTTGCTTAATCTTGCGAGGTTAATAGCCAATTTCGGTCTTGGGTCTTTGTCTTTCCACATATACATCATTCGGATCTCGGCTTTTGCAGGTATATCCGGAGTCTTGATCACATCTGCATATTGAACCTTTCTTTGTAGTATCCAGTTTTCAGGATCTTTTATTTTTTCAAGATCGGCAGGAGTGATATCAATCACTACTCCCTGTCCTGCGAAAGAGAATAATGGTTTCAATACAAAATTTTCCAGATCACCGGGTAGCTGTTTTATTTCATTCAAAAAAAATGTTTGGGGAACATAGGGGTGATGAATAAATGGAAGCGTGAATTTGCTGATTCGGTAAAACCAGTTTGGATGCGGGATCCATTCCACATCGAGATCCTGCCGGATATCTACGAATTGGCCAAGAGAATCTTTCTGAGCGTAGAGATCGTCAAAGATCACGCGGTTGTATATACGCCGGACAAGGGTCTTCTTTCCCGTTTTTTCATTCGTATAATATATTTTTTTTCCCTCCCGGATCAACTCTGTGATACATACAGGCTGTATATCCAGGTAATCCTGCGTACAATAAAAATCGATCCTTGTTTTCTGTTCGTGGGGTTTTATTTCCAGGAGAATGACATGCTCTGCCGGTTCATCTCCCAAAATAATTTTTTTCAGATCATGGAGATAGCTTTCCCTGTTATATCCATTTAAATACTGGCTGTAATTATCGGGGATCGTAAAGAATTTTCTTAATAAGTCCGGATAATAAACCTGGAATCCAAACAGGGTAGGGAAGCCCTGCATTTCGATCAATTGAGGCTCCAGTTCTCCTTCTTTATTAATGCAGATACCGAAATCAAACGCAATAAAATGCGTATGCGCATTTTCGTTAGGGACAAGGTCTTTGGAGGGAATCGCTCTTTCAGTAATTTTTTTAAAATTGTTATCGGTGATGATATCCACAATCGATTCGCATGCATCGATCATTTTTTTAGCGAAATCTTTTGGAACAAAAACAGGTGTTTCGGCAATACGAAATTCAATTGCACCCGGATGCAATCGATCCAGCTCTTTCAAAAACTTTTCATATTTCTCTTTTGTAAAGGCAGCGTTGAAGGCGTCTCTCAAAGCGGGGACCATATCGACTATTTGTTTTGGAAGTTACGAAGATTGGACCATTGACAATGGACAATTGACCCGTAGTTAGATGGAATTTTGGAATTCCGTTATCATTTTGCAGAGGATCTCGTATTCTTGGTACAGTGGATTGAATTCTTCTTCGTGAATATAGCTCCTTCTTTTGACAAGGATCAGGCATGCGAGGACTTCTATTGCGGATCTTAAAGCGATGTTCAAAAATCTTTTTAATTCAGGGCCAGATCGCCCATAGTCTCTCAGGCCTCCACACTTTCCAAATTTCCAACGGCAATATTCAAAAAATTGGGAACAACATGAGAATAAGTCCACCTGATTTTATCGGGATCATTGAGTTGTTCGATCATGCTGCGCCATTTCGCTTCTCCATGTTCGGCAATCACGGTTGTTTTCTTATCCTCGCGTTGAAGATACATGCTCATTCCACTTGGATCTGCTTCCGGGTGGAATTGTGTGCCAATCATAAATTCATTGAAACGAATCGCCATAATGGCTCTTTCGAGTGGAATATGCGGCCTCTCTTTTTCAATTGCCAATACATGTGCGCCCATCTTACGCAAGCGGTACTGATCTGGTTCTATAACCTGGTAATCGCGACTGTCTACCGCATAAAAAGGGTCGTTCAATCCTGAGAAAACAGGTTCTTTTTTTCCATGCATCAGCATATGCACAGGGAATACGCCAAAAGCAGTGGACTTTCTTTTGGTAACATTCGCTACTTTATAATGTCTGCAGGCAAGTTGAAAGGAATGGCAAATAAACAGAATATATTTTTTGTCCTGGTTTGATTCGATGGCATTGTGTTTTTCAACGGAGCCCAGCCAGCGGAAATATTTGTTTTCCCATTCAGTCCCCTCGCTCTCAAGCGGGCTTCCCGGACCTCCGGTTGAAATATAAATATCATAAGACAGATCCGGAACTTCCTGTTTCAGCCGGACTTCATGTTCTTTCCATTGAAGGTCAAGCTGATTGTTCTCTGCATAGTGTTCGAGGATTTCTTTCAGGCATCGCATGCCCTGGTTGGGCTGTCCTTCATAGAGGTCGAGAATTGCTACTCTTATCGTTCTTTCCATATATGCGCAAAAATAATATTTTTCTAAAGTGCGACAGGGATCGGGATTCGGTAAAAATCCACATTATGGCTTAGTCTGGGGATAAAAAACGATAAATAAAAACTCTTAGTATTTTAATGTTTGCGGATTGATGCTTTAAAAATAAATTTTTCATTCTGCTACCACTAAAATAGTATGGTGAATTATCAATTAGTTTCTACCTTTATTATTGTTAGAGTTTACCGGATTAAATAATAGCTCTGTTCATTCTCCTGTCAGGCTTAAATATTTCGATGACTGGTTCTATACAAATCTACAAGAACTGACTGCATTCAAAGCTTCGTTTACATTTTGTCACAATAAAAATTAGCTTTTATGTCAAGGACAGCAAAACCTTCATCTTCTCAGAAAAAAAAATTTAATGGTCATGTGGAATTAAAAGGAAGTGCACGAAAAATTCCCTCTGGAAAAAATATCGGTACTACCAACCTCAATGATGTGATTGAAGTCACAGTCCGTCTCCGCCGGAAAAATTCTATTGAGGAATATGTAAAGAATATGGGGACTGGAAAAAATAAAACGCTCACCCAGGCAGAATTTGACCAGCGTTTCGGAGCTGCTGAAAAAGATATAGATAAGGTAGAATCCTTTGCACAGGAAAATGATCTTACGGTAGTGCAATCCTCTGTTGCAAGGCGCAGTGTGGTTTTAAAAGGAACTGTGCAGAATTTTTCTAAAGCATTTGGAGTTTATTTGTCGAATTACCAGCACCAGGATGGCAAAGTATTTCGTGGCAGAATGGGGACTATCAAAATTCCAGGCCCATTGGAAGGAATTGTGGAAGGAGTTTTTGGGTTGGATGATCGTCCGCAGGCCCGGCCCATGTTCAGGATGGAAAACAATAATGGCCATGTGATACATCCGCATGCTGCAGGCATTTCATATAATCCCAATGATGTGGCCAAAGCATACAATTATCCGACTGGCGTAGATGGTACCGGTGAATGTATTGCCCTGATTGAATTGGGCGGAGGGTATCGTGCTGCAGATTTAAAAAACTATTTCAATCATTTGGGTTTAAAGCAGCCCACAGTTAAATCAAAATCTGTAGATGGAGGACATAATAGTCCTTCTACTCCTGATAGCGCAGATGGAGAAGTTGCATTGGATATAGAAGTGGCCGGAGCAGTTGCAACAGGGGCAAAGATTGTGGTGTATTTTACGCCAAATACAGATAAAGGATTTTTGGATGCCATTACAACGGCGCTGCATGATACGGTGAACAAACCATCAGTTATATCTATCAGTTGGGGGGCTTCGGAATCTGACTGGAGTGAACAGGCAATGCAGAACTTTAATCAGACATTCATGTCTGCAGCCGCTCTGGGTGTGACTATTACTGTTGCTGCAGGTGATAACGGATCTTCAGATGGGCAGACTGACGGTAAAGCACATGTGGATTTTCCAGCCAGCAGTCCTTATGTTCTTGCCTGCGGAGGCACAAGACTCGCGAAAAATAAGGAAACAGTATGGAATGATGGTGATGGATGGGCGACAGGCGGCGGAATCAGTGATTTTTTTCAGGTGCCTGACTACCAGAAAAAAATCACATTACCGAGTTCAGTGAATTCAAAAACTCATAAAGGAAGGGGAATGCCGGATATTGCAGCCAATGCAGATTCTGAAACGGGATATAATGTGTTGGTGGATGGACAATGGAGTGTTATTGGAGGAACGAGTGCAGTGGCTCCGCTGATGGCTGGATTAGTGGCACTGGCAAATCAGAAACTAAAACGTTCTGTAGGATTTATCAATCCTAAATTATATGCTGCAAACAACAAGGTCTTCAAAGATATCACCGAGGGGAATAATAATACTTCCAAGGCGGGCGGCTATTCTGCTAAAAAAGGATGGGATGCCTGTACCGGGCTTGGTGTTCCTTTAGGAACGGTGACGGGAATTTTATAAGATTTAAGTCTGGAATGTAAAATATCAGATGTAAAAGTTAGTCGCATTCAGCACCTGATATTTTACATTTTTATTTTTCAAATTTTGAAAAATTTTTTAGCAAAATGGTTTTATTCCGGAATGCTTTATCAAAAATAAATGACGCTTCTTATTATTCGTATCTTCTTCCTTTTGTATACCAGAGTTCGCGGTAAGAGAGGATTATGGTGAAATTGAAATATCTTTCCTGTATCAGATTATTGGTTTCGGTTCCTTTTATGCCATATTGGAAAATAATATTGGTAGAAAGTGTGCTTCTTTTGGCATTGAGTCCGATGCCAATGGTTCCTCCGATATCCCTTATGGGTTGGCCATAAACAATCAGGTAGGTCTTGTTATAATAAAATCCTGCCTGGAAAAAACTGGCTTCATAGGTAGCGTTGTAAATCGTTTTTTTATTTGAAATTTCAAAACCTGCCGAATATCTGTCACTGTTTTGAAGCGCATAGTTGAATCCTGCATAATGCAGCGATGTCCAATCCTGGTGTTTATAGTCGGCTACGAAAGTATATTTTTTATCTTTTGTCAGCGAGATCCCGACTCCGTAGGAAGTGGGTATATAAAAAGTTCCCGTTTTACTTACATTATTGTTTAATTGGGCAGAATCAATATTCAAAATAATAACGTTGGTTTCAGTATTCAACCCTGTTTTATTGGCGAATGTAGCGCCCAATGAGAAATTCCATCTCTTGGAAATATTGGTATAGTATTGCAATCCGTAATCAAAATAAAAATTATTGTAGAAAGTGCCTTTGTTGGAAGAGATATAGGTAGATGGGGCATTGGCATTTTGAAGGATCGTCTTTTGAGAAATTGAACCAAATAAATAGGAAGAATTAATACCGATCGACAAATGCCGGAAAAATTCATAGGCATTTGCCCAGTATACGCGATTGATCCCACCATATCCCTGCGAAGAAGACGGAGCGGTTTCTCCGCTGGTTCCCAGGATGGGCTGAGGCGCTGTGAATTCATAATTTTCAGAACTGAAAGGAACGAGTCCAATGCTGGTTCCCCAATGGTTGGTCAGTTTAATGGCTGCTGCGAATCTCCTGAATGCAATATCTGAAGAAAAATCCTGAGAAGAATTGATGGGGGCGCCATAATAGTTCACGAACTTGGCGCGAATACCAAGTTCGCCTGCAAAAAACTGATTGTCCATTCCGCTGAATGAAGCCGGGTTATTGCTGATCAGGCTACGGTCATGCCTATACGCAATTCCGGTATTGGACATCCCGGTCGTCCTGTTAAAATAACTATCCTCTATATCTCCAATTCCAATAATCGAATAGGGCGAATTGTTCGTTTGAGCTTGACTTTTCACAAACAGGATGAATAGCAGAAATATGGTCAGTTTTATTCTCATCGCATTTAATCAATATAACGGCAAACCCGTTTAATAAAAAGAAGCATAATATATTTTCAAATTAATCTTATTGATATCCTTCGGAGTAAACTGGTCGCCTACAACCACCCTGTTGAAAGTCGTATTATTAGCCGGCAGCGGAACATAAAACATAAGACCATCGTTATTGTTATTTTGCGGCCCCAGCAAAATCTGCTGCTTGATATAGGGTGTGATATCATAAGTATAACTCGTGTTGGCTCCATAAACATAATCTATAACCAGATTGCCGTTGCCAAAAGGCAATGAAGGCCCGATCGTATTACTTGGATCTGTTGTTGAAACACCAAGAGTCGGCGGCAGAGCAAGGGTCGGGCTATATGTTCCCTCCACAGGCTTTATGGTTAACACCGCTTTCAAAACACTCAAGTAATCCGGATATTGTAAAAGATTACCGATTGTCGGAAACCTGACTTTCATTTCTAAACCCGTTGTTCCCTGTATATATGCGGCATTCCCGGTTAATGTTGATGCTACTTCATCATGCAAACTGTCAATAGGCGCTGTTGGTGTTCCGGTTCTGTCGTAGGTGATCTGGTTGAACTGATATTGTTTATTGTTGAGAAGGAAATCTATGAATTTAGGAGTATATACAAGTCCGGGTTCATGATAATACAACCGCATGATCACAGTATCCTTAAAACCATAAATAGAACCCATACTGTTATCATCCGGATAAATAGCAAAACCTTTAAAATAGCCCAAAAAAGTATTGATATTTCTTACTGTGTCGGATTGATTGTATAATAAATTATAAAGTTCCTGCCCCATCGAATCAGGCAATTTGATTTTTACCGAGTCATTTAATTTTTGTGATGTAAAGAAAGCAGTTGGGTTGATTTGCGCATCAGCATACCCGAGAGGAGAGGGATCATATGGTATTTTGGAATTGCTGAAAAATGTGAGCTGTGTAACCGGTAATTCAATAACAGATGTCAATTGACTCACTGTATAACGCTGAACGGTGGTCGTATCCCCATAAAAACCTTTGTTGATTCTCAGAATAAGTGAAAGAGAATCGTAGGCTGCAAGATTGCTGATGATGGGAAGAACAGCAGGAGGAGTTACCTGCAGGTATGTTTTTGAAGTGACGGTACCAAAGTATGGATCCTTATACCTTCCGATCAGTAAACTGCCGGTTCCGGCTGTCGCAAAAGAATCTACCAATACTGTAGACAGACTGACACCGAAAGTATCAACTGCAACAACATTGGTTGTATTTTCATTAGTGAAAGTAGTTCCGAAATTAATGGACGGTTTCTGACAAGCGGCCAGCAAAAAAATTGCGAGCACCGTTAACAAAAACAAGATTCCCTTCTGTTTGGATTGCCTCTTCCTTATCATGCTGTGATTGTCTGCTGATTACTGTATAGGGTGATTACACTGAAAAATTTATGATCCGAAGTATTATTGAAGGATAGCATGGTCCTGAACACAGTCAAAGGATAGCATAGCCTTGGTTGAAGTTTTGATCTAAGTCGATAGATAGCCGCTCTCATTATAATGATTATAGCTGTTTGTTGAAAAGCAAAAGTATGTTTTTTGCGTACCAATTTCACT
>Ga0335085_10016137_pt1 | contig 10809 bp, 10 predicted proteins | sample Lox_Sample_45_FD_206712 | JGI IMG/M metagenome (GOLD analysis project Ga0335085, IMG submission 206712) | Soil microbial communities from Loxahatchee National Wildlife Refuge, Florida, United States - Lox_Sample_4.5 | ecosystem: Environmental > Terrestrial > Soil > Wetlands | place: USA... | reverse complement strand
GCGACCTCCAAACTGTTGAATTCGCTCGCGCATCCCTTGAATGCCGACTCCTACTCTTTTGTGCGGGCCGTTTCCTCCTGATGACATTCCCTTGCCTTGGTCTCGCACTTCTACCTTCACTTCGTTTTCATCGCGCGTGACAAGGATGGCGGCAACACGACTGCCCGAGTGACGATGAATGTTGGTGAGGCATTCCTGCACAACCCGGAAGATGGGCGGTTTCGAGTTCGGGTGGCAGCCGCTCGAAAGTACCTGGAATATCTAACTTCACTTTGATTTGACTGCGCTCTTCAAATCCTTCCAGGAACACACGAAGCGCGGATGAAAGCCCAACTTCATCGAGCATCGGGGGATGCAACAGATGCGAGATGGTGCGCAGTTGATTCGATAGTTCCTTCACCAAGCCGATACTCTCTGTAATCGCTTTCAAAGCACCCGGCGGAAGTTTTCCGTTTTCGGACGCCAGAGGAGTCAGGTTCATGCTCAGCGCCGCCAATATCTGGCCGGCACTGTCGTGCAGTTCGCGAGCGATGCGCCGCCTTTCCTCGTCCTGCGTCTTTAGCAACTGGCCAGAGAGCATCCGCAAGGCTTCTTCCGCTCGCTTGCGGTCAGTAATGTCGCGGATGGCGCTGGTCACGACAAGGCCTTCTTCCGTTTCTAACGGACTCAGACTGATCTCGATCGGAATCTCGTGACCATCTTTGTGAAGCCCGTAAAGTTCCAGGCCTGCACCCATCGCGCGTACGCGAGGTTCGAGAAAAAAACCGTCTCGATGCCCCAGATGTGACCCTCGGAACCGCGGAGGCATCAGCACTTCAATCTCACGATCCAATAACTCTTCTCGTTCATAGCCGAATAGCCGCTGCACCTGGGCATTGGCTAAGACAATCTTTCCCTCACGATTCACCACCAGCATTGCGTCCGGTGCCGACTCCAACAGCCCACGAAACTTCACTTCTGCTTGCTTGAGTTTCGCAGTGCGCTCGTGAACCCGCTCTTCCAATTGGGCATGCGCCCCTTGTAATGAAGCCTGCGCGTCCCGCAGCGCTATGAGCAGCTTGTCTTTGGTCTCCGAGGCTTCCCCCGCCTCTGCTCGTTCCGTTATCACGGCCCCTAACACCAGGCCGGTTATGGTGGTTACAGCGATGAAAATCTGCAGAAGTGCAGCATCGTGCAGAGGGTTATGTTTTGCGAAAGGCCCGTCGCCGTTGGCTGTGGACCAGACCGCTATTGTTGCGATCAGAAATGTTGCGATCGCCGCACCAAACATTCGAAAACGAATGGCTGCCCAAATCACGAATGGGAATGCCAGAAAGGCCAGAGCGTCGTCTTTCAATCCAGGACCCAGCCGACCAAAAATTACAAGGCATGTCGCAACGAGCCCCAACAGAAGCGCCACTGCCTCAATGATGCGTGGTGTCCTAAATGATCTTATAAGTCCTCGACGCGTAACAAAGAACACCGGCGTAATAATCAGTACGCCCATGGCGTCGCCAAGCCACCAAACCTGCCATGCCGTTCCGAAACCAGACCAGGCACGCACGTGCGTCAAGAGAAGAGTTGTCACGCCGACAGAGGCAGCAATCATCGGAGCTACTGCAGCACCCAAAGCGATCAACCCCAAAACGTCCCGCAGCCGTTCAAAGGACGGTTTGCCCTTTGCGAATCGGCGCACCAGATAGCCGCCCACTAAGGCGCTCGATGTATTGCCGAGTACGATTCCGATGCACGATAACGTTGGGACTGGACTTAGAAAGTTAACCAAGAAGGCGGCCAAAGCGATTGCGGGCCACACTGCGTAACCCCAGAGCAACACGGATGCCAACGCGACACCGGAAGCGGGCCACACGGGTGAGACGTTGCCACTTGTGAATGGCACGGCGAGGCCAACTCTACCGGCAGCGAGGTACAGGACGAAGACGAGCGCCAATCGCACGGTATAGCTTTGGAATGCACCGCGTGGAAGGCCGCGGCGCCACTGACGCTCTGCCTCAGCATCGCCGGGGATGGCATGCATATGGAAAACCCAAAGTAAAGGACGGGCGGCACTTGCCAGTGGACAATGCTACTACATTGCGGACTGCCGGAAACGGCTAATGACTAGTCGGGAGGAAGGCGGCAAGTGCTAGAAAACACGGTGACTAGGGGGGACCGCCCGACACAAGCCTTTTTGTGCAGACACAATTCCTTTTTTTAGAATGACTTGGTTTCGCTTTCTGAAGTCGGTGAGGACCCGTCGCTCCGGGCGCTTTTCGGCACCTCTGCCCGCCGGCCGATCCACGACCGAATTGCAGTTCTCGCGGCTCTTCTCTTCGCGATCTGATATAGAGAGGAATGACGTACAGAGACCACATTCCTCACAATTCGCATGTCGTGCCGTCCATCGCGCGCCGGGCATAGCCGGCGTGGAGGCTGCATTTGCCGTTAAACCTGGAGCGTATTCTGAGCGGCATTGAGCACCTCACCAATTTTTACGCGCAGGTTCCCATTGACCGCTTGGGCGACCATTTCGTTACGGGGTTCCACACGATAGAAATGGATTTTGGCAGGCAGGTCATCAAACCGTCTTCATCCACCCGCGCCGACGGCTGCTGCATTCTTATCAAGAAGGTCACGTATGCACTGACCAAGTGCCTCTAGGAGAAATGGCTTCCGTAACAAGACGTATCCCGGATCGGATGGTTCCCCAGCAAGGACGTCCTGGGCGTATCCAGACATCAAGACCACTTTGGTTTCGGAGCGAGTCGCGGTGACTCTTTTCGCAAGTTCAATCCCACTCATTTCTGGCATCACCAGGTCGGTGAGTAGCACATGAATCGGCCCGTGATACGCCTCTGCGATCGCCAGACCCTCCGCCCCGTTCGCGGCCAATATCACGGTATATCCACTGCCAGTCAGGCACTCCTGCACGCTTCGACGCACGGTCGGCTCATCCTCGACCAGAAGAATCGTCTCCCGGCCCCACCTGGGCCGCGCAGACCTCTCCTTGCGCTTCGCGATTGCACCTTCCCCAGCCAAGGGCAAATAGACTGTGAAGCTGGACCCCTTCCCCGGTTCGCTCTCCACCGTGATGTGACCACCGCTCTGCTTCACAATGCCGAATACCGTGGCCAAGCCCAAACCTGTGCCTTTTCCCTGTTCTTTCGTGGTAAAGAACGGATCAAAGATCTGGGACATGGTTTCGGAGTCTATCCCGCAACCGCTATCGGCAACGGTTAGTGTGGCACACACGCGATGACCGGTCGCGGTTACCCCACCTGTGGCTGGAAGGTCGAACCATCGCCTCGAGGTCTTGATCACCAGCTCTCCGCCTTGAGGCATGGCGTCGCGTGCGTTCACCACGAGATTCATCACGACTTGCGCGATCTGGCTTGGATCCGCAACAACCCTGTGCGCGCCTCCCTGGGGGATGAACTTCAATTCGATGTTTTCCGCAATGAGACGCCTCAGCATGCCGACCTGCTCCCGGATCAGCGCATCGAGGTCTACGATCTCCGGCTGAGATACCTGTTTGCGGCTAAAGGCCAGCAGGCTCTGGGTAAGAGACGCTCCTCGCTCCGTGGCTTTTAGAATTTCCCCCAGATAGGATCGGGCTGGACTCTCCGCCGGAATCTTATTATTGGCGAGCTCGCTAAACGCGCTCACCGCCATCAGGATATTATTCACATCATGGGCCACACCCCCAGCCAGCCGCCCCAAGGCTTCAATCTTCTGCATTTGCCTCATCTGCTGCTCCAGTTCGCGCTGTTGGGTAACGTCGTTGACGGCCCCCTCAAAGCAGATAACGTTCCCGCGCGGATCGAGAACTGCCCGGACGTTACCCGAGATCCAAATAGTCTTGCCGTCGGCGCGCTGAATCGGGCCTTCGAAGGCGCGCACGGTTGCACCCTCCTCCAATAGCTTGGGAAACTCCTCTTGCAATCGTGGATGGACAGACTGCTCGCCCGCACGCCTTCCCTGATCCAGCCCGAACATGCGAGCAAATGCCGGATTCAGAGAAAGCAGCCGTCCATCCCGTGTCGCCTGGTAAATCCCCTCGATGGCGTTCTGAAAGATACCGCGATACTTTTCCTCCGCCGCCCGCAGTGCTCCCTCGGTCGTCTTTTGCTTGGTGATGTCCGTAAGGAACTTGATGATGCCCGTGACTTCACCCTTTTCATTCCGCAGCGGAGCCGCTGAAACGTTCACGGTCAGGAGAGAACCATCCCGCTTTTTGCGACGGAGTTCGACTCCCTGGACCGTTTCTCCTGAGGACACGCGCTGATAGAGGGCTTCGGTGGCTGCCTGTTCATCTTCCGGGATTATCGGACTGGGGTTGCCGACAACCTCCTCTTCCTTCCACCCGAAGGCATCCTCCGCAGCTGCGTTCCAGGTAGTAATACTTCCTCGGGCGTCGACTGCAACAATTGGCACCGGCGAAGCGTAGACGCTGCTCTCGGTCGCCCGGCGCAAAGCTTCTTCTGCCGCTTTCTGTGCCGTCACATCATGCGCGATCACCGAAGCGCCCATAATCTTTCTTCGCGAATCCAGAATCGGCGAAATCGTCAAGGAGACACTCACTCGTTTCCCGTTCTTCGCCCTCCTCACAGTCGCGAAGTCGTGCATAGTCTGGCCAATCAGCAGCCGCTCTGCGATGAGTTCCAATTCTTTCTTGTTCTCTCGCGGCAGCAGGATGGAGACGTTGCGGCCTAATATCTCGTCCGCTGAGTATCCATACGTAAGTTGAGCTCCCCGGTTCCAACTCAGAATTTGGCCGTCAAGGCCGACGCCATAGATGGCGTCGCGAGCGGATTCAACGATAGCTGCCAGCCGCGTAATGTCTTCTTCAGCTCGCTGGCGTGCGGTGACGTCACGTACGCTAATGATGAATAGGGTTTGGTTCGCGATCGACCCCTTTGTGATCGTGAACTCAGCAGGAAACTCGGTGCCGTCCGCACGTTTGGCGGTGCTTTCCAGCCGGGTCGCGACCATCTTCGCCGATCCGGCTCGGCTGGCGCTCCCGAATCGAGTACCATACGAATGTCGGATGGATGCTGGAAGAATGAGATCGGCCGCACTCCTGCCCAAGGCGGCGTGCCGCAGAATACGGAAGATCCGTTCAGCTGCCGGATTGAACTCTGTAATGCGCTGCTGGCTGTCGGTACAGATCACCGCGTCCAGCGCAGCTTCGAGCAAACCGCGCAGATGGGACAGTTCCCGCCGTCCGCTATGCAATTTGCCATTGCCCGTTTGTCTGGGCTTCTTCGCTTGGATGTTCGGTTGGCTCACATCTCCCCAACTGCGTCATCGTCCTCAGTTCGCCAGCAGCTCCCGGATCTGTTCGTTCAACTTGTTCAGGCGGAACGGCTTCTGCAGCACCGCCAGGCCTCCTTGCAGCGGGCCCAGTGCAGAGGTATGTTCTGAGTTTCCGGACATATATAGTGTCCTCAGTCGCGGGTAGATCTGCGCAAGCCGTTGTGCAACTTCGGGACCGTTCATGTCCGGCATGAGTATGTCGGTTATCAGGACGTCGATTTGTCCCTGGTGCCGCTCAGCCACGTTCAAAGCCTCCTCACCGTTTTTGGCCTGCAGAACCTTGAAGCCCTCCATTTTCAGGAATTCTGCGGCCGGTACCCGCACCGCGTCGTCGTCCTCGACCACCAGGATCGTGTTTCCCGCCACCGCAGTCCGGACGGGAGGGGCAGGCTGCGATTCGTCGGCCGCCGGTCCGCACACAGGTAAATACGCGGTGCACTCCATACATTGTCCTCCGAAGTAGGACGTGCGGAAGATGCCACCGGCACGGCGGACAATTTCGCGCGCCGCAGCTCCCGCCTGACTCTGAAGATCTGCGGCGCCAGCTTCTCCGGCTGGCTGGCTGGTGGCCTGCTCGTCCAAGGCGCCGGGAGCACAAGTTACCGAAATGGCCACATAGGTGCCGGGGCTCGAAAGTTCATCGGGTTGAAACGATTTCTTCTCGAGTAGGGTGTTCTGCGTAGAAATCACAATCTTGCCCGTCCCCGCCAAATAACTTCGGGCGCCCAAGGCCAGGGTCAACATCAACTGCTCCAGCTCGCCCACATCCGCACGGACGACTTGGATCGACGGGTCAACCCTTAAAGCTGTCGCGATGTGCTCGCCCGCCATCTCCTCCACCAGACTGCCTATGCCGACAAGTACGCTGTTTACGGACAACACCTGGGGACAGAACTCACGCGAGACAGTTAGTGCGAGTAACTTCTGGATCAACGACGCCACCCGCGTGGTGTCGTTCAACAAACGTTCAAGATTGCGCCTCTGTGCGGGTCCTGACTTCTTGATCTCCACCTCAGCGTAGCTGGAGATCGCCATCATAAGGTTGTTGAATCGATGAGCAATTGTGCCGGCAAGATTGCCGACGAGATCATTTCTCTGGGCCAGTAGCAAGACTCCGGGGTCTTGGATTGGATCGCGACGATCGGCCGCCGGGCGTGTCGCTCCGTCAGGCATAACGGCATCTCCTATGCTTCCCGGGCCAGTCTTCTCACGGTACTTCTCTACTGCCTGCAGTCTCAACTTACGACAGTAACTTCATGAGAGCTGGGCTCATTTTCTGTAACTGTCCTCTTTTTGGACTATGGACAGCCTCATGTCGGAGACAAGATCTCTCCGCCACGTAAATGCCTGTGCTTTCAGCCGATTGCTGTCCTGCCTGGTGTGGCAGCCGACGTGCCCCAATCCGTGGCATGGCCAATAGAGTTCTGGTTGTGGATGACGACGAGCAGCTGGCAAAAGGATACCGGGAGTATCTCTCCGGACTCGGCTACCAAGTTGATTGTGCTCAGGAGCTGGAGGAAGCTGAAACTCTTCTGGCGCACTTTCCCTATGCGGTTGTAATCACCGATTTGCGCCTCAGCAAACTCGGCTTTGGCGGCCTTGAGTTGCTCAAACATATCAGAGAGCTTTCGCTCCCGACCCGTGTCATTGTGCTCACCGGCTACGCCTGGCCGGAAATCAAAGCAGAGGCCAACAGCCATCAGGTAGACGTGTTTCTGCAGAAGCCGGCAGTCCTGGGAGATCTGGCCGGAGCAATCGATACCCTCAAGGGAGACGACGCATGAATACTTCACTGCTCAGCACCGTGCTAGACCCCAAGCAGTTATCCGTGCACTTCCAACCGATTTTCCGGATTCACAGCCGACTGAGACAGGTTCATGCCCTGGAGGCTCTGGTTCGCGGACCAGGCGGAACCAACTTCGAGCGAGCAGACCTTTTGTTCGATTATATTCGCCGCAAAAAAGCCGAGAATGCTATGGACCGAACCTGCTTCCTGGCAATCTGCGAAGCAGCGGCCGTCTTGCCGGCTCAGTTACGGCTCAACATTAACGTACACGCGGCCACTCTTGCGCAGACCCCCGAATTCCCGGAGTTCGTGAGGGCAGTAATGGCACAATATTCGCTCTCCCTGGATCGCCTGACGATTGAAATTGTGGAACATACTCCTCCCTGCAACGTATCGCAACTCATCAACGGGATCGATTCCTTACGTGATGCCGGTGTGCGGATTGCGCTGGATGATGTCGGCCTGGGCCAGTCGAACTATCGCATGATGCTGGATTGCGACCCTGAGTATTTCAAACTCGATGGCTACTTCGTTCGTGGTTTGCATCTGGACAAGAAGCGCCAGGCGGTCGTGCACTCGATAACGGCTCTGGCAACCGCCCTCGACAGTGCAGTCGTTGCGGAGGGAGCGGAAACGCAGGAGGAACTTGCAGCCCTTTCCGGCGATGGAGTTGAGTTTGTACAGTCGAACATTTTGTGCCCGGCTATGGCTCCAGAAAATTTGGCCCGTACTGGACTCCTCGGACACTTTGCCACCCGGGGGGAGCAATCGTGCAAGAGTGAACCGGGAGACAAGCCTCAGGCGATCGTGCTCGGGGTTCCCGCGACTTCCTGACCCAGTTCCTCGGTGCGGTTGTCGCGGCGGGTGGCTAATGGGAAACCCGCTCCACTCCAAAGCTCTTGAGCTTGTTGTAAAAAGAGCTCCGGGTCACTCCGAGCCTGGCGGCCGTGCGCGCGATATTGCCATGTTCAGCCGCCAGGGTGCGCTGAATGTGAAGCCGCTGCACTTCCTTGAGAGTTAGAGAGGCCTCGTCGTCATTCGGGAGGGTTCTCCGGCCGAATTCGAGACGGAGATTCTCGGGCCGAATCTCGCTCGCAGTCGCCATCAATGCCGCGCGGTCTATCACGTTCCTCAGCTCTCGAATGTTGCCTGGCCAGGAATACGATTTGAGTTTAGATAGGGCTGAGTCCGACAGCGTCATGCCGGACCGTCCCAGCTCACCCATCGCATTCTCTAGGAAGCGTTGGGCCATGAGAGGGATATCCGCCGACCGTTCCCGCAGCGGAGGAATGCGGAGAACCAACGTGCTGACCCGGAAATACAAATCATGACGAAACCTCTTTTCCCGCAACAGTTGTCCCATGTCCTGGTGGCTGGCGGAAACTAACCGGATATCCAGGGAGCGCTCGTGAATGTCGCCCAGCCGCCGGAATTTCTTTTCCTCCAGGACTTTGAGCAACTTCGGCTGTACCTGCAGGTCCATGTCACCAATCTCGTCCAGAAAGGCGGTGCCCTTCTGCGCTACCTCGAGTAACCCGATCTTCCGTTGTATGGCGCCAGTAAAGGCACCGGCCTCATGACCGAAGAGCTCGGTTTCGAGGAGTTCTCGTCCGAGCCCGGCACAATTGAGATCGACGAAGGGCTCCTGCGCACGCGGCCCCTGGCGATGCAGCCAGCGGGCAAGCACGCCTTTGCCCACCCCGGTTTCTCCGACGATCAGGACCGGATAGTGACTCCCGCACACTTGCCGCGCCTCATCCGCCAATTCCGCCACAGCCTGGCCTTCCCCCAAGAAAGGATCCATTTGATCGAGCGTATTATGCGCGTTGCGATTGGCATGCTGGGCAAGCCCTTCCAAAACCCCGTCCAGAATGCTGGCGATCGCAGGCATCTGCACTGGCTTGGTCAAAAACTGATAGGCTCCCTCTTTCATCGCCTGTACCGCAAGCTGAATGGACCCATTGCCGGTGAGAAGGATCAGAGGCACTCCGGGATGGGAACGTTTCAGGTGCGGAAGCAGATCGAGAGCGGTTCCGTCGGGGAGCGCGTAGTCTAGGATCGCGGCATCGGGCCGGCAGTTGCGAAATACTTCCTTGACCCCACGGCAGGTTGTCGCCTCGAACACTTCGTACCGTTCCGACTTCAAATATTCCGACAAGGCATGCCGGACAGCGTTATCATCTTCGCCGACGACGATTCTGTTCCGGGGGCTCATAAAGATCCCCGTCCTATCATGCCTTCCAACTCGGGTACCGGGACTACCAGCTTGCGCCGTTCGTTGATCCCGAAGACCAGCTGCAATCGGTGCGTCCGTTGGACTCCGAAGTCAAACTCACCCATGGCATTGGTTCTCTTATGGGCAATTGCCACATCGTCACGTTGAAGGTCGACCGGCACGTTCCGCATGGCACACTGCGGCCGCGTTGAATCCAAAAGCTGCCCGGTCACGGCTACCCAATTCGCACCCGGCCGGGGCAACATGTACACATCAATACAAAGGTTCCCCGCCTTATAGAGCAACTGCCGGGCGGACCCAAGACCGCACCGGAGGGTACTCGCGCAGCCTTCCCGATCACTGTCGAAGACAAGCGCAGCCACGGCGACGGCGGGTGCGCTCTTCGGGTTGGCAAGAACGACTGGCAGTCGTATTGCACCAGACGTGTCCAGTTCTGTTGACTGCTCGGGTAGTTTCATGTGCTTTTGCCCCTTCCCTCTGCGAGCTGGTTGACTTAACAAGAAGGGCACCCATTGGCGCCCGAAATATAGGCGCTGAGTAATATGATAGTTACCTGCCAAGGTTACCTTCCGATCCAGGTGTGACTGTCCATATTCCACAATCTGTACCTGCGGTTTTTCAGGCGACGATAGGGTACGAAGGCTAAGCCTCTTAAAACATCGGTATTTGGCAGCCTCTCCCCGGTGGCCTCCCGATTGCACGGGCATGTCTCATGCGATTCTTCAAATTGCACCCGCTGGTTCCCGGTTGCCTCTCGCCGGGTGACCTCGACCCAGATGCCCGGCGCGGGCTTCCCCAGGAGAAAACCCTGCCCACGCCTCGAGAGGTGCTGCGCCGCTTCAATCCGCACCTGGTCGGCTTCGGCATTCTCGATCCAGCTGCTTCCCATCCGGCCGTACATTCTTGTGCCGCTGACGGGGAGGAAGCTTGCTCCCGTCATTTCGGTTATGAGGAGGGAGTATGACCACAGGATCGAACGTGGTGCCGCTGCTCTATGCCAGCCTATGCCTGGACTGTGAGGTCATTACGTCCGTGCATACATTCTGTCCTGCGTGTGGGTCCGGGGCGCTGATGAATCTCGCCCGTGCGCTCGGCCATTCGAAATACAACGACCTGCGGCCGCGCGTCGGCACCAATGAAGTTGGACAGGTAGAGCCGCTCGATCGGCCTAGCGACGTAGGACCCCGCAATGGTTGGCGCTCCCCGGAGAAACTGCCGTTTCGATTCCGCCGGGAGGATCCGGCTGACAGGGCCAGGACCTCATCTTCATCATTTTCATGTGGCGCCTAGGAGGGACCTTTCATGGGAGATCTTCAAGTCCTCGCGGTTGAAGACGATTTGCCCAGTCTCGAGTTGCTGAGCGAGGTACTTACGTCCTTGAAAGCGCATGTAACCGCAGTTTCGGACAGTCGGGAAGCCGCCATCCTGGTCAACTGCCGAAGGTTCGACGGGATCTTTCTCGACTTAGAAATGCCGGCCATCCGAGGCCTGG
>Ga0335085_10016136_pt1 | contig 10809 bp, 4 predicted proteins | sample Lox_Sample_45_FD_206712 | JGI IMG/M metagenome (GOLD analysis project Ga0335085, IMG submission 206712) | Soil microbial communities from Loxahatchee National Wildlife Refuge, Florida, United States - Lox_Sample_4.5 | ecosystem: Environmental > Terrestrial > Soil > Wetlands | place: USA: Florida... | reverse complement strand
GTCCGGCGCAACTTTTTCGCATTTTTTCGCATTTCTTCGCGTCTTTTCCGCCTTTGCCGACGCGATAAAATACGAAAACCTGCGCCTCGCCCTTCGATGACGGCGTGGGGCAAGGGGATCGGCTTGAGCATGCCGTTCATCGCCCACGCATGAGGCGCTGGCGATGGGCTAAAGGCGTCCTCTCGCCAGCGCCGCCAGGATTGCGGGCGCGGGAGCATTTCCGAAGGTCTGGGCGAGGTCGAGACCGACCTTGAGGCGCCAGTTCGGCCGCTCGCGGTCGGTGCCGGGCAGGTTGGTCGAGACGGTCTCGCCCGCGAGGTCGTCGTATTGGGCGCTCGCAAAGACCGACGCCCCGCCGCCGATGAAGGCGTGGACCGCCGCGGCGATCGCGTCGTCGAGCGGCGCGTCCTCGCTCGGGGCGGCGGCCAGCAAGCCTGCCGCCAGGAGCGCCTCGATGAGAACCCGTTTTTCCTGCCGCCGCTCGGCGATGGCCTCGCCCGCCGTGGCGAGCGTCAGGAGGCCGAGAGACAACCTCTCGGCGATGTCGGCGCCCTGCCACCAGCCGGCCAGCGTCGGCAGATCGTGGGTGGCGACGCAGGCGACCGATTTCGGCGGATAGCCCGAGGGAGGGAGGAATTCCCCGTCCTTGCGCTCGAACCACAGGACCCGCATGCCCTGGATGTTGGCGCGGCTCATCTGGTCGCGGAAGCCTTCCGCGACCGTGCCCAAATCTTCGCCGATCACCATGCAGCGCGCCCGCTGGCTCTCGAGGGCGACGACGCCCACGAGGTCGTCGAGCGGATAGGCGACATAGGCGCCATCGGCCGGGGTAGCCCCCTTAGGGATAAGGAACAGGCGCTGCAGCCCCATCGCATGGTCGATCCGCAACATGCCGGCGTGGCGCATGTTGGCGGCGAAGAGCCGGCTCATCGCGGTCCAGCCGCTCTGGGCCTCGGCCAGCGGGTTCGGCGCCGGCAGCCGCCAGTTCTGCCCCTGCGTCGAGAAAGGATCGGGGGGCGCGCCGACCTCGACGCCTTGCGCCAGCGAGCCGGCGTTGGCCCAGGCCTCCGCGCCATCCGGGGCCGCGCCGACGGCGAGATCGCGGTAGAAGCCGATGGCGAGGCCGGCCTTGCCCGCTCGCATCGCGGCGCGCTCCAGCTGCCGGTCGGCGAGCCATTGGCAGAAGATGGCGAAGTCGAACGCCTGCCTGTTTTGGCCGATCGCGTCCTCGATGGCGCGCGCTTCGCCGGCGCAGAGCGCCTCAGGCCACGACCGCCAGTCCGGGCCGGCCTGGCTCTCGGCGATCGCCTGGAACGCGCCGAAGCGCCTTAAGGTTTGGCCGCCGGCGGCGATGAAGGCGGCATGCTCGGCGACCATAGGCTCCTGCGGCCTCGCCTCGGCCGCGCGGACGAAGGCGGCGTGCCGCGCTTCTAAAGCCGCGCGCTTCAGCGCCCAGACCGCCAGATAGTCCACGAACTTCGTCGCGGCGGGCGCAATCACGGCGGGCGCGATTGCTGCGAGCAGAGCGTCCGCGGCGCCGTCGCGCGGCAGGTCGGCGTCGAACGCATCGATGTAGAGGGGATCGAGGAAGCGGCGGTCCGAAGGGTGATAGGGGCTCGCCCGTTCCCGGTCTTGCGCGAACAGCATGTGCATGGGGCTGATGCCGAGATAGGCCGCGCCCGCGGCGCCCGCCAGCTCTCCGGCTTGCGCGAGCGTGGAAAAGTCCCCGATCCCCTGGTCTCCCGCTCGCCGCAGCCCATAGAGCTGCGCCATGACGCCGAACCGCTTCCTCTGAGCCGCCCCAGGCGCGTAGGCCTCAGGCGGCGCGACAATCAGCGCGCAGCCGATGTCTCCGAAGAAGAACTCGTGACGCCCGATGGGGAGGCTCGGAAGCGGGACCCATCGCTCATCGACCTCGTTCCCGTCGATGAGCTTGCGACGCACGCCCTCGCCCGGTTCGACGCGCCATTCGGTCACCGACCCGTCCTCGAATACGACCCGCGCCTCGCAGCCGGTGGGACAGTCGCGCAATGGCGCCGCGAGCGGCTCGCCGGCCCGCACGACGAGCGAGGGCGGCGTCATCCGCCTGCTGGTCTGGTCGAGGACATGCGCCAGACTCTCGCGCGCCTGAGCCTCGCTGCGCGCGGCGAGCCCCAGCGCCTCGATGAGCGCGATCTTCGTCTCTCCTGAGACGTTGGTGCGGTTTCCCGCCACGTCCCACCATTCCGGCGCGATCCCGACTGTCTCCGCGAGCGCGTCGATCGAAGCGGCCGTCGGCGGGGCGGCGAGCGGATGGCCCGGCGCGAGGGGCGCTTCGGCAAGCACGGCGGAGGAGCGCGCCTTGAGCCGCAGCCGGTCTGCGATCGCGAGCGGGGCCTCCGGGGCGTCGGGGTTGCGAGTCTCTGCGAGGACGCGCCAGGCCATGGCCTCGCGCGGAAGAGGGAGAGTGAGCTCGACGTCGTCGAGCGAGCGGTTCACTGCGACCGCGACGCGGTCCGTCTCGTCTCCGTGCGGGGCCGCGAAGACGGCGGCCAGCACGGCGCCCGCGCGATCGCTCCAGCCGGTCTGCGTCATTGGCCCATCGGCGTCGCGCCATTCGACATCGAGCAGGCCGGTCGCGTCGAAGGGCTTGCCGGAGAGGAAGACGTCGCGGGAGAGCGCGGGATGGGCGTGCCTTGTCTCGATGAGCCTTTGGGCGAACGCGATAAGGGACGAGTCCGCCTTCTCCCACCGGATGGCGGTCGTCTCGTTGTCCTGGGCATAGGCGTTGTTGTTGCCGCCTTGGCTGAAGCCGAGTTCCGCGCCCATGGCCAGCATCGGCGTCCCGCGCGACGCCAAAAGAAGCGTGAGGAGGTTACGCTGGTCGCGTTTGCGCGCCTCCCGGACGGCGGGTTGGTCGCTCAACCCTTCGACGCCATGGTTCCACGAGAAATTGGTGTCGGTCCCGTCATGGCTATGCTCGCCGTTCGCCTCGTTGTGCTTGCGCTCGTAAGCGACGAGGTCGGCGAGCGTGAACCCGTCGTGCGCGGTGACGAAGTTGACGCTTTTCGAAGGCGCGGGGGCCTGGGAAAAGACATCGCGCGAGCCCGCCATCCGCGTCGCGATCTCGCCGCGCAGGCCAGGATCGCCGCGCCAGAAGCGCCGGGCGGCGTCGCGGTACTTGTCGTTCCACTCCGCGAATTCGGGTCGGAAAGCGCCGAGCCGGTAGCCGCCCGGTCCGATGTCCCACGGCTCGGCGATGAGCCGCGCTTGGGCGAGGAGCGGGTCCGCCGCGAGCGCCTGAAAAAACAGGCTGTTCGCATCGAAACCGTGGTCGTTGCGCCCGAGACAGGTCGCAAGATCGAAGCGGAAGCCGTCGAACCCGCCGTGGATCATCCATCGCCGCAAGGCGCCGATCGCCATGTCGATGACGAGCGGCCGGTCGAGCGCGACGCAATTGCCGCAGCCCGTGTCGTTGACGTAAAGCGCGGGATTTCGTGGGTTGAGCCGATAGAAGGCGGCGTTGTCGAGGCCGCGAAAGGAAAGGGTGGGGCCGAACTCGTCGCTCTCGCCGTTGTGGTTGAAGACCACGTCCAGGATCGCCTCAATGCCGGCCGCATGAAGCGCGTCGGTCGCGGCGCGAATTTCGGCCCAGCCCCCAGGCGCGAGGCGGGGATCGGGCGCGCCGAATACGACCGGATTGTAGCCCCATGCGTTCGACAAGCCTAGCGGCGGCAGGTGGCGCTCGTCCACGAAGGCGGCCGCCGGCATGATCTCGACCGCCGTGACGCCGAGCCTCGCCAGATGCGCAATCAACGCCGGGTGAGCCAAGGCGGCGAACGTCCCTCGCGCCTTTTCTGGCACGGCGGGATTGAGCCGCGAGAACCCGCGCAGATTGAGTTCGTAGATGATGAGCAATTCCGCGTCGATCCGCTTGCGTCCCGGCTCGCCCGCGGACGCCTCGCCGGCGATCGCCTTCGGCGCGTGCGGGCCGCTGTCCTCGCCATGTTTGAACATCGAGGGGTGCAGCCGGAACGGCCGGTCGAACGCCCAGGCGTAGGGGTCGGCGAGCAGCTTCGAGGCGTCGAAGCGCTGTCCGCGCGCCGGCTCGTAAGGTCCCTCGACGCGAAACCCGTAGCGCGCGCCGGCGCCGAAGCCGGGCGCAATCCCGCGGAGCGCTCCGGCGTCGTCGCGCGCCATTTCGGAGCGGAAGACCTCCTTGTCGCCGTCGTAGATGCAGAGCCAGGCGGCTTCTGCGTTTGGCAGATTGAGCGCCGCTTCGAGCCCATGTTCGGACACGGCGACGCCGAGACCCACTCCCGCGCCGCTCATGCGGCTATCTTGACGAGGGAGCGGTAGAGGGCGGCGTAGCGCTCGGCCGGGCCCCGCCACGAGACGTCTGCGCGCATGCCGTTGAGCCTCACCCGGCGCATAGAGGCGGGATTGCGCGTGAGATCGACCGCTCGGTCGAGCGCGTAAGCCAGCGCCTCGACGGAGGGCGGCGAGAACTGGATTCCGGTCGCCACGCCGGCGGAGCAGGCGGCCTCATTGGCGTCAATCACCGTGTCCGCAAGGCCGCCGACGCGCGAAACGATCGGCGGCGCGCCGTACCGCAGCCCGCATAGCTGCGTCAGCCCGCAAGGCTCGAAGCGCGACGGCACGACGATGAAATCCGCCCCGCCCTGGAAGAGATGGGCGAGTTTCTCATCGTACCCGAACACGCAGGCGACGACGCCGCGCCATGCCGAGGCGGCGGCGGCGAAACCTTCCTGCAGGATTCGGTCGCCCGACCCGAGCAGCGCGAGCTGGCCGCCGCGGGCTATGAAGTTGGGCAGAGCGTGAAGCAGCAGATCGAGACCCTTCTGGTCCGAGAGGCGCGACACCACGGCAATCAACGGCGGATCGAGGTTGGGCTTGAGCCCGAGCTTGGCCTGAAGCGCGGTCTTGTTGCGGGCGCGCATGTCGATGCGCAGCGCGCTGTAGGTTTGGGCGAGCGCCGAGTCTGTCCCCGGGTTCCAGACCTTGTCGTCGATGCCATTTAAGATGCCGTGCACGACCGCTGCGCGCGAGCGCAGAAGCCCGTCGAGCGCCATCCCGAATTCTGGGGTCATGATCTCGCGCGCGTAAGTCGGAGAGACCGTGGTGATTGCGTCGGCGAGGCGCAACCCCGCTTTCAGGTACCCAACCCCGCCGAAGTACTCCACGCCGTCGATCGACAGCGCGCCATGCGGCAGCCCGAGCGCGCCGAATACGGACAGCGGAAAATGCCCCTGGAACCCAAGGTTATGGATCGTGACGACCGTGCGCGGCCTGGGCCGGTCGGCGAAGTGCAGATAGGCCGGAGCAAGCGCCGCCTGCCAATCGTGCGCATGCACGACGTCCGGTTCGAAATCGGCGATCGCTCCGAAGCCGATGTCCGCGCCGACGCGCGCGAGCGCGGCGAAACGCATGGCGTTGTCCGGCCAGTCGAGCCCGTCGGGGCCGAGGTAGATGTTGCCCGGGCGGTCGTAGAGATGGGGGGCGTCGATCGCGAAGAGATCGAGTGCGCTCACGCGAACCGACATGACGCGCGCAGGGCCGCCGAACAAATCGTCGTAGGCGAGCGCGACCGTCGCTTCGGCCAGCTTCTGCTTCACGGCAGGGTAGGCGGGGAGAAGCGTGCGCATCTCCACGTCCTCCGCCCGCAGCGCCCCTGGCAAGGCGCCGGCGACGTCGGCGAGCCCGCCGGTCTTCACCAAGGGAAAGACTTCGGAGGCGACCGAGAGGACTTTCATCCCCGCTAGTGCTTCAGCTTTTCGATCATCGGCGCAGTGATCAGCGTCACGCCCTCCTCGGTGCGCCGGAACCGCTTGGCGTCGAGTTCCGGGTCCTCGCCCACGACGAGGTCCTCCGGGAGGTCCACCTCGCTGTCGACAACCACCTTGTTGAGTCGCACGTTCCGGCCGATCCGCGCATAAGGGAGTATGACCGCGTCGTGGATCGTCGAGAACGAGTGCACGTGCACGCCTGTGAAGACGAGGGAGCGGCTGATCGACGCGCCGGAGATGATGCAGCCCCCAGCGAGAAGCGACGAGATCGCCTGACCGCGCCGGCCGTCTACGTCATGCACGAACTTGGCCGGTGGCGTGATCTCGCCGTAGGTCCAGATCGGCCAGCCGCGGTCGTAGAGGTCGAGGTCGGGCACGACATCGGTGAGGTCGATGTTGGCGGCCCAGTAGGCGTCCACGGTCCCGACGTCGCGCCAATAGTGCTTGGCTTCCTCCGTCGACGTCACGCAGGAATCTGAGAAATGATGCGCGACCGCTTTGCCGTGCTTGACGAGGTAGGGGATGATGTCCTTGCCGAAATCGTGGCTCGAGTTCGGGTCCGCCGCGTCCTTGCGCAGAAGCTCGAATAGAAGCGTGGTCTCGAACACGTAGATGCCCATGCTGCAGAGCGCGGCGTCCGGCTTGCCTGGCATGTGCGGGGGATCCTTGGGCTTCTCGAGGAACGAGATGATCCTGTTCGTCTCGTCCACATGCATGACGCCGAACGCCGTGGCCTCTTCGAGAGAGGCCTCGAGGCAGCCAACCGTCACGTCCGCCCCCGAGTCGACGTGCTGCTGGAGCATCTTCTCGTAGTCCATTTTGTAAACGTGATCGCCGGCGAGCACGACCATAAACTGGGGGCCGTAGCTCTGAATGATGTCGATGTTCTGATAGACCGCGTCCGCCGTGCCGAGATACCACATGGTCTCCGAGACGCGCTGCGAAGCGGGCAGGATGTCGAAGCTTTCGTTGCGTTCGGGGCGGAAGAAGTTCCAGCCGCGCTGCAGATGGCGAATGAGGCTGTGGGCCTTGTATTGGGTGGCGACCGCGATGCGGCGGATGCCGGAATTGAGCGCGTTCGACAGCGCGAAGTCGATGATGCGCGACTTGCCGCCAAAATAGACCGCCGGCTTGGCGCGCCGGTCGGTCAGCTCAAGGAGCCGGCTGCCGCGCCCGCCGGCGAGCACGTAGGCCATCGCATGACGCGAATAAGGGGCCGAGACGCTGGGCGGCTTTGACGAGTCGGACCACGCCATGTCGAACTCCTTCACCTTACTCAGATGACGGCGCACCGTCGGAAACGGGCGGGTTGAAGACGAGGAACAGAGTGGAGAGCGGCGGCAGACTGAGCGTCGCCGAAGCCGGGAACCCATGGGACGGCTTCGCTTGCGCGTAGACCCCGCCGAAGTTGCCCATGTTCGAACCACCGTAGGCGGCCGCGTCGCTGTTGAGCGCCTCGCGCCAATGGCCCTCGAAGGGAAGCCCAAGGCGATAGTTGGCGCGCGGCTCGGGGGTGAAGTTGCAGACGACCGCGACCGGCGGGTCGGTCCGCTCGCCCCGGCGCAAAAACGCCAGCACCGACTGCATATCGTCGTTGACCACGATCCAGCGGAACCCCTCGGGCTCGCAATCGCGGACATGAAGCGCCGGCGTTTCCCGATAGAGGCGATTCAGATCGCGGATGAGCGCTTGCACGCCCTGATGCGGCCAGTGATCGAGCAGCCACCATGGCAGGGACTCGTTGGAGTTCCATTCGCTCGTCTGGCCGAATTCCTGGCCCATGAATAGAAGCTTCTTGCCCGGGTGGCCCCACATGAAGCCGAAGAAAGCGCGAGCGTTGGCGAAGCGCTGCCATTCGTCGCCCGGCATCTTGCCGACCACCGAGCCTTTGCCGTGCACGACCTCGTCGTGCGAGATCGGCAGCAGGAAATTCTCGCTGAAAGCGTAGAGGAGCCCGAAGGTCATCTTGTCGTGGCTCCAGCGTCGGTAAATCGGATCGCGCGACATATAGTCGAGCGTATCGTGCATCCAGCCCATGTTCCATTTGAAGCCGAACCCCAGTCCGCCGTGATCGGTTGGGCGGGAAACGCCTGGGAAAGCGGTCGACTCCTCGGCGATGGTGACGGCGCCGGGAAACAATCCGTAGACGAGCTCGTTCGCGCGGCGAAGGAACGCGATCGCCTCCCGGTTCTCCTTGCTGCCGTCGGCGTTCGGAAGCCACTCGCCTTCGCGCCGCGAGTAATCGAGGTAGAGCATCGAGGCGACAGCGTCGACGCGCAGACCGTCGATGTGGAAACGGTCGACCCAGTAGAGGGCGTTGCAATAAAGAAAGTTCGCGACCTCGTGCCGGCCGAAATTGTAAATTGCGGTGTTCCAGTCCGGGTGGAAGCCGCGGCGAGGATCGGCGTGCTCGTAGAGCGCGGTGCCGTCGAAGTTGGCGAGGCCGTGGGCGTCAGTCGGGAAATGCGCCGGCGCCCAGTCGAGAATGACACCGAGACCGGCGGCGTGCGCGCGATCGACGAAGCGGGCAAAGCCGGCGGGGTCGCCAAATCGACGGGTTGGGGCAAAGAGGCCGATCGGCTGGTAACCCCATGACTCGTCGAGCGGATGCTCGCTGATCGGCAGAAGCTCGATGTGGGTGTAGCCGAGATCCGCTACATACGGGATCAGCTGATCGGCGAGCTCGTCATAACTGAGGAAGGTCCCGTCCGGACGCCGCCGCCATGACCCGAGATGGGCTTCGTAAACCGACATGGGCTTGCGGCGCGCCTCGCCCTGCCGGCGCTTTTCCATGTACTCCTGATCTGTCCAGGCGAAATCGGGGCTGTCGGCGACGACGGAGGCGGTCGACGGCCGGACCTCCGCCTCGAAGCCGAACGGATCGGCCTTGAGCGGCAGGAGCGCCCCATCCGGCCCGCTCAGCTCGTACTTGTAGACCGCGCCCGCGTGAAGGCCCGGAACGAAAAACTCCCATAAGCCGCTGTCGATGCGCTTGCGCATCTGGGCGCGCCTCCCGTCCCAGCGGTTGAAGTCGCCGACGACGGAAACCCTCGTTGCATTGGGCGCCCAAAGCGCGAACAGGACTCCATCGACGCCTTCATGCCGGATCAGATGGGCGCCGAGCCTGTGATAAAGCTGACGATGCGAGCCCTCGCGCAAGAGGTAGTCGTCCATAGGGCCGAGCGCCGGGCCGAAGGCATAAGGATCGAGCGTGGTCGAGACGCCCCAGATGGTTTCGGTTTCAAGCAGATATTTGGGGCGGTCCTTCAGCGAAGGGATCAATCCCTCGAAAAAATCATCCTTTCGCCGGGGCAGTTCCGCGAGAACCTTGCTGTCCGGGGTCAGCGCCCGCACCCGCACTGTGTCCGGCGAAAAGACGCGGATGACCCAGCCGTCGGGAGCTTGATGCGGTCCGAGCACCGCGAAGGGGTCGGCGCTGCGCGCCGACTGCAAGGCGGCGACGTCAGCGTCTTGCGCTCTCCAGGCCTCCATTGCTCCCTCCCTCGAACGCTCTTTTATCGACGCCCGATCACTCTATCGGCGAGATCGGGGCGTTCCAAATCTCCACGGCGTATTCCGCAATCGTGCGATCGGAGGAGAACCAGCCGACATTAGCCGTATTGAGGATGCTCGACCTCAGCCAGCGCTTTCGGTCGCGCCACGCCTCGTCGACCCTCATCTGGGCGGCCCAGTAGGAGTCGAAGTCCGCGCACACCATGAAATAGTCGTGGTGCGCGAGCGTCTCAATAAGGCCGCGAAATCGGTCCGGCTCGTCGTTGGAGAAGACGCCGGAGGCGATTTCGTCGAGAGCCTCGCGCAGGATGGGAGAGGCGGAGATCCGCGCCGCCGAGTCGATGCCTTTCGCTCGCTCCGCCTCGACTTCCGGCGCGGTCAGGCCGAAAATGAATATGTTGTCGTCGCCGACGAGATCGCGCAGTTCAACATTTGCGCCGTCGAGGGTGCCGATGGTGAGCGCGCCGTTCAGCGCCATCTTCATGTTGCCGGTGCCGGACGCCTCCATGCCTGCGGTCGAAATCTGCTCCGAAAGATCGGCCGCGGGCATGATCGTCTCGGCGAGCGAGACGTTGTAATTCGGCAAGAAGACGACTTTCAGGAGTCCCCGCAACGTCGGGTCGGCGTTAACGACGCGGGCGACGTCGATGGCGAGCTTGATGATGAGTTTGGCCTGGGCGTAGCTGGCCGCGGCCTTGCCGGCGAAAATCTTGACGCGCGGAGCGAAGTCGATCGTCGGATTGGCCCGAATCGCGTTGTAGCGGGCCACTGTCTCCAGGATGTTGAGCAGCTGGCGCTTATACTCGTGGATGCGCTTGACCTGCACGTCGAACATCGATTCCGGGTCGATCCGCTGGCCAAGCTGGGCGGCGACTTGTCGGGCGAGCGCGGCTTTCGCCACGCGCCGCCCCGCGGCTACCCGCTCTTGGATCGCCGGATCATCCGCATGAGCGCCAAAACGCTTCAGCGCCTCGGCATCATGGAGACCGCGCTCCCCAACTGTGGAGCGAATGATCTCAGTGAGAGCCGGGTTGCATTCGATGAGCCAGCGTCGGAATGTGATGCCGTTCGTCTTGCTGACGATGCGATTGGGATAGACGGAGTTGAGGCTGTGGAACACGGTCTTGCGCATCAAGGATGTGTGGAGCGCCGATACGCCGTTGATCTTGTGCGAGCCGACGAATGCGAGATTGCCCATCCTGACGCGGCGGCCGGCGGCCTCGTCAATCAGCGAGATCGAGGCCAGGAGGTTCGGGTCGATGAAGCCGCGCCGGCGCGCGCTATCCAGATGCGCCGCGTTGAGCAGATAGATGATCTGCATATGGCGCGGCAGGAGACGCTCCATCAGCGGCACCGGCCAGCTTTCGAGCGCCTCCGGGAGCAACGTATGGTTGGTGTAGGAGAAGGTCGCCTGCGTGATCGTCCAGGCCTCGTCCCACTCAAGCCCGTTCAGATCGATGAGGATGCGCATGAGTTCGGCGATGGCGATCGCCGGATGGGTGTCGTTGAG
>Ga0335085_10016135_pt1 | contig 10809 bp, 4 predicted proteins | sample Lox_Sample_45_FD_206712 | JGI IMG/M metagenome (GOLD analysis project Ga0335085, IMG submission 206712) | Soil microbial communities from Loxahatchee National Wildlife Refuge, Florida, United States - Lox_Sample_4.5 | ecosystem: Environmental > Terrestrial > Soil > Wetlands | place: USA: Florida... | reverse complement strand
TCAGGCTCTGCCCTGGTTTTCTCCACTTACCTGGGCGGCAGCGGTGTGACGATTCCCAATGGTGTCGAGGGCACTGAGAGCGTCTTCGGAGATCAGGCCAACGCACTGTCAGTGGATAGCGCGGGGAATGTCTACGTGGCCGGGAGCGCTTACTCCGCCGATTTCCCCGTCACCGCAGGCGCATACCAAACCAAACTTCAAGGGGCACAACCAACCCAACCCCTCGATTTCTCGAAGATCGGCTATAACGCGTTCGTTACAAAACTCAACTCCACGGGCACAAACCTTCTGTTCTCCACGTTGGTGGGAGGCAGCGGCGCGGATCGTGCGCATGCGATGGCGATCGACAGGTCAGGTGACTCCTACATCGCCGGAGAGACTACCTCGCTCGACTTCCCGGTATCTGCGGGAGCTCTCCAGCCCGTAAACAAAGCCGCCGTGACGAACCATGCAAGCACCGCCTTCCTCGCGGAATTGAATGCCAGTGGCACGGCCCTGTTATACTCCACTTATCTCGGCGGAGGTGGCGCGATCAATTCGGTGAACCAGCCTGTGGGCGACATTGCATACGGGTTGGCCCTCGATCCCGCCGCCAACGTTTATGTTGCCGGAACCACCTGGTCCGCCGATTTTCCGTCGACGCAGGGGGCTTTCCAGACGAGCCACAACGCGTCTTCATCGAAAGGGGAAACTGCTTTTGTCGTCAAACTCAATCCCGCGGGGTCGCTGACCGGAGACCCACCGTCGATACGCCCGAACTTTGGTGTGGTCGATTCCGCCAGTTTTGCGCCCGTGCTCGTGCCAGGCGGACTCGCGACGATTTTCGGATACGGTCTGGCAACTACTTCGGCAAGCGCCGGCAGCCTGCCGTTCACCAACAGTCTGGGCGGAACGCAAGTGACAATCGGCGGTATCCTCGCGCCGCTTCTTTACGTGTCACCCTCGCAAATCAATTTTCAGGTTCCCTGGGAATTGGCCGGACAGTCACAGGCAACGGTCCTGGTCACGACCCTATCCGGCAATAGTTCCCCTGCGACAGTCAACCTGAGCGCTTCGGCCCCGGCTATCTTCGCGGCGAATGGATCTGGGAGAGGGCAGGGAGATGTCATTACCCTGAAAGGCCAGTTTGCGGAGGCGGCAACGCCCGCGGCACGCGGCCAGTACGTGATCGTTTATTGTTCGGGCCTGGGCGCTGTATTCCATCAGCCGGCAACGGGCGCCGCCGTCTTCGATGCATCTTCAACGGCGGTCCAAACACCGACAGTGATGATTGGTGGCGTGCCGGCCACTACCAACTTCGTTGGCTTGGCTCCAGGCTACGTTGGCGTTTATCAAGTCAACGCGCTGATCCCGGCGACAATCACCCCCGGGCCAGCGGTCTCGCTGAGTCTGAGCATCGGCGGAGTGTCATCTCAGACTGTCACGATCGCGGTGCAGTGAGGGACCTCGTTGAATGCCTGTCCCACAGTTAACCGCACAAGTGGGGCAGGCGCTTCCGCCAGGCGCTTCCGCCGGCGCTGCCGCCTGCCAACCACTCTTCCGACAGCCTCTTTCAGCCTAGAACCGCACCGTCCCCGAGAATTGCAGCCTTCGCATGCTGCCGCCCGGCGCCAATCCGGTGATTTGGCCGGCGCTGGGACTCTGCACATCGCCATTGGGCGATCCCAGATTGGTATGGTTAAAAACGTTGTCTGCATCGGTGCGCAACAGGAACGAGAACCGTTCTGAAAGGCGGAAGGTCTTGGCCAGTGTCAAATCCTGCTGGATGAAGTGCGGGCCGAAGAGCGTATTGATCGGATAGTTGCCGAATGTATTCGCGGAAGGAATCAGGAACGCGCCGCCAATTCCTCCCTTGAACCATTGATTCCGATTCCCCTGGGCTCCGGCGTAGGGGTCACCATTGCCGATGTTCGGACGATTGTTAGGTCCCTGGTTGGGCTGGCCTCCCTGGGATCCGTAATTCTCCAGAGTCGGCGAAAATCCAAACCCGCTGTAGTACGTCGTAATCCCGCTGAGGGTCCATCCTCCGATTGCATAATCCAGGGCTTTGCTGATGTTGGCCCCGAATTTCCGGCCGCGGCCGTAAGGAATTTCATAGATCTGCGAGAGAGTCAATTGACTGCGCGGCAGTAGGTTACTGTAGCCCGCACCCGCGGCGCGGTCGTACAGGAAGTAATAATTCGAGTCATAACCCCAGCCGTCACCCCACTGGCGCTGGTACGTGTAACTTCCCTGTAGGGTCCAGCCCTGCCATGCCTTAACCAGGACTGTCCCTTGAAATGAGTTATAGCGCTCATTGGCGCAGTCGCAGTAATAGGAGAGGTCGTTGGTCCAGCCGAACTTACCGTAGAACGGACGATCCAGGTTGGTATTGGAAACTCCTGGAACAAAGCTCGCCTCGTTCGGATTGATAGTGTTGCTGGTACCCATAAATCCGTGGCGGTTGGAATTGCCGACGTAAGACGCCGTGAACGCGACCTTATTCGTAAGTTGATGCTGGAGCGCCGCATTGTACTGATAGACCGTGGGGAACGTGATAGTCGCCGGCCGGAACTTGGGATTGATACCAGCCGGCAGCGGGAACGTCCCGTTGGAGGCGATCGTAATCGGCTGAAGTGTGGGCGGCCCCTGAGCCAGCGTAAAGACGTCGGTGAATCCGTTCGGCGGCTGAACGCTTTGATTGGACAGCACCGGCGGATTCTGAGTGACGTTGTGGCCGAAGTTGGAGCCGAACACGCCGAGATCGTAAGACCAGCCATACCCGGCGCGAACTACCGTCTTGGGATTGAGCTGATAAGCGATCCCCACGCGCGGGGCGAAATGGTGATAGCTCATGTTCTGAATGCCGTGCGAAGAAACGCCGCCTACCCCGAAGACATACATCAATCCGTCATTCAGGTTGAGGGTGGCGCCGTTGCCCGCAGCGTTCACCGATTCGGGGTAAGTCAGTTCCCACCGTAAGCCAAGACTCAGCGTCAATTTGGCGGTGGGCCGCCAGGAATCCTGCCCGTAAAAGAACAACCGGGGCTGGCGCTCTTGCGCGTTGGTGCTGGTGCTCACGTAGCGGTTGAAGTTGGTCACATCACCCAAAAGGAAGGTCGCCAGGCCGATGCCTCCCACTTCGTTCTGACCGGCCGCCGGCACGTTGCCCGTGACGCCGCCGTTGAAGGTCAATTCGCCCGCGCGGTGGCTGTCGCTCGGGACGCGCAGGTTTTGGGCATACCGCAGGTCGGCGCCGAATTTGAAAGTATGCTTCCCGATAGTCTTGGTGACGTTATCGATGAATTGATACTGCCTCTCGGTCTGCGTCAGCGGACAATTGCACTGGTTGACGCCGAGGGCGTAGCCGAGCTGGTAGGCATCGTTCGGCGAAGGAACATTGAAGTACGGCATGCCCGATGTATAGGTGCTGTCCAGATTCAATCCCGGAATTCCGGCATCCTTCGCGGGACTGGTCCCGAAACCGTTCGGCACATCGAAGACGTGGTATCTCATGAAGCCGAAGCGGAACTCATTGATCAGCGTGGGACTGACTGCGCGCGTCCAGCCGATCGCCAGGCTTTGATTGAGAGCCTGCGAATTGCCGGCGTAATTGCCGAACTGGGGTCCGCCGGCTTGCAGACCGAAGGCGCCGGGCGCTACCTCGGTGAATCCGGCATAGCTGTAACGGCCGAAGATGGTGTCCTTCTGGTCGAGATAGTAATCCTCGCGAGTGTCGAACTGATTTCCATGAATCGCCACGGCGCCGTTGATGGTGTAGTTATTCACGAAGGGCGCGCCCGAGATCTGTTGAAAGTTCGGTGACGGCCAGTAAGCCATGATCGCTTTTGCCTGCGAGCTGAGCTGGTTCGTGGGAATGGTGTTATTGGGAAAGGGTGTGCGGCCGACGCCCGTCTGTGGATTTCCGCTGAGCGGATCGTAGATCTGGTAGTTCGAGTTGTAGGCCAGCCAATCGCTGAAATTGCCGCTGCGGTTCAGGGCATCCGGAACGCTCGTAACCACGCCGGCTCCTTGCGACTGCCGGTTTAACTGCAGATCGCCGAAATAGAACAGCTTGTCCTTCTTGATATAACCACCGGCCGAGCCGCCGAACTGATTTTGGCGGTAGGGTGCCGCCGGGATGCCGGCGAACGGATTGGCGGCGAAGGTGGTGAACCCGGGCGAGTTGAGCTGCAGGTATTCGAAAACATCGCCATGCGTCTGGTTGGTACCAGACTTGGTGGAGTAGGACGCGATGCCGCCCCCAACGTAGGAGAACTCGGCGTCGAAGTTCTGATTGGCCTGCTTGACCTCGCTGATCGAATCAAACGTCGGATTGATCACGATGATGCCAAGGATCGGGTCCTGGTTGGTCGTCCCGTCCAATTCGTATCCCATGGAATCGAACAATTGGCCGTTCACCACCATCTGGACGCTGGCTTGCGGATTTTCGTCCGAGGCGTGCTGCCAGCCGATTTTTGCCGTTCCGGGATTGAGCAACTCCATTGACTGCAAGTTGCGGCCGATATTGGGCAAATCGTTAATCTCGGTGGAACTGAAGGTTTGCGCCACGTCGGAACGATCCGACTGAAGCAACGGGGCGGCGGCGGTGACTTGCACCTCGGTAGCCACATCGCCCACCTTCAGCGACCCATCGAAGCGCGCGGCCTGATCCACGTGCACTTCGATCTGGTCCGACTTGATCTTCTGGAAACCTTTGGCTTCGATCTCGACGGTATATAAATCGGGAATTAATTGGCCTTTCGTATAGTTCCCTGAACTATCTGTGACCACCTTCGACGTCGTGCCCTTGTTGACGTCGGTCACGGTCACTGTGGCGTTTGACACGGCCGCGCCGCTCGGATCGGTGACTGTTCCAAAGATACTGCCGAAAACCTGCTGCGCGTGTGCACTGGCGCCCACTCCCAACAGCACCAGAATCTGCACCGCGGGACGACACAAGATCGCTCTACCAGGCATAGACCCCTCGCAATTTGATTTGAAATGACAACCCCAGAGCCGTGAAAGCCCCTTACAGACAACCGAATTCTATGAGGCCTGATAGAAAAATACTAGTGAAAAACCGTGCCGCGAACCGCTGGACTGCCAAGCTCGACGTTAACGCCTTCGGGGTAATTCACCACAGCGTGGTTTATGAGCTACTTATAGCGCTTACACGCGATCGGCTGGATGGACCATTACCAGCCAGGTTACAAGTGCTGTTAAAGGCCAATTTGGTCTTATCGATACATGTTACGGGCTGTTACACGGGCCTACTACGAGTAGGCCTACCGAAAGGAGTTTTGCGCTTTAGAGGCGCTTCACGGCGGTTATGGCGGAGGCTTCACCATGCCGGTCTCGACACTTTCCAGATACCCCTAAAACCGTTGAAGCAAGAAAGCCCGCGGGGTTACCGCCAGGGACGTTCCCGCCGGGGACGCCGCTCAGCTCGTGTCGAGACATGCTGCTGCCGCTGTGCCGCGCACCGCGACGAATTCCCGCGCTTGACACGAGCGCTCGCGCCACGTCCGGCCTTGTGCCCTGTGAAAATGCCGCTAAGCTGCCGGGCGGCGTCGATGAAAGGCGACCAGCTTACTTCGAACGGGAACGCCGCCCTTGATCTGCACGTTGAGGACGGCTTCGAAAAGCGCACGGGCACCTTGAGGTATGCTGCCAATCCGGGTAAGCAGATCGCGAACCGTGTCTTCACGGCAGACGAACTCGACGGCCCCTTCCGTCCCAATCGTGGAAGTGCCCGCCAGGATCAGAGCCCACCGCGAAGGGTTGAGTCCGGGTACCAGAGCTACTACGGCGAAATCCTCGGTGAGCGGAAAAGGGCTCGGCAGGAATGCTTTGGGTTCCCCATCGCGAGGTGCCAGGTTGACCAGCGAGGCTTCACCCTTTTGCGGCCCGTCCTCGATCAACTTGAACTCAAAATCCTGCAAGCCCGGTACATCGCGCAGCGTAAGGTTCTCCACCGGGGAGCCCACGTAGATGACGTCATTGTTCTCCACGTCGTCAAGCGAAAGCAGACCGCCCCGTTTCACTCGTGCCGATCGGTTGATCAGAGTCAGCGTACGGTCCAGCGCGTGAATGCCGAGAACCTCTCCGATGCCGGTGTAGAGATCCAAAACCTCGCGCCCCGAATCTTGCGAAGGCACCATGTAGCGCATTCCGGTGGCGGGCCGTCCGACGAAAGTCGCATTGCTGAAGACCACCCACGGCTCGTTCGGCCGATTCAGCAGCAGGCCCCAAAAGCGGCGCAGGGCGCTATTGTCTACGGCCGCACTCGCGATCCCGGCCTCGTTTCTGCCGCGGCGCTCGAACATCAGCGTGGCAGCCAGCATGCCTGAGATGATGGTCATTGCAATAGCGCCCGCGAGCAATAGCCGGTTGGTGCCGTTACGAACCGGAACCGGTGCCGGCGCCGGTCCTGTTTCAACCTCGACGGCCGGCAGACTCGGCCCGCTTACTTCCATCGGCCGGGGCTGGAACAGGACTCCGTAAGATCCCTTCGGCAACTCCACGAGGATCGGATCGTCGGAGCCGGGGCCGTTGTAGTAGTCCAGGAGTTTGGCTCGCAACCTCGTAATATTGACGCGAACCGTCGAATCGATGCGCGGATCGAAAGATGAGCGCCCGAACACCTCGGCGGCGATTTCATGCTCGCGGATAGTCGCGCCCGGATCGTGAATCGTGCGGTTTGCCAGGTAGCGGAGCAATCTGCTGAGCGACTCCGAGCTATGCAAAGCCGAACTGACAATTACCCTCTCCACCTCGGCGGCTCGCGGATCGAGCACCGAGGGTGGTACCCCTCTGGCAGCCATTTTCAGCAGTCTATCGCTCCAGACATGCAAATTGCAACGTTAATTCTGGGCGGTGTTTAGGGACCGCTAAAGCCCCATCTGAATATCGCTACAGATATCGCGTCGGGGCGTTCGGCTCTCCAGATCCGCAGTCCGCTTGCAGGCATGAGAGTGCTGTTGCGGCGGCATCACTGCTTGTCTTTCATCTCTTTCCAGCGCGCCAGCACCTTGGCCGCCTCCTCCGTTTTGCCCTCCTGCTGCAGCGCTTGACCGAGCAGATAGGTCGCGGAAAGGTTCTGCGGATCGAGACGCAGCGCGTGGCGCAACACACCTTCCGCGTTCGCCAACTCTTTCCGCTTAAGATAGCCCTTGCCGAGCAGGATATACGGACCGCTGTAATTGGGATTCAGCCACACCGAGATTTCCAGCGGCGCCATGGCCGCGTCCCAGGTTTCCATGCGGCCATAAGCATCCCCCAAACGGTAATAGGCCATCGCGAAATTCGGGTTGATGGCGATCTCGGCCTTCAACTCGGCAATTCCGCTCTCCAGGTCGCCATGAAAGATCGCCACCTCGCCCAACAGAAAGTGGGCCTCGGGAATCTTTGCTTCGAGTGCCAAAGCCGCCTTGGCCTGTGTTGCAGCCTCGTCCGCCAGGTCGCGATGCATCATCATGCGCGCGGTGGCCAGGTGCGCCGCGGCCGAATCCGCACCCACATGAAACAGTTGCGCGAACGCTCTGACTGCCTGGTCGTTCCGCCGGGCCGCCAGGCAGGCGTTGCCGAGCATATATGCGGCCTCGGGCGCTACAGGGCTGGCGGCCACCGCCTTTTCCAGCCAGGGAATCGAATCCTCGTACTTCGACTGGAGATACAGGCTCTGTCCCAACAGCAGCACGGACTCGTTGTACTCGGCGCTGCCCGACTTTTCCGACTTCACCAATTCCTGGAACTGGTTAGCCGCTTCCGCCAACCGATGCTGTTTGTAGGCGTCCAGGGCGGCCTGGTGCGATACGCCGATTTGCAGTAGCAGACCCAAAACCGGCCCCATAGCGTGAGTATAATTCAGTAGAATAGGGCCGTGCGGCTGGCTTGGCTGATCCTGCTGATTGCCGCGGCGTATGTATTGATGGGCGCCGATCTCAAGGAGATCGAAGCCCGCGCCGCCGCCCTCAAAGCCAAAGGCGATGCGTCCGGCGCCCTGGCCGCCTATCGCGAGGCCGCCGCTCTCGCGCCCGATTCGCCCCGCCTCCAGGATGAGATCGGATTTCTGCTCGCGGTCATCAACCGCCGGCCGGAAGCGATTGAGTATTTCGAACGCGCGCTCCAACTCGATGCGCATTTCGCGCCCGCTCAGTTTCACCTCGGCGCCGCTTTGTTTCTCGAGCACGAAACCGCACGCAGCATTCCGCATCTGCAAAGCGCCGTAGCGCTCGATCCGGGCAATGCAGCCTACGAATCCAAATTCGGGCAGGCGCTGGTGGCGGCCGGCGAATATCAGGAGGCGATTGCGCACTTAGAGCCGGCTACCGCCCGGCAGGCCGGCGATGCAGAGGCGTGGACCAATCTGGGGGTTGCGCGGGAAAAAACCGGTGATGCGAGCGGCGCGGCGGAGGCCTACCGCCACACGGTCGATCTGCAGCCATCCAACGCCGCCGCACGCAACGCCTTCGGACTCATGCTGCTGAAATCGCGCCGCGCCGACGAAGGCTTGGCCGAGTTCCGCAAGGTGCTGGCACAGGATCCCGCCAATAATGCGGCTCGCTTTAACATCGGTTTCGCCTACCTGCTGAAGAACGACCTCGACCGCGCCATTGCCGAGTTTCGCGATCTGTTGGCCCGCGATCCGAAAAACGCCGCCGCCCACTATAACCTGGGAATCGCACTCAAGAACAAAGATGACATCGACGGTGCCAAGACCGAGTTGGCGCGTGCCCTGGAGATCGACCCGCGGCTTGCCGAGGCGCATTACATGATGGGCATTGCATGCTGGCAAGCGGGCGATTTTGATCGCGCCGCCGCCGAGATGCGTGCCGCGATCGCTATTCGGGCCGATTATGCCGAGGCTTACTTCATGCTCGGCACGGCTCTCAAACAGAAGGGCGATGCCGCCTCCGCGGAAGAGGCCCTGCGCACAGCCATCCGGTTGAACCCCGCTGATCCCGGCCCTTATAATACGCTGGCCCAAATTCTGCGGCAGAAAGGCGATCTGGAGGAGAGCAAGCGTCTGTTTGCGGAGGGCGAGCGGGTCAAACGCGCCAAGGAAGCCGAGTTGGAAAACCGCATCCAGCGGAAATGACCGACGGCATCAAGGACGCGCTGTGCCGAAGCGCACGGACCGGATCACCCCGGCGCCTTCCTGAATCACCACCAACCGGTCGGCCGGCACTTTCGCGATCGTCTCCCGGCCTCCCATCGGCCAAACAATTTCCAGGTCCGCTGTTTCGGCCGCTCCGAGACCGAAGTGCAGCCGGAAATCGTTGACGGAATAGAAGCTCGATTGCGCGAGCAATTCCTGCGCTTGAATCTTCCCCGCATACCGTGCCGTCACTCGCGTCCCGATCGCGCTGCGGTTCGATTTCACGCCCACCAACTTGACCTTGAGCCAGTGGTTGGCGCCGGTCACATCGTTACGCAGCAGGGAAGGCGGTTCATTCAGGTTCACCACCAGGATGTCCAGGTCCCCGTCATTATCGAAATCGCCGAAGGCGCAACCGCGGCTGCAATGCGATGCGTCCAGGCCAGGCCCGGCAAGACCGATCAGTTCTTCGAAACGGCCGTTCCCCAAATTGCGGAAAATCACGCGCGGGGTCGCTAACGGGTAGGCCGGCAGCTTGGCCGAGACTTCCGGGTACACGCCTCCCGTCACGTAGAAGAGGTCGGGGTTGCCGTCGTTGTCCAGGTCGGCGATCCCGGCGCCCCAACCCACAAAGCGCGTCTCCACGCCCAGGCCGGCTGCATTGGTGAGATCCTCGAAATAGCCCTTGCCGTTGTTTCGATAGAGGACATTGGTGTCGTCCGCGAAGTGCGTCTTGAACACGTCCAGGCTGCCATCCAGGTTGAAATCGCCGATGCCAAGCCCCATGCCCGCCTGCTCATTGCCGTCTTCGTTCACCGCGATCCCGCTTTCCAGACCGATCTCCGTGAACGTGCCGTCCCGATTGTTGCGGAGCAACAGACTCGGCGTGGAATCGCACGCCACGTAGAGATCGGGCCAGCCATCATTATTGAAGTCCGCGGCCACCGAGGTCATCATGTAACCTTGCAACTTACTCAGCCCCGCGCGGGCAGTGACGTCCGAAAATGTGCCGTCGCCGTTGTTGTGGTACAGGAAACACGCGCCGCCAGGCAGGCCGCGCGGCCCGCAATTTACCGGAATGCCCTTCCATTCGCAATTCTCGCTGGTCCCCGGGCGCGGCGCCGATTGCATATCGAACTGCAGATAATTGGCCACGAATAAGTCCAGCCGGCCGTCGCGATCGTAATCGATAAACGTGCAGCCCGATCCCCACCGCACGCCACCGTGTAACAAGCCGGCCTTTTTGGTCACATCCGTGAACGTGCCGTCGCCATTATTGCGGTAGAGCACATTTTCACCCCAGTAAGTCACAAACAGGTCGTCGAAGCCGTCGTTGTTATAGTCGCCGACGGTTACGGCCGCGGCCCAACCGGCGCGACCCAACCCCGCTTGTTCGGTGACATCGGTGAAAGTACCGTCGCGATTATTCCGGTAGAGGCGGTTCGATCCGCGCCGCGAACCATCCAAGGTCGTGCCGGAGAGTATGAAAACGTCGAGCCAGCCGTCGTTGTCGTAATCGAGAAACGCGGCGCCGCATCCCACAGTCTCCACAATGAACGATTTGCGGTCGATCCCGCCGTAAACCACCGGCGCGCGCAGGCCGGCCGCTGCCGCTACATCGGTGAAATGCGCGTGGAAAGGCAGCCCGGAAGATTTCCCGCGGGGCAAGGGCGCCACGTTCCGGGTCGCCACGCCCTGCCCGCGAAGGGGCGCCCAGCCGAGAGCCG
>Ga0335085_10016134_pt1 | contig 10809 bp, 11 predicted proteins | sample Lox_Sample_45_FD_206712 | JGI IMG/M metagenome (GOLD analysis project Ga0335085, IMG submission 206712) | Soil microbial communities from Loxahatchee National Wildlife Refuge, Florida, United States - Lox_Sample_4.5 | ecosystem: Environmental > Terrestrial > Soil > Wetlands | place: USA... | reverse complement strand
ATGCGGCAAAACTGCAGGAATTCTGAAGTGGCGGTACACTGAGGCAGCAGAGGCTTGGGGAGAGTTGTATGACTTGCGTTGAGCTGCAAGAGAGCCTGACGGAAATCGAGGACGCCAGCAGTCCCGAACAAAAGGCCCATCTCAAAGATTGTCCCGAATGTGCAGCCCTTGTCGCGGAGCTCCTGGTGATTGCCTGCGCAGCAGGTGAATTGCGCGCCTCTCACGAGCCGAGTCCCCGCGTCTGGAACTCCATTGAGATCGCCCTGCGGCACGAGGGTCTGATTCGTCCGCCGCGTAAGAGTCATTCCCTTCTGCCGTCGTTCAGTAGCCAGTGGAGTTGGGCGCGCTGGCTCGCGCCTGCAGCCGCGCTGTTGTTGATTACGCTGGGCATCTATCTGCGGCGGCCTTCCCACACTCCAGGTGTCGGTACGAACGACATGCAGCCTGCGATTACCACGGGATCGGATATCGCTATTGCGGGATTGAATGACGAAGACCTGCTGCAGCAAATTGCGCTGCAATCTCCCGCACTTCAGGCGCAGTTCACGGATGGCCTTCGCCGCGTCAATGAGTACATTCAGGAAGCCAAGAATATTGTGGCCGCCGATCCGAACGACGAAGAGGCTCGCCGCTCGCTAATGGAGGCCTATCAGGAAAAGGCCATGCTCTTTGAACTGGCCTTGGATCGTTCTCTGCAGTAGCGGTTGTGGATGCCGGCCCTTGGCCGGCGCGATTCGTCAACGAATCATCGGGAGTCATATGAGCGGGCGCACAATTCAACTCGCGACGATCAGCGCAGTTCTGGCGGGGACCGTGATGTCCGGAACGCTGCTGGCCGAGACGCACAAGACTTTTCGCTTCAACGTGGGAGCAAAGGCTGGAGTCTCAGTTAGTAATCCTTACGGCTCCGTTTCCGTGAAGCCCGCGACGGGAAACGTCGTCGTGGTCAACGCCGTCATCGCTTCCGACAAAGTTGAGGTCTACAATGCGCTGGTGGGCAATCGGGTTGAGATCCAGTCCAACCTTTTGGCCGGTGCTGACGCGCAGTCTGGCCGCGTCGACTACGAGATTCTTGCCCCTGCTGATGCAAGCATCACCCTGCACTCCAGTTCTGGTGTTTTGCGCGCCGAAAAGTTGCACGGCGATCTCACCCTGGAAGGCGCTGGGGCTACCGTCGAAGTTCGTGACGTTACGAACGCGCATGTGCATGTAAAGACACTGAACGGCCCAGTAACCCTGACAAACATCACAGACGGTCACGTAGAAGTCGATTCCCTTAGCGGCAAAATCACTCTCAAGGGAGTGAATGGGCCCCTGGTACAGGTCGTCTCCACCAGCGGAGAAATCTCTTACGTCGGGGACTTCGGCGACCGGGGCGATTATCGCTTCACCAGTTACAGCGGCAACATCGAAGCCGTGGTCCCGGAAACCACTTCCGCCGACGTAAATGCCCGCTCCGTCCGTGGTGAGGTCCACGACGACATCCCGCTCCAGCCCAAAGAACACACTTCGTTCATGGTAAAAACTGGAAGTGCCTTATGGGGTACCATGGGGCGTGCGGCGATCTCCTCAACGGTAGCGATGCGCAGCGTCAGTGGTAAAATCCACCTCAGAAAACGCGCTGCCGAATAGCTCAGAAAAGAAAACCGGATCGTTGAAGAAGCGTTCTGGCAAAACGGTTGGCAGGAAGCTCCGTCGGAGTGTCTACCGTCGGAGCATACCTGCGGCCAAATCGTCGAGCAGGGCTGTCTTTCTTGTCGGATTTATGGGAGCGGGCAAGAGCAGCGTGGGCCATGCCCTTGGGCAGCGCCTCAACTGGCTCTTTGAAGATCTGGATAATCGGATCGAGCGCCGGGAAGGTCGCTCCGTCGCCGGCATCTTCAAGGATGCGGGTGAACCTGGTTTTCGCGAGGCGGAGCACCGCGCCCTCTGTGAGGTCATCGAAGAACTCCGAGCGGGCAGTCTTCGAATCGTAGCCCTGGGTGGTGGGGCGTTTATTCAGCCAAAAAATGCGGCACTGATGAAGGCTTCTGGAGTACCGACTGTCTTTCTGGATGCCCCTGTCGCAGAACTTTGGGAGCGGTGCTGCAAACAGGCCGCCGCATCGGCCCCCGAGCGGCCGTTGCTCCGCAGCCAACAGCAGTTTCGTGAGCTGTACGAAGCTCGGCGAAAGGCATATCTCAAAGCGACCATACGGATTCAAACCAGTGGCCGTTCCGTCCAGAAGATCGCCACCGAGATCGCCGAGCGCCTTGCCTTGCAGCCATTGGGAATTCGTACCGAACAAGGAGAAGTCGAGTGAAGTTGAACACAGCAATCTTACGACCTCTAGTTTTCTTCCTTGCCCTTTCATTACCATTCGCGGCTCAGGCGCGAGACAAGAAGAGTCAGGGCAAGGCGGGCGCCCAAACTGTTGACTCGGGCTCGTTCGGCATATTCGTCAAAGGCGAACGCGTCGCCACTGAAACATTCTCGATTGAGCAACTCACAGCCTCGAGCTCGATCAAGTCGCAATTGAAGCAGACGGTCGGCGCCGACCCTACATCCCAGAAATCTGACCTGGAAATCACTGCTAACGGCGAACTGTTGCGTTACGAATGGAGTCAATCCACAGGCGGATCGCTAACTGTTCTTCCCAATAACGAGTTCCTCCTGGAAAAGATTTCGTTGCCATCGTCCAAGCCGGCGGAGCAGCCTTTCCTGATGCCGAACACTTCCGCCATCCTCGACAACAACTTCTTTGTGCACCGCGAGGTCCTGGTCTGGCGCTACCTCGCCTCCGCCTGTAAGCGCGAGGCCGACAGTGTGAAATGCCAACAGGATCCGGGCGACTTCGGTGTCCTCGTGCCGCAAGATCGAACCTCGATGCACGTCCAGTTGCAACTAGTAGGCAAGGAAAAAGTTACGATCCGAGGCGTTGAACGTAATCTGATGCGCTTGAATCTAAAGGGTGAGGATACCGATTGGGAACTCTGGGTCGACGATCAGGATCAGTTTAAGCTCATACGAGTGGCAATTCCTGCCGTTAATACAGAAGTGGTCCGGGACTGACAAAACCCGCCCGGCGGCAGAATCGAGTTCGCCCTGGAAAACATATTGCTGCTGACTGACTCACGTACGGCTCGGGTCCTGGTCACGGTGCTGTTATTCGCGCTGGGGCTGGGCTTTCTCTACGTAACACGCGAAACGCTGATAGCGTTCCTGTTCGCCATCTTTTTCGCGTACCTAATGAGCCCGCTGGTCAACAACCTTGAGAAGGTGCTCAAAGGACGGGTGCGGGCCATCGCAGTAATCTACACACTCTTGCTGGCCTTGGTGGTCGTCTTTTTCGTGATTGTCGGGCCCAAGGTCACACGAGATGCGGGCAGCCTTGGTCACGCCTTGCCCGGCCTGCTGGAAAAACTCAGTTCGGGCGAGATCACAAGCAATCTGGAGAGAGAGCGCGGTTGGAGCCACAACACCGTCGTCGCTGTGCAGAGTTTTCTCATCTCCCATCAAGATGACATCACAAATCTGGCTAAGCGAGTCGGCCTGCGCACTGCGGACGTCGCCAAACAAGCCTGGCTGCTGTTTGTTGTCCCCCTGCTCTCGATTTTCTTCCTAAAAGATGGACGCGCCTTCAGTGGCTTCCTGCTGTCCACCATTCAATCGCGCCCCCAACGTGAGTTTCTGGAGAACGTGCTCAACGACCTGAATCAGATGCTGGCGCACTTCATCCGCGCGCAATTGACTTTGGCCGCGTTTTCTCTCGTCGTTTACTCTGCGTTTCTTGGCGCAATGCGTTTCCCCTACCCGCTGGTCCTCGGAACTGTTGGTGGGATGTTGGAGTTTGTTCCGGTTATCGGTCCGCTCGTCGCCGCGCTCACCATTGTTACGGTGGCTATCCTGACCAGCTATCCCCACTGGCTTGTGGTCATGGTTTTCCTCTTAGTTTGGCGGGTGATCCAGGACTACATCTCTTCTCCCCATATCATGGGCGAGAGCATGGAACTGCATCCTCTGGCCGCGATTTTCGGAGTAATGGCTGGAGCCGAAATCGCAGGTATCCTGGGCATCTATCTCTCCATCCCCGTCATGGCCAGCCTGCGCATCGTGTTTCGCCGCTGGCGCCTTTACGCCGAGAAGAAGAAGTTCGGACCCCTCACGGCCGAATATTCCATCAGCAGCCAACCGGCGCACCGAAAATGAATCTCTCTTGTGACCAAAGTTCGCAGTGATAATCTGAGACCGGCCGGTCGCTTGTTATAAAATTCCAGGTACTCATATGAATAAGAAGATCCCTATCGGCATTCTTGGCGCTACCGGTGTCGTTGGACAGAGATTCATTCAGATGCTGGAGCACCATCCCTGGTTTGAAGTCGCATGGCTCGCCGCTTCTGACCGCTCTGAAGGCAAGGTATATGCAGAAGCCGCTCGCTGGCGTTTGAAGACTCCGGTTCCGTCTGCTGTTGCCAAGATGACGGTCTCCCCTGCCTCACCGGACGGCGCGCCAAAGATCATTTTTGCCGCCCTGGACTCGGCCATCGCCGCTGCACTCGAGCCTCGCTTCGCCGACGCCGGCTGCGCGGTCGTTTCGAACTCCAGCGCGCTCCGCATGCAGGAGGACGTCCCGCTGGTCATTCCCGAAGTCAACGCCGGACACATCAAGCTCATTGATATTCAAGCCTGGCGCAAGAAGTCGGGCGGCTATGTCGTCACCAATCCCAACTGCTCGGCGATAGGCTTGGTTCTCGCTCTAGCGCCGCTCCATCAGAAGTTCGGACTGGAAGCCGTCATGGCAGTTACCATGCAGGCCGTCAGCGGCGCGGGATATCCCGGCGTGGCTTCACTCGACATCCTTGGCAACGTCATCCCCTTCATCAAAAATGAGGAAGAGAAGATGGAGGAGGAGACGAAGAAGCTGCTGGGAAGCCTGAACGGTTCAAAGGTCATCCCCGGGCCCTTTGCCATGAGTGCGCAGTGTAACCGCGTGGCCGTCGAAGACGGTCATACGGAGTCGGTCTCGATTCGCTTGAAGAAGAAAGCGAAACCCGAAGAGATCATTGCGGCATGGAACGGCTACACGGCCGAACCGCAGGAGCTCAAACTGCCCAGCGCTCCCGAGAAGCCCATTGTTTATCTGGAAGCCAACGACCGCCCACAACCGCGCTTCGACGTCGATATGGGCGCCGGCATGACGACGGCAGTCGGACGTCTTCGCCCCTGCACTGTTCTGGACTGGAAGTTCACAGTGCTCTCTCACAATACGATTCGCGGAGCCGCCGGAGCCGCCGTGCTCAATGCCGAGTTGCTGAAAGCCAAAGGGTACTTGGGATGAGGCTGGCAGCAATTTTGGAGGCCCGGTTTCTCACGCGTCTTCGTGCCGCTCTTGTGCGCCTCTCATCTGAATCTTCGACAAGGACGATCCGCCGATGATCGTCATGAAATTCGGCGGAACTTCCGTCGAAGATGCGAAAGCCATTGACCGCGTCGCCTCCATCGTCCACGGACGTCTTCCACAGCAACCCGTAGTGGTCGTCAGCGCAATGGCGAAGGTAACTGACACTCTGCTGACCATGGCCAGAGCCGCCGGAGAAGGCGAACGCAAAACTGCCCTCAAACTCTGCCGATCGCTTCAGGAGCGTCACTACAACACCGCCAGCGAACTCCTCGGTACAGCGCGCTTCACGGAGTTCCACTCCGAACTCGGCCAGGACTTCGAGTCCCTCGATGAGCTCCTGCGCGGCATCTCCGCCGTCGGTGAAATTACTCCCCGCACTACGGACCACGTCGCCGCCTTTGGCGAAATGCTCTCCAGTAAGATTGTTGCGGCTGCCTTCGAAGCCCGCGGATTGAAAGGAGCGCACGTCGACTCCCGTGACGTTCTCGTCACCGATAGCGCTTACATGAGCGCCGTTCCTCAATACGAAGACACAAATTTCAGGCTTCAGGAAAAGGTGCTACCGGCCATCAAGGCCGGACAGGTGCCCGTCATGGGCGGCTTCATCGGTGCTAACCGTGCTGGAATCACCACAACAATTGGCCGCGGCGGTTCCGATTTTTCCGCCGCAATCTTCGGCGCCGGTCTGGGTGCAGACAAAATTGAAATCTGGACCGACGTCGATGGAATTCTCACCACCGATCCACGTATCTGCCCAGAAGCACGTCGAATCAAAGTCATCAGCTTCGACGAAGCCGCCGAACTCGCTTACTTTGGCGCAAAGGTTCTGCACCCGGCCACCGTTCTGCCTGCAATCCAGAAGAACATCCCGGTTTACGTACTCAATTCGCGTAACCCTTCGTGCGAAGGCACCCGCATCACCACTCGCGCCCCACACACCAAGAACATCTTCAAGGCAATCGCCGCCAAGAAGCGCATCACCATCATCGACGTGGCCGCTCCCCGTATGCTCCTCGCGCACGGATTCCTGCGCACCATTTTCGAAGCCTTCGACCGCCACAGAGTCTCTGTCGACGTGGTGTCGACTTCGGAAGTGAGCGTGTCGCTCACTGTCGATTCCAATCAGGCAATACCCGCCCTCGCAGCTGATCTCGCCAAGCTGGCCGATGTGAAATATGAAGGACGAAAGGCCATCGTTTGCTTGGTGGGAGAAAATTTGCGGGAAACACCCGGCATCGCCGCTCACGTCTTCCGTGAACTGGCGGACAAGAAGATCCGCATGATTTCCCAGGGCGCGTCAGAAATTAACCTGACGTTCGTGATCGAAGAAGACGAGGTTCCAGAAGTAATCCAGCGTCTGCACAAGACCTTCTTCGCGGAAATCGACCCCGAAGTGTTCGCCTGATTGTGTAGGCCCACGCACCCCCGCCATGTGTGTTTCTGTGCCCCCTGTGGTTAAATCGTGAACCGTATGAATCTTCTCCTGCTCGGTCGAGGCAAAACCGGATCGCTGGTGGCGGAAGTCGCCGCCGAGCGCAGACATCACATCCACGTCGTCGGAGCGAAGGAAAATGCGGATGGTGCCGCGCTGACCGCGGAAAGCCTGACGGACATCACCGCCGTCATCGATTTCACCGCCCCCCACTGCGTGCTCGCCAATATTGAAGCCTGCGTCCGCGCAGGCAAGAACATGGTCGTGGGCACTACCGGCTGGTACAAAGAACTCGACCGAGTCCGCGCCCTGGTTGAGCAGCATCAGACCGGATTCGTTTACGCGGCTAATTTCTCCGTGGGAGTGAACTTGTTTCTCGACGCCGCCCGAACCGCCGCAGCGGCCCTGAATCACGACTACGAGGGGCAGATTTTCGAGCGCCATCACGTCCACAAAAAGGATGCTCCCTCAGGAACCGCAATCGCGATCCAGAAAGTGATTCGTGAAGCGGCGCCGAAGCACGAGAACCTCGAGATCACTTCTTTCCGCGAGGGAGAAGTCGTCGGATTCCATGAGGTGATCTTCGAATCCGGTGCCGACCGAATCTATCTAAGCCATGACGCCAAATCGCGTCGTGGCTTCGCCGAGGGCGCGGTGCGGGCCACCGAATGGCTGGTTGGCAAGAAGGGCTTTTATGATTTCAGGGACGTCTGGCGCGAGTTGTGAATTTAGCCCCGGAGGCCTCGTCCGGAGCTGAGCGCAGAGCGCGCAATGACCGCGCTGGAACCAACTGCACAACTGGATTCGACCGTCGCACCCGTCGCTTCGCGACTCGGGGCGAACGAGGCGTTCGCCCCTACACAAGCCAGATTGTGACCCCGCTCACAGATTTTCCCTGCGGCCCCATTCGCTGTATCTTATCCCTATGCAACTTCGTGGATGCGGCACTGCTCTGGTAACGCCCTTTCATCAAGACGGCTCCATCGACGACGCGGCTCTGCGCAACCTGGTCGCGTGGCAAATTGAGTCTGGCATCGATTTCCTTGTGCCCTGCGGCACGACCGGTGAAACTCCAACTCTCACGCATGATGAGTGGCTTCATGTGATCGACACGACCATCGAAGTCGCCGCCGGACGCGTTCCCATCGTCGCCGGAGCGACGTCGAATGCTACACATGACGCAGTCGAAAAAACGAAAGAACTTGCCGCTCGCCCCGGCGTGAGCGCCATCCTGACGGCGAATCCCTATTACAACAAGCCCACGCAGGAAGGACAGTATCGCCACTTCAAAGCCATTGCAGAAGCAGTGGGCGACAAACCGATCATTCTCTACAACGTCCCCGGACGTACCTCGGCCAATCTCGAGCCCGCGACGCTGGCACGACTCGCCGAAATTCCCAACATTGTCGGAGTGAAAGAAGCCTGCGGGAACTTGACTCAAATTGCCGAAGCGATAGCATCTGTTCCAGAGCACTTTCTCGTCTTCTCGGGCGATGATGCCGTCACGCTTCCGGTGATTGCGCTCGGCGGTGTCGGGATCGTCTCCGTCGCATCGAACGAAATCCCGCACGAGATGGCCGCACTCACCCGCGCTGCGCTCACCAACGACTGGGCAACAGCGCGCAGCCTGAACCGCAAGTACCTGCCACTGATGCAGGCCAACTTCATCGAGTCGAGTCCTCTGCCCGTCAAAGCGGTGCTCGCGATGATGGGCAAGGTTGAAGAGGTCTATCGTCTGCCGCTCGTCCCCATGCGCCGTGACACGCGCTCGCGCCTGCAGCGAGTCGCCACCGACGTCGGACTGATCAGCAAGCCTGCCGGTCCGGCGCCCGAGTCCGCCGAGTTCTTCATCTACGAAAACTGGGCTGCCGGTCCCCACAAGATCGTGCTGCATCGGGGCACCTGCGGCCAGTGCAGCCATGGCAAAGGGCGCCCGTCCGGCCACGACGCCAACCATGCTAAATGGCACGGCCCGTATGCAACGCTCCCCGAAGCCCGCGAGGTCGCCCACGCGATGACCAACGTGCTGATTCGCAGTGAGTGCAAATGTGTGTAGGAAATTTTTGATTGATGATTTTTGTTGATTGAAAGTCGTCACTGTTCGGCCGTACTCTGTCCAGCAGAACTTCGTGAACTTTCGTGCCCTTCGTGGTTGAAGTCTTTGACAAATCAACAATCGACAATCAACAATCAACAATTCATGTCGACATTGAAACCCTCAATAGAGAAACTTGCGTCGCAACCCGAACCCGATCCTCAAGCGCGCCGAATTTTCCTGGAATTCCGCGACCAGCTCACCGAAGGCAAGATCCGCGCTGCCGAGAAAATCGACGGCCGATGGATCGTCAATACCTGGGTCAAGCAAGGCATACTCCTAGGATTCCGGCTCGGTGCTCTGGCCGACATGACAGCCGGCCTCTCCTTCATCGACAAAGACACCTTCCCTGCCCGCCATTTCACCATCGCAGATCGTGTCCGCGTCGTCCCCGGAGGGTCGTCGGCGCGCGTCGGAGCCTACGTCGCTCCGTCCGTGATCTGCATGCCGCCCATGTTCATCAATGTCGGCGCCTATGTCGACGAAGGCACCATGGTCGACTCCCACGCGCTGGTTGGTTCCTGCGCGCAGATCGGCAAACGAGTGCACCTAAGCGCAGCCGCGCAGGTAGGAGGCGTGCTCGAACCTGTAAACGCCGCTCCAGTCATCATCGAAGACGATGTGCTTGTCGGAGGCAACTGCGGCATCTTCGAAGGGACGCTGGTGCGGGCGAGAGCGGTACTCGGAGCAGGCACAATCCTGACGCGCTCGACTCCTCTCTATGATTTGGTGAAGGGCGAGGTGTACCGCGCCACCGCAGACGCCCCGCTGGAGGTGCCAGAGAACGCGGTGGTCGTCCCGGGCTCGCGCGCCGTCAAGAAAGAAAAGGGCCCTTGGAACTGGAATCTCTCCCTCTACACCCCGGTGATCGTGAAGTACCGTGATGAGAAGACCGACAAGGGAATCGAACTGGAAGATTGGCTAAGGTAACCTCGCAGCGTAGGCCCTGCATCTCTTGTCATCCTGAGAGCCGCGCATTCTGCAGACCAAGAAACCGAGCCTCAAGATGACAATGACACTATCAGCTTTCCCGTCCCATTTGCTGACACTTGAATCACCGCCAACTTTCGCACGACGGCGTCCGACTCAGATAACTTCGCTTCACCGTACGTGCTCGCCATCCCGATCACCTTCATTCCACCAGCGCGTGCCGAATCAATTCCCGCCGGCGCATCCTCGATTACGAGGCACTCTTGCGGAAGAAATCCCAGCCGTTTCGCTCCCATCAAGTACGGCTCCGGATGCGGTTTTCCATTCGTCACATCATCCGAAGTCACCAGCACCTCCGGCACCGGCAGCCCACAGTGACGTAACCGGTTGGCCGCCAGCAGCCGTGATCCAGAAGTCACCACACCCCATCGCCCTTCGGGAATGGATTTCACCAGATCAGCCGCACCAGGCATCACCATGACGCCACGCTGATCGTGCGCTTCATGATTCTCGATCGCCGCCGCCTCGGCCTCGGCATCAAGATGCGGCGCCACCTGCCGGATCACCTCAATCGTCCGGACACCGTGTGCGATGGCCATGATCGCATCGCCATCTACGCCCTTGCGAGCGGCCCACTCGCGCCACTCGCGGTCCACCGCCTGGGTGGAATCGCAGAGCACCCCATCGAGATCAAACAAAATAGCTGAACAGGAAAACGTAGGCATTCGTTATTGTTTGTACCACGAAGTCGCGAAGCGACGAGTCTCGGCGGCTACCCGTGTCCATTGCGGCCCCTGCGCCATCGTATGGGTCTTCGATCACTCCAGTTTCCCTGCCGGCAGGCTCGCCGGCTCCCCATGGATCACCCGGACGTTTTGCTCCCGTTGCCGCACCTGCAAATGCCGCTGCCGGAAATGCGTTTGCGCCCGCTCTCCCCAGGCGCGCACAAACCAGTAATTCAACCCTGCGCCG
>Ga0335085_10016133_pt1 | contig 10809 bp, 7 predicted proteins | sample Lox_Sample_45_FD_206712 | JGI IMG/M metagenome (GOLD analysis project Ga0335085, IMG submission 206712) | Soil microbial communities from Loxahatchee National Wildlife Refuge, Florida, United States - Lox_Sample_4.5 | ecosystem: Environmental > Terrestrial > Soil > Wetlands | place: USA: Florida... | reverse complement strand
TCGGCGCTGGTCACGTAGTGGCTGGAGGGGAAGATGGACATCTTCTCCAGGGTGCCCAGCACCTTCCCCCGCAAGGGATCGATCTCCTTGATGCTCTCCACCGTGTCCCCGAAGAGCTGCACGCGGAGGGCCCGCTCCTCCTCGTAGGCGGGGAAGATCTCCACCGTGTCGCCCTTCACCCGGAAGGTGCCGCGGGAGAAGTCGTGGTCGTTGCGCTCGTACTGGATCTCCACCAGGTCGCGCAGGAGCTGGTGGCGCGGGTACTCCTCCCCGGTCTGCAGGGCCACCTTCAGCTCGTAGTACGCCTCGGCGGTGCCCAGGCCGTAGATGCAGGAGACGGAAGCGACGATGAGCACGTCGTTGCGGGTGAGCAGCGAGTGGGTGGCGGAGTGGCGGAGCCTGTCGATCTCGTCGTTGATGGTGGAGTCCTTCTCGATGTACGTGTCGCTCGAGGGGACGTAGGCCTCCGGCTGGTAGTAGTCGTAGTAGCTGACGAAGAACTCCACCGCGTTCTGCGGGAACAGCTCCTTGAACTCGCCGTAGAGCTGCCCGGCCAGCGTCTTGTTGTGGGCGATCACCAGGGTGGGCTTCTGCACGCTGGCCACCACGTTGGCCACGGTGAAGGTCTTGCCCGACCCGGTGACCCCCAGGAGCGTCTGGTGCTTGTCGCCCCGCTTGAGCCCGGCCACCAGCTCGGCGATGGCCCGGGGCTGATCCCCCTGGGGCTTGTAGTCGCTGCGCAGCTCGAAGGGCATGATCGACGAAGTTTAACAAGAGGGTGGATCGCTCACAGCAAGACGCGCCAGTCGGTGCCCGCCGGCCCGTCGCGAAGCTCCACGCCCCGCGCCGAAAGCTCCGCCCGCAGCGCGTCGGCCCGGGCGAAGTCCTTGCTCTTGCGCGCCAGCAGGCGCTCGGCGATGCGCTCCTCCACCCAGCAGGGATCGATGCCCTTGCGGCCGGCGGCCAGCGTCCGCCGGGCGCGGATCGCCTCCAGCGGCGGGCGGGAGGAGAGCCCCAGCACCCCGGCCAGGTCCCGGGCGGTGCGCAAGAGGGCCGCCACCTCGCCGGGAGGAGACCTGGCGTCGACCCCGGCGTTGAGCAGGCCGTGCACGCGCTCCACCCGCGCCAGCGCCTCGGCGGTGTTGAAGTCGTCCTCCATGGCGGCGCGAAAGGCCTGCGCGTGCTCGGCGATCGGCTGGGGCGGAAGCGCCGCCTTCTTCGCCTGCAAGAAGGTGTCCGCCTTGGCCTGGGTCTCGTAGAAGTACTCCACCCGCCGATCGGCCTCCCCGATGGCGGACTCGGTGAAGTTGATGGGATGCCGGTACTGGGTGGAGAGGAGGAAGGCGCGCAGCGCCTCGCCGTCCCAGTGCCGGAGCAGGTCGCGCACGGTCTGGAAGTTCCCCACCGACTTGCTCATCTTCTCCGCGTCCACGGTGACGAAGCCGTTGTGCAGCCAGTAGCGGGCGAGCCCCTGGCCGCTGGCCGCCTCGCTCTGCGCGATCTCGTTCTCGTGGTGGGGGAAGACCAGATCCTTGCCCCCGCCGTGCATGTCGAAGGTGGTGCCCAGGTACTTCTGGCACATGGCCGAGCACTCGATGTGCCAGCCCGGCCGTCCCGGGCCCCAGGGACTCTGCCAGGTGACCGAGGCCGGCTCGCCCGGCTTCGCCGCCTTCCAGAGGGCGAAGTCCAGCGGATCGCGCTTCTGCTCGCCCGGCTCCACCCGCGCGCCCGCCATCAGGTCGTCGAGGTTGCGCCCCGAGAGCTTCCCGTAGCCGGGGAAGGAGCGGACGGCGAAGTAGACGTCGCCCTGCGCCGCGTAGGCGTAGCCCCGCTCGATCAGCCGGGCGATCAGGGCCTGCATCTCGGGCACGTGGTCGGTGGCCTTCGGCTCCACGTCGGCCGGCAGGATGTCCAGCGCCTCCATGTCCCGCCGGCATTCCCCGATGAAGCGCTCGGCGAACGCCTTGGGGTCCTCCCCCCGCTCCTGCGCCCGGCGGATGATCTTGTCGTCCACGTCGGTCCAGTTGCGCACGTAGGAGACCTGCCAGCCCGCCCAGCGGAGGAAGCGCACCGCCACGTCGAAGGCGGTGAGCATCCGGGCATGGCCCATGTGGGCAAGGTCGTAGACGGTGATGCCGCAGACGTAGATGCCGATGCGTCCCGCCTGCAGCGGCACGAAGTCCTGCTTGGCGTTGGCCAGCGTGTTGAAGACGCGCAGTGGCACGGGCTCCCCTTCTACCAGAGCCCGATCGCGCCGCCGATCAACAGTTGAAGATGGTCTTCAGATCTACCTCGATGTCGTCCTCGTTGACGCCCTTGGCGAGGGAGAGCTCCTTGATGAGCAGGTTGCGGGCGGTGTCCAGCATCTTCCGCTCGCCGAAGCTCAGGTCCTTGTCGAACTTGAGCAGGTAGAGGTCGCGCAGCACCTCGGCGATCTCGAACACCGAGCCGGTCTTGATCTTCTCCATGTACTCGCGATAGCGCCGGTTCCAGGTGGCGGAGTCGACCGAAATATCCTTCTGCTTCAGGATCTTGTAGACCTTGGTAACCGCCTCCTCATCGATCAGGGAGCGCAGTCCGACCGAGCCGACCTTGTTGATGGGGATGAGGATCTTCATCCCGTTTTCCATGATCTTCAGCACGTAGAAAGACTGTCGCTGACCGGCGATGTCCTTGTGCTCGATGCCCATCACCTCGCCGACGCCCTGGCCCGGGTAGACGGCTTTGTCACCGACCTTGAAAGTCTGCATAGGAACAGCCTTTTAACACGAAGCGCCATTGTGAGTCAAGGGCGCACTTGACGTCGACCCGAGGCGGGGTATAGCGTGGTCGGCTCGCTGCCGTTTGGGTAGGGCAAACGCGCACACGGGGTCGGGGGAGGGGTTCTTGGGGTCGCGGCCACTCTGGGTCGCGTGCACGGCGTTCCTGGCCGGCGCGTACTTCGGCGTTTCGCTTCCGATTTGGGCCGCGCTCCTGGCGCTGCCGGCGCTCTTCTTCCGCCCCGGCCGCGCCCTCGCCTGCGGCCTCGCGCTGGGACTGCTTCGCGGCGCCGTCCAGGAACGGCCCGCTCCTTTCGCCCTGCCCGAGGAGTTCGAGGGGCGGGTCGAGGCGCCCGGCGTGGTCCGCGTCCCCCAAGGCCTCGTCTCCCTCCGCCTGCGCGGCCTCCCGGTCCACCGCGGCGACCGGGCCCGCTTCTCCGGCCAGGCCCACCCTCCTCCGCCGCGGCTCAACCCGGGCGGGCTCGACCGCAGGGCCCTGCTCGCCGCGCGCGGCATCGCCCTGGAAGGCAGCGCGGAAGTCATCGAGGTGCTGGAGCGCGGCCCTGAGCTCTTCCGCTGGTTCGACGGGGTGCGCAGCCGTTTCGCGGAGCGGGCCCAGGACCTCTGCACCTCGCAGGAGCGGGCGGCGCTGGTCACGGCGCTGGCGGTGGGCGACCGCAGCTCGCTCTCGCGCGAGGCGGAGGACGAGCTGGCGGCGAGCGGGCTCGTGCACCTGCTCGCCAGCTCGGGGCTGCACCTGGCCGTGGTGGCGCTGGTGGCGCGCGAGTTGGGAAGGCGCCTCTGGCTGCGCACGCCTTGGGCGCCAAGGATGCGGGCCAGCCTCTTCGGCGCCGCCGTCGCCCTGCCCTTCGCCGCCTTCGAGGTGCTCCTCCTCGGCGCCCCCTGGCCGGCCATCCGCGCCGGAGTCGGCGCCGCCCTGGGCCTCGCGGCCTCGGCCCTGGCCCGGAGGAGGGATGCCCTCACCACCCTCGCTCTCGCCGCCGCAACCTGCGCCGCGCTCGACCCCGCGGCCACGCACGACCTGGCCCTGCAGCTCTCCGTCGCCGGCATCACCGGGCTGATCCTCCTTTCCCGTCCCTTGCGCGACGCGCTCCCCATCCCCTTTCCCGCCCGGGGCGCCTCTCTCTGGCGCCGGGCCCCCGAGCACCTGCTCGGCCTGGGCTGCGCCACGGCCGCCGCCGCGCTCTGCACGGCGCCGCTGCTGGCGGCGGCCTTCCACCGGCTCTCCCTGGTCTCCGTGCTGGCAAACGCGCTCGGGCTCCTCCCCGGGCTCGCCGCCATCCCTGCCGCCACCCTGCTGGTGCCGTTCGACCTGCTCCCCCTCTGGTGGATCGCCGACTTGCTCGCCGGCGCCACGCTCCAGGCCTCCCGCTTCTTCGCCTCCCTTCCCTTCGCCACCCTGGCGGTGGCCGCGCCGGGGCTGATCGCCTGCGCGCTCTGGTATGCCGGCGTCCTTCTCTGCGCGCGCCGCTCCTTCCGCAGGGCGCTCGTCCCCTGGGCGGCGCTGCTGCTGCTTGCGGGCTCCCGCGCCGCCCTGGCGCAGACCCGGACTGGAATGACCCTCACCTTCCTGGCGGTGGGCCAGGGCGACGCCGCCGTCGTCCAGCTTCCCGGCGGGCACGCCCTGCTGGTCGACGCCGGCGGCGATCTGCGCTGGCCAGGCCGATTCGATCCTGGCGCCCGCGACGTGGTCCCCGCCCTGGCCGAGCTGGGCATCCGCCGGCTGGACGTGGCGGTGCTCACCCATCCGCATCCCGATCACGCGGGCGGCCTCGCTACCGTGCTCGATCGCGTCCCCGTGGGCGAGCTGTGGATGACCGGAGAGCAGGACTCCATCGCCACCGCAGTGCGGGCGCGCGCCGCCCTGCGGGGAGTGCAGGTGTGCGACCCGCATTCCATGGAGCTGGGCGGCGTCCGGATCGAGGTGGTCTCGCGTTTCCGGCGGGGCCGCTCGCTCAACGACAACTCCATCGTCCTCCGCCTGGTCCACGGCGAGGTCACCGTCCTTCTGGCCGGCGACGTGGAGGCGCTGGCCGAGGCCGGCCTGGCGCAGGGGCCGGCGGAGATCCGCGCCCGCCTCCTCAAGGCCCCGCACCACGGCAGCCGCACCAGCAGCACCGAGGCCTTCCTCCGCCGGGTGGCGCCGGAGGTCACCGTCTTCTCCGCGGGCGCCGGCAACCGCTTCGGCTTTCCCCATCCCGACGTGCTGGCGCGCACCCCGGGCGAGAAATTCACCACCGCCGAGGGCGCGATCATCGCCGAGAGCGACGGCCTCTCCCTGCGCGTCGCCCGCTTCACCGGGAACTGAATCAGTCCTCGAAGCGCAAGGTCGCGAAGCGGTCCAAGGCGTGGAAGTCGCCCCGCAGCGGCGGTGAGTACGCTTGCCCCTCGTTCGGCTGGCCGGGTCCCTGCAGCAGGCGGTAGAGGTTGAACTTCCAGCGGGTGCCGGGCGCCGGCCGGGGCGTCCCGGTCAAGGAGGCGAAGGGGATCGCCAGCTCCACCGTCCAGCCCCGGTCCACGTCGCCGGGGTCGTTCAGCGTCCCGTCCACGTGCACCGCGTGGCGGGCGCGAGACGACCAGGCGAGGTCCATCCCCTTGCGCGGGCCGCCGGCGAAGCTGGCGTCGAAGAGCGCGTTGGTGGGCGCCACCTCCAGCTCGTAGTAGCGCGAGCCGTTCCCCGAGGGGTCGAGGAAGACCTCGACCACGTTCGACGTGTAGAGCTTCTCGTCGTCCTTGAAGAAGATCCCGGAGACGTTCCTGTCCTCCGCAAGGAAGGCGACGTAGAGGTTCTCGTCGTCCCAGAGCAGCCGGGCCTCGGTGGCCGCCGAGGCCCTCTTCCCGTCCAGGCTGCGGACGAAGGGCCCGGCCCGCTCGGCGGCGTCCCAGGTGGATTCCGCCAGCACGCCGTCCACCGCGATCGCTCCCCGCGCCCGATGGACCAGGTAGTCGGACGGGGCCCGCTTGCAGGCGCAGAGGAGCAGCAGCCCAAGAACGATCCGCACCGATCACGGATACCACTTCCCGATCAGCAGAGACGCGCGTACCGGACGATCAGGTCGCAGAGCCGCTGGTGCCCCGCGAGCAGCGAGGAGAAGGTGAGCGACCCGGCCCGCGTCCGCACCGCGTAGGAGGTGCCGATCAATCCGGGGTGCACGTCCACCCGGAGGATGGCGTCGAAGGGAACCGTCCGCTCCATCGCCAGGGTGCGCACGGTGAGCCCCGTCTCGCTGACGATGAACGCCAGCCGGTTGTAGAAGGCCGAGCAGGCGGTGAAGAGCAGGACGAAGAAGGCGGCGGAGAGGAACGACGACCGGGTGGCCCCTTGCATGGCCATCAGGGCGAGGAAGACGGCGATCCAGAGGGTAGCCGCGCCCATCACCACCGTGCGCAAGGCCATCCAGGGACGGAACGTCTCGGGCGCCAGGCCCTCTCGTCCTCTGGGGGAGAGCATGAAATCAGCATAGCGACGCGGGTTTGGCCCGGCAATTCCGCGGCCGCTGATACACTCGGCAACGTGCACGGATCGTCCCGGATGCAAGCGCCTGCCGGCTGGGAGGACGCCGAGCGGGCGGAAAGGCTCGCCTCGCGCATTCCCGCCGAGGCGGGACTTCCGTCGCAGGACCTGCTCCCGCTCTGCGCCCAGAGCGCCGATCCGGACGGCGCCCTGGCCGGCGCGCTGCGCGCCCTGGCCGCTCGCAAGGAGCGCTACGGGCGCCCTGCCCCCCACGCCGCCATCGATCCCCTGGTGCGCGTCTGCGCCGCCTCCAGATTTCTCGCCCAGGCCCTGGCCGCCCGCCCCCGCCTGGTCGACCTCCTCGCCTGCTCGCGCTTTCCCCAGAGGCCCATTCCCCTGCGCAGCCGGGGGAGCGCCGACGCGGTCTCGCTCGCCCGCCGCCTCCGCCGGCACAAGCAGGCGGAGGTGCTGCGCATCGCCCTGCGCGATCTCTCGGGAGCCTCGGTGCCGGAGGTGACCCGCGATCTCTCGCGGCTCGCCGCCCGCGCTTTCCAGGCCGCGGTGGACTTCCACTACCGCCGCCTGTGCGCGGTCCACGGACCTCCCCAGGGGAGGAGCGCCGAGGGTCCCGGCGGGTTCTGCGTGCTGGGGATGGGGAAGCTGGGCGGCGAAGAGCTGAACTTCTCCTCGGACGCCGACGTCCTCTACCTCTACGACCGGGACGGCAGGACCGGCGGACCGAGCCCACTCGATCACTTCGCCTTCTACGCCCGGCTGGCCGAGGCGGTGACCGCCTCGGTGGGCTCGCCGGGCGCGGCTCCGGAGGGTGGCTTCGTCTTCCGCGTCGACCTCGACCTGCGCCCGGAAGGGCGCAACGGCCCCATCGTCAACTCCATCCGCGCCCTCGAGCTCTACTACGAGGCGCAGGGCGCCGCCTGGGAGCGATTCGCCCTGCTCAAGGCCCGGCCCATCGCCGGCGACCTGGCCGCCGGCGAGGAGGCCCTGCGCGGCCTCACCCCCTTCGTCTTCCGCAAGTACTTCGACCTCAAGGCCATCGACGAGATGCGCCAGCTCAAGGCGCGGGCGGAGAAGGAGGCCGCCCGCACCCCCGGGCTGGACCTGAAGCTGGGGCGCGGCGGGATCCGGGAGATCGAGTTCTTCGTCCAGGCGCTGCAGCTCCTGCACGGCGGGCGCGACGAGAACCTCCGGGTCAGGGGAACCCTCAAGGCGCTGGAGCGGCTGCTCTACGCCGGGCTGATCTCCAGCCGCGACCGCGACGAGCTCTCCGAGGCCTACGTGGTCCTGCGCCGCCTGGAGCACCGCATCCAGATGGTGGCCGAGCGGCAGGCGCACTCGGTGCCGGAGGATCCCCGCGAGCGCGAGCGGCTGGCCCGCCGCGCCGGCTATCCCGAGGCCCGGGCCATGGAGCGCGACCTGGCCCGGCACCGGGCGCACGTCGAGGCCCGCTTCCAGGATCTCCTGCGCGTGGCCTCGGGCGACGCCCCGGGAGCCGATCCGCGCGCCGCCGCCGCCGCGGATCCGGACGCCACCCCGGAGCAGCGGGCCGCCGCGCTCGCCGAGCTGGGATTCGACCAGCCGGAGGCGAGCGCCGAGGAGCTGCGCCAGCTCGCCCGCAAGCGGGGGACGCCGTTCCACGACGCGCAGCCCCTGGGCGCGGCGCTGGTCACCGAGCTGGCGGCCGCGCCCGACCCCGACCAGGCGCTGCGCCACCTCACCGACCTCTTCGGACGCCTGGCCAACCCGCGCGCCAGCAGCGAGCTGCTCTCCCAGAGCCCCCGCACCACCCGGCTCCTGCTCTCGCTCTTCGGCTCGAGCGACTACCTCTCCCGCCAGCTCCTGCGGCATCCCGAGCTGATCGACCAGCTCGTGCTCCGGGGCGCGGCCGACCTGGTCCGGGATCGGGAGGGCCTGCGCGCCGACCTGGCCAGGCGGCTCTCCGCCTTCGACGAGCTGGACGTGGAGGGCCGGCTGACGGAGATGCGCCGGTTCCGCAACGAGGAGGTGCTGCGCATCGGGCTGCACGACGTGGCCGGGGCCCTGAACGTGGAGCAGGTCTCGCGGCAGCTCTCGGACCTGGCGGACGTTTGCGTGGAGGCCTGCTTCGCTCTCGCCACCCGCGAGGTGGAGAAGCGCTACGGCAAGCGCGACCTGGCCATGGTGGTGGTGGCCCTCGGCAAGCTGGGCGGCCGCGAGCTGGGGTACCACGCCGACCTCGACCTGCTCTTCCTCTACTCGCCCGCCGATTCCGGGCCGCCCGCGGAGCACGGGACCAACCACGAGCACTTCGCCCGCATCGCCCAGAAGCTGATCAGCCACCTGACGCTGCCTCTGCGCGAGGGATTCCTCTACCGCATCGACACCCGGCTGCGCCCCAGCGGCAGCGCCGGCCCCCTGGTGGTCTCCTTCGAGGCGCTCGCCACCTACCACGCGCGCGAGGCCCGGCTCTGGGAGCGGCAGGCCCTGCTCCGCGCCCGCCCCGTGGCCGGGGACGAGGCCCTGTTCGCCCGCGCCTTCGCGGAGGTGCTGGAGCCCAGCCTCTTCCGCCCCATCGACCGGGCCGCGGCCGCCAAGGAGCTGCTGGCGATGCGCGAGCGGATGGAGCGCGAAATTGCCGGCGAATCACCCGGCCGGTACAATTCCAAGCTGGGCCGCGGGGGCCTCGTCGACGTGGAGTTCGCGGTGCAGTTCCTCCAGCTGGTGCACGGCGCCACCGACCCGCAGATCCGCTCGGCGAGCACGCCGCAGGCCCTGGCGTTGCTCCTCTCCAGGGGGTACCTCTCCCCGCGGGACCACGCCCCGCTCTCGCGCGGGTACGCCTTCCTCCGCCGGCTGGAGTCGCGCTTGCGCATCGTGCGCGATTTCTCCGTCGACCGCCTCCCGGAGACGGGGCCGGAGCTGCTCCGGCTGGCGCGGCGGATGGGCTACGCGGGTCCGCGGGCCGGCGAGGAGCTGCTCGCCGACTACCAGCGCACCGCCCAGGAAGTGCGCGCGGCCTTCCTGCGCGTCCTGGGAGCGGCATGAGCGGGCCGCCCGGAAGCGGCGCCCCATGACTCTCCTCCAGGAGAGATTCGCCGAAGTGGGGCCCATCACCGCCATGGAGGCGCAGCTCGCGCGCGCCGCCGTGGCCGCCCGGGGGCGGTTGGACGAGCGGGACGAGGGCGCCATCCGCTACGCCCTGGCGCTGGGCCGCTGCTGGCACGTGCGCGCCCCCGACGGCCGCGACGTGGCCGTGGCCGCCATCCTCCGCCCCTTCCGCGAGAGGCTGGTGCAGGTGCTCTGGCCGCTGCTCGATCCCCAGCGGCCCATGCTCGCCGCTCCCCACGAGCTCTTGCCGGCGGCCCGCGAGGCCCGGCAGATCGCCCTCGCCGCGAAGGAGGAACTGACCCGGCAGCTCGGCCACCGCCTCCCGCCCGGGCGGGTGGACCGCGAGGTCCGCGACCGCCACCTGGTGCTGGTCTGCGGCGGCGGCGGGGGCACCGGCTACGTGCACCTGGCCGCCTTCGCCCTGCTGGAGGCCGCCGGGCTGCAGCCCGCGCTGATCGCCGGCAGCTCGATGGGCGCCATCCTCGGCCTCTTCCGCGCCCGCGAGCGCCGGTTCGACCTGGCGCGCATTCCGGAGATCCTCCAGGACCTCACCTACCGGAAGATCTTCCGCATCGTCCCGCAGCCCAGCATCTACGGGCTGCCCGGGCCGCTCCGCCTGCATTTGCGCGCGGCCATCGGGCACTGGTTCCGGCACCCCGACGGCTCACCCTTGCGCATGTCGGATCTCCCCATCCCCCTGCTGGTCACGGTCACCGGGATCCGCCGCGGCAAGCTCCCCCGGCCCCTCGAAGACTACGAGACCCTGGTGGGCGTGCCCGACGAGGACCCTTCGCGCTGGGGCCTGCGCGCCATGCACCGCAACGTGCAGCGGCTGACGGCCGCCATCTCCGAGCTGGCGCAGATTCCCCGGCTCACCTCCCGGCTGGTGTTCGGCGCCTCGGCGGAGACCCGCCAGGCCGACGCCATCGACGCCGCCGGCTTCTCCGCCAGCGTGCCCGGGGTGATCCACTACGACGTCCTGCGCGACGACCCGCGCATGCACGAGCTCCTCCACGGCCTGCTCGATCGCCACGGGCTCTTGCGCCTCTGTGACGGCGGGGTGGTGGACAACGTCCCGGTGCGCACGGCCTGGCAACACGTGCAGCGCAGCGGGCTGCCCGGCGAGGGGAGCCGCAACGTGGTGATCTTCGCCCTGGACGGCTTCGCCCCCCGGCTGATGACCCCGCTCTGGCTTCCCCTGCAGAGCGTGGCGGCGCCGGCGGTGGCCCGCAACCGCCCGTACGCGCACGTGTACAAGGCCTTCCACCGCACCCTCTCGCCGCTGGCGCTCCTGCCCAGCCAGCGCGCGCTGCAGGCCATCGTCCGCTCCGCCAAGGAGGAGCTGCTCGACGAGCTGCCCGCGCTCCAGCGGCTGCTGGCGCCCATCTCCCCCCTGCTGAACGGTACCCAAGGCTAGAGCTCTGTGCCTATCTTTGCTGGTTCGCGCGTGCTAAGAGCGCGCGTTCCGAC
>Ga0335085_10016132_pt1 | contig 10810 bp, 10 predicted proteins | sample Lox_Sample_45_FD_206712 | JGI IMG/M metagenome (GOLD analysis project Ga0335085, IMG submission 206712) | Soil microbial communities from Loxahatchee National Wildlife Refuge, Florida, United States - Lox_Sample_4.5 | ecosystem: Environmental > Terrestrial > Soil > Wetlands | place: USA... | reverse complement strand
GGCGGGCCGCGAGATCCTGCGCGGCGAGGGGAACGTGCAGATCGGGGAGCCTCCGGCCGGCGTCGTGGACATCGAGGCCGCCGCCGTGCTCGCGTTCGACGTTCCGCTCGAGAAGCCTGGCGTCTACACCTTCGACATCGCGGTGGACGGCGCGCGCGCGGTCGCGGTGCCGATCACCGTGACGCAGATGCCAGCCACGGCGCACCCGGCTCCCCCGCCGCCGCTGCCGCCGACCCCACCGACCATCAACTAGACATCGTCTTTACAGCATAGCGGCAGGACTGGCTCCGCGACTCGCTTCTCGAAGATCCTCCCGCTCCGGCGTCTCGGCCCACTCGCGGCGCTGCTCGTCCTCGTCGCGGGGTGCCGGACACGCACCGGGAGCGCGCCGTACGATCCTGCCCACGACCTCGGAGCGCTGTTCCCGGCGGTGCAGCTCTCGGGCATCTTCGCGGACTCGAAGACCTTCGTGGATTCCCGGCCGCTCGCCGCGCCGCAGACGATCGTCGCCGACTACCTGAGGTCGCGGGCGGACTCCGGGTTCGACCTTCGGGCGTTCGTGTCGCAGCACTTCGCGCTGCCGCCCGCCCCGGCGACGACCGCTCCCGGCGGCCGCGCCACCGGAACGATGGAGGCGCACATCGCCTCGCTCTGGCCGGTGCTGATGCGCACGCCGCGGCCGGAGAGCACGACGTCCTCGCTCATCCCGCTCCCGGAGTCCTACGTCGTTCCGGGCGGGCGCTTCCGCGAGGTCTACTACTGGGACTCCTACTTCACGATGCTGGGCCTGGTGCGCAGCGGGCGCACCGACCTCGTGCACGACATGCTCGACGACTTCGCCTGGCTGATCTCCCGCTTCGGGCACGTGCCCAACGGCAATCGCTCCTACTACCTGAGTCGCAGCCAGCCGCCGTTCTTCGCGGCGATGGTCGGGCTGTACGCCGCGACGACCGACACCGCGCACGCGCTCCCCTACCTCGCCGCGCTCGAACGGGAGCACGCCTTCTGGATGGACGGCGCCGATCGTCTCGCGCCCGGAGAGGCGTACCGCCGCGTGGTGCGGTCGCGGAACGGGGCGATGCTGAACCGCTACTGGGACGACCGGGCCGAGCCCCGCCCCGAGGCGTTCCGGGCGGAGGTCGCCCTGGGCCAGCGAGTGCCCGCCGATCAGCGCGCGGCGTTCTACCGCGAGCGCCGCGCGACGGCCGAGAGCGGCTGGGACTTCTCGAGCCGCTGGATGCGCGACCCGACCGACATGCGCACGCTCGAGACGACCGGTCTCGCGCCCGTGGATCTCAACAGCCTGCTCTACGGCGGCGAGTACCTCATCGCCGCGCTGCTCCGCTTCCGCGCCGCGCCGGGCGACGCGGCCGAGGCGCGCCGCTACGACTCGGTCGCGGCCGGCCGCCGCCGGGCTCTCCTCGCCGCCGCGTTCGACTCGGCGAGCGGGTTCTTCTACGACGTCCGGTGGCGCACGGGCGAGCGCGTCACCGACCGTCCGACGCTGGCCGCCGCCGTCCCGCTCTACGTCGGCCTCGCGACGCCCGCCGAGGCGCGCGCGGTAGCGGCGCGGCTGGCGCGCGACTTCCTGCGGCCCGGCGGCTTCGTCACGACGCTCGTCACCACGGGGCAGCAGTGGGACGCGCCGAACGGATGGGCGCCGCTGGAGTGGATGGCGATCGAAGGTCTGCGCCGCTACGGCGACGCGGCGCTGGCGGACACGGCGCGCGCGCGCTGGCTCGCCCTGAACCGGCGAGTCTATCGGGCGACGGGGCGGATGATGGAGAAGTACGACGTCGTGGACATCACGAGGCCGGCCGGCGGGGGCGAGTACCCCGCGCAGGACGGCTTCGGGTGGACCAACGGCGTGGCGCTCGCGCTGCTGGCGGATTCGTCGCGCTGACACCCGGCCTCGACCGCCGGACACCGATTCGACATCAGTGCGACATCATGGCACCAGAAGCCGCTCCGAAGGCCGGTTTCAGGGCGGCCCGGCCGCCTGGTCCGTCGGTGCTCCGGGCACGGCGCGGCCCACGACGACAGTGACGTTGTCGCTCCCGCCGCCGGCGAGCGCGTCCGCGACGAGCTGCTCGCAGACCTGCTTCGCCGACGTCATCGTGCGCAGCCGCTCGGCGATCTGCTCGTCGCTCACGTGCTTGGTGAGCCCGTCGCTGCACAGCAGGTGCACGATGTGCCACTCGCTCCGGAGCCGCGTCACCACCGGCATCGTCTTTTCGCCCCCGATCGCGCTCGAGAGCACGTGCGCGAATTGCGATCGCTCACCCACCGCCCGGGTGAACACGCCCTGGTCCACCAGGTCCTGCGCCAGCGTCTGGTCGCGGCTCACCTGGCTGAGCTGCCCCTCCCGGAACATGTAGTACCGCGAGTCGCCGACCTGGAGGAGGTAGAACCAGGGCCAGACGCCCATCCAGAGCGTGAGCGTCGTCGCCATCGTGCGTCGCGCGCCCTCGTTCTTCGCACGTTCGAGCACCGCGTCGTGGCACCGCGTCGCCGCCTCCTGCAGCGCATTCATGAAGGACGCTTCGGACGCGTCGGCGCCGTAGTAGCAGTTCATGCTGGTGACGACGTACTGCGTCGCGATCTCGAGCGCGGTCGCGCTGGCCTTCTCGCCGCCTTCTCCGCCGCCCACGCCGTCCGCGACCATCGCGATCACCGCGACGCGCTGGTCGCCGAAGGGCAGCCGCTCCCGGTCGGAGAGGCTGGTGAGGTGCATCTGCACGCGCTTGTAGATGGACGCGAGCAGGAAGTGGTCCTGGTTGACCTTCCGGACGTTCCCGACGTGGGTCACGCCGTACACGTCGATCTCGTCGTCGCGCGGCTTGCGGTCGCCGTTGGGCAGGCCTGCATCAGCACTCGTCATCGCACCTCCCGCGTCGCGCCCGCGCTCACCGCCGCACGACGTCCATCACGTACACGTCGGCCTGGCGGTCCTCGATCGTGAAGTAGATCCGGTTGCCGCTGACCACCAGCTCCGGCCGGTACGAGGGCTGGCTCGGATCGTCGAAGCGTACCAGCAGTCTCGGCGTGCCCCCCGCGGCGGGCACGGCCCACGCGAACGCGGTCCCGGTGGCGTCGTGACTCTTGAAGTAGACGGTCGCGCCGTCCGCGCTCCATGTGGGCATCTCGCCTCGCACGCCGCTTGGCCGCGCCGGATCCACGAGGACGCGCTCCGGGCCGGAGTCCACCGGGACGACGGAGATCACTCCTCCATCGACAGAGTGGCTGAAGACCAGCCAGCGCCCATCGGGTGACCAGCCCGGCCAGTACCCGAACTTCAAGCGCTCGACCGGCGCCTCCCAGCTCCGGTCGGGCCGCCGACGCGATATCCAGATGCCGCCCGGCGGGTTCAGGTCGCTGTAGACGAGGGCGGTGCCGTCGGGCTTCCACCGCGCGATGATCTCCTGCCGCGGGGAAGCCGTGACTTGCTGCAGGGCGCCGCCGTCCAGCGGCTGGACGAAGACGTCGCGCGACCCGGAGCGCCACGAGTGAAAGGCCACCTCCCGATCGTCGGGGGACAGCGCCGGTGCATAGTCGTCGTACTGGTCGGCGGTCAGGCGCTCGGGGGCGCCGTGCGGCAGCGCCACGCGGTAGGCCTGGCCCTTGCCCGTGAGGTCCGAGTGGTAGGCCAGCCACCTGCCGTCGCGTGAGGCGCTGAAGTCCTCGATGATCTGATCGCCGCTCGTGACCTGGGCCGCTCCCACGGCCGGCACCGGGGGATGCGCCGGGAACGGGATGGACCAGATGTTGGCGCTCGCCACCAGAGGGGCGTACGCCACCCGCGAGCCGTCAGCCGACAGGGAGATGGACTGCGCGCCGAGCCCCGTGGTGAGGCGCACCGGCGCGCCGGCAGCGCGACCATCGGAGGCGACGCGCTCGGCGAGAATGTCCTTGGGCCCGTAGCGATCGGACACGAAATAGAGCCACCGTCCGTCCCCCGACCACGCGGGGCTCTGGTTCAGTGAAACGCTGTCCGTCACGGTCGAAACGGCGCCGTCCTTCACGCGCACCACGACGAGCCGGCTGGGCGAGAGATTGGCGAAGACCAACCCGGGGGCGAGGTAGAACGAATTGCCCGACGCGCAGGCGATCAACGATGCGTCCGGCGACCACCGGCAGAGGGCCGGATCGTGGACCGTCGCGACCAGCCGCGCCCGCCGTTGCTCGCTCCACAGGAACAGGGAATCACCGATCGTGTACGCGATCGTCCGGCCGTCCGGCGACCAGTCCGCCGTGGCCACGTAGCCGACCGCCGGCGCCGGGATCTCGGGCCGCGGATCCCCGCCCGACGACGGCGCGCTGAACACGCCGCCGCGCGCCAGGAAGAGGATGCGCGAGCCGTCGGCGGACCAGCGCGGCTCCCACTCCACCTCGGCGGTGTCGCTGGTCAGCGGGATCGCCCGCCCGCCGGCCACCTGGCGCACGAAGACGCGCATCGCGGCGGACGTGCCCGCCGCGTACGCGACCGTGCGCCCGTCGGGCGAGAGCGCGGGCATGATCTCGAGGCCGCGGTCGTAGGTCACCTTCACGGCGCGAGCGAACCCGGCGATCGGCGGGCCGCCGCGGCCCGAGACGACCGTCGCGAGTACGAACCCCGCGGCGAGCAGGCCGATCCCCGCCACCACGAGCGCCAACGGCCGAGCGCCCGCACGTGCCCTCGGTGCGTCCGTGCGTCCGTGCGCCCGTGGGTCCGTTCCCACGAGCGCCGCCGCGAACTCGGCGGCCGTGCCGAACCGGTCGGCCGGCAGCTTCTCGAGCGCGGTCAGGACGGCGGCCTCGACGTACACCGGCACGCGGTCGCGTCGCGCGACGATGGGCGCCGGCTTCTCGGTCATCACCTTCGCCACGACCGCCTGGGCCGTCGGGCCCGTGAACGGCGGCTCGCCGAGCAGCATCTCGTAGAGCACGCAGCCGAGCGCGTACACGTCGCTCCGCGGCGTGATCTCGCGCTCGCCCATCGCCTGCTCCGGACTCATGTAGTGCGGCGTACCGAGGCTCATGCCGGTCTCGGTCATCCGCTTCCCGCCCCCCGCGGTCGAGACCGCCAGCGCGATCCCGAAGTCCGCGACGAGCGCCTGCCCGTCGTGCAGCAGGATGTTCTCCGGCTTGATGTCGCGGTGCACCACGCCGTGGCGGTGGGCGTAGTCCAGCGCACTGGCCGTCTCGGTCGCCACCCGCAGCGCGTCCGCGATCGGGAGTTGCTTCTCGCGGCTCAGCCGATCGCGCAGGCTCTCGCCTTCCACGTACGGCATCACGTAGAACAGGAAGCCGTCGGCGGTGCCGGAGTCGAACAGCGGCAAGATGTGCGGGTGCTGGAGGTTGGCCGTGGTCTTGATCTCGGCGAGGAACCGCTCGGCCCCGATCACCGCCGCCAGCTCGGCGCGCAGGACCTTGAGCGCGACCTTCCGGTCGTGCCGCACGTCGTGCGCGAGGTAGACGGTGGCCATCCCGCCCTGCCCCAGCTCCCGCTCGATGCGGTAGCGGTCCGCGAGGGCGGCAGCCAGTCGCGCGGCGGCGTCAGTCATGCTCGCTCGAGGCGGCAGACCTCACTGCTCATCCTGTGGGTGTGGAAGGGGCGCAAGATACGGTGTCGCAGGGGTTTGGGGAAGCCCGACCAGGTCCCGGGACGCCTCGCCCTTGCCATTCTCCCGCACACCTTGTGACCATATCATTCATCGCCCGCTTTCTTTCATTCCCCGTCACCTTCACCGGACCATGAACCGCACCGACGCCCTCGCCCTGATGCAGGAGTACACGCCCTCCGACGCCCTCCGGAAGCACATGTACGCGGTCGAGGCCGCGATGCGCGCTTACGCGCAGAAGTTCGGGGAGGACGAGGAGACGTGGGGCGTGGTCGGACTGCTCCACGACTTCGACTACGAGAAGTGGCCCAACCCCGACCGCAGCGCCACCGAGCAGCACCCCTCGGAGGGCGCGAAGATCCTCGCGTCCAAGGGCTATCCCGAGCAGCTGCGACGGGCCATCCTGGCTCACGCATCCTATACGGGGGTGCCGCGCGAGACGCAACTCGCCAAGACGCTGTACGCGGTGGACGAGCTGTGCGGGTTCCTCGTCGCGTGTGCGCTGGTGCGCCCCAGCCGCAGCCTCGCCGACCTGGAGGTGCCGTCGGTGAAGAAGAAGCTCAAGGACAAGGCGTTCGCCCGGAACGTGAACCGCGACGAAATCCGGGAGGGCGCCGAGGATTTGGGCGTTCCGCTCGAGGATCACATTCTCTTCGTGATCCAGGCCCTGCGGCCCATCGAGCGGGACCTGGGACTCGGTCTCGGCGGGTGATCCCGCCCCCAACGCTCCGGATGGACCCTGCGTACTACACCTGAGGAACCCGACGCCGGACTCGCCGCGCAGGCTGCGGCAGGCGACCGGGACGCGTTCGGGGCGCTGGTCCAGCGCTACCAGGCGGCGGTGCGGCGCTTGACGCGCGCGGTGACCGGGGACGTACACGACGCCGACGACGCCGCGCAGGACGCCTTCCTCTCCGCACTCGACCGGATCGAGACGTACGACCCGTCGAGGCCGTTCGGTCCCTGGTTGATGCGGATCGCCACCAACGCGGCGATCGACCTGGTGCGGCGGCGCGCCGTGCGGAAGGCGGACGTGCTGGACGAGCGCGCGGCGTCGCGGACGCCGTCGCCGGTGACGGACGCGGAAGGCGCCGAGGTGCGGCTCAAGCTGCGCGCGGCGCTGGCGGAGCTGCCGGAGCGGCAGCGCGTGGCGGTGACGCTGTTCGATGTGGAAGGGTATTCGCACGCGGAGATCGCCGCGGTGCTCCGGATCCCCGAGGGGACCGTGCGATCCGACGTCTTTCACGCCCGCCGCTCGCTGCGCGTGTCGCTGGCGGCTTACGACCCGCGGGCCGGGATGGAGGAGACATGAACGACCTGCTCAGGCGGCACCTGGAGCCGGACGACGACGGCCGCGCCTTCACCGACGCGGTGCTGCTGCGCGCGGCCGGGGCGCTGCACCGGCGGCGCGCGGCGCTCGAGACGGCCACGGCGATGCCGTGGGCGGCGCTGGAGTCGTGGGCGCGTCCGTGGATCATCGCCGCGCTCGTCGGCCTGGCGCTGGTGATGGCGTTGCCGGGGATCGAAGGCGCGAAGCCGGCGGCCGCGGCGCCGACGCTCACGGCCGACCTGGTCGGGGCGAGCACGGGGACGGCGTACGTCCTCGCCGAGACCCTGGGGAACTAGGACATACGATGTTCGACAAGTCGAGGATCTGGGCGGTCGGGCTGCTGATCGCGGTGGCGGCGGCGGGTTTCGGGGCGGGGCTGGCGGTGCAGAGCTGGGCGTCGCATCGCGAGCGCGCCGACGGCTATTCCGGCTACCTGACCAAGGAGCTGGGCCTCTCCACGGCCCAGCACGATTCCGTCGCGGCGATCCTGCGGCTCCGCCGGCCCGAGATGCACGCGATCTTCATGACCATCCGGCCCCAGATAGACTCGGCGCGCGCCCGCGTCAACGAGGAGATCCGCGGCCTACTCACTCCGGCGCAGCAGTCGGCGTACCAGAAGCTGCTGGACCGGGACCGGGCGGATCGCGCCCGGGCCGACAGCGCCGCGGCGGCGGCGCAGAGGAAGCCATGACGACGAGTCGCACCGCAGCACTGATCCTGGCCACGCTGGCCGCCGCCGCCGGCACGGCCCTCGCGCAGCAACCCACGAGCGCCGACACGGCCGGCCCGCTGCAGGCGCAGCTGGCGAACGTCCGCCGCGTCACGCTCCGTGAGGCGCTCGAGGACGGGCGCCAGAACGCCCCGGCGATGGTGCAGGCCCAGCAGAACGTCCGCGTCTCCGACATGGGGCGGATGCAGGCCTGGGCGGCCTACCTGCCGTCGCTCAGCGGCTCCGGCAGCGCGTCGAAGAGCAGCAGCCAGCGGCTGACGTCCACCGGGACGGTCTCCACGGCGCCGACGGATCAGTCGTCCTTCAACCTCACGGCGTCGCTGCCGATCTTCACGGGCTTCCAGCGCGGCGCCAACTCCCGGCTGGCGGCGGCGAACGCGGACATGAACCAGGCCGCGCTCATCGCCCAGCAGTATGCGACCGACCTCGCGACCAAGCAGGCGTTCTTCACCGAGCTGGCGGACGAGGAGCTGGTCAACGTCGCCGTGACGCAGGTGCGCCGCTCCCAGGAGCAGCTCAAGCTGACGTCCGAGAAGCTGCGCCTCGGCGCCACGACGCGCGCCGACTCCCTCCAGGCGCAGGTGGACTACGGCACCCAGCAGCTCGCGCTCATCCAGGCGCAGGCCAACGCGCTGACCGCCCGGGCCAATCGGTTTCGTCGGCAGCGTCGCCGCGGTGCCCGACACGATGCTCGAGATCCGCATCACCAGCCTCGACACGGCGGCATTGCGCCGCGAGGCCCTGGCGAACGCGCCGTCCGTGGTGGAGGCGCAGGCCGGCGTGGCCGCGGCCCGCGCGTCCCTGTCGGCGAGCCGGGCGTCGATCATGCCGAACCTCAGCGCCTCGGCCCGCGAGAGCTGGGCCGGCCAGGTGCTCTTCCCGTGGAGCTCGACGCCGGCCAGCCAAACGACGTCGAAGTACCAGAACTCCTGGAGCCTCAGCCTGTCGCTCTCGTACCCGATCTTCAACAACTTCCAGCGCGAGGCCGGCATCGTGCAGGCCGACGCCACCCTCGCGTCGAACGACGCGAAGCTCCGGGACGCGCGGCTGGCGCTGGACGCCAACCTCACGCAGGCCCTCGCCGCGCTCGACGCCGCGGGCGAGCAGATCGACGTCTCCCGGACCCAGGTGGCCGCGGCGCAGGAGAACCTGCGGATGCAGCGGGAGCGGTACCGCCTCGGCGCCTCCACCATCGTGGACATGCTGACCGCGGAGGTCTCGACCAACCAGGCGGAGGTCGGCCTGGTCCAGGCGCGGTACAACTACCTCATCGCGCGGGCGCAGCTCGAGGCGTACGTAGGCCACTCGCTATGACCGCGTCGGGCTCGGTCCTTTCCGAGACCGGCCGAAGCCTTGATCCCACCGCAGCCGGCGGGCCGGTCATCTACACCCGGGCCCTGACCCGCGAGTACGTGCTCGGCGCCGAGGTGATCAAGGCGCTGCGCGGCGTGGACATCGACATCCATCGCAACGAGTTCGTCGCGATCATGGGGCCGTCCGGGTCCGGCAAGAGCACCCTGATGAACGTGATCGGGTGCCTCGACACGCCGACCGCCGGCGAGTACTGGCTGAACGGCCAGCGCGTCTCGGACCTCGCCGACGCCGACCTGGCGCGCATCCGCAACCGCGAGATCGGCTTCGTCTTCCAGACCTTCAACCTGCTCCCGCGCGCCAGCGCGCTGCACAACGTCGAGCTGCCGCTGATCTACGCCGGCGTGCCCTCGCGGGAGCGGCGCGAGCGCGCCGCCGGGGCGCTCGAGGCCGTGGGCCTCGGCGACCGCAAGGACCACCGCCCCGCGGAGCTCTCCGGGGGCCAGCGCCAGCGCGTGGCGGTCGCGCGCGCCCTCATCAACCACCCCAGCATCCTCCTGGCCGACGAGCCGACGGGGAACCTCGACTCGAAGACCGGCGAGGAGATCATGCAGCTCTTCGAACAGCTCTGGGAACGCGGCCAGACGATCATCCTGGTTACGCACGAACACGACATCGCCGCGCACGCGCGGCGCCAGATCCACATCCTGGACGGCCTCATCGACCGGGACACGCGATCGGAAGGGCAGTGAGTATGCGTACCGTTCGGTTGCTCTGGTCCGTGGCCGCCCTCGCGGCCCTGGCGGGCGGCTGCAGGAAAGCCGCGGCACCACAGCTGTACGAGCCCGTGCCGGTGGCGCGGCGCGACATCGTCGTGTCGGCGGAGGCCAACGGCTCGATCCAGCCGATCCAGATCGTGGACGTGAAGTCGCGGGCGTCGGGGCAGATCCTCGAGATGCGGGCGCAGACCGGCGACATGGTGAAGACGGGCGACACGCTGGTGAAGGTGGACCGGCGCGACCCGACCACCGCGTTCAACCAGGCGCAGGCGGACCTCGAGGTGGCCCAGGCGCAGGCGGCGAACGCGGCCGCCCAGAAGCGCCGGGCCGACCAGATGTTCCAGAACGGGGTGTTGAGCGAGCAGGATCACGACAACGCCACCCTGGCCGACGCGAACGCGCGCGCCCAGCTCGTGCGTGCGCAGGCGGGGCTGCAGAGCGCCCAGGACGCGCTGACCGACTGCAACGTCCTGGCGGCGGTGGACGGGACGATCCTGACGCGGAAGGTCGAGGCGGGCGCGGTGATCACGTCGGCCGTGCGGGACGTGTCCGGCGGCACGGTGCTCCTCCAGATGGCGGACCTCAGCACCGTGGAGGTGCAGGCGCTGGTGGACGAAACGGACATCGGGAAGGTCCAGCCCGGGATGCCCGTGGTCATCACCGTGGACGCGTATCCCAACCGGCAGTTCACGGGCACCGTCCTCAAGATCGAGCCGCAGTCCACGGTCACGCAGAACGTGACGATGTTCCCGGTGCTGATCTACATCCCGAATCCCGACGGCCTGCTACGGCCGGGCATGAACGGCGAGGTGGCGATCCAGATCGGCCAGCGGCAGAACGTGCTGGCCATTCCGACGGCTGCACTGCGAACGCAGCGCGACGTGGCGTCCGCCGCCCAGGTGCTCGGGCTCGACCCGAAGGACGTGGACCGGCAGATCGCCGTGCAGGATTCGATCGCGCGGGCGAACCCGCAGCTCGCGGCCGCTTCCTCCCGGCCCTCGGGCGGCGGCCAGGCATCGGAGGGCGGCAACGTGGCGGCCCGCAGCGCGACGCGGCGGCC
>Ga0335085_10016131_pt1 | contig 10810 bp, 7 predicted proteins | sample Lox_Sample_45_FD_206712 | JGI IMG/M metagenome (GOLD analysis project Ga0335085, IMG submission 206712) | Soil microbial communities from Loxahatchee National Wildlife Refuge, Florida, United States - Lox_Sample_4.5 | ecosystem: Environmental > Terrestrial > Soil > Wetlands | place: USA: Florida... | reverse complement strand
CGTCGAGCTGGCCGCCGACGGCGTGGCCGCGCTCGAGTCCGCGCGCCGCGTCAAACCCGACCTGATCCTCTCCGACGTGATGATGCCGCGGCTCGACGGCTTCGGCCTGCTTGCCGCCGTGCGCAACGACGGCGCGCTGCGCGACGTGCCGTTCATCCTGCTTTCGGCGCGCGCAGGGGAGGAGGCGCGTATCGACGGACTCGATGCCGGCGCCGACGACTACCTCGTCAAGCCTTTTTCGGCGCGCGAACTGAGCGCGCGCGTGGGCGCGCTACTTGAACGCACGCAGATCCGGCGCGCCAACGAGCAACTGCTCGAACTCGCGCTTTCGAGCATCCGCGACCAGTTTTTCCTCGTGGACGAAGCCACGCGCATCACGCTCGTCAATCCGCGCTTTCTCGAGATGGCCGGGCTGCTCGCTTCCCAGGCGCTCGGGCGGCACCTCTACGACGTGTGCCCGGAACTCGCGCACAGCGGTTTTGCCGAGGCGCTCGCCCACACGCTGCGCACGCGCGCCGCGAGTCAGTTCGAGACCCGCTGCACGAAGCACCAGCGCTGGTTCGAAACACGTATCTATCCGGCCGCGTCCGCGCAGGGCGCCGCCGTCCTCATGACCGACGTCACCGAGCGCAAGCGCGATCAGGAGGCCATCCGTCTGCGCACGGCGCAGTTCGAAACGCTGATGAACGAGGCGCCGCTGGGCGTCTATCTCGTCGATCAGGACTTGCGCATCCGCCAGGTGAATCCCGCCGCGCGCCCGCTTTTCGGCGACCAACCGGACCTGATCGGCCAGGACATCGGCGCGGTGATGCGCCGCGTGTGGAACGAGTCCTACGCAAACGAGATCGTGGCGATCTTTCGCCGCACGCTCGCGAGCGGCGCGCCGCATCACACGCCCGAGCGCATGGAAAAGCGGCACGACAGCGAACTCACCGAGTGTTACGAGTGGGAAGTGCATCGCACGCCGCTGCCCGACGACCAGTACGGGCTCGTCTGTTACTTTCGCAACATCTCGGCGCAGGTGCACGTGCGCCAGCAGCTCGAAGCGGCCGATCACCAGAAAGACCAGTTTCTGGCCACGCTCTCGCACGAGCTGCGCAACCCGCTCGCGCCCATCCGCAGCGCGGCGGCGATTCTCGATTCGGTTTCGCTCACGCCCGAGCAGTTCGCGTGGGCCATCGACGTGATTCGCCGCCAGGTCGATCACATGTCAGGACTCCTTGACGATCTGCTCGATCTCGCGCGCATCACGCGCGGCAAGCTCGATTTGCGGCGCGACGTGGTGAGCCTGGGCGGCGTGGTGCGCACGGCCGTCGAAGCGTCGCGGCCGCTCTTCGAGCGCAAAAGTCACCAGCTTTTCGTACACGCGCCGAACGCCGACGTGCTCGTCGACGCCGACCCGCTGCGCCTCGCGCAGGTCATCTCGAACCTGCTGAACAACGCGGGCAAGTACACCGATCCGGGCGGCCGCGTCGACCTCACGGTGGGCGTGGATGGGGAGACGGTCGAGATATCGGTGAAGGACAACGGCATTGGGCTGCCGCCGGACGCCCACGAGCGCCTCTTCACGATGTTCGCGCAGATCGACGCGCTCTCGCCGCGTACCGAAGGCGGTTTGGGCATCGGCCTCGCGCTCTCGAAGGGGCTCGTGCAGCTGCACGGCGGCACGATCCGCGCGGCGAGCGACGGCCCGGGTCGCGGCAGCGAGTTCCTGGTGTCGCTGCCTGTGGTCGTGCCGACATCGCTCGCGAGCCGCGCGCCCGCGGAAAACACGGCCGTCACGGACGCCGCGCGGCGTGTGCTCGTCGTGGACGACAACCGGGACGCGGCGGAGAGCCTCGCCATGGTCCTCTCGATCGCCGGCCACGAAGTGCGCGTAGCGCATGCGGGGGAGGCCGCGCTGGCGCTTGCACGTGCATTCGAGCCACAGGCTGTGCTGCTCGATCTCGGCATGCCGGGCCTGACCGGCTACGAGGTGGCGCGCGCGCTACGCGCGCTGCCCGCGGCGCAGGAGATGGTCGTGATTGCGCTTACGGGGTGGGGGCAGGACGAGGATCGGCGCAAGACGATTGCGGCCGGCTTCGACTGGCATATCACGAAGCCCGCCAATCCGGACCAGATCAAGACGCTGATTGTCTGCTCGCGCGGCGAACTGCAAGCGGCTCGCCGCGCCGGATCTGCGCTGCCGCAGCATGGTGGTTCGCCACGCTAGATCGGTTGCCGGGCTGGGGGCGACGACGTGCTGCTGGATCGCATCGCCTCGTATCCGCTCGCGCACAACTTCGACGACCTTGATTCGTCCGCGAAAGACGAAACGGCAGGGCACAAGCCCGCTCTAGTTCAGGCGCTCAGGCGGCGCTTCGGGTGGCGGGTCGCCCGCGGGCACGGGAGGCGGCTCGATGTCCGGCACTGGCGGTGGCGGCGGCTGCCGATGTGGATCTTCGGGCTCCCCGGTGGGCAGATGTGCGCCGGGCATGCGAAGAAAGCGTGCGAATAAAAGTGGGGTGAAAAACATGGACCTCTCCAGGTGCGCGAAGCGTTCGGGTTGCCTCCGATGTTCGCGTGAATCCGTATGAATCCGTATGCTCGCTTTCCAGCAAACGCCGTGCCGTCTGGCGCCCTTCATATTTATTCGCACGGTGAGATGCTTCGGAGCGCGAATCGACTGTCGCCCGCGGTGCTGCGCATGGTGACCCGGTACGGGGGTTGCTGTTCCTCGCTTGAGTCCGTCAAACGCAAGCCGAAGGATGACCGATGAAGAGGCCCACCCGATTGGCGATGGCTTTCACGGCTGCGGCGCTTGCAGTCGCGAGCGCGGCGCAGGCGCAAGCGCGCGGCAACGCCGCTGCGTATCGTCCGACCGCGGCTTCCGCCACGGAGTCGAGCGGTGCGAAGGCCAACGGCGTCTATCCGGCGCCGACCCAGCGGCGCCGACCGAGGGCGGCGAGCCGGGCGTGCCCATCGGCAACGATCCGCAGGCGAGGCGAACGGCGAGTTCCACGAAGTACGAACCGCATCGTGCGAAAGAGCCAGCGAATGGCGCGCTGGATGGGCGAGGCGCGGCGCCTGGCAGCGATGCAAAGGGGCAGTGATGATGCACGACAATCGCTTCTTTCAGTTTGCGCGCCGTCTTCGCGAAGTCCGTCCGGCATTGCGGGAGAGCGGCGTCGAAACGTTCCATCTGGCCCCGCACGGCTGGGTGCCGAATAACGAGCGGCTTCCGGTGATCGTCTATCGGCACGCGCTCGCACCGGGCGCCCGGGACCTTGCGCAGGAATTTAGCGAGCGATTTGAAGCGAATGGCTGGCCGGTGCAATGGTTCGACGGCATTTTCGACTACCACCACTTCCATTCAACGGCGCACGAAGTGCTGGGCGTGTTCGCGGGCACGGCCGAGCTGATTCTCGGCGGCCCGGGTGGGCGCGTGCTGTGCGTGCATGCCGGCGACGCTCTGCTGCTGCCCGCCGGCACCGGCCATTGCCTGCTCTCGCTCGCCGGCGGCTTTCGCGTGGCCGGTGGCTACCCGCGCGGGCAGCAATGGGACATCCGGCGCGAGGCGCTGACCCCGGAGCAGCGGCGCGCCATGCTTGAGCTCCCGTTTCCGGCAAGCGATCCGCTTTACGGCGCGCATGGGCCGCTAATCGAGCGTTGGCTCGCCAAGGCGTAGGCACGCCGGAACGTGGCGGCGTGTGCCCGCAGCGCGCCAGCGCGAATCCACGCCGGGAATAGCGCTTGCTTTCGCGCGGTATCGCGCGGTATTCACCGCGAATTCACGCAAGGAAGGGGGACATCATGACCACACAATGGCATCGGCCGCTGACGATCGGCCACATCGCCGTGCGCCGCGCTTCGGCGCTCGCTGTCGCGCTGGGTTGCGCACTGGGTTGTGCGATTGGCTCCGCGACGGCTGCGCATGCCCAGGGCGCGCCGCAATCGATCGCCGTGCAGCGCATGGCGACGGTGCAATCGGGCACGGGCTATCGCGCATCGAAGCTGGTGGGCTCGGACGTGTATGACAACAGCGGCAGCAAGATCGGCGCGATCGACGACATCGTGCTCGAATCGCCCAATGCGGGCGCGTTTGCGATCCTTTCGGTGGGCGGATTCCTCGGCATGGGCGAGCATCTCGTGGCGGTGCCGTTCGATGATCTGCAGATCAGCAGCCGGCAGATCGTGCTGCGGGCCGACAAGGCGCAACTGAAAGCGATGCCCGAGTTCAAATACGCGCACGATTGACAAGAGTCCGCACCGGCCTCTCCGTTCGAGGGCGAAGGCATCCACGCGTTGGTCCAAAGTCCTATTGCGCGCCCACCCTCCACGCACCATAGTGGAAACACGATTGAACGCGCATTAGGGGTAGGACATGGCCGATCTGCTGCTGGGAAATATCGACGAAACCGTCACGGATGCCGAAATCACCGAATTTCTGGAGCGCTACGGCTTCCCGCCGTTTGACGCGATCCAGCGTATTGAGGGCGCGGGCCGTCCCGCCGCGCTGCTCACGTTCAACACCGCGAGCGAGGAGGGCCTGCGCAGATTGCAGGGCCGCATCCACAATATGTTCTGGCGCGAGCACACGATCAGCGCGCAGGTCATGCCTCCGGCGCGCGAGGACTAAAACGCGACAGGACGCGCTGCGTAGCTCTTGCTCGCCGCCTTGCGCTCGCTGGATTTCCAGGGCGGGCCATTTGATCAATAGAACTTCTTCCAGCGGGTAGCCGGGCGCGTCCTTGTACGCTTCGCACTGCACTGCAGTGCTAGCAGGCCCACCTGCGGCCCATTGCCGTACGCGACGACGAGTTCGTTTTCCGGCGCGATCTGTGCGATCTGCGCGATCTGGGTGTCCGCGAGGCGCACGTTCTCGCGCTGGTTCTCCACCATCATCGGTTCGCCCCAGGCGCAATCACGATTCGCATGTTCTGCTGCATGGTTATGCGCGTCGTCGTAACGGGGCGGGCGCATGGCTCGACCGGCCGCCTGGGATTCGCCCTGGCGAATCGACGCAGCCGCGGAGCCAATCCCTGTCGATTGGGATGATGTGAATTGCGCACAGAAATGCTGAGCTGCGCCTCCACTGGTTTCCCTTAATTGTTCGGCACGCCTCGGCTCCGGCACCATTAGCACGGACGAACCGCAAGAGTCTTCACACCCAGGATGAACGAAACCCTTCCCGCATCCGGACCGGCCTGGACGCCGACGCCGCAGCAAATCGAATCGGCGCGCATCACTCAGTTCATGAAGTGGCTTGGCGAGGAGCGCGGCCTCGCGTTCGACGACTACGACGCGCTATGGCGCTGGTCGGTCGAGGATGTGAACGGCTTCTGGTGCGCGCTATGGGACTGGGCGCAGATTCCCTCGAAAGCGCCGCGCGGCGTCGCGCTCGCCGATGCCACAATGCCCGGCGCGCGCTGGTTTCCCGGCGTCGAGCTCAATTACGTCGAACAGGCCTTTCGCCACGCGAGCGACGCGTGGCCCGCGATCGTCTCGCGCAGCGAGAGCGGCCCGATGCCGGGGCGCACGCGCGAATTGGGTTGGGCCGAACTGCGCTGCCAGGTGGCGGCCTTCGCGGCCACGCTGCGCCGCCTCGGCGTCAAGCGCGGCGAACGCATAGCCGCCTTCATGCCGAACACGCCCGAGACCGTGGTGGCCTTCCTTGCCACGGCGAGCGTGGGCGCGATCTGGTCGGTCTGCTCGCCCGACATGGGGCCGCTCGCGGTGCTCGACCGCTTTCGCCAGATCGAGCCGAAAGTGCTGATCGCCGTGGATGGCTATCGCTACGGCGGCAAGCCGCACGACCGGCGCGAGCTGGTCCACCATCTGCTGCACGAGCTGCCGAGCGTGGAGCAACTCGTGCTCATCCCGCAACTCGACGCCGATGCCGACGTGAACGAGTACCCGCGTGCGACGGCGTGGCGCGACGCGGTTGCCGGCGACGTGCCGCTGCAGATCGAGAGGGTGCCGTTCGATCATCCGTTGTGGATCGTCTATTCGTCGGGCACGACGGGCATGCCCAAGGCCATCGTGCACTCGCATGGCGGCATTGTGGTGGAGCACGTGAAGCTCACCGCGCTGCATCTGGACCTCAACCCCGGCGACCGCTTCCATTGGTACGCGAGCACGAGCTGGATCATGTGGAACTGCCAGTTGGGCGGCTTGCTCACAGGCGCGACGCTCTGCCTCTACGACGGCAATCCCTCGTACCCCGACGCGCAGGCGCTCTGGTGCTTCGTGGGGGAGGCCGGCGTCACGTTCTTCGGCGCGGGGGCGGCTTATTTCCAGGGCTGCCTGAAAGCGGGGGCGGGGGCCGGAGCCGGGGCCGCCGTGGAGCCGCGCGCGGCGGCGGATCTCTCGCGCCTGCGCGCGGTGGGTTCGACCGGCTCGCCGCTGCCGCCTGAAGCCTACGCGTGGATACTCGAACACGTGGGGCCGGTGTGGATCGACGCGATTTCGGGCGGCACCGACTTCGCGGGTTGCTTCCTCGCCGGTGTGCCGACCTTGCCCGTCTATTCCGGCGAGATGCAATGCCGCTGCCTCGGCGCACGGGTCGAGGCGTTCGACGAAACGGGGTGCCCGCTCATCGACGAAGTCGGCGAGCTCGTATGCACGGCGCCGATGCCTTCGATGCCGCTCCACTTCTGGCGTGACGAGCAGGACCGGCGCTATCGCGAGAGCTACTTCGACATGTACCCGGGCATCTGGCGCCACGGCGACTGGCTGCGCATCACGCCCACGGGCGGCGCAATCATCTACGGGCGCTCGGACGCCACCATCAACCGCCACGGCATTCGCATGGGCACGAGCGAACTCTATCGCGCGGTCGAGTCGCTACCGGAGGTGCTGGACAGCCTTGTGGTGGACCTCGAATACCTGGGCCGTGCGTCGTCGATGCCGCTTTTCGTGGTGTTGCGCCCCGGCGTCGAGCTGACGGACGCGCTCGCGCAGCGGATTCGCGCGCGCGTTCGGGAGTCGCTTTCGGCGCGCCATGTGCCCGACGAAATCCACCAAGTCCCGGCGGTTCCGCGCACGCTCTCGGGCAAGAAGATGGAGGTGCCCATCAAGCGGCTCCTGCTCGGGCAGCCGCTCGGGAGGGTGGCGAATCCCGACACGATGGCCAATCCGGAAAGCCTCGCGTGGTTCGCCGAATTCGCGCGAGCGAAGGGCCAGGTGTTGCAATGACGTGATGATGCGGCGCCCGGCAGCGCGAGACTTTGGGGCACGATGCGCGGCGGCGCTTTAGAATGGCGCGTTGGCTGGCGCCCGCGTTCGCGCCTGCATGGCCGTATCAGGCCGCGTATTTGCTTGGCAAAGTTTGCCCGTGGCAGCCCGCATCGGCGTGCGTTTGTCGGTGTTTGTCGCTGTTTGTCGCTGTTTGTCGGCGCTCCGCCTCTTGCCAGCGCTAGCCCGCATTAGCCCGTTGCCTGCCGCTACCACCTCTTGCCGACGCATGCCATCGCCTAGCGCCACCGTACCCATCTCCCTCGTCAACGGCTTTCTCGCTGGTGCCGACGCTCAGCCCGCCGTGATCCGCCGCTATCTGAACGAGGCGGGCATCGCGCCGGAACTGCTCGCCAAACCGGGTGGCCGCGTGACGGAAGAGCAGTTCTCGACGCTCTATCGCACGCTCGCGATCGAACTCGACGACGAGATGCCCGGCATCTTCAGCCGCCCGCTGCGCAGCGGCACGCTCAAGTTTCTCTGCCTGAGCCTGCTCGATGCACGCAACCTCGAAACGGCGCTGCATCGCTTCGACCAGTTCTTCCACATCGTGCTCGACGATTTCCGGCTCGAATCGCGCCGGCAGGGGCTCGTGGCCCAGGTGGCGTTGCGCGCGAATCCGGAATACGGCGCGATCGGCCCGCTGGGCCAGGAGCTCACGCTCAAGCTCGCACACGGTGTGTCGTCCTGGCTGATCGGTCAGCGCATTCCGCTGCTGCAGGTCGATTTCGCCTGCGCGCAGCCGGCTCACGCGCTCGATCACCGCTATTTCTTCTCGGGGCCCGTGCACTTCGGGCGCGAGGCCACCTTGATGCGCTTCAGCGCGGCCTATCTCGACATGCCGATCCGCCAGAGCAAGCGCAACCTGCGCGCGTTTCTCGCGCGCGCGCCTGGCGACTGGATCTTCGAATCGTTCAGCGAGCAACTGGTGAGCCACAACGTGCGCCAGTACCTGGCCGCGCAGCTGCCCGAACTGCCGACCATCGAGCAGGCGTCGCAGAGCCTGCACTGCTCGGTGCGCACGCTCTGCCGGCGCCTTGCCGCCGAGGACACCTCGTTCCAGGCGCTCAAGGACGAGTTGCGCCGCGACGTGGCGATCCAGCGCCTCACCGACACGCAGGACACGATCGCCTCGATTGGCGGCGAACTCGGTTTCGACGATCCGAGCGCGTTTCATCGCGCCTTTCGCCAATGGACCGGCAGCACGCCGGGCACCTACCGGCGCCGCGGCTGAGCGCCGCACTCGCGGGACAAATGCGCTAACCCACCCGCAATGGGTGGTCACTACAGCCGACGACATGGCCAGAATTGTCACTATGTGGTCCGGTTTGGACAGTTGCGCGACGGCCGTTTGGCGCTACGATCCGTGCTGTACTGCCGCAAGGTGGCCACATTTGCACCTTGTGGCTCGGTCGGCGCATTTTCACCCCCTGTCTGTCTGGAAGATCGATCATGAGCTACAACGCCCCCGTCAAGGACATGCTGTTCGTGCTGAAAGAGCTGGCCGGCATCGACGCCGTCGCAACCCTGCCGGGTTTCGAGGACGCCGGCTTCGACACCGCGCAGGCGGTGCTCGAGGAGTGCGCGAAGCTTTCCGGCGAAGTCATTGCGCCGCTGAACGTCGAGGGCGACCGCGCGCCCAGCACGTTGAGCGATGGCAAGGTCACGGCCACGCCCGGCTTCGGGGCAGCGTTCCGCCAATACGTCGAAGGCGGCTGGCAAGGGCTGCAACATCCGTCCGAATTCGGTGGCCAGGCGCTGCCCAAGCTGATCGCGACGCCCTGCATCGAAATGCTCAACGCGGCGAATCTTTCGTTCGCGCTGTGCCCGCTGCTCACCGACGGCGCCATCGAAGCGCTCCTCACGGCGGGCAGCGACGAGCTCAAGGCGCGCTATGTGCCGAAGCTCATCTCGGGCGAATGGACCGGCACGATGAACCTCACCGAGCCCCAGGCGGGCTCCGACCTCGCGCTCGTGCGCACGCGCGCCGAGGCGCAAGGCGACGGCACGTACAAGGTCTTCGGCACGAAGATCTTCATCACGTGGGGCGAGCACGACATGGCGGAGAACATCGTCCACCTCGTGCTGGCGCGCACACCGAGCGCACCGGAAGGCGTGAAGGGCATTTCGCTGTTCGTCGTGCCGAAGTTCCTCGTCAATGAAGACGGATCGCTCGGTGCGCGCAACGACGTGGAGTGCGTGTCGATCGAGCACAAGCTCGGCATCAAGGCGAGCCCGACGGCCGTGCTGCAATACGGCGACAAGGGCGGCGCGATCGGCTACCTCGTGGGCGAGGAGAATCGCGGGCTCGAGTACATGTTCATCATGATGAACGCGGCGCGTTTCGGCGTGGGCATGCAGGGCATCGGCGTGGCCGAGCGCGCTTACCAGAAGGCCGTGGCGTATGCGAAGGAGCGTGTGCAGAGCCGTCCTGTCGACGGTTCGCTCAAGCAGTCGGCCACCATCATCCATCATCCGGACGTGCGCCGCATGCTCGGCACGATGCGCGCATTGACCGAAGGCGCACGCGCGCTCGGCTACGTCGCGGCGGCCCATAGCGACGCCGCGCATTGCCATGCCGATGCCGAAGTGCGTGCGCGCAACCAGGCGATCTACGAATTCCTCGTGCCTATCGTGAAGGGCTGGAGCACCGAGATGGTCAACGAGGTGGCGAGCCTTGGCGTGCAGGTGCACGGCGGCATGGGCTTCATCGAAGAGACGGGCGCGGCGCAATACCTGCGCGACGCGCGCATTCTCGCCATCTACGAGGGCACGACGGCGATCCAGGCGAACGACCTGATCGGCCGCAAGACGCTGCGCGACGGCGGCGCAGTCGCGAAGGCGCTGCTCGCCGAAGTCGCGCAGACCGCCGAAGCGCTTGGCGCGGCAGGCGGTGCGGCCGCCACATCGATGCGCGCGCAACTTGAGAAAGGCGCAAGCTCGCTTTCGAACGTCGTCGATTTCGTGCTGGAGAACGTCAAGCGCGATCCGAACGCCGTGTTCGCGGGCAGCGTGCCGTATCTGAAGCTCGCGGGCATCGTGCTGTGCGGCTGGCAGATGGCGCGTGCCATGCTGGTCTCGCAACGCGAATTCGCGAACGATCCCGAGTTCCACGGCGCGAAGATCGCGATCGCGCAATTCTATGCGGAGCACGTTCTCCCGCAGTCGGCCGGTCTCGAAACGTCGATCCTGGCGGCGAGAGGCGACGCCGGCGTGCTCGCGCTGAGCGAAGTGCAGTTTTGATTGAGCGCCTGCGGGCGCAGGGTTAGCAAGGAAGGGTGAGGATATGTCGTCGAATGATTGGGTTGCACAGTACGGTCCACGCGAGTCGATGGAATACGACGTGGTGATCGTCGGTGGCGGCCCCGCCGGGCTCTCCGCCGCGATCCGCCTGAAGCAGCTGGCAGCAGAGAAAGGCGCCGAGATTGGCGTGTGCGTGCTGGAAAAAGGCTCGGAAATCGGGGCGCATATCCTCTCCGGCGCGGTCATGGATCCGCGCGCGCTCAACGAACTCGTTCCCGACTGGAAGGAACAGGGCGCGCCGCTGAACGTGCCCGTAACCGAAGACAAGTTCCTTTTTCTTTCCGAAACCGGG
>Ga0335085_10016130_pt1 | contig 10810 bp, 9 predicted proteins | sample Lox_Sample_45_FD_206712 | JGI IMG/M metagenome (GOLD analysis project Ga0335085, IMG submission 206712) | Soil microbial communities from Loxahatchee National Wildlife Refuge, Florida, United States - Lox_Sample_4.5 | ecosystem: Environmental > Terrestrial > Soil > Wetlands | place: USA: Florida... | reverse complement strand
CCGCGGGCGACTTCGATCTGCTGGTAAAATTCTACGTCGACCAGACGACCGACATCGGCCATTTCATCGCCGAAAAGGTGCAAACCATCGCCGGCGTGCAGGACACGCGCACGATCATCACCTTCAAGGCCTTTGGAGGCCCGTAGCATCCCCATTCCGTTATTCAGTAATGCTGGGCGCAGCGAGCCTCGAAGGATGGCGGCACCCCTCACTCATTTGATCATTTCTTGCCAGGAGGTTTTGGGCCCTGCCGCGGCGGCAGCGAGGCGACATAAGCGCCGATGGCGGCAAGGTCGGCGGCTGGCAACAAAGATGTATTGCGGATGACTTCGACCATCGCGCCGCCGGCGTAATCGCCGCTGGGATCAAATCCATCGGCAAGGTAACTCGCCACGTCCTTTTGCGACCACGCCATATGGTCATCGGCGGAACGCCGCAATCCGGCTGGCGTGATGTTGGGCACCCAGCTCTTGCCGTCCGCCGCCGGCCCGCCGGCGAAGCGTTCGCTGTCGATGATCGCGCCGAGAAGATTGCGCGGGCTATGGCACTCTGCGCAATGCCCAGGCCCGTTCACCAGGTAAGCCCCGCGATTGAGCTGCGCCGATTGTCCGGGATCAGGCGTATACGGTCCGCCGTGGAGAAAGAGCAGCTTCCATAGACCGACCAATCGGCGGATGCTGAACGGAAATGCCAGGTCGTGACGCCGCACGCGGCCAGGCACCGGCGGCAAGGTTTTCAGATAGGCGAAGAGATCGCGCACATCGGCGAGCTCCATATGCTGAAACGACGGATAAGGGAAAGCCGGAAACAGATGCCTTCCGCGCGGCGACGTGCCCTTCCACAGCGCGGTGACGAAATCCGCCTCACTCCACGCACCGATGCCATCAACTAAGTCCGGCGAAATGTTCGGCACGTAGAAAGTGCCAAACGGCGATGGCAGAGCCAGCCCGCCGCCGAGTTCCGTGCGCACGATCTTGGCAGAGTCGGCGTTCGGCGTGGCGTGGCAGGAAGCGCAACCGCCAATGGCGAACATCACCTTGCCGTTGTCCAGATCCGGTGTATGCGGCGGCAGCACCGACGCGGGTACAACTTCGGGAATGGTCAGCACCCAGAGAAGCACCAAAGCGATGACCGCCGCGGCAGAGGCGGCAAGTGCGGCTCTTCGGATCATGCGACTCGCGCGTCTATCTCGGGCGCGTCAGCCTGCGGATCGAGCAAACCGCGCGCCGCACCCTTTGGCGCTTCGCGGAGCCAGACGACCGGTCTCAACTCTTTTTGATGCGATATTGTTGGTGGCACCCGCCGCAATCGTTTTTGCCGATATTGCCGAAGGCCGCCTTGAAGCTATTGAGGTCCGTAACCTTCGCGTCGGCGTCCTTGGCATCGGCGCCGAGCTTGGCGAACCTTGCCTTGACGTCGTCCAGGTTCGCCCAAATTTTGGGATCAGCGGCCGTTTCACCACCCTCCTTCGAATTGTCCGGGAAGAGAGACGGCATCTTTGCCGCCGCATCCTGCCATGCAGCGAAGATCTTATGCACCTTGTCGATATCGAACGGAGCCTCACCCTTCATCATGGCAACGCCGATATTGGCCTGGTCGCCATTGGCCTTCATCAGCGCCTTGCGGGCTGCGATCGTGTCTTGCTGGGCAATGGCAGTGCATACGCCAAGCGAAATCGCTGCAACGACAAATATCGTGCGGATCATGTGATGTTCTTCCCCTCTAGCAGGCGCGGCGATTTAGACCCCGCCCAAACTACATGTCACAATATCATTCTGCCTAGCTGCAATATGGGCAAATAGCGAGAGGGAGAAATCACGAAACCGTACATCGATGCGCTCGTATAATAGGTGTCCACAGAGCGCCCCCGGAAACGAACAAACGCAGAAACAAACACGCGATGAAGTCCGTCTATCGCTACAGCAAGGAACGGCATTTCGCCCTGCCGCCGGAGGCGATCTGGCCCTTCGTCGCGGATACCGCGCGGCTTAACGAGATGTCGGGTTCTCCGCGCTACCGGATCGAAGAGCGTCCTGACGCCGAGGGCCGCATCCACCGCTTTGCCACGGTCGCAGTTGGGCCGCTGCGGATGAAATGGGAGGAGGGATACGGCGAGTGGCAAGAAAACCGCCGGCTCAGTCAGACGCGCAATTTTCTTAACGGCCCATTTCGCCGCTCCCATTCAAGTTTCGAACTTGCACCCGAGGGGGCCGGGACCCGGCTAACCTTCGCCGCGGAGGTCGATTGCGTCGGCGTGCTCGGTTGGCTGGCGAAGGCTTCCGGCAAGATCGGCAGCGAAGGCGAAAAGCGGCTTGCCGCAATCGAGAAGCTGGTCGCCGAGGCCGCGATGCCGGACCAAATTCTTGGCGCCATCGCCGCCGAGACGGTCAAGCCGGCCGCCCGACGTCGCTTTGACGGACTGATCGCAGAACTCGGTCGCGATCCGGCAAGCCACGGGCTGGCGCCGAGGCTCGCCGACTTTCTCCTGCACGCACCGATGTTGGCGCTGAGCAGCATTCGCCCTCTCGCCGTGGCGCGAGCCTGGAATGCGACGCCGGAAGACACCGTGGAATTGTTCCTCGCGGCGCAGCAGCTCGGCATTCTGACCATGGGATGGGATCTATTGTGCCCGCGCTGCCGCGGCGCCAAATCGCGCGTCGAGCACTTGCATGACTTGCCGCGCGGAGCGCACTGCTCATCATGCAACATCAGTTACGAGCGGGATTTCACCCGTAATGTAGAGCTGACTTTTCGTCCCGAGACTTGGCTCCGCCCATTGCCGGAAGGTGAACTGTGCATGCTCGGGCAAGGAACGACCCCGCATGTGAAGTTTCAGGGCGAGGTCCCCGCACATTCTACCAAGCGCTTCGCTCTGACCCTCGCGCCAAGCGCTTATCGCTTTCGCACCATCGAGGCAGGCGCCGAGGCCGACGGCGACGGCGCCGCTGACGGACTGATCCCGGAAGTCACCGCTTGCGGCGCCGAGATTCTATTGGCGATGCCCGGCCACAAAGACGAACTCGTCATTCGCAACGACACCGACCTGCCGCGCTTGTTCGCCGTCGAGGAGCGCAACTGGGCTCGCGATGCGCTGACCGGAGAAAGCGTCATCGCCATGCCGGCATTTCGACGCCTTTGCCCGGAACAGCTTTTACGTCCCGGCGACGATGTCGAAATCGGCCGCATCGCCATCATGTTCACCGATCTGCAAGGCTCGACCAAGCTTTACGACCAGCTCGGCGATGCCACCGCATATCGTCTCGTGCGCGATCATTTTGCCTATCTGTCGGAGCGGGTGCAGCGTCACGACGGCTTCATCGTCAAGACCGTCGGCGACGCGGTGATGGCGGCGTTCCACGATCCCGCCGACGCTGTCCGCGCTGTACTTTCCATGCAGGATGAAGTGGCGAACTTCAATCATGGCCGCAGCGACAACGGCATTGTTCTCAAGATCGGGCTGCACCAAGGGTCCTGCATCGCCGTAACGGTTGGCGGGGTGCTCGACTATTTCGGTTCGACGGTGAACACCGCCGCGCGGCTCGAACATCAATGTCATGGGGGCGAGGTGATCATTTCCGCCGCAGTACTCGCCGATCCCGAGGCGCGCGAAGCACTGTCTGGCCGAATGGTGACCGAAGACAGCGCGACGTTGCGTGGGTTGAGCGAACCGGTACGTTTCGTGCGCGTCAGTGCTGGGGAGAGCAAGCTCTAGCTCTAGGGTGCTTCGATTGGGTCGGCCATCGCAGTTTCGAGACATGGGTGTCCCGCACGCCGGTGCTATTTTCGATTACATCGTCGTCGGTGCCGGAGCCGCGGGATGCGTCATCGCCAACCGGCTCTCGGCCGACCCAAGCCGGCGCGTTCTGCTGCTCGAAGCCGGCGGACCGGACGATTACTTCTGGCTGAAGGTGCCGCTCGGCATCCCGTTCGTCCTCGGCAATCCACGTTGCGATTGGCGCTTACGCAGCGACCCGGAGTCGTATCTCGGCGGACGCGTGATCGAAGTACCGCGCGGCAAGACGCTTGGCGGATCGTCGTCGATTAACGGCATGGTCTATGTACGCGGCCATGCGCTCGACTTCGACGGCTGGCGCCAGCAGGGCAACGTCGGTTGGGGCTGGGACGATGTGCTGCCGTATTTCAAACGGAGCGAAGACTATTTCCGCGGCGCCAGCAACACCCACGGCGCCGGCGGCGAATTGTCGGTGATCGACCCGGGGGTCCGCTGGCCAGTTCTCGACGCTTATCGGGAAGCTTGCATCGAAGCGGGCATTCCGGCAGCCGCCGATTACAACGGCGGCGATAATGAAGGCGTTGCTTATTTCGAAGCGATGATCAGAAACGGCCGCCGCTGCTCGGCCTCACAGGCGTTCCTCACGCCGATCAAGACGCGGCCCAATCTCGCCATCGTCACCGCGGCGCTCGTCGAAGGCCTCGACATGGCCGGCCGTCGCGTTACCGGCGTGCGCTATCGCGTTGGCGGTGAACTGCGCCGCAGCCAAGCAGCCGGCGAAGTCATACTCGCAGCCGGCACCTTCGGCTCGCCGGCAATCCTGCAAATGTCCGGGATCGGTCCTGGCGAATTCTTGGGTGGGCTGGGCGTTGAGGTTCGCCACGATCTCCCTGGCGTGGGCGAAAATCTGCAAGACCACTGGATGCTTCGCGTCCAGCATCGCCTCGAGAACACGGTGACTTTGAGCGGGTGGATGAATTCGCTGCCCGGCAAAGCATTCCTAGGCCTGCAATACTTCCTCGCCCGGCGCGGCCCGCTGAGCGCACAACCGACGTTGCTTGCCGTTTTCGCGCGCACCTTGCCCGGCCTCGACATACCGGATGTGCAAATCCACGTGTCGGCCGCAAGCTACGCCCATGTCGGCGGTCCACTACATCCGTTCCCGGGAATGACGTCGTCAGCCTGCATCTTGCGACCGACCAGCCGGGGTCACGTGCGCATCCGCAGCTCCTCGACAGCTGAGCCGCCAGCCATCCTGCATAACTTCCTAGGAACCGTGCACGATCAGGACGTCGCTGTCCGCGCTCTGGAACTCGTACGCCGCATCGTTGCGCAACCATCCCTGCGGCGCTTTCTCCCACAGGAACTGAGCCCGCCGCCCGGCGTCGAGACCACGGAGCAGATCCTCGACTACGCGCGGCGCACGATCACGACCGTTTTCCATCCAGTCGGGACTTGCGCCATGGGCCGCGGGCCACTGGCTGTCGTCGACGCGCGGCTCAAGGTGCACGGCATCGCCGGCCTCCGCGTCGCCGACGCGTCGATCATGCCGACGATCACTTCCGGCAACACCTGCGCTCCAGCCATTATGATTGGCGAAAAAGCGGCAGACATGATTGCTGCCGATCAACGACGCGCCGCCGAATAGCGGCCACAACTTTTGTTGAACCGAGCAACCCTGACTTTCAACAACGCCTGCCGGACGCTGGCGCACCAAGCGCGCCAGCGCCGGCTGTTGTCGTCACCAGCGTGCTAGTTGCGAACACAGCGGCGGAGCGCAGGACTCCAATGCCAACCAGCGCCGCAGCCGTTTGCCACGAGTGTCACGGCGTTGGACTGATAGATCTGTTTGGCGGTTGCAATCGGCGTTGCTTGGGCCTGCCAGGTCATCATCGTGAACGCTGCAGTGGCAGCGAGAACCGCGAGCTTCGTCATTGATTGTCTCTCCAATGAGAGGCGGAAAAGATCGCCCCAACGCGGCGCACATTAGCGCGGCGGAGCGTGAATTCAATGGCTTTAACAGAGGTGGTATGGGGATGACCGCGCCTTGCTGAATGCGTGTTCATCAAGGTTTCGCCGGCAACCAAACGACCCTGCTATCCGGCATTGTCACGGGGCCGGCTATGCCAACGCCGGTTTCCTCCAGACCTGAAAGAAGATGCTGCGGGGCGTAAGCCACTTCGCGATGCTTCAGGACGCCGGTCAGTTCAATCAAGCGCTGACTGAATTCCTTCCGGTCTAGCCGCGTGCGCGTGCCTGCTTCAACGACTGCGATCAACGCGCCTTCCGTGCGTATGGGCGCATTTGGTCCAGCCGAGTCTCATGCGAACTTCGATCAATTGTCGGTTGCGGTAGGTGGTGAGACTGACGATCGTTCCTGGCGCTGTCGCCGAAATCATTGTCGCAAAGTCACGCCAGTCCGCGAGCGAGGCGCCGTTGACCGCGGTGACCACATCATACGCCGCTATTCCCGCTTTGGCGGCCGGACCGCCGGGCCGCGGGCGGCGGAATACCGCGCCATAGCGCTCGGTCATGCCAAGGCTGTCCGCCATAGCTGTGGTGAGCGGCCTGACGTTAACGCCGATCGAACCGCAGAAGAATGTCTTCGCAGACTGCCGCGCGTATGCGGCGGCCGGTGACAGCACCGCCATACCGCAGAGCATCGCAACAACTTTCAGCCTCATAGAAACGCTTCGCGCCGATGGCTTCGCCGTCAGCGGCGTTCTATAGACCCGTTCCTATGCGGGCGTCCATCGAGTGTCCGTCGCGGCGCGGCAGCGTGACCTTGCCAATCCAGAACTCCTTCAAAGAGCGGACAACTGCACGATAGGCCTGCAAGTCGCCCGGCTTGGCGATGTAGCAATTGGCGCCAAGCTGGTAGCAACTGGTCACGTCCTTTTCGGAGTCCGAGGAAGACAGAACCACGACCGGAACACGTCGCAACAAGTCATGCGATTTGATGACCGCAAGCACCTGACGGCCATCCTTCCTCGGCAAATTAAGATCGAGCAGGATCAGCGTCGGGCGGCCCGGCTCGGACCAGCTGCCGTCATCGTGCAATAATTCCAAGGCCTCGACGCCGTCTTTCGCGATCGACAAATCAATGTTTTCGTTGGTCGACATCAACGTCTCGGACGTTAGATCGGCGTCGGCTGGATTATCTTTAACGAGCAGAATGTGGATTAGACTCTTCATGACGCGGCTCCCTATACGCCGGGCATGGTGAAATAGAACGTCGTACCTTTTCCCAGCTCGGATTCAAACCAGATCCGCTCGCCGTGGCGCTCGACGATTTTTCGCGCGATCGCAAGGCCAATGCCGTTGCCGCACGGGTCCGGCGCACGGCGCCCACGACAGCCCGGTCGCGACGCCGAGCAATAATGATGGCAGCACATCAGAACCGGGCCTGTCAGAATCACGCCGAGCGCCGGCTCCGGCTGCATAAGCAAGCAGGAGCAGCGTGGTGCCGACGACTGCGACTACACGTTTCGGTGATTGGTCGCTGCCGCGCCTGCAAGACTCTCTAAGCGCCTCCGTTATATATATATTTAAATACAACCAGAAGCCAACTGCCAGGAGCGCTTGGTGAGGCAGTCAACGTCGACCCTCTGTAATTTAAGGAAATTTCGTGCTGCACGCATGAGACTGCGGCGCCGGCGAAGCGTATTCGCCTGAGGTCATTCCATGACCTGCGATGCTTTGCCCTCGCGCGACATCCGCTGGTCGCGACGAAGCCGCTAGCATTGTAGATTGCGGCGATTCTTGCCTCACGAGGACGTCGTTGCATGCATCAAGATCGCTTTACCCCGCCACCCGACGCGTTTACGCGCAGCGTTCCGGTCAGGTTCTCGCATTGCGACCCTGCCGGCATCGTCTATTTCCCGCATTACTTCAACATGTTCAACGGCCTGATCGAAGACTGGTACACCGAGGAACTGAGATTTGAATACGCCAAGTTGATCATGGGAAACCGATATGGCTTCCCCTTCGTTCACATCGAATGCGACTTCAAAATCCCGAGCCGGATCGGCGATGTTATTGATCTCACCTTGCTGGTCGAGCGCGTCGGCCGCTCCTCCCTGGGCATTGCGATCGTTTGCCATCGCGATGGGCTCGAACGGCTGCGCGCCCGCATGGTCACCGCCATGATGTCGCTTGAAACCGGCACCGCCGTGCCAATGCCGCAGCCGCTGCGGAACGCGATCGATTCCTACTGCGAGCGCACCAAACAAGGCTGAACCTTGCCTACTCCGCAGGCTGCGCGCCGATCCGCCGGCTTTTGCCGCGCCGCGATCCGAGCGCGGCAATCCAGCGCGCAATCACATAAAACACCGGCGTGAAGATTAACCCGAACGCCGTCACGCCGATCATGCCAAAGAACACCGCGGTACCGAGCGCCTGGCGGAGCTCTGCGCCGGCGCCGATCGCCCAGACGAGCGGCGTGACGCCGAGGATGAATGCAAATGAGGTCATCAGGATCGGGCGCAGCCGAAGCCGCGTCGCTTCGACGGCCGCGTCCCAGCGGCTCCGACCCTCATCCTCCAGTCGGCGTGCGAATTCCACGATCAGAATGGCGTTCTTGGCGGCAAGCCCGATCAGCACCACGAAACCGACCTGGGTGAGGATGTTGTTGTCCTGCCCGCGCAAGATGACGCCGGTGATAGCCGCGACCAGGCACATCGGCACGATCATAATGACCGCAAGCGGCAGCGTCAGGCTTTCATATTGCGCGGCAAGCACGAGAAACACGAACACCACGGCCAGTATGAAAGCGAACATGGCGGTGTTGCCGGCCCTGATCTGCTGGAAGGCGAGCGACGTCCACTCGGTGGCGAAGCCGTCGGGCAAAGTCTCCTCGGCCAACTTGTCCATGATCGCGATGCCCTGTCCCTGCGAATATCCGGCGACCGATGCGCCATCCATTTCAGCGGCGGGATAGAGATTGTAGTGCGGCACCCGGAACGGCCCGGAAATGTCGTGCACCGTGGTGAACGATCCAAGCGGCACGGTGTCGCCGTTGGAATTGCGCACCCGAATTTTCAGAACATCGGCTATGTCGCGGCGGTCTTCGTCGCGCGCCTGCGCGGTGACGCGGAACGTACGCCCGAACAGATTGAAATCATTGACATAGGCCGAGCCAATATAGACTTGCAGCGCGTTGAACACGTCCTGCACATTAACGCCGAGGAGCTGCGCCTTGGTCCGATCGATATCGAGATAGACTTGCGGCGTCGACGTTTCAAACAACGTAAAGACGTGCTCGATGCCCGGCGTCCGGCTGGCGCGCGCCATGAACTCGGTCGCAACATCGCGTAGTGCCGCCGCACCGCGTCCGGCCCGATCTTCAATGATCATGCGGAAACCGCCGGAATTGCTGATACCGCGCACCGGCGGCGGCAGCACCGCAATCAGAAAACCCTCCTGAATTTTCGACAAGCGTTTGTTGAGTTCGGCCTGAATGGCCGGCGCCGACTGCCGCGGATCTCTGGCACGCTCGGCAAACGGCTTGAGCGTCAGGAAGATCGCGCCGGCATTGGGCGCGTTGGTGAACGTCGCGCCGGAAAAGCCGACGACGTTCACGCCGTGATCGACGCCGGGCACTTGACGCGCCATGTCCAGAGCACGCTGCTGCACCGCATCGGTGCGCGCCAGCGAAGCCCCGGGCGGAAGCTGAACGACAACGATCATGTAGCCGGCGTCGACCTGCGGGATGAACCCGACCGGCGTCTGGCGGAATTGATTGAGCCCGAAGGCGAGCACGATCAGGTAAACGACGAACATGATTGCGGCGCGCCGCACCGTACGCGTGGCGAACCAGGAAACGATCGCGCCAACGCGATCGAACCCCCAGTTGAAGCCCGCGAAGAACCGGTGGATCGGTATCTCCCACCAGCGGTCGCGATGTGCCAAATCGTGCGGTTTGAGCAGAAGCGCGCACATCGCCGGCGACAGCGTCAGCGAGACGATCAGCGAAATGACCGTCGCACCGGCAATCGTCAACGCGAACTGGCGATAGAATTGCCCGGAAATACCGGTGATAAACACCGACGGCACGAATACCGCGCAGAGGACGAGCGCGATGGCGATCAGCGCCGAACCGACCTCGTCCATGCTTTTTCGCGCCGCTTCGCGCGGCGCAAGGCCGGTCGCGATGTTGCGCTCGACGTTCTCCACCACGACGATCGCATCGTCGACCACAATGCCGATTGCCAGCACCAAGCCAAATAACGACAGATTGTTCAGCGTGAAGCCAAACGCGGCCATGAAGAAGAAGGTGCCGATGAGCGATACCGGAATGGCGACCAGCGGAATGATCGCTGCCCGCCAGGTTTGCAGGAAAATGATCACCACCAGGACCACGAGCACGATCGCCTCGCCGATGGTCTCGATCACGGCATCAACCGATTGCTGAATGAACTGCGTGGGATCGAAGAAAATGTCGTACTTCACGCCGGAGGGAAAACGCTTCGACAGCTTTTCCATCAATTCCCGGACGGCACGCGAGGTCTCAAGCGCATTCGACCCCGGCCGCTGAAAAATCGCGAGCGCGACCGCAGGGTAGTGATCGAGGTACGAATTCGACGAATAATCGAGCGCGGCCAGCTCGACCTTGGCGACGTCTCTGAGCCGAACCACGGCACCCGGCGTCTGTTTGACCACGATCGACGCGAATTCTTCAGGATCGGCCAGGCGCCCGAGAGTCTGCACCGCGATCTGGAAGGCGCCGGGTTTCGCGACCGGCGGCTGATCAAGGATACCGGAGGCGACCTGGATGTTCTGACCTTGCAACGCGTTGGTGACATCGGTCGCGGTCAAGCCGAGGGATTGCAGGCGATCGGGATCGAGCCACACCCGCATCGAATAGTCGCGCGCGCCGAACACGATGATCGAACCGACGCCTTCAACGCGGGTAACCGCGTCGGTCACTTCAAGCGTAGCGTAGTTGGAAATGAACAAAGAGTTGCGCGACTTGTCGGGCGAATAAAGGTGCACGACCATCATGAGGTCGGGCGAGCTTTTCTGCACGACGACGCCGATGTTGCGCACGTCCGACGGCAGCCGCGGCGTCGCGATGGC
>Ga0335085_10016129_pt1 | contig 10810 bp, 7 predicted proteins | sample Lox_Sample_45_FD_206712 | JGI IMG/M metagenome (GOLD analysis project Ga0335085, IMG submission 206712) | Soil microbial communities from Loxahatchee National Wildlife Refuge, Florida, United States - Lox_Sample_4.5 | ecosystem: Environmental > Terrestrial > Soil > Wetlands | place: USA: Florida... | reverse complement strand
CCACCTTCATTCCCCAGTTCCTGCTCGGCAACGCCGGGATGCCCAGGCGCTACTACGAGTACCCGGAGCGCTTCCAGGCGCTCAACGTGGCGTCGACCGCCGGCGCCTCGCTCCTCGCCTTCGGATTCCTGATCATCGCCATCTACCTCGGCTACGCCCTGTTCTACGGCCCGGTCGCCGGGCGGAACCCCTGGGGCAGCCGCGGCTACGAGTGGATGGTCCCCTCTCCGCCGCCCACCGAGAACTTCGACGTCACCCCGACCTACGAGTTCGACCCCCACGACTACACCGAGGACGCCGCCCACGCGGCCCCCTTCGCTCAGCCGAGGACGACCTAAATGTCCGCTTCCGCCGCCCGGCAGATGACCGCCGAGGGGTATCTCTCCCCGCCCCCCACCCCGCACCACTACGAGGGGAATCCCGGGGCCCACGAGCATGCCCTGCGCTTCGGGATGTGGCTCTTCCTGGCCACCGAGATCTTGCTCTTCGCCGGGCTGTTCGTCGGCTACGCCACCTTCCGCACCTTCTTCCCCGAGGCCTTCGACCAGGCGGCCCGCCACCTCAGCCTCTTCCTCGGCACCCTGAATACCCTGCTCCTCCTCACCAGCTCGCTCACCGTGGCCCTGGCCCACCACAACGCCGAGCAGGGGAAGAACCGCAACGCCTTCTGGCTCCTCCTCGTCTCGATCTGCATGGGCGGTGGCTTCCTGGTGATCAAGGCCATCGAGTACACGGAGAAGTTCCACGAGGGGGCGCTCCCCGGCCGCTTCTTCCGCTTCAGCGAGATCACCGCCCCGGGCGGGCCGATGTTCTACGTGGTTTACTTCTTCACCACCGGGTTGCACGCCACGCACGTCATCGTCGGGATGAGCCTGCTCGCCTGGGTGGCGGTGCGCTGCTGGCGCAAGGAGTTCTCGCCCGGCTACTACGCCCCGGTGGAGAACGCCGGGCTGTACTGGCACCTGGTCGACCTGGTGTGGATCTTCCTCTACCCCCTCCTCTATCTGGTGTAGCCATGGCCCATCCGCCCTCCCACGGCTCGGCCTCGGCGCCGGCACATTCCAAGCACCACCCCTCCGCGTTCCGCTACCTCTGGGTGTGGGTGGCCCTGGTGGCGCTGACCTTCACCACCTTCGGCGTCTCCAAGCTGCCGATGAGCGGCGAGATGCACCTCGGGGCGGCGGTGTTCATCGCCTGCATCAAGGTGTTCCTGGTGGCCCTCTTCTTCATGCACCTCCTCGGCTCGGAGGGGACGAACAAGCTGGTCTTCGCCGTCTCCTTCGTCTTCGTGGCCACCATGCTCTTCTTCGTCCTGGCCGACGTGAAGAACCGCTTCACCCTCTCCAACTCCACCATCCGGCCGCTGCCCCAGATCGACCAGAAGATCCTGGAGACCCAGGAGCCCCACGCGCCGGAGCCACCGGCCAGGTAGCTGCTCTCGCCTTGACCGGAGCTGGGCTCCGGCGACAGGCTTCGACGGATGCGCTTCCACCGCTCCCTTGCCGCGGTGCTTCTCGCCGCCGGCTGTGCCTCCGCTCCGGTGGCTCCACCGGCGGCTGCCGGCCCGCACTTCATCGAGAACGACTACCCGGCGGCGCTGGCCGAGGCGCGCTCCACGGGCAAGCTCCTCTTCGTCGATTTCTGGGCCCCGTGGTGCCACAGCTGCGTGAGCATGCAGGCTTACGTCTTTCCCGATCCGGCGCTGGCCAAGCTCAGGGACAGCTTCGTCTGGCTGGAGGTGGACACCGAGGACCCGGTGAACAGCGCGGTGCTGGAGCGCTTCCCGGTGGACGTGTGGCCGACGCTGCTGGTGGTGGACCCGTCGACCCAGACGCCGATTCGCCGCTGGCTGGGGAGCGCCACCGCCAGCGAGCTCTCCGGCCGCCTGGAGGCGGTGGACCGCGCCTGGAAGCCGGGCGGGGGCGACCCGGTGGAGAAGGCGCTCTCCCAGGGCGCGGCCCTGGTCGCCGCCGGCAAGCGCGCCGAAGCGGCGGTGGCCTACCGCTCGGCGGTGGCTGCCTCGGCGAAGGGGACCCCGGCCCACGCCCAGGCGGTGGAGCTCCTGATCATGCAGCTCTCCCTCACCGACCAGCCGGTGGAGTGCGTCCGCTCCGCCCGGGCCGAGCTCCCCGCGCTCCCTCCCGGGACGTCGGTGGCCAACGTGGCCGGCGGGGGCCTGGACTGCGCGCTGGCGCTGCCGGCCGAGGACCCGGATCGCATCGCCGCCCTCCCGATGTTCGAGGCGAAGGTGACCGAGCTCGCCCGGGACCGGTCGGTTCCCATGCTGGGCGACGACCGGAGCGGCCTCTACCAGTCGCTGGTCGAGGCGCGCCGCGAGGCCCAGGACAACGCCGGGGCGACGGCCCTGGCGGCGGAGTGGGCCACCTTCCTCGAGGGCGAGGCCGCCAGGGCCAAGACGCCCGAGGCACGGGCGGTGTTCGATTCGCACCGGCTCGGCGCCTACCTCGCGCTCGGCCAGCCGGAGCGGGCGGTGCCGATGCTCGAGCAGTCGGCCAAGGACTTCCCCCGCGACTACAACCCCCCCGCCCGGCTGGCGGTGGCTTATCTCGCCATGAAGCAGCCGGCCAAGGCGCTGGCCGCGTCCGAGGTGGCCGAGAAGCTGGTCTACGGCCCGCGGACGCTGCGCGTGCTGCTCACCAAGGCCGAGGCCGAGGCCGCTCTCGGCAACCGCGCCGGGGCCGAGGCGACGCTGGCCCATGCCGACGAGCTGGTGGCCGGCCTCCCCGACGCCCAGCGCGGCAAGTGGATGACCGCGGCCATCGCCTCCAAGCGCAAGTCCCTCTTGCAGTAGCGGCCGGGGCTCCCAGGAGGACGTCATGGAGCGCGGCGCCGAGGAGGTCCGGCTGGTGCTTGCCGACGAGGCCCAGAAGCTGGCGCGGGACCGGCTCACCATGTCGGCCTGGGGCGAGGGACTCAGCCTCGAGGCCTACCTCCGGCGGGAGCGGGGTCTCCGGGCGATCGCCGTTCCCCGGCTCGGGATGCGCACCTGGCTTCTGGTCGACGGCAGCGGGCGCGTCCTGTCTTCGTGCGAGACCTTTGCCATCCCCAGCGTCTTCCGGCCGGATGAGGGCGAGGAGTGGGGCTGGAGCTCGGGGGTGGCCTCGGTGTTCACCGAGGAGCCCCTGCGCGGGAAGGGACACGCCACGAGGATGATGGACCTCCTCTGCGAGACCCTGGCCGCCGAGGACGCCGCGCACGCGGTGGTGCTTTTCTCAGACGTGGGCGCAGCGCAGTACACACGGAGCGGATTCCGGGCCCGTCCGGCGTTCGACTGGGTGTGGCCGGCGGCCGCGGCCGGCGTCACCAGCGAGGCCCTCCTCTTCGGCGAGGAAGCGCTCGGCTGGCGGTGGGGCGCCCACCCGGTTCCCTTCGGGCGCTTCGTGCTGCATCCGAGCTCGGACGTCCTGGAATGGTTCCTCGAGCGCGAGCGCATCTACTGCAGCGAGCTCGGCCGGCCGAGGCCGGCCGCCTGCGGCGCCGCCCTGGGAGACTCCCTGGCCCTCTTCTACGCCCAGCCCAGGGACGGCCGGCTGTGGATGCACTGGCTCTCGGCGGACTCGGCGCGCAGCGCTCGGGCACTGGTGACCGCGGCACGGACCGCGGCCCGGGACGCCGGGCTGTCCGAGGTGCGCTTCTGGGAGAATGCGGACGGCTTCGCCTTCCCCGACGGGCTGGAGGGAGGCCTGCGGCAGGCGCGGAAGGATGGGCTCCCGATGATCCGGCCCCTCGACCGGCGCATCCGTCCCGAGGACTGGCGCTGCATTCCGCGCGCGCTCTGGGTGTGACGCCGATGGCCCCCTTGCGCCTCCGCCTCCTTCGCTGGCTCGGTCCGTTGGCCGAGGTCCGGCCCGCAAGGAGCTCGCCGCGCAGCGCCGGGCGCGCGCCCGTGCCGAGGCCCTGGCGGAGGAGCAGCGCCAGAGCGAGGAGCGCTCCCGCTCCCTGGTCGAGGCCACCAGCCTCATCGTCTGGCGGGCGAACGCCAGCGGCGAGACGGTGGGAGAGATTCCCGGCTGGGAGGCGCTCACCGGACAGCCGCCCGAAGTGCAGAGCGGCCAGGGTTGGCTGGCCAGGGTCCATCCCGAGGACCGCGAGCAGGCCGCCCAGCGCTGGCGCCGCACCGTGGCCGAGCGGGTTGCCGGCGAGAGCCGCTACCGTCTCGCCCGCCGGGACGGCGGCTACGCCTGGGTGGTGGACCGCGCCGTCCCGGTGCGCAATCCGGACGGCACGGTGCGCGAGTGGGTGGGCACGGTGACCGACGTCACCGAGCAGCGGCGCGCGGAGGACGGCCTGCGCCTGCTCGCCGAGGCCTCCTCCTCGCTCAGCAGCACCATGGAGCTCGCGCCCCTCGTCTCCGCGCTGGCGCGGGCGGCCGTCCCCCTCTTCGCCGACCTGTCCTGGTGCATCTCCGCGACCCGCACCGCGGCGCGCTCCGGCTGGTGGCTTCCGAGCACCGCGACGTGGACCAGGCGGTGGTGCTTCGCGACCTCGAGCGCCGGCACCCGCTCCCGTCCGATGTGCCCTACTTCCATCCGGCGGTGGTGCGCAACGCGACCCGCCTCTACGCGCTGGCCCGGGCGGAGCGGCAGCGGGCCGAGGAGGCGAGCCGCGCCAAGGACGTCTTCCTGGCCACCGTCTCCCACGAGCTCCGCACGCCCCTCACCGCCATCACGCGCCGAGCCCGAGCGCACCGGTTGTCTCATCCCATGCGGTCGACGCGGGGGGGAGTGTCCCGCCGGCATGTCCTGCTGGCCCGCCGCCGAGGACGGACCTCCTGACCACTGTGACTCATCGCCCCCGCCGAGCCCGACGGAATGTGGCCAAGACGCCGCCTGCATCCGCGTCGCCGTCCGCGAGATCCGGCCGCGGCCGTCGGAGATGGAATCCGAGGGAGGAAGGGACGAATCCCTCCTCGGTGAGGAAGAGCGCCAGCGGATGCTCCGTCGCCGGCCGGCCGTCGAGCTCGGCGATGAGCAAGCCGCCCTGCGGGCCGGACCGGGCCGAATGGCCGAGCGCGGCGAACGCCTTTGCCACCGCGCGCGCCGCCCGCGAGCGGTCCGGCTCGTTCTCGGGCAGCCACACCCAGCCCTGGCGGCCCCCGCGGCCGAGCCAGGCGGCGAGGGCCCCGTCGACGAGCACCACGTGCGTCCCCACCGCGCGGGCCGGCCGTGCCTGCACGCCCTCGGGCGGCTCCGGCCACCGGAGCAGCGTCCCGTAGGGGTTGGCCGGATCGGCCGCCGCCAGATGCACCACCTCCGGCGTATCGGCCGGGGTCCGGAGCGAGCGCAGCAGGTCCACCACCGGCGGGAGCACATACTGCGTCGCCCCCACCCCGGAGACGAAGTAGCCGCGCCGGATCCGCCCGGCCTCCTCGAGCGCCTGGAAGACCGGGGCCACGGACGAAAAGCCGCCGGGGAGCCCCTCCGCCTGGGCCACCTCGCGTGTCACCACGCCGTAGCGGGCGAGGAGCTGCTCGGCCACCGCCGCGCTCCAGGCGGTGGGGGTGACGTCCCCGGCGAGCCTCCCCTCGAGCAGTGACCAGCGCCCCTCCGTCGCCGGTGGCGCGGACCGCCGGCTGCGGAAGGCCGAGCTCGGCCGCTCGGGGCGCCGTCCACGCCGCTCCTCCGGAGGCGCGAGGTAGGCGCGCAGTGCCGAGAAGCCGTCGTTGGTCACCAGCCCCTTGAAGACCAGGCTCCACAGCGCCTCCCGCGTGCTGCGCTGAAAGCCCCCGCCGGCCGCCTCGTGAAGCGGGCCGAAGAAGGAGGCCCCCATCCGGCGGAGCTGCTCGAAGAGGAGCAGCTCCCGCTCCGGAAGCGGGGCGGTGTCGGCACGTGCTCCCGGGGCCGCCGGGCGGACCAGACGGGGCAGGCCGTCGGTGAGGTAGAGGGCGATGCGCCCGTCACGCTCGCCAAGCGGCTCGACGCCCAGCCACGACACCTCTCCCGCGTTGGCCAGCGCATCCAGGTCCGCCGGCCGGTAGCCCTCCACACGCGCGGGGAGGATGTCCGATTCGAGCATCGACGCCGGGAGCGGACACCCCTGGAGCCGCTCCACCGCGTCGAGCACTGCATCGAGCCCCGACCGCCGCCGGGTGACTCCGGCCCAGGTGGTGAGCAGCCGGCCGAGGACCGTCGGCTCGACCGGCTCGACGGCATGGCGCAGGCGCGCCAGCGAGCGGCGCCGGACCGTGCCCAGCACCTCCGGGGTGCACCACTCGCGCTCCCTGCCCCCCGGACGAAAGGCGCCTTCCAGCACCCGGCCCCGGTCCGCCAGCGCCCGGAGCGTGACGCCGGCCACCTCCCCGGAGAGTCCGAGGCGCCTGGCCAGCGCCTCCAGCGTGAAGGGGGTGTGGCTGCGCGCGTAGCGGGCCACCAGCTCCAGCACCGGCTCGCGCACCGGGACGAGCAGCGCCTCGGGAAGTCCGGCGGGGAGGGCGGTGCCCAGCCCGTCGCGGACCCGCACCGCGTCCTCCACGGCCACGAAGCGCGTCTCACCGCCGATGACCACCGGGACCACGCGCCGCGCCGCCACCAGGGCCTCCACCGCCTCCGCCACCTCCTCGGACACGCAGCGGGCGGCCAGCTCGGCGCGAGAGAGGTCGCCGAGGCGCAGGAGCAGGTCGTGCACCCCATCCGCCGTGCGCGCCCGGTGGGTGGGGGCGAGGTGCTGGAGCTCGAGCTCGACCTGGGCCATCACCTCGGCGTCGAGGAGCTCGCGCAGCTCCGCCTCGCCGAGCAGCTCGCGGAGCTGGTCCTGGTCGATGGTCAGCGCCTGGGCGCGCCGCTCGGCCAGCGGCGCATCGCCGTCGTAGAGGAAGTTGGCCACGAAGCCGAACATCAGCGACGCGGCGAAGGGCGAGGGGACCCGGGTGTCCACCGTCCGGACCCGGATGGTCCCCTCCTGCACCGCGGCCAGGACGGAGGTCAGCGCGGGCAGGTCGAAGACGTCGCGCAGGCATTCCCGGTAGGCCTCGAGGAGCATGGGAAAGCTGCCGAAGCGCGAGGCCACGGCGAGCAGGTCCGAGGCTCGCTTGCGCTGCTGCCAGAGCGGGGTGCGCGTCCCCGGGCGGCGCCGGGGAAGGAGCAGGGCCCGCGAGGCGATCTCCCGGAACTTGGCCGCGAAGAGGGCGGTGCCGCCCAGCTCGCGGAGGACGAGCGCCTCGACCTCCTCCGGGCCAGGAAGAAAGAGCGATGGGTCGGGCGGCGCGTCGGTCTCCGGGAGACGGACCACGATGCCGTCGTCCGTCCGGGTGGTCTCCGACTCGACGCCCGTCCGGTCGCGGATGCGGGCGGCGATGGCCATGGCCCATGGCGCGTGGACGCGGCCTCCCAGGGGCGAGAGGAGGCAGATGCGCCAGTCGCCCATCTCGTCCCGGGTGCGCTCGATGACCAGCGTCCGGTCGTCGGGGACGTCGCCGGTGGCCGCGGCCTGGTCGTCCAGGTAGCGAAGGAGGTTGTCGGCGGCGCGCGCATCCAGGTCGTGCGTCTCGGCCAGGCGCTCCAGCGCGGCCGGGCGAGGGAGGCTCCGGAGCTCCCGCAGCAGCCGCCCGATGGCCTGGCCCGTCTCCAGCGGACGGCCGGGCGCCTCCCCGCGCCAGAACGGCATCCGGCCCGGCTGGCCCGGCGCGGGCGAGACCAGCACCCGGTCGTGGGTGATCTCCTCGATGCGCCAGGAGGAAGCGCCGAGGAGAAACACGTCCCCCACCTTGCTCTCGAAGACCATCTCCTCGTCCAGCTCGCCCACCCGGGCCTGGCGCCGCTCGCCCGAGGCGAGGAAGACGCCGTACAGGCCGCGGTCGGGGATGGTGCCGCCGTTGGCGATGGCGATGCGCTGGCTCCCCTCGCGGCCGGTGACGGTGTTGGCCGCGCGGTCCCAGGTCAGCCGGGGACGGAGCTCGGCGAACGCCTCCGAAGCGTAGCGCCCGGCGAGCATGTCCAGGACCCCGTCGAAGGTGGGCCGGGAGAGCTGGGCGAAGGGCGCCGCGCACCGGATGCGCGCATAGAGCGCATCCACGTCCCACGCCTCGGTGGAGGCCATGGCCACCACCTGCTGGGCGAGGACGTCGAGCGGGTTGCGCGGGAAGCGGCTCGCTTCCACCCTTCCCGCGTGCATCGCCCGGGTGAGGGCGGCGCAGGCGATGAGGTCGGACCGGTACTTGGGGAAGAGGACGCCGGTGCTCGGAGCGCCGAGCTGGTGCCCGGCCCGCCCGATGCGCTGGATGCCGGCGGCGACGCTGGGCGGCGCCTCGATCTGGATGACCAGGTCGATGGCGCCCATATCGATGCCCAGCTCGAGCGAGCTGGTGGCCACCAGGGCCCGGAGGTGCCCCGCCTTGAGCGCCTCCTCGATCTCCCGCCGCTGGCCGGGGGCCAGCGAGCCGTGGTGCGCCCGGGCCAGCGTCTCGCCCGCCAGCTCGTTGAGGGCAGCGGAGAGCCGTTCGGCGATGCGGCGGCTGTTGACGAAGAGCAGGGTCGAGGTGTGGGCGCGGATGAGCTCCAGCAACCGCGGGTGGATGGCGCTCCACAGGGAGGCGCCCGGCCCGACCGGTTGGCTCTGGGCGTCGGCGTGCTCGGCGAGCCGCGCCATGTCCTCCACCGGAACCTCGATGCGGAGGGCCAGCGCCTTGGGCGTCGCCGCATCGACCACCGTCACCGGGCGAAAGCGGGGGCCCCCGGCGTCCGGGCCGGCGAACTCGGCGTCCACCTCACCCCTGGCCAGCGGGCCCTCCTCGAGCGGGGCCGCGGCGCCTCTTGCCGGGCCCGGGCCGGCGAGGACCGCTCCGCCCAGGAAGCGCGCCACCTCCTCGAGCGGATGCTGGGTGGCGGACAGGCCGATGCGCTGCAGCGGTCGGCCGGTGAGGGCCTCGAGCCGCTCCAGGCTGAGCATGAGATGCGCCCCGCGCTTGCCCGGGACGAGGGCGTGGATCTCGTCGACGATGACCATGTCCACCGAGGCCAACGCCTCCCGGACCCGGGAGGTGAGCAGGAGGTAGAGCGACTCGGGCGTGGTGATGAGGATGTCCGCCGGCTCGCGGCGGAAGCGGGCCCGGTCCGCCGCGGGCGTGTCCCCGGTGCGGACGGCGATGGCGGGGAGCAGGTGGGCGTCTCCCCGGCCGGCGGCGACGTTGGCGATGCCGAGCAGCGGGGCGCGCAGGTTGCGCTCCACGTCCACGGCCAGCGCCTTGAGCGGCGAGATGTAGACCACCCGGCACCGCGCGCTCCTCGGCGGCAGCGGGGCGAACATGAGGCGGTCGATGCAGGTGAGGAAGGCGGCCAGCGTCTTCCCGCTCCCGGTGGGCGCGAGGAGGAGCGTCGACTCGCGCCGGGCGAGCACCGGCCAGCCGAGCGCCTGGGCCGGCGTGGGCGCCTCGAACGAGGCCCGGAACCAGTCGCGGACCGCGGGCTGGAACTGGGCGAGCACGTCGGCGGGAGCCATGGCGCTCGGGTGTCTCTAGGCCGGAGCCGGCAGAGGCGCCAGGCACTCGGGCCCCTCGTGCTCGACGACGTTGACGTAGGTGGAGATGGGCCGGGCGATGAAGGGCGGCTCCAGGTCACGCAGGCGCCGCCGCCACTCGGAGAGCGGAACCGGGCCCGGCTCCAGCCAGGTGTCGTACAGCCTCCGGGGAAGGACGATGGGCATCCGGTCATGCACCCGGGCCACCTCTCCCACCGAACTTCGCGTCAGCAGGACGCAGCTGTGCAGCGTCTCGCCCGCCGGGTCGTGCCAGCGGTCCCACATCCCGGCGAAGGCGAAGGGGGCGCCGCCCTCGAGCTCGAAGAAGAAGGGGAGCTTGCGCCCCGCCTCGTGCTTCCACTCGTAGAAGCCGTCGGCCAGCACCAGGCACCGGTTGCGCTCGCCGGCGCGGAAGGCCGGGCGCTGCCCGAGCGTCTCCACCCGGGCGTTGATCAGCCGGTCGCCGGTCTTGATGTCCTTCGCCCACCACGGGACGAGCCCCCAGCGGAAGGCCCGGAGGACGCGGGGGCCGTGGTTGCTGACCACCGGCACCATCTGGCGCGGAGCGATGTTGAAGCGCACCGGGAGCGCACCGGCGACGGACTCGTCCACGCCGGCGAGGCCGAAGGCCTCCACCAGCTCGGCGGGGGTGAGGCGGGTGGTGAACCGGCCGCACATGGCGGCCGATCAGCTAACACGGAAGGCGGACGGCGGCCGCGGCCAGCCGTCAGGCCTGGGGGATGGTGCGGAGGTCGACCGGGCTGCCGTCCGGCTCGACGAGCGACTCGATGCGGCGCAGGCCGGCCAGCGCCCGGGCCACCACCTCGAAGGCATGGCCCGCATCCTCAAGCTCGACCGCCCGCGCGGCCTGGGACTCCAGCTCCCGGCAGCGCACGGTGAGGGCCTCCACCAGCGCGCGGATGGCGCGGAAGGAATCTCGCATCGCGGTGACGCGGTTGTCCGAGCCGCAGGCCACGGGCGCCTCCCGGGCCGCCTCGCGAGCGACCAGGGGAAGGGGCAGACGGGACAGGACGCGGTCGAACTGATTCCAGCGCGAGACCAGGGTGTGCGCCACCTCGCGCACCTCGAAGGCATCGAAGGGCCGGCGAAGCACGACCACCTGGTCCCGGTGGCCGAGGGCGGCGGCCCTGCCTTCCCAGTCCTCCCCGTGGGAGGGGACGACGAGAACCACCTGGAGCCGCGGATCCTCGGAGAGCATCCGGTCCGCGTGGCGGAGGACGGTGTCCTCGGCGCCAGAGACGTTGAGGAAGGCGACGGCAGGGGGGTCCCCGGCGGCGCGCATACGCCGCACCTCGTTCAGCCCGTCCAGGTCGCTCCC
>Ga0335085_10016128_pt1 | contig 10810 bp, 9 predicted proteins | sample Lox_Sample_45_FD_206712 | JGI IMG/M metagenome (GOLD analysis project Ga0335085, IMG submission 206712) | Soil microbial communities from Loxahatchee National Wildlife Refuge, Florida, United States - Lox_Sample_4.5 | ecosystem: Environmental > Terrestrial > Soil > Wetlands | place: USA: Florida... | reverse complement strand
ACGTTCCACTCCCTCGGGGTCCGCTGGTCGGTGCGGGGTGACGCCAACGCCAACGCCCTGATCGGTATGCACTACCGCCCGAGGGGCGAGTCGGCGTGGCGGGAGGCGCTGGCCCTGTTCCGGACCGATCCCCGGTTCGTCTCGGCGGAAAATCGCGTGGCGGGCGGCTGGCTGTTCGCGGGAAGCATCGTGGATCTCGTGCCGGACACGGAGTACGAGGTCGTCCTGACTCTCGCCGATCCGGATGGCGGGAGCACCCAGCGGTGGCTCACGATGCGAACGGCGGCCGAGCCGCGCGAGCCCGCCGGCATGCGGGTGCGTCACGTGGTGCCCGCGGCGGCCGGCGATCGGGGTCCGGGGACCGGCGCGCCCGGCGATCCCTTCCGCGGCCTGCGCGCCGCCCAGGCGACGGCGGCGCCCGGCGACCTGTTCCTGCTACACGCGGGAGTCTACGCAGAAGGTACCTGGACCATCGACCGCCACGGCACCCCCGAGCGGCCGATCATCTATCGCGGCGCCGGGGACGGCGAGACGGTCCTCGATGGCGGCGGGCGTGAGCGCCTCGTGAGCGCGGACCATGTACGGGACGTATGGCTCGAGCGGCTCGTTCTGCGGGGCGCGCGCTTCCTCTTCGTGGGGCACTCCGGCTCGCGCTTCGTCATCCGGCGCTGCCGGCTCGAGGTGACGGGAACCGGTATCACCGCGGTGAACGGTGGCTACGCCGAGTCGCGCGGGTTCGTCATCACCGACAACGTCTTTCAAGGCCCCACCACGTGGCCCCGGAGTCGAGGCATCGACGGAGCCAACGGCGTGCTCGTGACCGGCGCCGGACACGTGATCGCCTACAACCGGATGAGCAACCTGGGTGACGGCGTTCACGGCACCGAGCACGGGCGGCTGTCGGCGAGCGACATCCACAACAACGACATCGAGGGGTCCACCGACGACGGGATCGAGGGGGACTACGCGGACACCAACGTCCGCATCTTCCGGAACCGCATCACCAACGTGTTCTCCGGCATCAGCGCTCAGCCCAGCCACGGGGGCCCGATGTACATCTTCCGGAACGTCATCTACAATGCCCTGTACTCGCCGTTCAAGCTGCACAACGATACGTCCGGCGTCTTGATCTTCCACAACACCTCGGTGCGCGGTGGCATCCCCTGGCTCATCGATCCGGACGGCGAGACCGTCAACGACGTGGTGACGCGCAACAATCTGTTCATCGGCACCGGTGCTCCCGCCCTGCGCTCCACCGGCCAGATGATCCACTGCAACTTCGATCGCGACGGTTACGGGGGTGCGGGTGGCCCGGGTGCGCTCTCCTCGGCGCTGAGCGTCTTCGCGGAGTGGAACGGACGCACCCTCGCCAGCCCCGAGGGCGCGCGGCGCTCGGGCATGCTGTACGCGCAGGACGGTGCGGTGCTCGTCGCGGCCCGGGGCAATTTCGCGAGTGGCCTGGGGCCGCCGGAGGACCCGGAGACCCGCTATCCGAGCGGGACCGTCGACCTGCGCCTCGACCCGCGGTCGCTGGCGGTGGACGCCGGTGTCCGACTCCCCAACTTCAACGACGCATTCACCGGCAAGGCGCCCGATCTCGGCTGCTGCGAGCTCGGCCAGCCCTTGCCTCACTACGGGCCGCGCCCCTGACGGCCCGCACCACGCGAGGAGCGATCATGGCGGATCGAGTCGGATTCATCGGACTGGGCACGATGGGATTGCCGATGGCAACCAACCTGGCCAAGGGCGGCGTGCACCTGATGGCGCACGACGCGAGCCCAGCCGCGCGGGCCGCCGCCGCGAAGCTGCCCGGAGCGACCGTGGCGCGGTCCGTCGCGCAAGTCGCGGCGGAGAGTGCGGTGATGTTCACCTGCCTGCCGAATGACGCGATCGTGCGCGAGGTCTATCTCGGCGAGGGTGGCGTCGCCTCCGCGGCGCGGGCGGGGCTGGTCACCTGTGACTGCTCGACGGTGAGTCCGGAGGCGACGACCGCGGTCCACGCGGCCCTGAAGGGGCGCGGCGTGGATCATATGGACACGCCGATGCTCGGCTCCCAGCCCCAGGCGGTGGAAGGCCAGATCTTCTTCATCGTGGGAGGCGAGCCCACGCGGGTCGCCACCATCGCGCCCTACCTCGAGATGATGGGCAAGATGCACATGTACGTGGGCGGCTCCAGCATGGGCAACCGGGTGAAGCTCATCCACAACGGGCTGGCCGCGGTGACCTCGGTCGCGGTGGCGGAGGCGCTCGCGGTCTGCGTGCAGTCCGGGGTGGACCCCATGACGTTCTACGACGTGGTCCGCAACGGCGGCGGCATGGCCTTCGGTACCTACTTCGACCGGCGCGCCAAGCGCATCTTCGAGGGTGAGTTCTCGCCGACCTTCATGCTCGAGCTCATGCGGAAGGACGCGCTGCTCGCGCTGAACCTGGCCCACTCCGTCCAGGTGCCCGCGCCGATGCTCGAGGAGACCAAGCGCACCTACGACGAGGCGCTCGACAGCGGCTGGGGACGTGAGGACTTCTCGGCGGTGACCCACGTGGTGGAGAAGCGCATCGGGCGCCGGCTGTCGGGCAAGTAGCGCGCCCGTTCCGCGCGGAGTAGGATGGGCCGGCCGCGGCCCCGAGCTGGGTCCGCCCAGCTCCCCACAGCCCCAGGAGGTTCCGGTATGGCAGTTGTCGAGACTGGTCGCAAGGCACCCGCGTTCTCGCTGCCCGATCAGGAGGGCAGGGTTCACCGGCTCAGGGACTACGCGGGCCGGCCCCTGATCCTCTACTTCTACCCGAAAGACGACACGCCGGCCTGCACCAAGGAGGCGTGCGCCTTTCGCGACGCGCTGCCCGATTTCAAGCAGGGTAAGGCCGCGGTGCTCGGGGTGAGCGTGCTCGACGTGGCGAGCAAGGCCAAGTTCGCGCGCAAGCACAAGCTGAACTTCCCGTTGCTCGCCGATCCGGAGCACGAGGTGTCCGAGCAATACGGGGCGTGGAGGAAGAAGAGCATGTATGGCCGGACCTACATGGGAGTGGCCCGCATGACGTATCTCATCGGGCCGGACGGCAAGGTCGCGCGCCGCTGGGACGACGTGAAGGTCGACGGCCACGCCGCCGACGTCCTGCGGGCCGTGGTCGAGCTCTGAGCACCATCGTGGCCGCCGTCGTCATCGGCGCATACGAAGACGCTGTCTCCGCCGTCACCGCGCTCGGTCGCCGGGACGACACGCGCCGCGCGGCGGTGTTGCCGCGGACCGCCGTCGACGACGAGGCGCGCGTGCGGCTGCGCCAGGCCCAGATCGAGTGCCTGACCACGCTCGACGGGGGCGATCTCGCGGCCGCCCGCTGGCTCGCCTCGACCCTCGCGGAGGCCGAAGGCTGGGAGCAGGCCGAGCCGCGACCGGCCCCGGGCGGCCCGAGCGCTCCTGGCGACGTGGTCGGCTGGTGCGAGCTGCGCATCGGCTCCGGCGCGTTGACCACCGACCGGCCCATCACCCAGCTCCACGGCTCGCGGCGCTACATCGCCTCCTTCAACCTCCTCGGCCAGAGTCGACTGAACCAAGCCTGTGGTGATCTGCTCTATCGCCGGCTCATGGACGAGGGCGTCGCCCTCGCCGAGGTCTTCGACGTGATCGTGTGCTCGGAGTCGAAGGCGGTCGGCATGGTGCAGGTGGTGGCGGAGTGCTTCGGGCAGGACCGGTACGTGGTGCTGCGGAAGGGAGTGAAGAACTACATGCCCCGGCGGCCGCGCGAGCCGCTGGTGGAGGAAGCGACGAGCATCACCACTGCCGGCGCGCAGGCGCTGGTGCTGGATCCCCTCGACTGGCCGCTGCTGGAAGGCCGCCGGGTGCTGCTCGTGGACGACGTGATCGCCACCGGCGGCACCGCCCGCGCGGCCTGCCGGCTCCTCGAGCGCGCCGGTGCCCGCGTGACCGCGGCCGCCACCGTGCTCCTGAAAGGCCCCGAGCCCGACCTGCCCCGGCTCGTGGTCCTGGCGCGGCCGCTGCTGTGATGGGCAGTCAACAACCGGGAGTACGACAAGGAGCCAATCGATGGGTCAGATGATCAACCTCACCGCAGACGACGGTCACCGCCTCTCCGCGTACCGGGCCACTCCGAGCGGCGCCCCCAAGGGTAGCCTCGTGGTAGTCCAGGAGATCTTCGGCGTCAACCACCACATCCAGAGCGTGTGCGATCGCTTCGCGGCCGACGGCTACGTGGCGCTGGCCCCCGCAATCTTCGATCGGGTGGAGCCCGGTATCAACCTGGGCTATACCGCGGACGACATCGAGCGCGGCCGCTCGATCCGCGGCAAGGTCGACATCGCCGACATGGTCCGCGACGTGAAGGCAGCGGTCGAGGCGCTCAAGGCCGAAGGGCGCAGTGTGGGTGTGGTGGGCTACTGCCTGGGCGGGACCCTGGCGTGGCTCGCGTGCACGCGGATCGACGGCGTGAAGGCCGCGGTCGGCTACTACGGGGGTGGTATCGCCGAGACCGCGGGCGAGACGCCGCGGTGCCCGGTCCTGCTGCACTTCGGCGAGAACGATCAGGGCATCCCGCCCGAGCACTGGGCCCGCGTCCGTGCCGCACACCCGGAAGTGCCGATCCACGTCTACCCGGCGGGCCACGGTTTCGCGTGCGACGAGCGAGGCAGCTATCACGAGCCCAGCGCCGCGCTGGCCCGTCAGCGCACCCTCGGCTTCTTCCAGGCGCTGCTCTAGACCGGCCGGGCCGGTATCACGCAGCCCGCGGGATCCGGGCGGGGGTGGCTCGCGCTACCCCCGCCCCCCCAGGCTCGCGTTCCGCAGCGCGCTGCTGAACGCGATCTCGACCTGCTCTCGCATCCACGACCACTCCCACAGAACGTTGCCCTTGCAGACGGCGCAGTACGACGACTCGCCGGCGTTCCGCGTCGACAGCAGGGGCAGCCCGCATGTCGAGCACCGGCTCCCCGGGAAGGCTAGGGCCGCCTCCTTGGCCTTGGGAAGCAGGGCGGCCAGACGGGCGCGCCGCTCGATCGCGACTTCCTCACCGCGCTCGGTGTAGAGCCAATCCGGGACCTTGAGCTCGGACGGATCCCAGAGCACTGAGCCATCCTCGGCGTTGAGCAGCGGCTCGGCGGGGCGGGGGTCGAGGTAATCGTGAATCCGGAGTGAGATGTACTGAAGGAGCGGCTTGGCCGCATAGATGACCTCGGCGTCGCGCTCGTTGTGGCCCTGGAGCGCGCGATCCAGCCGCTGGGCGAACTGTTCCAGGAACGTGAACTTGGCTTTCTCGTTCTTCTTCTCCTGTACCGCGGCCGACACGGACTGAACGCCCTCGCGAACCGCCCTCAGGATGTCCTCGTCGCCATGCCTCAACAGGCGTTTGGCGTCTCGGACGAGATCCTCGCCGACCCCCATCAGCGTGGACGCCTGGGCTGCAGTCAAATAGGGGGAATTCCCGGTATTACCTCGTGGCCGCAGCTTGCACATCTCGGCCGCAACCATCGCTCGCTGCGACGTGGTGAGGTGCCGCCGGTGGAAGTTGCGGCCGAGGACCAGCTGGGCGGCGCTCCGCGGGTTTCCTTCGAAGCGCACCACCCGGGGCTCGCGGCCGAGCTCCTGGCAGGCGCGGTACCGGTGGAGGCCGTCGAGGATCTTGCCTTCGTACAGCGTGATCGGCTCGTGCTGGCCGTGCTCGCGGATGTCTTCCTTGAAGGCGGCGAACTCCGACTCGGTCATCGGGGGGAACACCAGGGCGAGCTCATGAGGAGCGTAGCTGGTCATACCCGCGTCACCTCCATTGACTACCAGCATAGGGGTCGGAGAATTTATCCGAACACCCAACAGATGACGGGTCCTTGACCCCGCCGCGGATGCGGCTATCCTCCGACGTCGGGAGCGAGAGGGCCCGGGGAGGGTGAGATCAGCGAACCGGCAGACGTGACCGCATCCGGCTTCACATGCGAGGTGCGCCCGGAGTGGATCGACAACAACGGGCACATGAACATGGGGTACTACGTGGTCGTGTTCGATCTGGCCACCGACGAGTGGATGCAGCGCATCGGTCTGGACGCGGCGCACCGTCTACGGGAGGAGGTGACCACGTTCTGCCTCGAAGCGCACGTCACCTACCACCAGGAGGTCCGGGAGGGCGACCCGCTCCGGTTCACCACCCGGCTCCTGGCCTTCGACGCCAAGCGCATCCACTACATCCACGCCATGTATCACCGCGGAGCGGGCTATCTGGCCGCCACCAACGAGCTGATGTCCTTGCACGTGAGCCAGAAGACCCGCCGCGGGACTCCCATGGCGCCTCACATCCTCGAGCGCCTGACCGAGATCCAGCGCGCGCACGATCGCCTGCCGCGGCCGCCCCAGGTCGGTCGGGTGATGGGTCTCGCGGCGCGGCCGACAACGCGGTAGCGGGGGCGATCTCCGCGTAGTATCGTCCTCGCCACTCGAGCACTTGTCCGATCCACACCCACGGGGAGGCATCCATGACACGACGCCGTGCCGCGCTCCTGCTGGTCCGGACCTCGCTCTTCTTGCTGCTTCTGACCGGGCTCGCGGCTCCGCCCGATGCGGGAGCGCAGTGGGCCGTCTCGTCGAACGACAACAAGGTCGTGCTCGACAACGGCGTCGTGAAGGTCGTGCCGAATCCCGCTCCCGACACCGCCACCATCATCGATCTCGGCGTGACGCCGCCGAAGGTGGTCGCCGAGTTCCCGGTGCCGGGCAGCGTGGTGGGCCCGCCCATGAGCGTGGCGATCACCCCCGATGAGGGACTCGCATTGATCACCTCGTCGATGAAGGTCGACCCGGCGGACCCGACCAAGACGATCCCCGACAATCGGCTCTCGGTGGTGGACCTCAAGGCGACGCCGCCGAAGGTGATCGCGACCCTCGAGGCAGGCAAGGGCGCAGCCGGCGTCTCGATCAACCGTCAGGGCACGCTCGCGCTCGTAGCCAATCGGGCCGAAGGCACCGTGTCCGTTTTCACGGTTCAGGGCAAGACGGTGGCGCCGGCCGGACTCGTTCGGGTGGGCGACGAGAAGTCGGGGCCGAGCCACGTGGTCTTCACCCCGGACGGCAAGACCGCGCTGCTGACGCGGGACGGCGACAGCATGATCGCGATCCTGTCCATCGACGGCGGCAAGGTCGAGTACACGAAGCGTGATCTGAGCGCGGGGCTCCGGCCGTACGGGCTCGACGTCAGCGCCGACGGCTCGGTAGCGGTGGTGGCCAACATCGGCCGGGGTAACGGTGACAACGACACGGTGAGCGTGATCGACCTCCGCGCGAATCCGATCCGGGTGGTCGAGACGGTGACGGTCGGTCAGACGCCGGAGGGGATCATGCTGTCGCCCGACGGGAAGCTCTGCGCGGTGCAGGTGATGAACGGCAGCAACAAGCCACGGGAGTCGCCGTTCTACAACGCCAACGGCAAGCTGCTGCTCTATCGGGTGGAGGGCACTCGGCTCGTGCCGGTCGCCGCCGCGTGGATCGGCCACTGGGCGCAGGGCATTGCGTTCTCGGCGGACAGCCGGACCATCCTGGTGCAGAACATGGTCGAGAAAGACATCCAGGTGTTCCGGTGGGACGGTACGAATCTCCAGGATACTGGCCAGCGGATCAAGACCAATGGCGGCCCCGCCGCCATCCGCACGGCCCGCCGGCCCTAGTTGCCGGGCCGTCGACCTTCCGGATCACGACGCGCAAGCGCGGCCAGATAGCGGAGGTGGTGGCGCGGGAGGGGGTGTGACGGAGGCGTCTGGGCCGTGTCCCGCCTCCGCGTCCGCGACGTCCGGTTGGGCGACCGGACCGGTGAGCTAGTGGCCGTTGGTGGTCGCGTGACCGTTGGTGGAGGACACCGTCTCGGAGTGGCGCGTGCTCCAGGGGGACGTGGCGAGGAGGAGGGCGGGCACCCGGTCGCTGGTCATCGGCTTCGCGAAGAAGTAACCCTGGCCGTGGTCGCAGCCGAGCGCGCGTAGGTGCTCGAGCTGCTCGGCGGTCTCGATGCCCTCGGCGGTCACCGAGAGGTTGAGGCTCTTCGCTACCGTGATGACCGCGCGCACAATGGCGCTGTCCTCCACATTGCCGCCAATCCCCTTCACAAAGGAGCGGTCGATCTTCAGAGTGTCCACCGGGAATCGCTTGAGGTAACCGAGCGAGGAGTAGCCGGTCCCGAAGTCGTCGATCGCGAGCTGGACGCCCAGGGCCTTCAGGGCCTCCAGCTTGGCCAGCGTGGTCGGCGCGTCGTGCATGACCACCGTCTCGGTGATCTCGAGGCGGAGCGTGGCCGGGTCGAGCCGGGTGTCGCGCAGCACCGCGCCGATCTCCTCCACGAGGCCCGGCTGCTGGAGCTGGCGGGCAGAGATGTTCACGCTGATGGCCAGCCGCGCGGCCGGGGAGGCGAGCTGCCATTGCCGGGTCTGACGGCACGCCTCGTGGAGCACCCAGCGTCCGAGCGGCACGATGAGCCCGGTCTCCTCGGAGAGGGCCACGAAATCGGCCGGGAAGAGGAGGCCGCGCTGCGGATGCTTCCACCGGACGAGCGCCTCCACCTCGGTGATGCGCCCGGTGGGCAGCTCGACGACCGGCTGGTAGTGCAGAGTGAACTCGCCGCGGGCCACCGCGTTGCGCAGATCTAGCTCGAGATCCATGCGCTCCTGGGCGGGGGCGTTCATGCTCTTGTCGAAGACCTCATAGCGCGCCTTGCCCTTGCCCTTGGCGTGGTACATGGCCAGATCGGCGTCCCGCAGGATGTCCTCGGGGGTCATCCGGCGGGCGGTGCTCATCGCGATCCCGATGCTCACCGTGATGACGACCTCCCGGCCTTCGACCTTGAACGGCTGCTGTAGCTCGCCGGTCAGCCGGTCGGCCACCGAGGTGGGGCCCTTGTCGTCCTTCACGTCCTCGAGCAGGATTGCGAACTCGTCGCCACCGAGCCGGGCAATCGTGTCCTCGGGTCGGAGGCAGGCGGCGAGGCGCTGGCTGACCCCGATCAGGAGCTGATCACCGACCCTGTGGCCCATGCTGTCGTTGACGACCTTGAACCGATCGAGGTCGAGGAAGAGCACCGCGAGCTGCTCGCCCCGCCGCTCGGTGCGCGTGAGCGCGTGCGAGAGCCGGTCCATGAACAGGGCGCGGTTTGGCATGCTGGTTAGCGAGTCGCGGAAGGCCTGGCGGGCGAGCTGGTCGAGACGTCTCGGGAACTGGTTGATCTCATCGGTCTGCTGCTCGATGGTGGCGAGCATCTTGGCGAACGAGGTCATCAGGGTGCCGATCTCGTCCTTGCGGGTCGGCACCGCGGGCAGATCCGCGAGCTTGGTGGCGTTGGCCAGGTGGGCCGCTCGCGAGATGGCCGACGCCACGTCCCACACCACGAAGCCGCCGCCGGCCATGAGCAGGCCGGTGAAGATCAGCAGGGCGGGCATCGTGAACGCCTCGGTGTACTGCCCGATGGGGCCGAGAATGGTGCGGACGGGAGCCTGGAAGGCGTAGGTCAGGATCAACAGCGGGATGACCGACGCCAGCGTGAGGGCGAAGATGACTTTCTGCTTGACCCGCTGGCCCGCGAAGGCCAATTCCCGGTTTAGCTCGTCGGCGCTCACATTGCTCCGATCGTGTTTGGCGGTCTGTTCGTGGGAGCGTCAGGTTGGCGAAAATAGGGAAAGCAACCGAAGTGCCATCGATTGCGTAGGTGAAATCGCCGCCAGATCAGCCACTTCAGTCTGTCTCGTCGGATATTGCCCGGGGCCGGGTGTCAAATTTGCGTAATCTCGCTGACGCATTGAAAGGGGACGGACAGCTCGACTCGGACTCCCATACAGGTGACGAGGTAGTGGCAGATCGGTCCATCCGGAAGCATGTGTTATACTTCGCGGGGTTTGTAGCCATCCGGATCGAGTAGCACTCGCAGGGGGGCCGCCTTGACTGGGTATCTGCCGGTCATCATCTATCTGGGTCTGATTGTCGGCTTCGCGGTGGTGTCGCTGGGCATGGCCACGGTTCTCCGGCCGACCCGACCGTACGCCGCCAAGCTCGAGAACTACGAGTGCGGCGCCGAGCCGATCGGCGAAGCGTGGGTGCAGTTTCCGGTGGGCTTCTACCTCGTCGCGCTGATCTTCATCGTCTTCGATGCCCTGGCTGTCTTCCTGTTCCCGTGGGCTCTCGTGCTGCGCGGTTTCGGGCTGTGGGCCATGGCGACCATGGGCCTGTTCATCGGCATCCTCTCGCTGGGGTGGGTGTATGCCTACAAGGAGGGGATCCTGGAATGGAAATAAAGGCCCCCACCCCGCAGATCCCGCCCGCGGTCTGGTCGGAGTTCAAGGATCTCCAGGAATGGGAGAAGTATCATCAGACGAGGCCCGAGGGCGACAAGCACTCGGCCCTCTTCGAGAGCGCCACCGAGGGGATCCAGCACTTTCCGGGCGGCTTCGCGATCACCACCGCGGCCGACGCGTTCCTCAACTGGGCGCGCAAGTCCTCGGTGTGGCCGGTGGCCTTCGGTCTCGCCTGCTGCGCGATCGAGATGATGGCGACCTTCGCCTCGCGCTTCGACGTGGAGCGCCTCGGCATGGTGCCGTGGGCCTCGCCGCGCCACTCCGACCTCATGATCGTCTCCGGCACCGTCACCATCAAGATGGCGCCCATGCTCAAGCGGATCTACGACCAGATGCCCGATCCCAAGTGGGCGGTGTCGATGGGCTCGTGCGCCAACTCGGGTGGGCCGTTCCGCCACGGCTATCACGTGGTGAAGGGTGTGGACCGGGTGATCCCGGTGGACGTCTACGTGCCGGGTTGCCCGCCGCCGCCCGAGTCGCTCTTGAACGGCT
>Ga0335085_10016127_pt1 | contig 10811 bp, 7 predicted proteins | sample Lox_Sample_45_FD_206712 | JGI IMG/M metagenome (GOLD analysis project Ga0335085, IMG submission 206712) | Soil microbial communities from Loxahatchee National Wildlife Refuge, Florida, United States - Lox_Sample_4.5 | ecosystem: Environmental > Terrestrial > Soil > Wetlands | place: USA: Florida... | reverse complement strand
AACCATGCTCGATGACTGAACCCCAGAGGATCAGCACGTTGATCCCGGAATAGAACCGGCCGGTGCTGGCGTTCTTCGGCATGGCGAGCGGCGCCTTCGCCGCCGCCGTACCCCAAGGTTGGACCCAGGGCACACGGCCGGCTTCCAGTTCGGCAAGGATCTTGGCGGTGATTTCATCATAGAGGCTCGTCCGGTTGGCGCCGGACCGAGCGCGAGCGGCATCTCTAGGCATCGCGGATCTCCGCGACGGGCGCCGGGAGCCTCTCTCCCAACCCTCAACCCGTCACGGAAAACCCGTCCGCACTCTCGCTCTCGGGGCGTTGCGGGGTGTCCCCGCAGAAGGGGTCGGCCGAGACGACAGGCTCGGCCGCAGGGGAAGGCTTTCCCCATTTGAGAAAGGATGAATTACCGTAGTTGAGCTACGACAGTGGCAACAAAATCAAACAACCACGCATCCCGTTAGCGGCTGCGATCGCCGCTGCCTTTACGCGCGTCCGATGATGCGACGACTCTCTCGGTACGCATCCACGGTTTCACGATCTATCGCCGCTCCAGGAACCCGCGTCCTTCGAAGATCGCAGGCATCACCTTCTCGATCCGCGCGGTCCGCGTCGCAGACTGCTTCGCGCCGGCGAAGTGAAACAAGTATCCCCTTTGCCGACCCGGCGTCAGTGCATCGAACGCGCGCTTGAAACGCGGATCGTTGCGGAACTTCACCTTCAACTCCTCGGGGACGGGAAACACTGGGGGCTTCGTCTCGACCTTCAATCCGGCCTTCTCCGTCGCCATGGCCTCGCGCAGATAGGCCTTGATGGTGGTCGCTTTCGCCGCAATCTCCTTGGCGCTGGTGAACTTCATCACCCGCGCTGCCTGAACCTGTCCGAGCTGCACCAGCAGCTTCTTCGGGTCTTTGAGCAGCGCACCCTGAAAGAAGCCCAACGCGCAATAGTCTTTGAAGCCCTGAATGATGACGACGTTTTTTCCATCCATCGTGTAGCAAGGCTTTCCCCACTTGCACTCTTCGCTTAAGTCAAACCCAGACAGGATCCGTTGCAGCTCGGCAATCTCAGGCTGCCACCGCTCTCGATATGCCATCTCCATGCTGCACCTTTGTTGTTGCAGGTTGCCTATACTCGTTCGAGGTTGACGCATGTCGAAAACCGGCCGATCGATCTCGATAGCGGCAACAAAATCAAAGCGGCTGCATCTGCGTCCGACGCTGCCAGTGATGAACGTCCCTACGCGCTTCCGATGATACGACGGCCCGCGCCAAGCGGGATCACCCATCCTCCAGCACGATCGGGACGCGCGAATTCATCGTGCGTGGTTGCGGCGACCAGCCGTTCGCGCACGGTCGTTGCCTCGCCCTCGATCGCCGCGTCGATGAGATCACGGTCTATGCCAACGAAGACTGGACGCAGGTTGAGGCGGGCGAGCACATCCTGATCGACAGGACCTGCCGTCGCGTCGGTCAGCGGTCCCGCCCGCGTCACGATTCCACCCACGAGCCCGTCGATCGCGCTGGCGCCGTCCACTTCCCGCACCGGCGCAGCGTCCAGAAGGGCGCGGGCGCTTGCAACGTCGCGCTGAAGCCCGCGCTGCAAGCGTTCGCGAGCGAGGCGTCGGAGCGCGCTGGCGAGTTCGGCATGGCCGAGCGGGTCGATGAGATTGGCGATATGGTGACGGAGGAGCCCCACGAAGATCGCGTCCTTGTTCTCAGCATCGATTGGCTCACCTTCGTCGACCGGGTCGCGAACCGACAGGTATGCCTGCGCCGGTCCGTTTAGTGCGGCACCCCAGCGCGTCGCGATCGCCACGCGCTTGATCGTCACCTTCCGTCCTCTAGCCATCACGTCGATGCGCTGGGCCTGCGTCCATCCCCTGGTGAGCGCTTTGTCGGGACCGCTGGGGTCATGGCAGCCCTTGGCCTCGGCCACGGTCAGGGAAGTGAGATCGGCGGCACAGGCTACCCAGTCCGGCAGATCGCCGCGGGAGCGGCGGACGATGTCAATACGGCGCCGACCGTCAAGGAGTAGCGATCGGCTCGTGAGATGCGCGAAGATGGAAAGATTGAGATAGCGCTCGAGATAGGCTCGGGCCACGAAGCGCCCGAACAGGCCCGACAGTGCGACCTTCACCTCGCGCGCTTGTCCCAGAGGCTCCTTGAAGATGAAGGGCGTGCCCGGACCAGTCGCGGCGAGCAGGGCATCCAGGATAGACCATACGCCATAGGCGGCGCCGGGGGTCTGAAGCACCTCGCGAATGCCCGCATCCTCGATCTCGGAAACCTCGAGATCGACGGTCGAGCCGGCAACGGGGCTGGCGGATGCAGGGTCGAAGCTGTGGATGAAGGTTCGCGTCACAACGCCAACGCCCGCTTGAGATCGTCGTGCTCGAAGGCGCTGGCCATGCGGGTGGTCTCGGCGGCGCGGGCACCGGCTTCCTTCGCGGTCTCCCGCCAAGTCGCTGTCACGGCCGCGACTTCCTTGATAATGGCGCGCGCCGCCGCGAGGCCGAGACCGAAATACTCGGAGGCGGCCTCGAGGAGGTCGATCGAGCAAGTGCCTTCGTCGAGATCGATGTTTGTGGTCAGTACGCGCGCTTTGACGTCGGTCGGCACGGGGTTCAGATCATAGACGGGGGAGAGCGACCAGCCCGTCTTGCCGAGCCACAGGAAGCCGTGGTTGCGCAAGTGATCGTCGACATTCGAGATCAGCACGTTGAAGGCGACCCGCCGGTAAAGCGCTTGGGCATCGGTCTTTGCCTGCGCTCCGTGCTGCGTGAGCGCATCAACGATCTCGGGATAGCTGCCGCGCTCGCCGTCCTTAGATCCCGTCATCGCCATGGCGGAGAGGAACGGGATGCGGATTGTGCCATCGCGGTCGAAGCGCCGCGACAGCAGCACCGCCTTTCCGCCGATCCGCAGCAATTCGTGGGAGGGTGTGGCGATGCCGGCGCGCCCCGCGAGGCGTAAAGCGACCTCCTCCCAGGTCTCCAAACTGTAGTCGTCGGTTTCCTTGGGGAACTTCGCGATGGAAAGGTGGCCGTGCTGATCGATGACCGACGCCTTGGGGCGTGAACCTCCGAGTGACGATCCGGGTGCGAAGATGAGCTGGAGGTCCTCGTCCGTCTCCTCGTCGCGCAGAACGCGCTCGGTCACGGCGAGGAGACGCCCGAGCTCGATCAGGGCGGGCACGCCCGCCCGAAGCGGCGCTTGAAACATGTCATCGCCTGCCCAGCGGAAGCGAAGCGCGCCAAGACGGGTCTCATCGGCGACGCCAAGAAGATAGTCGCTCTCGGCGAGGGTTCGAACCGCGCGGCCTTCGCGCTCGGCGAGGCGCCGCTCGGCGCGCTGCATGAGGCGGCGTCCCCAGGTGTCAGGCGCCGAGTCGCCGATGGACCCGAAGATCGCCTGTCCGGCCAGCGGCGCAAAGCCACCGCGTGTTAGCGCGAGCGCAGGCTCGATCGAGAAGCGATCTGGATCGACGAGCCATTCCGACGCGTACTCGAACACCACGGTCTCATTGCCCCGCACCTTGTTGCTGCGGGCGAGACCGACCGGGCGTGTGCGTCCTTCGAGGTCGATATGGACTTCGATGTCAGCCATGATCGGTCGGCCCCGATGGGCGCTTGAGGCGGACACGCTTCGGCAGCTCCGCGCTGGCCAAGGCCTGGCCGACGCTGTCGTGGCCGATTGCGGCGATCTCGCCCAGGCCATCGAGCAAGCCAAGCGCCTGCAGGACGGCGGCGTAGATGCCGATGCCGACATTGGCATCGCCGGCTTCGACCCTCTGCAGGGTCGAGCGGGACGTGAACGCGCGCTCGGCCACGACCGCCATGGGCAGCCGGCGCCGGCGACGGGCGTCGTAGATGTCCGCGCCCAGCTTGCGCAGGACGCGCCGCACGGCGGCGGGGGGATGGTGTGGCGTAGGCATTTGCCGTCTTGGTGCTACTAAGGAGGCCTTTATGTAGCATGAAGATCACAATTTCTCCAATCCACAGGAGAGCTCCTTCACTCCGCACTCACCCCCTGCGTCGATGATGGGTTCTGACGATACAGTTCCTCAGGCTCCTCGGCTCGAAATCCGAGGAAAAGTATCATCGCGCCTCGCTCCGTAGGTCGCTTGTTCTAAAAAGTGTGTTGAGAGGGGTAATTTACAGCCTATCCGGCACGCTTTTCAGAACCAAAAGAGCGGACGACATGGGAACCGTTTCCAGCATGAGAAGTTGACAAATGCGCTCTATAAGGGGTATTTAATACCCTTTATGACGCAAGATTGTCTCACGCGGCCTCGCCAACACAAGACGGCCAGCTTCCTGTCGGCACACCCGGTCTTCACGCGCGCTGAGTTCGCGGCGGCCTTCGGTCATCCCGTGAGCGCGGCCAATGTCACAAGCCTGCTTCGGCATCACCTGCGGGCCGGTAACATCAAGCGCGTTAGCCGCGAGGTGTTCGCTGCTGTACCGGCCCATCTGGCAGCAGACCGGATGGTGATCGACCGCTTCGCTGCGGCGAGCAAACTGCGCGCCGACGGCGTTCTCGGGTTTCACTCCGCACTCGAGCTGCACGGCATAGCCTACTCCGAGTTCAACGAGGTCCAGCTCATCAGTGCCGGTCGGACCGAACTTGTGGAGCTCCCGTTCGGCGCCTGCCGCTTCGTCACCCCGCCGAAGGTATTGGTGACGGCCGGCAAGGCGGACTACCTGACCACGACCTTGGATCGGCAAGGCATGGCGGCGCGTGTAACCGCGGTCGAACGCACGCTCGTCGACGTTCTCCATCGGCCGGAACTCGCGGGCGGTGTCGAGGAAGTCCTGAAGTCCCTGGACCTCGTGCGCTATCTCGACCCGGCAAAGGTCGCCGATTATGTCGAGCTACTGGACAATCGCTCGATCGCCTCCGTTTCCGGCTGGTGGCTCGAGCGGCGGCGCGGCGCGCTCGGCGTGACTGACGAGGTGCTGGCGCGCCTGCGCGCGCGGCTCCCACGATCGAAGCACTATGCGCTGGGTGCGCAATCCGGTCATGCCGTACTCGTCGAACCGTGGCGCGTGCTTCTCCCGCGAGAAGCCGTTGACGCTGCCTTTGAAGGTGTCTGATGGTCGCTTCGCGAGAAACCCTTCAAGATCTTGCGGCCGAGCGGCAACTCCAGCCGGCGACGGTGGAGCGTGTGATCCGGTTGATCGACATTCTCGACGCCTTCGGCGCCGACACGTTAATCGGGCCACGCATCGCCTTGAAAGGCGGTACGGCGCTCAACGTGTTCCATTCCGATCTCGACCGGCTCTCGGTCGATATCGACGTCAACTATGTCGGCGCGATCGAGAAGGAGCGCATGGATGCGGACCGGCCGGGATTGGAGGATCGCATCGAGCGGCTGATGGAATCGAAAGGCTACGCCGCGCGGCGCGGGCCGTCCGAGCATGCGGGAGGCAAATGGATCTATCGCTACGCCTCGGCGCTCGGCGGGGCGGGCACCATCGAGATCGACATCAACTATCTCTTCCGCGGCCCCCTCTACGGCGTGGATCGCATGGGGTCCGCGCCGATCGGATCGTATCGAGCGACCAATGTGCCGGTCCTCGACATCCATGAGATCGTCGCCGGAAAGATGGTCGCGTTGGTGACGCGCCGTGCGGCGCGCGATCTGTTCGATGCGCATCGGATCATCGCGATGCCCGATCTCGACTGGGCGAAGATCAAGGCGGCTACCTTGATGATCGGTGCGAGCGCCAAGAGCTTCGATTGGCGCGCGGCTTCGCCCGACGCGATCGCGTGCGAGGTCGGCGACATTACCGGCAAGCTCATCATGTGCTTGCATGATCAGTATTTCGATGCCTTCGGCGGCCCGGCAGGGTGGATCGAGAGCGTCACGGCCGAATGCCGGGAGAAGCTTGCGCCGTTGTTCCAGCTAACAGCCGGGGAGAGGGCATTCCTGGACGCCGTGCTGGAGCGGGGCGAGATTGATGTGTCTACCCTGGATGTCCCGGAACCCGTGCGCGCCGCGGTAGAAGCCTCTCCGGCATTGCGATGGAAAGCGCAGAACGTCAAAGCCTGGAAATCCGGCGACAAATCGCTTGCGCCTCGCACGAGGCGCAAGCGGCGCGGTGATTCATGATGGGCGGCAGAGACGATAGGCGTCGCCGCCGGGAATGGCTCCCAAATCGCGGCTATCCAATCTCCAATTGGCGGCCTGTTGACTTCCAACTAGCCGCCGGTACGGGCCGAGCAAAATCAATGAGACTCACCGCGTGAGGGCACCAATGAACGATAGCTCGGGACAGTCGAATATTGTGCCCGGCACCTTCGTCGAAGTGCGAGGCAAGCCATGGCTCGTGGAAGCATTGGTCAGTGATGATGGCGGCGGCCTGCCTACACTCGGTTTGTCCTGTATCTCGGACGATGCTCAAGGCGAGCGGCTCGACGTCCTGTGGGATGCCGAGATAGCCAGGAGGGTCCTCGACGAGGATCGATGGGCGAATGTCGGTGTCGGCCGTCCCGACAGCGCCGAAGTCTTGGCAGCGCATATCCGCGCAATCCGCTGGCGATCCGCGACAGCCGCTGACCGGGATCTGCTGCAGGCGCCGTTCCGCGCGGGAATCAGGCTCGACGCCTATCAGCTTCTCCCTCTGCGCAAGGCGCTGCGCCTCCCTCGTGTCAACCTGTTGATCGCCGACGATGTCGGTCTCGGCAAGACAATCGAAGCCGGTCTTGTCGCGAGGGAACTCCTGCTCAGACGCAGAGTGGACTTCATCGTGATTGCGGCGCCGCCGGCGATGACGGTCCAATGGAAGGATGAGCTCGAAGCCAAGTTCGGCCTTTCGTTCGAGATTATAGACAGGGAGCGCATCGGTGAGCTGAGACGATTGAGAGGGTTCTCCGTCAATCCTTGGACCACGGGTTCACGCTTTATCGTGTCGCATCGCCTGCTGACCGATGAGACCTATGCGGCGGGCTTGCGCGATGTCCTCGGCGAATTTCGTGCAAGAGCCCTGTTCATCCTGGATGAGGCGCATCACGCCGCTCCTTCGGCAGGCACGCGATACGCCGTTTCCAGTCAGCTCACGAAAGCGGTCAGGGAACTCGCCGAGCGTTTCGAGCATCGACTGTTCCTGACCGCCACCCCTCATAACGGGCACTCGAACAGCTTCTCCGCCCTGCTCGAGATGCTCGACCCCCAACGCTTTACCCGTGGTGTCGAGGTCCGGCCACGCGATCTCGAGCCGGTCATGGTGCGCCGGCTGAAATCCGATCTCCGCCGTCTCGGCGAGGCGTTCCCGGAACGGGTAGTCGATCCGGTCTCGATCGACGGTCTGCCGGAGGATGCTCCGGAATTGTCGCTCGCGCGACTGCTCGCCGCCTACGGCGAGCTGCGGATGACGCGCATCGCGAAGCTGAGCAGTCAGAAGGCCGCTCTCGCTAAGCTCGCTTTTGTCGGGCTACAGCAGAGGCTGCTGTCGTCGATCGCCGCGTTTGCTCGAACGCTGAAGACGCACCGCGCAACACTGCAAAAAGTGCTGGACGGTGAAGAGGTCGCTCGCGCGACGGCGGCTGCAACCGCGTTCGTGGAGACGCCGACACCGGAAGACAACGCCGAGCTAGGCCTGGAAGGCGAAGACGCCGAAAAGGCGTTGGCAGCCGATGAAGAGGCGGAAGCTGCGATTGCTTCAGCGGCCGGCATCGTCGACGCCACGCTGGAGGACCTGCGCACTGAGCTGGCGGCCGTCGATGAAATGCTCGCGCTGGGCGAAAAGCACGCCTCGCGGCCCGATGCGCGCGTGAATTGGCTGGCCGCATGGATCCGCAAGAACATGCTGGACGGACAGCATTGGAATCGGCGCCGGCTGATTGTCTTCACCGAGTGGGAGGATACACGGCGCTGGCTGGAACGGCGGTTGCACGAAGCCCTTGCAGACACCGATGGGATAGATGAACGCATCGGCGTGTTCAGCGGCGCTACGGGGTCGGACCGCCGTGAGGAAATCAAACGTGCCTTCAACGCCGATCCGGATGTGGAGCCCCTGCGCGTTCTGATCTGCACGGACGCAGCACGAGAGGGCATCAATCTCCAATCCTACTGTTCGGACCTTCTGCATTTCGACTTGCCCTGGAATCCGTCACGTCTGGAACAACGGAACGGCCGGATCGATCGAAAGCTCCAACCTGCAAAGCAGGTTTCCTGTCGCTACTTCCGGTACGAGCAACGCGAGGCGGACATCGTCCTCGATGCGCTGGTCTGGAAGACCGAGACCATTCGCGAAGAGCTTGGCTCGGTCGGGCAGGTTATCGAGGATCGCATCGCCAAACGGCTGGCCGAAGACGGCATCGGGCGTGGACAAGGGAAGGCGCTTGCCCGCGCAATCTCCGACGAGAACGACACGGAGCGGCTCAGCAAGGCTCAGTCGGAAATGGATGACGACGAGAAGGCACGCCACGAGCGTCTTCTGAAGGAACAGGACGACCTGAGACGAGTCCTCGAACGCTCCCGTGAGAGGGTCGGCGTCAATCCCAACGATCTCAAGCGGGTTGCCTCCGCCGCGCTGTCGCGGGCGGGTTTCGCCCTTGAGAATTCACGCGGTCAGAATGTCGGCAGGACCGTGACCTACCGGCTGGACCCATCTGATCCCGCTTTCTCCAAAGACGCCGGATGGGACGACGCCTTTGACGATCTGCGGGTCCGGCCGCGCAAGCGAGGCGAGAGGGTTGGCGACTGGAGACGCAATGCCCCGATCCGGGCGATTGCTTTCGAACCGCCGGTTCTGGACGATGGTCGCGATGCGACCGATGTCGTGCAGGTGCATCTGGAGCATCGCCTGGTTCGGCGTCTCATTTCCCGCTTTCTGAGTCAGGGGTTCCAGGCGAACCTGTCCCGTCTCTCGGTCATCACAGGCCCCGGCGCCCAGCCGCGTGTCGTGCTGATGGGGCGTTTGGCCGTCTTTGGCGCCGGCGCCGCTCGGCTGCATGAAGAAATCATTCCGATTACGGCCATCTGGACGGAATCCGAACGGGGCCAAAAGCCTCTCCGAGCGCTCGGTGAGAGCGGGGAGGAAAGGACGCTGAACCAACTCGAAGAGGCGTTGCGCACCGCGCGCGAAGCGCCCGCGTCCGCAATTGTACGGATACAGGCGCTCGTCGCTCAGGACATCGCTGAGCTGACCCCCGCCCTCGAAGCAATCGCCAAGGACCGCCTTGCTACGGTTAAGACTCAGCTCGCCAAGCGAGGAGACGAGGAGGCGCGATCGTTAGAGAGCTTGCTTGAGCAGCAACAGGATCGGATTGGCAAGGCCTCGAAGGAGTTCAATCCCGACCAGCTCACTCTCGACCTCGTGCCAGAGGAACGGCGCGAGCGTGAAGCCGACCGGCGGCACTGGCAGACGCGCCTGACGCGGCTCGAACAGGAGCTTCGCAACGAGCCGAAGCGCCTGCGCGACTCCTATGATATTAAGGCCCATCGGCTGGAGCCGGTCGGCATCGTCTACCTCTGGCCAGTGTCGGGGTAAGCGCGATGGCTGACATTTTCTACCGCGATCCCGATCTCGAATGGCTCGATCACGTCCAACCGGTCGGGCTGGTCGTTGCGCCGAGTGTTCTCAAGGAACTGGGCCTGACGCCGTTGCATCAGAGCCCCGTCGATACGGCCGAGGCTTCAGAACACCTCAGTCCGGACGAGTCGGGGCCCGCGCTCGCAGATCCTTGGGCCTTCATGGAGAAGATGCTCGGCTGGAACGCCGCCCACGTCGCCGGAGCGCCGGGCGGGCCGGAGCTGCCGGATACCTTGTTTGTGAGCCTGCCCGAGCACGGGACGACGCTGGCGCCAACATGGGCGGTCGCTGAACTCGGGCAAAACGGCCAACCGTGGCAGCTCCTCGTCCGCATCGAGGCGACCTGCATCGAGCCCGACAGTCGTGCCCAGCTCGACGGTTGGGAAGCTTCGCCGCATCAACGTTTCGAACGATTGCTGAGAGACACTGGGGTGTTTTCCGGGCTGCTGATCACCGATCGGGAGCTGCGTCTCGTCTATGCCCCGCGCGGCGAGACGTCCGGCTATCTGTGCTTCCCGTTACGTCCGCTCGGCTTGGTCGCCGGGCGGCCGATGCTGGGCGGCCTGAAACTCCTTCTCGACAGCTTTCGTCTGTTTTCAGACGCAGATGAACGCCGCCTTCCAGCTCTCTTGAAGAAGAGTCGGGATGCGCAAGCGTCTGTCTCGACCGAGCTGGCCGGCCAGGTTCTCGGCGCGCTGCACGAATTGCTCCGTGGTCTCGACGCGGCCGACGCCGATTTAATCCGAGAACTGGCGCGGTCGAATCCCGGCCACCTCTATGAAGGCTTGCTTACGATTCTCATGCGGCTGGTCTTCATCCTCTATGCCGAGGACCGAGATCTGCTGCCGTCGCGCCCTGATGCCCGCGCGCGTGCGATCTACGAGACCAGTTATTCAGTCCGCGGGCTTTACGCCAGACTCGCCGAGGATGTCGCACTCAATCCCGATACCATGGACGAGCGGCGCGGCGGCTGGGGCCAATTGCTTGCGCTCTTCCGGCTGATCCACCAGGGGCATCCGTCCCACTTCGTGCAAGCGCGCGGCGGCAAGCTCTTCGATCCGGACGAGTTCCACTTTCTGGAAGGCCGCAGGAACAAGGACGATCCGCCGCGCATCCTGAGCGTGTCAGACGGCTGCATCCTGCACATTCTCGAAGGGCTGATGACGCTCAAGCTTCGCGGCCACGAGCGCGAGCGCCTGTCCTATCGCACACTGGATGTCGAGCAGATCGGTTCGGTCTACGAGACGGTGATGGGCTTCACGGTCGAACTG
>Ga0335085_10016125_pt1 | contig 10812 bp, 11 predicted proteins | sample Lox_Sample_45_FD_206712 | JGI IMG/M metagenome (GOLD analysis project Ga0335085, IMG submission 206712) | Soil microbial communities from Loxahatchee National Wildlife Refuge, Florida, United States - Lox_Sample_4.5 | ecosystem: Environmental > Terrestrial > Soil > Wetlands | place: USA... | reverse complement strand
GGAGCGCGTGCTCGTAGCAGTAGATCTCCGGGTCGGCGCCGGTGAACATGAAGGGGCAGATCTCGGCGCAGCCGCCCTCCCATGCACAGCACGGGGTGCGCGTGCCGAGCTCGGCCAGCTTCTCCTCCAATCGGTCCGCGAACTCGTCCCGCTCCCACCAAGGCTCCGTCCAGTTCACGGCTCGTACAGCTCCTGGAAGTCGAAGTCCGTGCTGAGGATGAAGTCCTCGATCACGTCCGGATCCGTCTCGAACGGGTGGCCCTCGATCGACAAGCCGCGATAGCGGTCGAGGCCGCTGGTGTCGGCGAACCCGATCAGCCGGTTAACGGCCTCGCCCCAGTAGCGGCCGATCAAGGTCTTCGTTCCCGGGTCGGACGTCTCGACCTCAAACAGCTCGCCTCGGCTCAGGAACGGCATCCGGCTCAATAGCCGCCGCCCTGTGGCCTGCTTCTGAGTGGGATCGGGCCGGCGAGCCGAATGACGAGTTCTCGCTCGAGCGCCTCAGCATCTGCGAGGGCCGCCCGTGCCTCGCGCAGGTCGTCGCGGACGAGTTCGAGAAGCGGGGAGCAGAACGGGGCGGCAACGGTCAGCAGCTCGATGTGGTTGAGGCTCACGCCGATGCGGGAGCGGATCACGACCAACAGCTCCTCGAGCGAACGCCCCTCCGAGACGGGGACAACTCTGAGCTGATCACCGTGTCGTCTAACCATCGCGATCGCTGATGGAAGCACGATCAATGGGAAGCCGCAAGAGCAAAAACGGTGTAGAATGTAACTCGATGACGGAACTGGCTCAGGAACAGCGCTACCGCGCTGAAGATCTGCTCGACCTCGCGGCTGGGCTCGACCTCCCGGCAACGAATCGACTGATCCTCGATTGGGTCGACCTTGGCCTGATCGACCAGCCGGTGCGGCGCGGACTCGGTCGCGGCAACGGCTCGGTCGCGTTCTGGAACCACACGCAGGCTGAACTCTTCGTTGACCTTCTAACTCTTCGGCACCGCGAGAACGCGCCCGTCAATCGTGTCGCAGCGCTCGCGAACCTCCCGGTCTTCGGCTGGCTCTACGGCACCCCCGGTGTTCCGCTCCGCCAGGTGCGGCGGGCACTCGCAACCTGGTCTGGGCGCAAGCGCCAGAAGAAGAACACGCCACTAGCCGACGCCAAGAGGACGGCATCCGGGTTCGTCAAAACCGTCGCCCACCCGGATTCCAACGTCCACGACCGCGCACGGCTCCGCGAGTTCGTGATCGCGTCGCTTCGAGACCGAAGCAAGCTTGACGTTGACGAACTGCGCGAGTTGGTGCGCCCCGTCCTCGACCCACACGGTGAAGGGCCGCAACCCGGCCCTGCCGGCATCCGCCTCGACACCGACCTCTTCGTTGGCCTGACCGAGGCACGCCTCGTCGCAATGCGAGATCTCGAGACCTTCACCGACGCCGAGTACGAACACGCCCGCCACACCTACCTCCAGGGACACGCCGCGTACGCCAAAGACCAACCCGCCCTGGCGCGAGAGCACAAGTTCGGCCATATGTTCGTCCCGCAGACCTTCGAGATCCAACTCCAAGGCGCCTGCGTCAACCTCATCACCATCCTCGGAATGATCCGCACCACGCGACCCCCAGACAACTAGACCCAAGAGCCCCCGCGACCGCTTGAACGGCCCGGGGGCGTGGCAGAGGAAGGAGACACTTCCCATGCTCGATCACCGTACCCCTCTCTTGCGGCGGCTCAGCTGCCATCGCTACCAGCTAGCCCTAGCGACCGCGCTAGTCCTCACTGCGGCGGTGTTCGTTGTCAGCGCTCCAGTGCTGCTCGCGATCGCCACCTACGAGTGGAAGTGCAGCCATAGGCGGCTGCTCGGACTAGCCCTCCTCGGTTCGCTCGCACGTTCGAGCGTCTGGCTGTGGCGGGAACTGCAGGGCCTCCCGCACGGCGACTGGCACCCCTGTGCGCAGTGCGGGGCGCGGATCCAAGAGCCGTCGAGGGCTATGTACTGCTCTCCGCTCTGTCGGCGCTACGCGCGGCTCGAGCGGGACGTGCGCTCACTCGATCCGTGGGCTTCCGAACGTGCCGCCGTCCGGCTTCGCGTGCTGTCCCGACCGGCCGGGGATCCCGCGTCGTCCGAGATCCCCTTCTAGCCATGGCCGGGCTCACGCACCATCTCCGCCGTGCCGGCGTCTGCGTCGCCAGCGGTTACGGGATCAAGATCCAGGTTCGCCGAGGGCATCTGGTGGTCGAGGATGGCCTCGGCCGCGACCGGCGCAGCCGCGCCTACTCCCGCGCGACGCACGGGATCAGCCGCCTCGTCGTGGTCGGCAGCGACGGCTTCATCACCCTCGAAGCGGTCCACTGGCTGCAACGGCTTGGCATAGCGCTCATCCACCTCGACCGGGACGGCAACATCCTCGCCGCCTCGAGCCCGCACGGCGGCGACGCACGACTGCGCCGCCTGCAAGCGGCCGTCCTCGGCGACGAGACGGGCTTGGAGATCGCCCGGAGGCTCTTGCAGGCGAAGCTCGACGGGCAGACAAGCGTGCTGGCCGCACTCCCGGCCGCGACCGCGACCAGCGGAAGCTTTACGGCTGCGTGCTCACGGCTCGGCACTGCCGGCAGCCTCGACGAACTGGTTTGGGCCGAACGCGACGCCGCTCTCGCCTACTGGACCGCCTGGGCGAACATCCCCGTCACCTTCAGGACCCGAGACGCCCGCATCGTCCCGCAGCATTGGCACAGCTTCGGCCAGCGCGGCTCGCTCCTCACTAGCAGTCCGCGGCTCGCGATCAATCCGGCGAACGCGATCCTCAACTACCTGTACGCGATCCTCGAAGCCGAGACCCGAGTGGCTTGTCTTACCGTCGGCCTCGATCCCGGGCTCGGCCTCATCCACGCCGACTACCGCGACCGCGACTCCTTCGCCCTCGACCTGATGGAAGCCGCCCGACCCGCCGTTGACGCCTACGTGCTCCAACTGCTTGAGACGCGCACCTTCACCCGCCGGGACTTTGCCGAAACGGTCCGCGGCGTCTGCCGGGTCAACGCGTCTGTGGGCCACGAACTCGCTGAGACCGCACCGCGCTGGGCGGAGACGATCGCGCCGGCCGCGGAAGGTATCGTCCAGCTACTCGCGCGCAGCGAGGGTTCGCGCGTCAAGCACGTGTCGACGCCGCTGACCGGCCGCAACCGGTCAGCCCGGTATGGAGGCAGGCGCCGCAACCTCGCGAAGCGCCCCAAGTCTCCGGCTCGGCCTACTCCGACCTGCAAACGCTGCGCCGGCCCACTGCCACGCCGCGGCCGCGTCTACTGCGACGACTGCCTGCCCCACTACCAGCGTGAGCAGTACGAGCAGGCCTTCCACGGCTCCGGCATCGCAGCGATCGAAGAGAAGAAGGTCGACGGAGTCGATCCCACACACGGCGCGACCGCAGCCGTCCGACGCGCCGAGACCAACATTTCCCGCAAGCGCGAGGCGCGCGAGTGGGACGAACAGCACGGCAAACTCATCGACCTCTCCGCCTTCCAGCGGGACATCCTCCCCCTCATCCAGGGCGTGCCGCTCAGGCGGCTCCAGCGGGCCACGGGACTCTCGCTTCGGTATGTGTCGCTGATTCGGCGGGGCGAGCGGACGCCGCATCCACGCCATTGGCGGGGCCTCGTCGAAGCCGGGCAGTCAGCCAAGACAGGGCCATAACGCGGGCGCGGCCGGTGACGCCACGAACCGGCCGGGCAAAGTTACGGCTCGACGTCGAAGCAGCCCTGGAAGCGGAACAACGGGTTGACCCGTCGCCGGCCCTGCCGGTCGCGGATGGTGAGCGGCCCGATGAACGCGGGCGGCCCTTCGGCTGTGTAGCAGCCGTTCGTCTGCACGGTGACGTCGTAGTCGATTGGGACTTGCCGCATTGCGGTCGTGAAGACGTCGAGATAGCAGACCCAGTTGTCGCCGGGACCACGCGTCGGGGTCGATGCGCCGTGGCGGCGGCAGCTCGGCAGAATCCGCATGTCTCGCGCGGGCGCGTGACGGCGCCCGAGATAGTTCTGCTGCAGGAGCGTGAGGTTGCGGAAGTCCCTGACGATCGAACGCTCGAGCCGCGCCTGCGTCACCGCGGTTGGTCCGACGTTGCTCGCGCCGGCGAGCAGAGCCACCAGCCCCACGGCGAGGAGCAGCGCGCGAACCGGACGCCGCCAGGGCCGCTCGCCGGTACCGGGACCGGCGATGTCGCGGCTGCGGAAGCTGAGCCAGGCACCGCCGACAAATAGAGCGGCGTAACCAAGGCTGACGAGCACGCTCCACGCGATCGGCCGGAAGAACGCGGGCGCGACGAACAGCCCGTGCCAGCCATCGAGCGCGGACGAGAGAAGGAGCGCGTGGACGATCTCGCCCGCGCCAACGAGCGAGAGCAGCTGCAGCGCGAGCGCCGCGACGAGCGGGGCCATCGCCCCGGCCGCGCTACTCCTCGTCACGGCGGAGACGAGCAGCGCAAGCGCGGTGAATGCGAGTGCGGGCACCAGCGAGATCCCCCAGCTCGCCACCGTGAGCTCGAGGGCTCGGCCGCTGCCCAGCACCTGCCCGGAGAGGCCGATGAGCGGCTGCGTTCCGGTCGTCAGCGCGCCGGCGAGGATGCTCGCCGCCGCGAGCAGCAGGACCATGACCACCGTGTAGACGCCGGCTACCACGACCTTGCCCGCGAAGATCTCGGCGCGGCCGCACGAGCGGGTCAGCACGGTCTTCCAGGTGCCGAGCCGATCCTCCCCCGCGAACATATCGCCGCCCGCGACCGCGGCGATGACGGGGAACACCCAGGCGCCGGCGAAGCTGAGGATGACGAGCGGGATCGCGAACCCGGAGGTGTGCACCCAGCCTCCGAAGAGCGTGTCCTGCGGAACGGCCGGCTGGATCCGCAGCACGGCGGCGAACGCGAGCGGGCCGAGGACGCAGACGAGGGGGAGGATGCGGGTGGGCCACTGGGCGAGGAGCTTCGCGGCCTCGAAGCGGGAGATCACGAGAGCGCCGCGCCGAGTCGAGTGCGAAGCTGGCCAGGCGCGCACCTCTGCGCCGGTCGTTGCGACGTCAGTCACTCGGACTCCCCGGTCAGGACACGGAACATCGCCTCGACCGAGCTCCGTGCGTCTTCCAGCCGCCGCAGCGCTATCCCCTCGGCTGCCAGTGCCAGCACGAACGCGTCGAGTGCGGCGGCCTCGGCGGAGAGTACGAGCGCCTCACCCGGTGAGGCCTGCAGGTCAATCGCCGGATGCGCGGCGCCCAAGGCCACGGCCCTACGGTCGTCGCTCGTCTCCAGCCGGTACTCGGGCGCGGGCGCCTCGGCCTTTAGCCGGCCCATCTCCCCGTCCCACACGACACGTCCCGACTCCAGGATGGTCACGGTGTCGCAGGCCTGGGCCACCTCGTCCATGTCGTGACTACTGAGGATGACCGCCATATCCCCGGCGGCGAGACGACGCACAAGCGCACCGACCTCACGTTTGCCGACAGGGTCGAGACCGATCGTGGGCTCGTCCAGCAAGAGCAGGAACGGCTCCGCAAGCAGCGCCGCCGCGAGGCCGAGCCGCTGGCGCATGCCCGTCGAGTAGGCGCCGACGCGCTGCTCGGCGCGACCCGCGAGCCCGACGAGCTCAAGCAGCTCGTCGACTCTGTACGCCGTGTGCCGCCCATCGAGCTCGGCGAGAAGCTCGAGCGTGCGTCGAGCCGAGAGGTACGGATAGAACCGCGGCTCCTCCACGAAGCCGGCCACACCGCGAAGCCCGGGCGCGGCTCCCTCCCGCAGAGCCTGCCCGAAGAGCTCGATCCGCCCAGCGTCGGGACGTACGAGCCCCAATGCGAGGCGCAGCAGCGTCGTCTTTCCGGCTCCGTTCGGCCCGACAAGACCGCGCACCTCGCCCGTCTCGACGCTCAGATCGACTGCGACCAGCGCGTCGACGTCCGCGAACCGCTTCGAGAGACCCCGTGCGGCGAACGCGGAGGCACCCACAGCCGGCCGGCATTGGGGATGCTCGTACCGCTCCGGCCCACCGGTGGTCGCCGCGGCGAAGTCCGGGCGCGGCGCTGCTCGACGACGCCAGTGCTGCTGAGTCGGCACTGAGCCGGTCACCTGAAGGGCGGATGGAGGGGGAGGATGAGCGGCGGTCGCGGCTTCTGGTCGAAGTCGAAGTCGTTGACGAGGTTCCCGAGGATGGGTGCGTTCTCGCGCACATCTGGGCGGGGGTCGGGGCGTCCGTCGGTGGTGGGGTCGATGCGGTGGTGGTGGAGGAAGTCGTCTTCGATGAACTTGAGGTAGGCGTCCTGGCTGAGGGTTTGGTGGTCGATGTAGCCGCGCTTGGCGTAGGGGCTGATCACGAGGGCCGGAACGCGAAGGCCGTATCCCTGACTGTCGACCACGGGAGGTTCGACGTGGTCGTAGAAGCCGCTCCAGTCGTCCCAGCAGAGGAAGATCGCGGTTGAGTCCCAAGCGCGGGAGCGCATGATCGAGTTGATCAGGCCGGTGACGTACGCCTGGCCGTTGCTGATCAGGGCTGGCGGGTGGTCGCTGTCCTTGTCTGCGGGAATGATCCACGCGATCGATGGCAGCGTGTTGTCCTCGAGATCGCTGAAGAGTGCGGTGAGCGGCTTGATGTCGCGGAGCTGGTGGTCCTGGCGCACGGTGTCGAACCACGGCAGCGGGTTCCAGATGCTGGGGGTGTGTGAGTTCTGCGGCACTGGCGCGCAGAACATCTTGTTGTTCGCACAATCGGGCCGGTCGCCCTTCTGGACGTAGTAGCTCCAGCTGATTCCGTACTTGTGCAGGAGATAGGTCAGGTCGGTCCAGGCGTAATCCGGCGCTTCCCCGGTCCGGTTCAGTCCGCTGGGAGGGTTGGCGGGAGCCTGCACGGCGTCGTGGCAGCTCATCGGATCGCCCCTCTTCGTGCATTTGGCCGACCAGCCGGAGACGAGGTAGAGGTGCTCCGGAAGGCTCCACGACGTGTCCGACTGGAACATGTGGTCCTGGAGGACGAAGTGTCGGGCGTAGGCCCAGTAGTTGGGGATCTCGCGCGCGTCGTGGTATCCCATGACGTCCGGCCGGGTGGGCAGGTACGAACAACGCGGGTCCGCGAAGTAGACCTTGCAGTAGCTCGTCGCGCCCGCCTCTGCCTGGGCGACGAAGCCGTCCATCTTGCCGCGGTCGATGTCCGCCAGCGCGTCGTCGTGCCCGTGCGGTCCGCCGAAGTTGCGGTCGGAGGCGTCGTGGTAGGGACGGGCGCAGCGGTCCCGTCGGGGATTGGGGACGCACGGGACCGTGCCCGGGTGCCCGGCCAGTCCGGGGATCCCGTCGGCGCCGGGGTAGGTGCCGAAATAGGAGTCGAACGAGCGGTTCTCCTGCATGATGATCACAACGTGGCGGACCTTGTGGATGCCCTTGACCGCCGCGTCAGGCAACGGCTTCCCTACCCAGGCGACGTGATGGCGGTGCCGCGGGAACCCGACCAGAGCGATCAGCAGGCCCGCGAACACGAGCAGCGCGAGGCCGGCCAGTAAGGCTCGCTTCAAGACACCCCCTCAGTTCGTCCGTCGGATGTGCCGCTCTCGTCCGTGCGGTCGGCACGTTTCGGGCGAGCGGCCGGTCGGACAGGCCAAGACTCGAATATGTCGCCAGACTATATGTCGAATTACGACATGTCGTCAAGCGCTACAGTTCCGGGGTGGAGATCCGGCGGTCGACTTACTTCGTGCTCGCCGCACTGCTCGACGGGCCGCTGCACGGCTACGGGATCATCAAGCGCGCCGCCGAACTGTCCGACGGCGAGGTTCGGCTCAGCACCGGCACACTCTTCGGCGCGCTCGACCGCCTGGTCGACTCCGGTCTTGTCGAGGCCGGGGAAGAAGAGAAGGTCGACGGCCGCGTCCGGCGCGCCTACACGCTGACCCACGCCGGGCACGCGGCGCTCGCCGCAGAAGCAAAGAGCCTGCGCCGGGCGGCCCGGGTGGTGGAAGTGCGTGTCGCGAAGGAAGCCATCTGATGCGCGGGCTGCTGGCTTTCTCTTGCCGCTCGTTCCCGGGCGATCATCGGGCCCGCCGTAGCGACGAGGTCGTCGACACGGCCCTGCTCGTAGCGGACGGGTCCGGACTGCGCACGGTCCGCGAGGCGCTTTCCCTGGTCGTCGCGGGTGTATGGCAGCGCCTGCGCGCCGAGTCGCAGCGCTCCCTCCGGGAGGGTGTCGGGCTCCTCGCCGGGGCCCTAGCGCTCGTCAATCTTGCAGTTGCGCTCGCTGGGATCCTGTTTGGGTTCAGGGCATACGTCGGGCCTTCCCTCTACATATGGAAGCTGTGGTACGGGCCGGGCTCCTACCCGTACGTCATCGACCCATGGTGGATCGCCTTCGCGGTCGCGGCCGCGGCGATCGTCTTCGGCCTCGCACGGGGCCACCGCGGACTCGCGGTCGGCGCGGCCATTGCGAACCTCGCTCTCGTCGCGTGCGACGCGAGGGGCGTTTACAACACGGACGCCGGTCCCCACTTCAACGTCTTCATCCTTTGGTGGCCGTCGAGCTATCCGACCGCGGGAAAGTGGCTCGTGCCGGCAATCGTGCTGGCGGTCGCGACTCTCGCGGCCAGACCGCGCCGGCTCCCGCTCCCGCGCCTGGCGCTCTCCCTCGCCGGCGCCGGCCTTCTCGCCTGGCTCGCCCTTCCGAGCCAGAGAGCAGGCGGTGCCTTCTTCTTCCTGCGCTGGCCGCTCGCGGCAATCATCCTCCTCGGCGTCGCCTTCGGGGCGATCGCGCCGCGGTTAGCAGTGCTTGCCTGCGGCCTCACCCTTGCTGCGCTCCCAGGCGTCATCCCGTACTACCTGACGGGCCTGCATACCCACCCTCACTCCGAGTACTCCACGATCCCTCAGACGGGCTCCCTGGATCCCATCGTGCTCGTGGTGGTCGTCGCCGGACTCGCACTGGGGCCTATCCTGCTCGCGCAACTAGCGCGCCGCCAGCTTGACCTAACCTCCGTCGCGCGAGGACTCTCAGTAGTAGCGGCTAACAGCCGAGCGATGCCTTCGTCAGTTCCAGCTCTGGCCGCCCTGACGATGGCTCGGAGCGAAGCCGAGGCTGAGGTGCTCTGCGGGATGCTTCGGACGAACGGGATCGCGTGTGCCCATCAGCAAACGAATGTCGGCGCGGCAGCCGTGGTCGGCTCCGCCCGTGGAGGACCGCTGGAGATATTCGTGTCGGCAGAGGACATGAGACGAGCGCGGAAACTGCTAGTCCCGGAACAGATCGACGGTTAGAAGACTCGCCTGGGCCAGTGCTCCGGAATCACCCCTGCCCGAGTCACGCGAGCAGGAGTTCGCCTCCGTTCGCGCAGCGAACGCGACCAGACAGTTTTTCTGGCCGCTGCCTCGGGATGGGTCGGCGGTCGAAGTCGCATTGCGCGACGCCGGAGTTCCGTCGGGTAACGGGCCGCTGCCCCTGGGCCATTGTTCCGGAATAACCCCTGAGCCACCGCGTTACGCGGTTGGCCGCTTCGGAACGGGATCGTCGTAGTCGCCGCGATCGGCGTAGGCCGTATAGGGCCAGAAGCGTCGAATCCCTTTCGTCGTATACACCTTGACCGCAATGTTGAGGCCGGAGTTCCACTCCTCCATGTCCCAGAACGCCAGCGACTTGACGCGGAACCTGGCACCACAGGGGGCGACCACGGTCTCCTCCTGCTTGCCGTAGGCGTCCAACTCCTCCCAGGAGAGCGCCTCCATTTCGTCGGCTTTCCACCTCGCGATCGACTTCGCCTCCGTCCGGACTCCCATAGCCAAAGGATTAGTCGCGCTTCGCCCGCTGGTCAACGCTCGGCTGGGCGAGTGTTCCGGAATGACCCCTGGGCGGATGGCTCAGTCGGCCCTGGCCGACTTGCTGCCGTAGACGTGTGCCATAGCCATTCGCCACTCGCCCTGGCCCTGTTCCACGAGCGGACGCAAGTGTGCAATGAGGCGGTCGCGTTCAGATTCCGTCAGGGCCTGCTGCATCGCCTCGGCGAACGTCGGGATCTTCGGGTTCCCGGCGCTGTACACGAAGCCCTCCCAGCTCCGCGGCTCGATCGGAGAGATCTCGGCTTCGAGCAGGAGGTGAAGCGGATAGAAGCCAGCTTCTTCCGCGAGTTCGAGTAGGTCGCGTTCGTCAAAGTCCAGCATGGGATCGCTCTCCGGCTGGATCTGCTCGTACACGGCACGCACCTTCTCGCCGATCTCGGCAACTTCGCCGAGTTCATAGCCCGCCCAAGTCGCTTGCTGCCGGATTGCGAAGCGGTTGATCGGCTCGAACAGCGAGATCCGGCCGCCGGGCCGCAGGACGCGCATGAACTCCCCCAACGCCGCGCGCTTGTCTTGCACGTAAATCAGGACCGAGCGGGTGGTCACAACATCTACCGCAGCGTCGTCGATAGGCGAGAGATCATCGGCCGATGCCCGGATGAAGCGGCAGCGGTCGAGAAGGTCCAAATCCGCTGCGGCTTGGCGACAGACAGCGAGCAGATCCTCCGAGATGTCACTGAAGATGACCCGTCCCGCTCCGCGTTCAAGCGCGCCGAAGCCGATCAGGCCCTCGCCGCAGCCCACGTCGAGCAGCGTCCCGCCAACCCGCAACTCCGCGAAGTCAAGGACTCTCTCGCGTCTCGCCGCCAGTTGGCCCAGGAGCCTGTCCCGAGTGGCAGCGTCGCCGCCGAACCGCCGCTCCGCCAGCCACTCCGCCCACCTATCGCGCTTCGACGCCACCACCGCATACTGACCCCTACCGGCCACAAGCGCAGGGACGCTCGGTTGGGCGAGCGTCCTCTTACCC
>Ga0335085_10016124_pt1 | contig 10812 bp, 2 predicted proteins | sample Lox_Sample_45_FD_206712 | JGI IMG/M metagenome (GOLD analysis project Ga0335085, IMG submission 206712) | Soil microbial communities from Loxahatchee National Wildlife Refuge, Florida, United States - Lox_Sample_4.5 | ecosystem: Environmental > Terrestrial > Soil > Wetlands | place: USA: Florida... | reverse complement strand
TAATAAGCCAACGGATGTGGCGGTGGCCAGTGACGGCTCGATTTACGTGAGCGATGGCTATGGGAACCGACGCATCGCCAAATTTTCGCATGAAGGGCGATTTTTGCTCGAATGGGGCAGGGCAGGCGACAAGCCCGGCGAGTTTAACGAGGTTCATAACGTCGTGGTTGATCGTGAGGGGCTCGTTTACGTAACCGACCGCATTAACCGACGTATCCAGGTGTTTACTGGCGACGGCAAATTCATTTCCGAGTGGAAGGGTGAGGCGCTGGGATGCCCCTGGGCACTCGCCTATGGCCCGGACGATTTCCTGTACATGGTAGACGGCGGTGACATGTCGCGGCGGTTGCCGGGTCGAGCGCGCATCAGCCGGCTGGACCTGGGTGGGAACATTCTGGAGCAGTGGTCATCGTTCGGGAATTACGACGGGCAATTGTTCTGGGGGCATGATATCGCGGTGGGAAACTCCGGAGATGTTTACGTGGGAGAGGTGAATCACGGGATGCGAGTGCAGAAGTTTTCTCGGAACGAGCAGGAGTTCGTGTTCGTCCCCCGTTAGGGATAGGTGGTATTTTTCTATCGACAGGGCCGCCATGCGTCGAGTGGGCTGAGTTAGGACGCGGCTTTGGGGCTCGCCGGCTTTTGCCCAGGGCAAATGGTTTGCCCTATCGCTTCGAGAGATAGCTCACTTGCACCGTCAGGATCTCGTACGGATGAATGGGTGCTGTGACTGTATCCTCGACAATTTTCAATGCCGGCCCCTCGGTTTTTTCCATCAAGTTGGTGAGGGTGGCTCCAGTCGCGCCCTTCGGCACATGGATTTCGACATTGCCTGATTTTCCAGCCCATTCATAGACCCGGAGTATCAGCCCGTCGCTGTCCTCAGCTTTCTTGACTGCTGTCAGCACCACGTTCTCCGGCTTCACGGTGATATACGATTGCTCAGCCGGTAGGCTGCCCGTGTGCGCTTCCACCTGCATCGCTGTGAGCTGGTAGTTGTATTCGTAACCGTGCCGCACGGTCAGCGCCTGTTTCCAGTCGCCGCCGTGCGGATAGAGAGCGTAGTGGAAATGATGATGTCCGCGGTCGGCGTCGGGATCAGGCCACGTCGGCGAGCGCAGCAATGTGATGCGCAGCACATGGTCCTTCCCGTCGTACCCATACTTCGATTCATTCAGCAGGCTGAAGCCATGTTGCGCATCGCCCAGGTCGGCCCATCGCACCGCCGGCACTTCGAACTGCGCCCGCTCCCAGCTATTGTTGCGGGTCGTCGGCCGCTGAATGGTTCCATAGGGAACCTCATAGGTGGCCATGTCGCTGGTCGCGGCTAGCGGAAACGCGGCTTTCAGCAGAACATGCGTCTCATGCCAGTCAATGTCATTCGACACATCCACCTGGTCTGAGCCCGTTACGAGGGTAATGTCCTGCACGAGCTTCGAATTCTGCCATGTGCGCGTTACGCGGATCACGCCGCGCAACGGCCCTTTGTGGATAAGTTCGACCGCATCAGCATTTTCAATGGCAGCGAAGTGATCGAGCGTGCCGGGATCGATATTCCATGCGTCGTATTCTTTCGGCAGGTCATTGAAAGTCTGCAACTGATTGCCGCACGCGTTGGGCGCTAGCGTCTCAAATTTCGTCTTCTTGTCGAGGAGGCTGATTATGCAGCCGGTTTGCTTGTCCACCGTAATCTTCAGGGCGGAATTCTCCAGCGTCAACCCCTCCGCCTTCAAGTCACTCGCGAACGGCTTCGCGCCCGCGGCGACGTGCAGCACCTTGTATCCCAATGACGGCACATCCTTCACCGCTACCAGGAGATGATAGCTATTGGTTTTTGCATCGCTCTGTAAGACCTCCGAGGGTACTACGTGGTTCGCTGCGTCGAGCACCGTCACGCCGCCAGCGGCTGGCGCCGGCATCTGTACGTCCACCTGTGCCAATCCAGAGCGGGCCCAAGCCACGGGGTTAAAGACCAGCACAGGCACGCCCGCCTCAACCTTCGTGTTTATTTCGGCTGCCAGCGTCTTCAATGCCTTTCGGGAAATCTCATTCGTCGCCCAGCGCACTTGGTCATAATCCCGCTGTGCTTCCTTGTAAATGATTCCGATGCCGGAACCCGCCGCCAGGTCATGGAAGTCATTGAATGTGATCTTTTTCCACGCCTCAGTCAGTTCCGCGGCGGGATACGGCTCGTCTTCCAGCCACGCCAGTGATGCATATTTTTCGGCGTTCAGCGCCCATTCTTCGCTTTCCCGCATATTTCGCTTGTGGTTGGCCTGCGTGGTCATCACCCCGCGGTGGTACTCAAAATACATCTCACTCTTCCAGGTGGGTATCGCCACCTGACCCTCAGCGGGGGCCGCGGGGGGCTTGTATCCTTTGGCGATCGAGGCGTAATCCCACAGCGTCGAATCCGCTGCCAGCTTGCTCTCAATGGCAGTGAAGTAGCTCTGAGCGGTCCCGAACTGCATCTTCGGCACTACCTTGTCCGGTTGCATCCATTGCAGTCCCTCATCCAGAACCGCCCTCGTTGGCCCGCCGCCGTGATCGCCGATGCCGCAAAGGTCCATCATTTCCGTCATGCCCGGTGCCCGCTGTTGCGCGGTCGCCAGATCGTAGGAGAGGCGCACCGGGTTCAGATTGCCATTGGCATAATCATTGGGGAAATACGTCAGCACTTTGCTGCCGTCTGGTGACTCCCACCAGAACAGCTTGAAGGGAAGTTGATTGGTATCGTTCCACGTCATTTTCTGGGTAACGAAGTAGTCTATGCCGGATTTCTTGTAGATCTGCGGCAGTTGCCACGTGTACCCAAATGAATCCGGGTTCCAGCCGATGCGGACATCCACCCCGTATGCCTTCTGGAACCACCGTTTGCCCACTAGTAGTGACCGAACCTGCGTCTCGCCGTCGGGCATATTCAGGTCCGGTTCCACCCACATGCCACCCACAATTTCCCAGCGCCCTTCCTGGATGCGACGCTTGATCTCCTCGTTCATCTGCGGGTACTTATCAGCAATCCAGGCGTTGTACTGCGCCGCCGACTGGGTGAACGTGTAATCAGGATATTCATTCATCAATTGCAAGGCGGTGCTGAAAGTTCTCTTGACCACATCCACCGTCTCCGTCCAGGGCCACAGCCATGCCGCATCGATGTGGGAGTTCCCGGTCAAATGCGCCGTGGTTTGCTGCAGCATCGGCTTCAGGCCCTCGATCGTTGCCTGGGCCTGTTTCAACGATGCATCAAATTTTGCCTGATCCTTTGCGTCCAGCGCAGCCAGATCAACCGTCCCAACGCCCTTCTCCAGAGTCGTCGTATCCGCAGCAGCATTCCTTGAGAACCCAGGAATCAGCAACGCTGCGGACAGTATTTCCAGCCTCAGATCTTCTGGATTCGGCCGGTTTTCAGCGAAATCGATCTTGAGTTCCGTCCCCGCGAATGTCTTCTTGTCCACCGTGTGCAGCAACTTGACGGCCACCAGCACCTTGTCGCCGGGTTTCGCCTTGTCGAAGAGCACAATCGGTTCCAGGTCATCCCCCAACGCCACCCGCCGCCCGTTGAAATAGATAATTTCCGGCATCGGGCCATTGGCGTCGGCTCGGAAGCTGAACCATATCCGCGCGCCCGTCAGGTCGTAACCTTGCAAACTCGGAGGAACCTCAATCCATCGCCGGAACCACACCGCGTCCTGCGGGGCCTCCATGCGCGGCTTCACCAACTGCCACGATGAGTCGTCCAGATCCGGCGATTCTCCATGCGCAAGATCGCCCGCGTGAAACCGCCATTCCTCGGCCGGAAGCCGGTTGAGCAGGGTCAGCCGCTGGACCACTGCCTGCGATTGCACACTGTAAGCTTTGACGACCTGCGCCGCCTGTTCCGCTGTCTGCGCGCTTGCTTGCGCCCCGCCAATCATGCCAAGAGCGAGCATGGACAGTGCCATAACCATCAGGCTGATATTCAAAACGCGCTTTCCGGCATTCAGAACACGCATACTTCTCAGAAGCTTCATGGGGGAACTCCTTATATATTTCGCGAAGGAAAACGGCTTCGTTTTTCCGCCAACGTGCCATAATTGCAGCATGGCCGGGAATTATACTGTTATGAACGTGTAATTAGAAACAATCCTGTTCAGCGGCTTTTCAGAAGCACCCTGGCACTGAGAGGGAAGCCGTGTTCCTCGCCGCGCTCGTGGTTGAGTTGCGCCCAACAGGCGAATTCTGATTCCGAAAGAATCCGCCACCGGGAGAACAGGCGGCAGGGAACAGTTGACAAAGAACCAACGGTCCTATACCACCAGGCGTAGAAGACGCGACATGCCGCCCATTATGCGTCTTGTAGCCGCGTCCGCAAAACGTCACTCCCCAAGATGAGCCTCGGAATAAGCCAACCCGCGCCTACCTCCGCCGCCTCGACGACTGAGGGTGACGCAAAGGGCCGAGTCAAACAACCTCAAAGGTTTGGACTCTCCAAGGCTGGAGATCGAAGCCTAATCTGCTGGAGCTTAGGGCAGCCTCGCCAACTTTTTTGCCCTGGAGATCGGTTTCCGAGGCTCCTTTTGCCGGAATGGCCAACTCGATGGACGCGGCCGCCCTCTTGCCCGCAACCTCCGCCACGCGGATTTCGTATCCCTCCTGCTCTTTCTTGCGAAACACCATCAAACGTGCATTCTCAGGCTGCACGGTGAGAAAGCTCTTGCTCTGGGGCAAGTTCCCCTTTTGCGGATTGCCGACCACGGTAATGAGCTTCTGGTCGAACTCGTCGACGGCCCGTACTCGGTCGGCATGAGAGAAGCTCCCACCGTGGGGCCGCAAAGTGTGGCGGTATTCGCAATAGCGTGGCCAGCCATATTCACCGGAGAAGTATGATTCCCACTCGCGCACAATCAAGTTCGAGAACACGCCGCTGGTATCACGTTTGAAGTACTGACTCCCTGGGTGCACCACCAGCAAACCGCCATCGGGCCCCACCAGGTCAACGAACGTGCGGGCCTGGAAGTAGGTGTGCTCGGTAGGTTCGATGCCTAGAGGGAAATCGCGGATTATCGAGCTCGGGGTGAACCCCGGCGCGAAGTCCAGCCAGTAGCCCTGCTTGATCTCTGCGGGGAATCGGCCGTCGGCGCCGAGCGCGTCAGGAGCAGGCGGGATTTGCATGAGCACGCGGCTGATAACCTCAACGCACGGCGATCCGGCACACAGGGTGATGTAGGTTTCAAACTTGACGAGCTCCCAGTCGTGATGGGTCTTGACCGTGGCGCGCAGGGGGCCTTTTTCGACCCAACGAATGGTGGACTTAGTCATGCTGCGCCAATCCGCCTCGCCTTCGGACGCCTCCAGTCTATCCGCACCTATATAAGTCGCGGGGGATGTGGAACTGTCGTATGAGGCCGGGATTTTCATCGCTTGCCGGCGGTACTTTTGCAGAATGATAGTGCTAAAAAGGTTGTAGTCCTGATTGGGATTGCCACGGAACACCGGGAAAGCAGCCTTGCTACCATCGAGCACATCCCGCCCGGTTTTCTTGTCAATCAGGCTGACGATGGCGCCGAACTTCGAGCTCAGTTGGACTTTCAGGTATTCGTTCTCTAACAGCAACTTGGGTTCATCAACGCGCAGATCCGTAGCGATCGGTTGGGCGGCGCCGGACGTAAACTCCAGGTAGTATGTGTCGTAGCCCACGCTGGGAACTTTCCCGGCCTGGAAGGCCACGTCTGCAACGCGCAGATTCCCCTGGTCGTCCTTATCACTCTTGATGATTTGGGAAGGCACAGGGCGGCCCGAGTGATCCTTCACGACAATGTCTTTCACATTGGCATGCGGCGGGGTGACACGCCCCGTGGTGGCCAGGTCGCTGCGCTCCCAGGCGCAGGGGTTGAAAACCGTAACCGCCAGGGGACCTCGCTGGGCAGATTCCGAGTCAATGCGAGCGGAGACGTACCCCACCGAGTTCGCCAGGAGTTCCTTCCCTTGTTTTTCCGCGGCGCTCAGGTGGTTGTAACCGAGTGCACCCCAGGTGAAATTGTGCAGGTCCTCGATACGATCAAGGGGCGCCATCCGGTCACCCTGCCAGCGCGAGTACTCGCAAAGGCTCACATCGTGGCTTTGCGAGGTCAGGAAATCCTTCCAAGCCTTTTCCAGGGAGCGCGCGTGGTTCGCGTCGCCTAAACTCGATGCGAGGGCGTCAAAGCGCTCCGCTGCCTGCAATGTGGCCTCCACCTTGCGGTCCATCACGCGCAACTGGTCTCCGCCCAAGCCCCAGGTGAGCAATTTGGTCCAGGCGTCCATGTTGAAGTAGACAGGTTCTTTGGCCGCGCTGCTGCCGTACCGGTCGAGATAGTCCTTCAAATTGACAAACTCCACGGGGAATTGCTTCGCGATCTTTTCGTATTTCTCCGGCGTCTTGAGATAGGAAGGCTGCTCGGGCGGTTCCCATCCAAACTCTTCCCAGGTGAAGAGGAGCGGCTTTCCCAAGACCCTCAGTTTCTTAAAGGCATCGGAGGTGGCGAGTTTGAGCAGGTCGGGGGAATATCCGAAGAGCGAGTTCTTGGGAATGCAGGGGATGGTGGCGCCATCCAGGCCTTTCCAGTGAAAGGCGTTGACCTCAAGGTAAGGGATTCCGGCTCGGCCCCAGGTGTCCACCTGGGCGAGACTGGCAAATTGGTAGCCCGCACCAAGCGCAATCTGGGGGATCTGCGGGTGGGAGAATTCCTCTTCATCGAGAAAGGTCATGACGTCATAGTTGAGCGCTTTGCGAATCGTGTTCCGGCCATAGACGAGCTGACGAATATTGGACTCGCCGCTGAACATGGTTCCCAACGGTTGGCTGTACGTGCCGCCGATCAGTTCGACTTTGTCCTCGGCCAGATACCTCTTCAGGCGCTCGGCGACCTCCGGGAATTCGTCGGCCATGAGCTCATACGCGCGCGCATCCAATTCCAGGCAGGTCTTCACATGCGGCGATCGATCCGCCATGCCCATCGCGTCAACTGCCGAAAGGACACAGGACTCGATTCCTAACTGCCAGCCAATGCCGATGTAGCTCCAATGGTTGCACAAGGTGATGCAAATGCCCTCGTCGCTCGCAGCCGCATGGGCCACGAGCCCGCCCGTGGGGGAGAGCAATGCCGTGGTGACACCACCTACCATGCTGAGCTTTACGAAGTCCCTGCGCGTGATCGCGTTTTTATCCATGTCAATTCCCCAATCTGTTTAGTGAATTCGCTCTTCCCCGAAATCGCGGTGAAGTAAGTCTCTCCGCTGTAAGGTTCCTACGAGGCTTCCGGCCTCAAGTCGGACTTGGTTGTTAGCATCAGAGACCGGCCATGTCAAGAATACAAGTTCCCGCTCTTCGAAATCGACATGAAAAACGGAATGGCTCAGACAAATTGACGGCAAATACCGTAATGAGAACAAAAAAGTACGCAAAATTGGCGGAGAGCCGAGAGAAATCACTTTGCGTCATTTCCTGCGGTGGTATCATCGCCCGGATGCCAGCCCCGAAGTAACTCGCCGAGAACGCTGGCCAATCGTCCCAAGAGGTTCTGTCTCATACGAGAGCAAGGCCAACTCGCAGACTGCTTCAGCATTCGCTCACAGTGACTGTGTGCCCAGAGTTATCAAAACCACGCAAGAGGAGATCACATATGGATCGCCGCAACTTTCTCAGAACCAGCGGGTTCATGGCGGGCGCGTTGGCGCTTGGCGGTGGACTATACCCTTGGCGTAATTCCCTGCAGCTTTCCGCCGCTGAACTTGCAGATGTCATCAACAATCCCAACTTCGCGGATCCCAAGCTGGGAGCTATAGCGACAGCTTCCTCTCATTCCGACACACCGAGCTGGGGCTATGTACCCGAAAACGTATTTGGTGACCTTCTGCAGACCAGTTGGGAGACGGATAAGCAAACCGCTGGCGCTTGGTTGGAAATAACCTTTCCCCAAGAGCGGAGTGTAACGGAGTTGTGGATTCTGCCCAAGCCTCTTCCCTACGACCTGGTTCTCGACCCTTACATGCGGGGTGGGAAGATGGCGACGCCGCGCAAGATTACCTGTACGCTGTCGGGAGGGAGTTCGGTCAATGCCGAACTGCAGCAATCCAAACACTTCCAGGTTGTGGTGTTCCCCCAGACTCAAAAAACAAAATCGGTTCGCATTACCATCAACAGCGTCTGGCCGGAAGCGAACACTCAAGGAACAGGTTTGGGAAAAGTCAGAGTCTTCGCGCAGCGGCATGCTCCTTCGTTCGAGATTTCCGTCTACCAGATGTATGACGCACGGGACGGTATAGCAGTCCAGTCGGCAACTCTCGAGGTCGTCAACCCTGGGCAGGAGGTTCGTGACGGAAGCCTCCAGGTATTGCAAGCAGGGAAACTCTTAAACACGGTCCCACTAGGCGTGTTTCCTTCGCAATCAGTGTCGCGGCATGAGATTTGGATTCCCGCGCCATTTGAGGACCAATCCATGGACTTTCGGATCTCGGATGAGAAATCCGCGTTCAAGGTCAGCCGGAAATTCCAGGTGCCGGCGTACCACTCGTATTTTGATGGCGGCACTTTCGACTTTTTCACGACCAATCATAATGACCTCGGTTGGCTGGACACCCAACAAGTGACCGCTGATTACCGGTCCGCAGAGCTAATCCTGCCTGCCATGGACCTGATGAAAGAGTATCCGGACTTCCGCTATTCGATGGAGTCGGTCATCTACCTGATGGAATTCCTGGATCGTCATCCGGAAAAGCGTGAGGAAATGGCGCTGTTGATGCGGGAAAAGCGATTTGTCTGGGGCGGGTCGTATGTCCAGAATCTCGAAGTGCGTGTCGGTCCGGAGAACCTGGTGCGCCAATTCTACCTGGGCCGCCGCTGGCTGAAGAAGAACTTTCCCGGTTCCGATTCCATTCACTATTGCAAGACCGACCCACCCTGCATGACTTGGCAGATGCCCCAGATCCTGACCAAAGCCGGCATCAAGTATGCCATTCAGGGGCGCTTCCCCTGGGGATTCTATAATTGGGAGGGGCCGGACGGATCAAGGATCTTTGTTTTTGCATTTCGCTACGCCGATCCCCATACCCTTCCCAATCCCAAAGGAAATCAGGGCTGGCTCAGTTTTGCGGCTGAGCGTGAAGATTACTACCGTCCGCGCCAATTGCCTCCCCAAATGATTTTTGATTTCAATGGCGACTACCTTCCGCCGCCGCCGTCGCTCATTCCGTATGTGCATGAGCAAAATGCGGCAATGAAGCGCTTTGCCGACAAGTGGAATGAACACTACCAGGGACAGCAGGAGCGACAGATCAAGCCTCCCGTGGTCCGGTTCGTTGAAGCCGAAGGGATGCTCGAGGACTTGACCCACCATGAATTGAAAATCGAAACCGTCAGGGGCGACTGGCCAATAAACTGGGCCTACTACGACGAACCGGGGCATCGTGATGGCTTGTTGGCGGGCCGTCATGCTCACAACCGCCTCTTGATGGCGGAACGGTTATCAGCAGGTTTGCTGCAATCCGGCGCTTCCACTGAATACCCAGCCAAGGCCTTCGAAGAGGCATGGAAAACCAATTGCTGGCCGGACCACGGCTGGGGCGGCAACCGAGGGCCACTTACGGATGCCAAGTACGTCGAGGCATTCGTGAAGTCTCGGAACCTTGCCGATAAACTGCTTTCTGACGCGGGCGCGGGCCTGGCCAGGGCCGTCCCGACGAAATCTTCGGACCAGCTTTCACTTGCTGTCTACAATCCGCTTTCCTGGCAACGGACGGATATTGTGCGCTGCACATTCACCAAGCCGGCCGGTTGGAGCAATGCTGCGCTGCGGGACAATGCAGGCAAACAAATACCGTATCAAATTGTGGGTGATGATTCAGGCACGGGAACGATGGACATAGCGTTTTTGGCTGAAGATGTACCCTCCGCAGGATACCAGGCTTATTACCTTGAGCAGTCGAATTCCCTTCCTTCCAAGGGCACGCCTGTTTCCGGTGAAATCATGGAGAATGACCGCCTGCGCGTGGTTTTTGGCGCGGGAGGGTTGAAGAGCCTATACGACAAACGCCTGAAGCTCGAAATGCTGAAAACTGACAAGTTTTTCGGTGGAGAGGTTGTTCAGTTCACGGCACCCGGCCAAGGGTGGGATGATACCGAGGTCGTGACCACAAAAGATTTCGACAAAACCAGTAATCACGAACTCCATGTGGGGAGTTTTGACAAGGGCCAGATCATGACCACCGCCGTGCGCGAGGCTAAGTTCCAGCACTTCCGCCTGCGGCAAGCATTCCGTTTGTATTCGGTAATGGATCGCGTGGAAATGGATGTGGACATTCTCGACTGGGATGGCCCGAAGTCGCACGAGTTGCGCGTGGTTTTTCCCATCAATCTTCCCAAAGATTACCGGTTGAGTTACGAAGTCCCGTTTGGCACGGTGGAGATCGGGAAAGACGAGATTGATTTCTCCAATCTGCCCGGCAACAAGGATTGCCAATTTGTGGCAGCGATATATGGTGGAGATAAGGCGTTACCCTTCCGCGAAGCCATCAACTGGATTGACGCGTCATCGGATCGCTACCGGAAGTACGGATGCCTGGCGGCCTCCGATTGCACCGTGCATCTGTTTGAGGACCAGACGGACAACCCGGTGGGCTACCCGGTGCTCCAGCACGTGCTGCTCTCTACGCGGAAGAGTGTGGCGTGGAACCCGTACTACTGGTTCACGCAGGCAGGGAGTCACAGCTTCCACATGGCCCTGTATCCCCACGAAGGGGGCTGGAGGAATCGTTATCGTGACGGCGTCGCTTTCAACTATCCGCTGCTTGCCTTTG
>Ga0335085_10016123_pt1 | contig 10812 bp, 14 predicted proteins | sample Lox_Sample_45_FD_206712 | JGI IMG/M metagenome (GOLD analysis project Ga0335085, IMG submission 206712) | Soil microbial communities from Loxahatchee National Wildlife Refuge, Florida, United States - Lox_Sample_4.5 | ecosystem: Environmental > Terrestrial > Soil > Wetlands | place: USA... | reverse complement strand
GTGGATTGTGGTACTCTCGTCGACGCGACGTCGATCCCGCCCGAGAGCCCGGTCAACGGTCTCGCGCTCGAGAACATCAGCGGCACATGCACGAAGGGAATCGCGCTCGCGAACATCACAAACGCCGTGTTGCATGACATCCGCGTCACCGGCTATGAAGGCAATTTCCTGTCGACCACCAACGTCCAAGGCACTGGGCTCGACTTGCCCGCCTCCCTCAAGTGATAGTCGGAACTATGAAAACGATCTTTCGCTCCATCATCTTTGTTGCCGTCTGCTTAGACCTGTCAGCCCAAACACAGGAGACGAAACCGACTATGCCCACGAAGCCGGCCTCCGCTGTTTTTGATTGGGAGAAGATGCAGCCCACCACCGTGTCGAACGGCGTGCGCCGCGCGGTGTTCGACGGGCCAACGGCGACGCTCGACAAACTTCATTGCCACATCACGTCGCTCAATCCCGGCGAAGTCAGCGGCCCGCCGCGGCTTCATCTGCAAGAAGGAGTCATCATCGTCAAGGAAGGCACTGTCGAGGCAACATTCGACGGCCGCACGGAAACAGTCGGGCCGGGCTCGGTCATCTTTTTCGCATCGCACGGGACCACGCGGCTGCGCAATCCCGGCAAGGAGCCCTGCACGTATATCGTCGCTTATTACTACGCGCCGCTGACGCCGAAGAATCAGGGCGTTGGACAAACAAAGGATGTTCAGGTAACAAAGTGGTAACATCCATCCGCCATGTTCGGCGGCATGAAAACTACGATCCTCATCTGCATCGCCGTCCTACTCGCAGTGTTCGCGCAGGCGGCATCGGAATCGCCCTCCGAATTGCTCGAGAAGGGCATTTACAATCAAGAGACCAAGGGCGACCTCGATTCGGCCATCGCGATCTACCAGCAGTTGATCGCTGAGGCGAGCGCCAACCGATCGCTCGCCGCCGAAGCGCAGTATCGGCTCGGTCAATGTTATCTGAAGAAGGGCCGGACAGCCGACGCGAATGCGGCGTTCGAGAAACTGATTCACGATTTTCCGAACGAAAAGGAACTCGTCGCCAAGGCGCGCGGGTTGTTGCCCGGCAAAATGGTGCTTGGCCCAGTGCCCTGGATTAACGGCGAACGAATGCAACTGACGATCTCATTGCCCAGCGGCGCGGACATCGGCGTTTGCGAGTATCGCGCTGATTTCGTCGCCGGCGGTACCAAAGACTGGGGTATCGGCGCGCGATTGTTGGCCGGGCCGCAATCGGTCAGCAGGGTAGAGGCGGACGCGGAGATGCTCCGGCCGATCAAGAGTCACTGGAAACACACGCAGCTCGGCGAAGCGTGGGCGACGTACCGGCCGAATGAAGTCGAGATCCGACGCGCCGGCGGCTCGACGGCGACGGTACAGATCGACAGCCCGGTGTATGACAACGAAGAGGCCGTTTACCTGATGCGCCGGTTGCCCTTGCAAGTCGGTTACAAGACCACGCTGCCCATCCTCACAACATTGGGTGGCACAACGATTCAGGTTGGAATCGAAGTCGTCGGGAGGGAATTCCTCGAAGTGCCGGCCGGGAAGTTCAACTGTGTCAAAGTGCATCTCAGCCTGGTCAATCAGGACTTCTGGTTCTCGGACGACGCGCACCGGTACGTTGTGAAATTCGAAGCCGGTCCTGTCATCGCTCGGCTCACATCGGTGGTGCAGCGGACAAGGGGCGAGCCGGTGGCGTTTCAGGACAAAGAACTCGGCATCCAGTTCGTTGCGCCGCCCGGCTGGGTCGTGTGGCGTGCGATGCACGGCCAGCCGGAAGGACAAGTTCTCATCCGCACGCTTGATCCCGACGCCGATACCGATGACGGTGGTATGCGATTGTTCCTGACCGATTCATTGTCGGAGATGGCGCGGCAATCTTCGCGCGCGTGGGCACAGGAACAAGTCGCCAAGTACAAATACAAGGTGCGCGCGGAGAGTTGGAAGGACATCACGATTGATGGACGGCAAGCTGTCAGTTGTGTGGCCGACTACACCGAAGGCGGCAAGGCGCACGTGCAGTTCCTGGCGTATGTGCTTGGGCCGAAGTACTCTGAATTGTTCGTCATCACTAGCGCGCCTGACAAGTTCGACGCGCTCAAAACACAGTTCGATAGCATTGTCGCCAGTTACCGGACGAATCATCAATGACGGAACGTCGCGGAACGACGATGAACCAAAGATACGAATATCAATGCGTTAGACTTGGCGGACGCGCCTTCAAGTGTACACAGATGTCGATTTGGAAACGCCTGAGCTACGTATTCATTGATCTGCCGCCTTGGTTGACGGCATTGGATAGCCATCAGCAGGAGATCAATGACCATGCGAAAGAAGGATGGCGGCTGGTTCGGGTTATTCCTCCGAGCCTCTGGTCTTGGGGTCCTTGGAGGTATTACGAGTTGATCTTCGAAAGAGAGATTGTTCAGTGATGCGATTGTGGTCGTGAAATCACCATGAATCGCCATCGCTTCAATCGTGACGTCCGTGCTTGGCCGATGCTGGCATTGCTGCTGGTCGTCGTAGTTGTCGCCATCGGGTGCGTGCTGTGGTTCATGCGCGAAGCGATGTGCAACGAACGCCTCGCCATCCGCGAGAAACTAATCGAAGCTTACCGGGGACAACTGGCGCTGGTGCAGGCGCGGTTTTCGGAAGACTGGAGGCAATGGCTCGCCCAACTTGACGTTCTCCCACCGAACGCATCCGGATTCGCGAGCGCCGTGCGAGCCGGCGCGCAAAGCGTTATCATCTGGAACGTGTATCCGAGCTTGGCCGGCGAGCGCAGCGCCGACGCCAACGCCGAGTTGCTCGCCGCCGAATCCTCGAAGGACGCCGCCGCACGATTGCGTGACCGCGTGAATGATTACAGCAATACGTTGCCCGCAGCGCAGCGACGATTCATCATGCACGAATTACAGCGGCTCGACCCAAACATGAGATTCCCGACGCTCACCGCAGAAGAACTCGCCGCGCGGTTTCTGGAGCAGAATTCGCCGGACGTACGGTCTTTCACGTCGCCGAATCAGCGCGTGCGGGCGCTGTTCACAACGGACGGACTCCGCGCGAAACTGAGTGAAATGATTCGCGACGCGAGAATCACGGTCGCTGCCCCGGGCGAAGACACCACAACGGCCCTTGTGACGGAGCCACTCGTAGAGTTGCCGGGCTGGCGGCTGGCGCTATTCGTGGAAGACCGGAAGGTTTTCGACACGGAAGCCGACCGGCGCGTGGCGAGGTATCTCATCATCGGCAGCGTCGTGATTGCGGCGATGACGGTGCTGGCGTTTTTCATCGCGCGCGGTTTCGGCCGCCAAGTGGCGTTGGCGCGGTTGAAGAACGATCTGGTGGCGAACGTTTCGCACGAACTCAAAACGCCGCTGACGGCGATGCGGGCGTTGGTGGATACGTTGCTCGACACGGAACGCTTCGACGAGAAGACGACACGTGAGTATTTGCAGTTGCTCGCCACGGAGAATGCGCGGCTGAGCCGCTTGATCGAGAACTTCCTCACGTTCTCCCGGCTGGAACGAAACAAGTTCAAGTTCGAGTCCAAGCGCGTCCGGCCGCTGGAGATCGTGGTGAGCGCGGTCACGGCGATGGGCGAGCGCGGTCAGGCGCTCGAATCGCATGTCGCGGAGAATCTCCCGGCCATTCGCGCTGATGAAGATGCGCTGGTCACGGCGCTGCTCAACCTGCTCGATAACGCATGGAAATATTCGGGCGACAACAAGCGCATCGTCCTCCAGGCGGACGCGCGCAATGGCCATGTCTGCTTCAGCGTCGAGGACAACGGCATCGGCCTTTCGCCGCGCGAGTGCCGCCGCGTGTTTGGCCGTTTCTATCAGGCCGACCGGCGGCTTTCCAAAACGACGAGTGGATGCGGGCTGGGCCTCAGCATCGTGCAATCAATCGTCGAAGCCCACCACGGTTCGGTGCGCGTCGAGAGCGAACCGGGCCGGGGTAGTACGTTCACCATCGAGATACCGGCGGCATGACTCCAGCCAACATTCTCATCATCGAAGACGACGCGGCCATCCTGCGCGTGGTGAAAGACAACTTCGTCACGCGCGGCTACCGCGTGCAGACGGCGCGCAACGGCCAAGAAGGTTTGGATGCCGCGTTGAACGGCGGGCCCGACCTCATCATCCTCGACATCATGCTGCCCAAGGTCAACGGGTTCGAGATTTGCCGCGCGGTCCGCGCCGAGAAGCTCGACATGCCGATACTGATGCTGACGGCGAAAGGCCAGGAGGAAGACATCGTCCGTGGACTGGAACTCGGGGCCGACGATTACATCACCAAGCCGTTCAGCGTTCGCGAACTCATGGCGCGCGCCCAGGCGTTTCTGCGGCGACGACAGGCCGGGGCCGCGCCGAGTTACGGCTTCGGCAAGTTTCAGTTGGATACCGCCTCGCACCGCCTGCTGAAGAGCGGCGTCGAAGTGCTGTTGACGAGCAAGGAGTTCCGGCTGCTGGAGTATTTTCTCCAACGTGCCGGCCGTGCGCTCACCCGTGAGACGATCATGAACGCGGTCTGGGGCAACCGCATCATGGTCACGGCGCGAAGCGTGGATCGGTGCGTCACGACGTTGCGCAGCAAGATCGAGCCGGACCCGCATCGGCCTACGTTCATTCACACCATCCGCGAAATCGGCTATCGCTTCGAGAACGGTCGGTCTTGAAACAGCCCGTGTCTGGGCAATCGGCGATCTACAAAAAGAGTGTTGCAAAGCGGGCGAGAAAGCCTTAAAGGAACAAGGCATTCGCGCCACAGAGACGGCGTGTTTATGCAAACAATACTTGTGAACGAAGTCCGCCAACAACTCTAAGCCGTTAGGGCCAACAGGAGGTCGCGCTCATTCAACAATACGTCCGTGTCAACCAGAAGATTCGCGCACGCGAGGTGCGGGTCATCGATTCTGATGGGAAACAGATGGGAGTCATGCCGACGAGCCAGGCGCTGGCGGCGGCGGCGCAACGGGGGATGGATCTGGTGGAGGTTGCCGCCAACGCGAATCCGCCCGTGTGCCGGATCACAGATTTTGGGAAATACAAGTACGAGCAGACCAAGCGGGAACGTGAGGCGCGCAAGCATCACCACGCGGACAAGCTGAAAGAAATCAAGATGCGGCTGAACATTGACACGCACGACTATCAGACCAAACTGACTCACATGCGGGAGTTTCTCGCCGATGGCATGAAGGTGAAAGTCTCGCTGTTCTTCCGTGGGCGGGAGAACGCGCATCCCGAGTACGGCGAGCAGTTGATGCAGCGGGTGGTCGGCGATCTGCAGGGCGTTGGCCATTGCGAACAGCCGCCGCGTCTGATGGGCAAGAGCATGCATATGATGATGGGTCCCGCGCGCGGCGCGACGAAGAAGCTCAAGCTCGTGCCGCAACAACACCAGAGCGCCGAACCGTAGGAAGTTCAGGAAGGAACCACACGATGCCACGTTGGAAGTCAGCGAAAACAAAGAAGGCCGCAAAGAAGCGGTTCAAAATCACCGCCACCGGCAAAGTCACGCGCTACGGCGCGGGCAAGCGCCATCTGCTCGGACACAAATCGTCCAAGCACAAACGCAAACTCAGCCACAAGCAAGTGGTTGGCGACACGCACGAGCATCACGTGCTTGACGTGATGCCATTCAGCCATCGCGGCTAGTCCGAAATTTCAAAGATCAAATCCAAACTCACAGGAGTAGACAATGCCAAGAGCCACCAACGCGCCCGCCAGTCAGCGCCGCCGCAAGCGCATGATCAAGGCCGCCGCCGGTTACCGCGGTTGGCGCAGCAAGAAATTCCGGTACGCCAAGAACGCCGTCTGGCACGGCCTGACGTATAGCTTCGCGCACCGCAAGGACAAGAAAGCCGACTACCGCGCTCTCTGGACGCAGCGCATCAACGCCGCTTGCCGCGCCCAAGGCATCACCTACAGCCGCTTGATCGACGCCCTCAAGAAAGCCAACATCGCGCTCGACCGCAAGAGTCTTTCCGAGTTGGCCACCAACGATCCCAAAGCGTTCAGCGCCGTGTTGGCTGCTGCAAAGGGGTAGGGGCGCGGTCGCCGGCACGTTACCGCCACGCGCTTTCGTTTCGGAGGCGCGCAGGTTGGCAATGACCGACGAGTGGCGTTTGCGCTTCAGGCGATTTGGAGTCAACCGCGAACCAACAGCCGACGAATCGCATCCGCGACACTGGTGGCGCTGCGGAATGCGTGTTGACGACCAACGGTTGCGAAAATGGGGAGCGATACAGCTTGAGAGTGGCCGATTCTCCGGTGCCGCTGCTGACCGTAATGCGCCAAGCGGGTCGAGACTTGCGTCGCATCGGTAACCGCTTCATCAATTGAACGGGAAGCATTCGATGTGTAAACACAAATGCGCATATTAAGAAGTTAGGCCAAAGGCGCATGAGACGAACTCCGCCACGCCCACCAAGAACGGACATGCGATTGCTCGGGACGTGGCGCTCAGACAAGCAGCGAACACTGAAAGAGTGGGCATTCAAACCGAACGCCGCTCGAAAGCATCGCAAGACGATCCGTGGCGTCTTTGGTAAACTGAGAATTACGTACACTCGCAAACGCATGCACTGGGTGCTGGGCAAGTGGAGACATACCTCAGAGTATCGCATTGTCGGCAGAGATGCTTATTCGCTCGCCATCATGTATTGGGATATGGGCCAAGAGTGGCGAGTTTGTTACATTCATTTCGACAGCAAGAACTCTTACTGGGTTCCGATCGGTTGGAATCGAGAGTCTTTCAAGAGAGTCAGATGATTCCGCTTAACGAGTCAGTGGGGCGAACTGGCTGGCCGCTGCGCGCCTCGCCGGTTTCTCACTTCTATCGGTTTCGGCGAGGGCGACACCGTTGCGATCTTTATGGACGTCTGATCCGCCGTGCTTATGATACAACCCTATGAGTTGGCCTCGTGATGGCTGGGCAAAAAAGAGGACGTGAAAGAGCCGCTGCCAGACATTGAATCGGCACTCGCGCCGCATGGCTTCCACGCGGTCAAGGAAGGCGGCAACAGGTGTATCTGTAACGCCATTTTGAAGCGGCAGACCATCAATACCAATCGAGCGGTAGCGTTCGTTCGTCTTGACACATTGCCGGACGATCTTTCCGGCCTCCTGAAAACGGTCAGGAAAGAGGTCGCCTTTCGATGCGGTTTCTTCCCGGTGTTGTACGGAATCGGCACGCAACTGATTCTGATCGTTTCCGGTTCTGTCCCGGCAAAGGTTGAATTGGACCGCTATGTCGACAGGATCGACAATCAGTGGTCAATCATTCAGAGCATCTTCCTGATACATCAAGATTCGGGACTCATCGCGACCGCGCGCACCTGGGCACAGTTTGTTACCGGCCAGTACCAAGACATGATCACGTCGGTTCTCAAGCGGTCGTGTGCGGATCCTGCCCGACCAATCTCCGGCGATCAACGCGTCTAGAGTGATGCGAAGAAGCTCGGCGCTGGGCCAATCACCCTGATCTGGTTGCTGTCCCGAATCTCTTCTAGCACGCTCGCCGACACGAGCATTGTGTCCAGGTGCAGCGTGTTCTTGATGCGGATGATGCGCGCTCCGTCAGGCTGCATTCCGCGCAGCGCAAATTCCAGCGCCGCCTCGTCTGTGTCGGCTACGTGTGGCAGCTTTCCACGCTCGATGAATCCGCTCGCCGCGACGTTGGCGTTCGTGACCTGCCAGTCCGTTTTCTCCGCGAGCCGGCGCGTAGTTACGTCCGACAGGCCGATTCCGTAGGCGCTGCCGCCGCTGCTGTCACTCAGGTCGAGCACGACGATCCGCTTGATGCGTGGCGACGTCGGCTCAGGTTGCCCGGCAATGCGCAAGCGCCCGATGACGTTCGTGTCCATGCCGGTGCCACTGATGTCCTTGCCGATTTCGTCAACGACCAGCACATCGAGTTCGTTTACGGGCAGGTTCGGCATGTTCGCGCGCGCCAGTTCGAGCAACGCGGGCTCTTCGTCCGGGAGCCTCGCGGCGGGAATCGCCCGCAGCACCATCGTCTGGTCATAAGCGTTCTCGACAATGGCGACGCCGAAAAGGATCTTGCCCGTCGCCAGAATTTCACGGGCGACGCGCGGAATGTCGTGGCGCAAACCTTCGACGCCGTGTGCGTGAAGCGCCCGAGCACCGGCATCCTTCCCGAGACCGATGGCAATCATTTTCAGCAATCCGCTTTCGTAGACGCCGTGAAACGATGTGTGCGGTTTGACGCGGTTGATGACGATGATGCCATCGGATTCGAACGCGACCTTGTCCATGTACGTGTCGGGGCCGAGTTGGACGACCTCCATCGACGACACGATCGGCGCGGCGTCGATGCCGTAATTCTCCAAGACCTTGCGCTGCCCTTGTGCGGTCGCCCCGCCGTGGCTGCCCATCGCGGGAATAATGAATGGCTCGCCGCCATAAGCGCGCACGCAGGCGACGACTTCGCGCACGATGAGCGGCAGATTCGCGATCCCTCGGCTGCCGACGGCGATGGTGATGCGCGCGCCGGGCCTGACCGTGACGTCGCATTGTTTCAGCTCATCCCCCAGCGACGCACAAACATCGTCCAGTTTCCCGGCGGGGAAGCGCTGCCGAACTTTGAACATGCGGGGAAGCTTCATCCAAGAGGAACAAGATCACGCTTGCGTCGGGTGAAACGGCAAATCTTGTTGTACCCGGATGACCGGGCGAGCGCGACTGCCTTGCCGAAATCGGCACCGACGTCCTGCGGAATGTGCGCGTCGCTGCCGAGCGTGATAGGCACGTCCAAGCCGCGCGCGATGTGCAGGAATTCTTCGGTCGGGTAAATCTCCCGGCACGGCTTGCGCAATCCCGCCGTGCTGACCTCAACCGCCACGCCGTTTTCCTTCGCCGCGCGCAACGCGCCTCGGTAAATCTCAGTGAAAGGCATCTTCGGCTTGAATCCAAACTTCTTCGGCAAATCGGGGTGGGAAAGGGAGTCGAAAAGTCGGGAGCGCGAAGCCTGCGTCCATAAGTCGAAATACGCGCGCCAGCGTTCATCCACGTCCGCGCCTTTCCAGTCGTCAGCACTGCGGTCGACCAGCCAATCGCCGACGTAGTGGACGCTGCCAAGGAGAAAATCCCATGGATGCATCGCCGCGAGTTCGCGAATCCAATCTTCGCGGCCGGGAATGAAATCGACTTCGAGCCCAAGTTTGATCGACAAGGCGGGAAACTTCTTCTGCGCCTCGCCGACCCAGTCAACGTAGGTGTCGAGGTCAGCGAGTTTCATCGTCCAATCCGTGTCGCGGTTACCGAGCGGCGCGTGATCGGAGCAGCCGATCTCGTCGAGACCGCGTTCGAGCGCCACGGCGGCATAGTCCGCCGGCACGCCCGTACCGTCGGTCAACCGTGTGTGCATGTGGTAGTCGATGAGCATCGGCGGTAGTCTATGCAATCGGGTCGCGGCAGGACAAGTCTTGTCGTCGCGGCGGGTTTCCACTAGATTAATTTCGGCATGTTCAAGAAGGCGTTGATGCCCATTCTGCTGACACTGGCGGCGATCGTGTTGCTGGCGGCGGTGGCGTATTGGTACGAACAGAACTGGGGACTGCAAGGGCCGTTCCCTGAGGATCATCATCACTAAAAGGACCCATGGCCAAGATCAAAAAACTGCTGCACACACGGTATCGAGTCAATGATCTTGAACGCACCGTGCGCTTTTACCGCGACGTGCTCGGCTTGCAGGAAACAGGCCGTCACAAGTCGCCGCGCGGTTCGGAGCTTGTGTTCATGAAGGCGCCGGAGAGCGCCGAGGAAATCGAGTTGTGTCATTTTCCCGACAGCGGCCCTGTCCAGGTCCAGCCGGACCTGACGCATCTGGCATTTGAAGTGGACGACCTTGAACAGTTCGCACGCGAGCTGGAGAAAAAGGGCGTGAAACTTTCGGACGGTCCGACACGATCACCATCGGGCATGGCGTTTGCCTTTGTCGACGCGCCTGAAGGCTACGAGATTGAATTGATTCAGCGATCGAAGAAGAAGGCGCGATGAGCAATCTCCCGATCATCATCGCGCCCTCGATCATTGCCGGTGACTTCGGTCATTTCGCGCGCGAGGCGGAGCGCGTCGAGCAGAGCGGGGGAGATTGGCTGCATTGTGACGTGATGGACGGACATTTCGTGCCCAACCTCACGTTTGGTCCGGACACGATCGCCGCGTTCCGCAAGGCGACCAAGTTGCCACTGGACGTGCATCTGATGATTGAGCGGCCGGATGTTTACGCCGAACGCTTCATCGACGCGGGCGCGGACCACGTGATCGTACATCTCGAAGCGCGGCACGACGTGGCGAAGACGCTGGCGTTTATCCGTGGCAAGGGGAGGAAGGCGGGGCTGGCCATCAATCCCGCCACGCCCGCGGAGAAGGCCGTGCCGTATCTCAGCCAGATCGATGGACTGCTCTGCATGACTGTCAACCCGGGCTTTGGCGGACAGGCGTTCATGGCGGAGATGTTGCCGAAAATCAAAGCGCTGCGCGCCGCGGCGCCGGCATTGCCGATCACTGTCGATGGCGGCATCAACGCCGAGACTGGTCGTCAGTGCGTCGAGGTCGGCGCCAACGTGTTGGTGACGGGCACGTCCGTGTTTCGGCACCAAGCGTTGGGCTTGGTGGAGGCCATCAAGGAGGTCAGGGAACGTGCAGGCAACGCAAATTAAGTTCGGCACCGACGGCTGGCGGGGCGTCATCGCCGACGGTTTTACGTTTGAAAATGTTCGTCGGGTTGCACAGGCGACAGCGGATTATTGGAATTCTGTAGAACAAGTTTC
>Ga0335085_10016121_pt1 | contig 10813 bp, 10 predicted proteins | sample Lox_Sample_45_FD_206712 | JGI IMG/M metagenome (GOLD analysis project Ga0335085, IMG submission 206712) | Soil microbial communities from Loxahatchee National Wildlife Refuge, Florida, United States - Lox_Sample_4.5 | ecosystem: Environmental > Terrestrial > Soil > Wetlands | place: USA... | reverse complement strand
CGACAACAAGTGATGCGGAGCAAGAAAAAACTAATAAAATCAGACCCTTCCCCCTGGATCTTCAATGGTTGGATGCAACGCTTTTTGGAACGTTTTTTGGGGATACAAAGGCAACAGAGATTTCACGAAACTCAAAGGCGAGGGTACGGCGATAGAGTGAAGATTATGTTTGGGTGATGACGAATCTCTAGACTCTCAGTTGTGCCATTTTTAACTACCTGTCAGACATAAGTGGCAAGTTAATTGGTCTCATTTCATGGACTTGTTCCGCACAGAAAAATGACAATCGCGTCATCTTCGGGTCATCGGATGAAACGTGGTAAGTAGCTAGGACATCACGGCAGCGTTTTGTTTGCGGAGTTTAACGACAGCTACTTGATCCCAAGCTCTTGATTGATCTCTTTCTGGAGACTGAAATCGAATATCTTCGCCGGAGAGACCGGTTCGCGCAGCTTTAGAATTTCAGCATCAGCCCGCAAAAAGTCCTCTACCTCCTTATCTGTCGGAATACCATTCGTGGTGAAAGCCGGCCGAGCCAGATGGTAAGATTCGACCGCCACCGGTAGATCGACTCTTAAATACTTCGCCAAGACTTCGCTGGAGCCCCGTTCGTTTTCGAAAAAGTAGCGACTGGCTTTTGATCGGGCGCGCAAAATGCGCTTGACCAGGTCTCGCTTCTCACGCAGAAGTTTCTCTGACACGGCAAGCCCGTTTTGCAGATTGGGCAAATCATCGATGGTGCTGCCGAGAATTTTCAATTTGAACTTATCTCTGGCCAAGATCACTGTGGGGGGCGAAAGAGCGGCAACGTGAATCACTCCACTGATCAGACTCTGCAGTTGTGCAGGGACGTCACCACCGATTACGACGGTGATGTCTTTATCAGGATCCAACCCTGCTTTCTGAAACAGGCGCGCTGCGGCAAGGTGCTGGGAGCCGCCGAATGTCGTCGTGCCGAATGTTTTACCCTTCAAGTCAGCGATGGACCTCACTTCGGGTTTTGCGACCAGCCAGAAAAGATTCTTCTTCAGACTTTGCGAAAGGACCTTTGCAGGAATGTCGCTGCGCTCCATCGCTCGCATGATGGTGCCGACATTATTGATCGCATGGGCATCGCCGCTGAGAATGGCGCTGACCGCGATGTTGCCTCGGACTTGAACCAGGTCGGCTTGTAGTCCCTCTTGGCGAAAGAAGCCACGTTCCTGAGCGATGTAAAGGTCGATGGAGGCGATGCTCCGGCTCGGATAAGCGATGACAATTTTTTCTGCCGCCGTTTGCCCAAAGGCGACGGAACGGAAAAGAAAAACCATGAGAACGGCTGCTAGGAGCCTATGACCGAGTATAAACATCGTTTTGCGTCTCATCTCTTAGTTGGCGGCGTTGGATAAGTCAAGTTCACAACCGAAACCCGGGACCTGAGATCAGAAACCTGTTGATTCTTCACGGCGCCCGGGGAATATCTTTTTGTCCGTCTGCTAGGCGACGAGCGGAAGTGAGAAAGCCCGTATGAGCGACCATGCGATGCTGAGGTCGCACGCTCATTCCTTTGATGTGCCAGAAGCGCATCAATGTCTCCATGGTCTCGATACAGGCGAACCGCTTGTCGTCTCTAAGCGCATCGACCAAACTCTTCAGTTGAAGCACCGTTGGCAGGTAACAGAGAAATATTCCCCCGGGTCGTAGCGCTTTCCAGGCCCCGTTGATTACTTGCCAAGGCTCAGGGAGGTCAAGGATTAGCCGGTCGATCCCCGTCTCGTTTAATTCAGATACAATGTTACCGATCTTGACCGTCCAGTTCGGAGCCGCGCCGAAGTATCGCGCGACATTTTTTTTAGCCAACTCGGCGAAGTCTTCGCGGATCTCGTACGAAATGAGCTCACCTTCGGCGCCAATGGCGCGCAGCAGCACCATGCTCAGCGCGCCGGCGCCAGCGCCAGCTTCAACGACTCGCGCGCCAGGGAACAGATCGGCCCACACCAAAATTGGACCAATATCTTTTGGATAGATAACTTGCGCGTTACGCGGCAAGTTAGGGATGAGCTGAGGAAAACTCGGACGAAATACCAAAAAAAGTTCGTTCAGTGAAGAGCGGACCACGCTACCTTCATGGAGACCGACGATCTCTTCGACGGCAATTTTGCCGCCGCGAATCAAAACCGGTCGCTTCACGTCGAGCCGCGCAAGGTATTCCCGGTCTTTGCGGTCCAGGAGAACCACCGGCTCGTCTTCTTGTAGCGGGCCTTTTCGATACGTAGAATTCACAGTTTATACAAGGGGCGACCGCCCTAAGGGTCACCTGAAAAAGGCAGGCATAGGGCCTGCCCTATTTGACCGTGTAGGCGCCGTATCCTTGCTTCTTGAGTTTTTCAACCAGCTCCCGCACTTCCTGGGAGCGGTTGAGATCACCAACCAGCAGCGCATCCGGCGTATCGACGATGACGGCGTTCTCCATGCCCAAAAGCACTACCAGTCGATCCGGCGCGTGGATCAGGCAGTTCTTGGCGCCGAGGCCGACCCATTTGCCATTTCCGGCATTCCCGTTCGCGTCTCGCCTTGACATCCGATGCACCGCTGCCCAACTCCCAACATCGCTCCAGCCGAAGTCGGCTTGTAGCGTCAGGACCTTGCCTTCGGAGCCGGCCTTCTCCAGCACCGCGTAGTCAATGGATATGTTCGGCATTTTTTTGTATTCGCGTGCAACGATGGAGCGAAGTCGGCGGTTGGGAGTTGCCAGTGATTTTCCATTTGCCGCCTTACGTATGGCTTCTAGCCCTTTGTAGATTTCGGGCTGATAACGGCGCAGCAGTTCAAGCAGCGTCGAGGCCTTCCAAACGAAGATTCCACTGTTCCAAAGCGAGCCTTTTCGAATCAGCCCGCGCGCCACCGCAGCCGTTGGTTTCTCCGTGAAGTTCTTCACTTGGTAAGTGGAGATGCCGTTCTTTGTGTCGAGGAATTTGTCCTTCACAATGTAGCCGTAGCCGGTCTCGGGATAGTCGGGGCGAATGCCGATGGTCACTAGGTTGTTGCGGCGAATCGCCGCCTCGACGGCAGCGCTAAGGGTGCGCTGAAACGCTGTCACATCAGCGACCCAATGGTCTGCAGGGAGGATGGCCATGATAGCGTCGGGGTCTCGCGCTAGCACTTCTAGCGCCGCCAAACCAATGCAGGGGGCGGTGTTTTTGCCTTCGGGTTCCGCGAGAAAATTCTTGCGTGGAAGAGAAGATAGCTCTTTCCGTATGGAAGCTAACTGTTCCGCCACCGTGACCACGAGGGTTCGATGGCGCCCGCTGACGGGTAACGCTCGAGTGGCGGTTTCGGCGATGAGGCTTTTACGGCTCAGGAGTTTGAGCAGCTGCTTGGGACGTTGCGAGCGACTTAGGGGCCAAAAGCGCGTTCCCTTACCGCCTGCCATGATGATGCTGTAGGACTGACTTTTCATCGCGTTATTACGGTTGGCTAGATTGCGGAGTATAGTACGGTACGGAGTATGTCCGATCAAGGGTTCGCGACTGAAAACAAATCCTGGCTTGTCCGAGCGGAGCTGGCAAACATCCGCTTGGATGCCTTTGTGCGCCTTTGCTTGCCGCATCTCTCGCGGCGTGAGGTCGAGAATGCCATTCAACAAAAGCTTTTATGGATCAACGGCCGTGTGGGGAAAAAAGGCAACACGCTGAGAACGGGAGATGCGATTACTTTTAAAGGTCCGGTTGGCTGGCTGCTTGAAACCCCGCTTCCCGACTCTCAGCTTCGCGTGCAGATCGTCTACGAAGACCCATCGTTGTTGGTTGCGGATAAACCTGCAGGAATGGCGACGCATGGTTTTTCCGGCCAGGACACCGATACGCTGGCTAATTTTCTCGCGGCGCAACGGCCGGACATTATCAACGTAGGCAAGAGCCGCTGGGAGCCCGGTTTGGTTCATCGCCTTGACCGTGAGACATCAGGGTTGGTATTGGTTGCAAAGACTCAATCCTCTTTCGAGGCTCTGCGACTTCAGTTTCAGCGCCGGCAAATCAAAAAGAGGTATCGGGCGCTGATCTGCGGGATGACCGAAGCTGAAGGTTCAATTTCTTATCCCATCCTGCATGACTCCCGTGACCCGAGGCGGATGCGGGCCATGATCGACGCAGCACCTCCAAAAAAACGTCAGAGACACTGGAAAGCGTTGACTCGATTTCGGACGCTAAGCGCTTCGCGAGAGTTCAGTTTGCTCGAGATCGAAATGGAAACGGGCGTGACCCATCAGATCCGGGTTCACCTAGCGGCCCTGGGCCATTCAATCGTCGGCGATGCGCTGTACGGCGCGGGGAGTGAGGAGAACTTTGGCCTAAAGCGCCATTTCCTGCACGCCTGCGGTCTAGAATTTTTCCACCCGTTAGACCACACGGTCGTTAAGATCGAATCGGAATTGCCTGATGAACTTCGGACGGTTCTGGCGCGGCTCAAGTTGAACTGCTAAGCGGCGGCGCTACGAATTCCTTTGGCCTTGGCGCAAGCGCCACAGAAATTGTTCTGTGTGGTGGCCTCTTCCACCCAGCCTTCGTCGAGGTTGTGGCAAATTTTTCTGCATTCGAAGCAGATAAAATAGAGCCCATCGATGCTTTTGTTGATCTTCTCGCGGTTAAGAACCCGTCCCTTTAGTTTTTCGATGCGGATGCCGAGGAGCTCTTCATAGTTTTTCTTGACTTTGCGTCTGCCCGCCTCGTCACTCGGAAGATCTTCGTCTTCGGCTTCATCGGGTGGCCCGTCGTCAAAATAATTCTGCGACCGGTCCTTGGGCGGGCGTCCCACGGCTTTCTTTTTGGTTCTTGGCATCTCTCTGTATTTTTCCTCCTCGGGAACTTCGACTGCCTAGGAAGGCTTTTGTTTCGGCATAACCTCGCGGCAGCTAAGATCTCGTATTTCATAATGAACCGCCCCGGTGTTGTCAATAGCACAAGAGTTGTTCTTGTCCTCAAAAGAGGCTACCTGAAGGCGCTCTGCTCGAAAGCCACGACCACTAAATCGAGACACCGCGAGGGAACCGGACCCCTAGCGGATGAAATTCTGGGCGTGAAGAAATTTCTTTCGATGCCCGGACGGTCTTACCCGTGATGCGTCACACGGCACGTATCAGAAACCTAAGGCGAAATCCTGAACGTGGGACTGAGATGAAGCGATTTTCAAACTACTGCCTGATGGCGGCCGCGCGTCTCTGCAGGTAAGCGTTGCGAACGGCGCCGTAGAGATCGATGGTCGATTCCGCGACGCGCTCGAAGCGATCGAGGTTCAGGGAGCGCTCGTTGACAATGTCCGTGGCCCCAGCGCCGATTGAGGCGTACCAGGGAATGAAATAAAACAACGGAGTCATGGCGGCGTCGAGAGCGAAACCGATTCCGTCACGCACGGTCAGCGGAGGCAGGAACGGCAAAACCAGATAAGGGCCGGGACCCATTCCCCAGACACCAAACGTCTGTCCCATGTCTTCGTCGCTCTCTTCGATGCCAAAGCCTTCTTTGGCAACATCAAAGAAACCGGCGAGCCCGACGGTACTATTGATCGTAAATCGGGCAAGTTCTTTTGCCGCGCCAGGGAACTTCAGTTGCAAGCTATTACTGACGACCCGCTGTACCACCTTGACGTTGTCGAAGACGTTATGGATTCCGCGCTGGACTCCGTCGGGAAGCAGAAAATTCCACGCCGTGGCGGCCGGTTTTAGAAAAAAACGATCAAGCACTTCGCGATTGAACCAGAACATCTTTTCATTAAACGGCTCCCAAGGATCCGACTCGAACTCGTCCCCCGGTGTCGAATCTTCGGCCATGTCCATGGCATAGTCCACCTCAGTCGAGATTGCCGACTGCTCGTTGAGTATTCCAGGAGCCGCGGCCGTGCCGCCCTCTTCCGCCGCCGCTAACGATGCTTCATCTTCCGCTAAGGCGTAACTGAAGCTCGGGTGAAGTCCCAATAATCCGACCCCGACTAAGAATATAATCAACCGCACTGACAAAGCCGGATACCTGTAAACTTTCTTCATCGTTTCTCCTTTTTCATCCCTGGTTGTGATTTATATGAAGTTAGAACTGTGGTCAAGCCTTTAGGGCAATTTGGATTCCGCGCAAGTTTCATGAGGCACTTAGGCTGCCACCGAGTAGCTAAAAACATGCCAGCCCCATGAATCGCGGTGTCAAAAGTTTAGGAGCAATCTAAGGAAGTTTTTTAACCTTGTTTGAGCCAATCCTTGAAAAAGCATCGGTCGGAGTATGACAAAAAATCACAAGGGCATTATAAGAGTGTCAATTTCGGGGTTCTGTGCCCATCCCTATCAACAAAAGTTTGCAAGCCCCTGCTTGATCGGTTATTTTGATGCTGATGAAGGAGAAAGAAAGACCCCAAACAGTGGTCCTTGGCGTTACGGGCGGAATCGCTTGCTACAAAGCGGTCGAGTTAGTGCGGCTTTTAGTTAAAGATAGCTTTTCGGTCCAAGTGATCATGACGCGGGGCGCCATGGAGTTTGTCACGCCGCTGACTTTTCAGACTCTTTCCGGCAAACCTGTTGCCACTGAGGTTTTCGACCTAACTCAAGAATCGGAAATCGGTCACATCAATTTGGCCGATTCGGCGGATTTATTCGTCGTCGCTCCAGCCACCGCCAATATCATTGGCAAGATCGCGGCCGGCATCGGCGACGATCTATTGACGACGGTGTTGTTAGCCACGCGAGCGCCAGTTCTGATTGCGCCCGCCATGAACATCCACATGTACGAAAATCCTCTTGTTCAGGAAAACATCCGCAAGTTAAGAAGGGTGGGCTATCACTTGATGGAGCCCGAGGAGGGCTATCTTGCCTGCGGATATGAGGGCAAGGGACGATTGCCCGAGCCAGAAAGGATTTTTGAAAACATTCTGCGCCTGCTAAAAAAAAAGGACCTGGGCGATGAAAGGCTCTTAATCACCGCCGGCCCCAGTCGTGAGCTGTTAGATCCGGTTCGTTATATTTCCAATCGCTCTTCCGGAAAAATGGGTTATGCGCTGGCTCGGGTCGGGCTACAAAGAGGAGCGGCGGTCGTGCTTGTCAGCGGTCCTACGGCACTCGAGCCGCCCTTGGGCGCGCGTATGATCTCGGTCACCACCGCGGCAGAGATGCGCCGCGCCGTCCTGGAAGAGTTTACCAAGTGCACCGCTGTGATCATGGCCGCAGCCGTTGCGGACTATCACCCGGCGGAAATTTCCATGCGAAAAATGAAACGAGGAAAGGGGCCATTGGATCTGCGCCTCGAACCGAATCCAGATATTCTTAAGGAACTCGGAGCGCAGAAAAATGGTAAGCTGCTGGTGGGCTTTGCCGCGGAAACAGAAGATTTAACCGCCAACGCCGCCAAAAAACTGCGCGAGAAGAACCTTGATATGATCGTGGCCAACGACATCACGCAAAAAGGCAGTGGTTTTGACGGCGACACTAACATCGCAACGATTGTAGATCGGAGTGGCGCTGCCCGTTCCCTGCCTCTCATGAGTAAAGACGAATTGGCCGATCGCATTTACGATCATCTTCTGGCTTTGAGAGACCAGCGCTGAAATGGGTATCCCCAAGGAACCCAAACCTGCCAAGTACTTTGCTGCGCTCCTGTCAGCTGAACGCGATCTGCTAAGCGCCGTCGAGGGCGCGCTCACGGTCATCCTCGGAACGATTGATGCCCGCAGCGAAATCTTGGCGTGGACCGTCTCCAAGTTCTATGAAAAAGAAATGGGTCCCGGGTTGCTACGCCGATTCGTTTCTTTTGAATCTTTAGCTTCTCCTGGAAAGCTTACTGACATTAAACTGGCGACGCAGCAGATCGAAGAAAAATACCGCAGAGCAACGGAGAACGGGTTGGGGAGAAGAGTAAACCTCGACCCGGGCTACGTTGAAAGCGGCAAAGTCGTTCTCGCCTCGACCAAGAACGCAAGCCATCGCGTCTATCTTCACTCCGGCGTCTATGCGGAAGCAACTCTGCAGTTTTATGACGGTGAGTTCCATGGCTATCCGTACAGTTATCCGGATTATCTTTGGCCCGAGACAATGGCTTTTTTAACCTCCCTTCGAGCCTTGTACCTCGACCAATTGAGGCGATCCAGTTCAGCGGGCATGTAGCGGCGAATTAGCGGAACTTGTTATTGCTACGGCTCGCGGTCCGGTGCTAAGATCCTCTCATAAAGGACACCCAAGGATACCCTGAATGACCCGACCAAGTGACACTGAGGAGCTGGCTGTTTTAGCGACTTCTCTGCGGCGACACTTGCAACGGCAGCAATGCGTTGGTATTCGGTTTATTCCGAAAGGCGATCTTCTCAGAGAGACTGCAGCAGTCAGAGAGGGCGGCACGAACCTTTTGAGTGGGAGAGATGGGGATCTTTTCGCGGATTCGTCCGCTATGTATCAGGCCAAGAATCTCGAAGAATTGCGCGATGCGATTGGCGATTGCCGGCGCTGTAAGCTGTGGTCTGGCCGGACGCATTTGGTTTTTGGCGTCGGCAACCCCAAGGCGAAACTGATGTTTGTTGGGGAGGGGCCGGGGCGAGATGAAGATTTGCAAGGCGAGCCGTTCGTCGGGCGGGCAGGACAGCTACTTACGGATATTATTACAAAGGGCATGGGACTCAGGCGTGAAGATGTATATATCGCGAATGTGGTAAAATGCCGCCCTCCTGAGAATCGCAATCCGGAGCCCGACGAAGTTGCATCTTGCGAGCCTTTCCTCAAAAAACAGATCGATTTAGTCAAACCGGAGATTATTGTCGCGCTAGGGAAATTCGCCGTGCAGACGCTGTTGCAGAGCAAAGTTCCGATTACCAAGATACGCGGCAGCTGGCATAGTTACCACGGCATCAGGCTGATGCCGACACTTCACCCAGCCTATTTGCTGCGCAATCCGGCGGACAAAAAATTGGTTTGGGAAGACATCAAGCAAGTCATGAAAGAGATGAGCGGTGAAAGCGCTTAGGATTCTTTTCTTTCTCGTTCTGATGGCGGCCGGACTGACTGTGATGGCGCAGTCGAAGGACTCGTCCTCGGCTCACGTCGACTGGATTTTCATCGATGGCAGCATCAATCCCGCGGTAGACGACTTCATCAGGGAGAGTATCGCTCGGGCAAAGCTCAACGGCGCCCGCGCGCTCATTATCCAGCTCGACACGCCCGGTGGACTGCTAAGCTCTACGCGCACCATCGTTAAGGAAATGTTAGGCTCTCCCGTGCCGGTGATGGTGTATGTAGCCCCGAGCGGGGCGGGTGCCGGATCGGCGGGCGTATTTATTACTATGGCGGCACATATTGCGGCCATGGCGCCAGGGACTAACATCGGCGCGGCGCATCCGGTGGCAGGCGGCGGTCAGGAAGTCAAAGGCGTCATGGGGGAAAAGATCGAAAATTTTACGGCGTCGTTCAGCGAGACCATCGCCCGGCAGCGGGGCAGAAATGCGGAGTGGGCGATTCAAGCCGTTCGGAAAAGCGTCTCTATCACAGAGCAGGATGCGCTCAAGAAAAACGTCATCGACATCGTGGCAAAGGATATCGACGATCTGCTCAATCAAGCCGACGGCCGCAAAGTGGATCTCGACGGCCGCAAACAAGCGCTGGCCGTCAAAGGCGCTCGCGTGGATCGCTACGAGATGAGCTTAAAGCAGAAGATCATTAACGTGATTGCCGATCCGAACATATCTTATCTCTTGCTGATGGCTGGTATCCTCGGATTGTACATGGAGTTTTCTCATCCCGGGGTGATGTTTCCAGGAATCGCGGGTGCAATTTGCCTGCTGCTCGCTTTTGCATCCTTTCAGCTATTGCCGATCAATTATACCGGGCTCATCTTGATGCTTTTAGGCGTGGCGCTCTTGGTCAGCGAAGCATTCTTCCCGACTTTCGGCGTGTTGGGGGTCGGAGGCATAATTTCGTTGGCACTCGGCTCGTTACTGCTGTTCGATACCAAAAATGCGGATTTTGGTGTCGATCGCTCGATTGTCTTTACCGCAGTCGCGACTCTGGGAACTTTTGTTCTTGCCATTAGTTATTTGGTCTTTCATTCGCAGAAGTCGAAAGCGACATTGGGATATGAAGGACTGCTCGGCGAGGTGGGCGAAGTGCGCGGCACGTTGAGTCCGACGGGGAAAGTTTTCGTTCACGGTGAGTATTGGAACGCGCAAGCTGAGGGAGAGATCCCGGTTGGCGAAAAGGTTAAAGTGGTGGGTTACGATGGCATGTGCCTCAAAGTGAGTCGGCTGACAGAAAGTGGGCGCGGCAGTTGAGAGGAGGAAACCATGTTTGGGATCGGTCCATTTGCGACTTTTTTAATTATTGTCGTCGCCTTCATTATCAGCGGAATAAAAATTCTAAAGGAATATGAACGAGCGGTGGTGTTCCGGCTGGGCCGAATGGTGGGCGCCCGGGGACCGGGAATGGTGTACATCATCCCTGCTGTCGAGAAAATGGTGAAAATGGACCTGCGAACGGTCACTATGGACATTCCGCCGCAAGACGTGATCACGCGCGATAACGTGTCAGTGAAAGTGAACGCCGTGCTTTACTTCAGAGTCTTGGAGCCCAACAAAGCGGTACGTGAAGTGGAGAATTACTTGTTCGCGACTTCTCAGCTTGCTCAAGTCACGTTGCGCAGTGTTTGCGGTCAAGGGGAATTAGACGAGCTCTTGGCCGAGAGGGAAAAGATCAACGCCCGCATTCAGGAGATTCTGGACGCCCAGACCGATCCCTGGGGCATTAAAGTGGTGCTGGTGGAGTTAAAGCATATCGACTTGCCGCAGGAGATGCAGCGGGCCATGGCGAAACAGGCGGAGGCGG
>Ga0335085_10016120_pt1 | contig 10813 bp, 9 predicted proteins | sample Lox_Sample_45_FD_206712 | JGI IMG/M metagenome (GOLD analysis project Ga0335085, IMG submission 206712) | Soil microbial communities from Loxahatchee National Wildlife Refuge, Florida, United States - Lox_Sample_4.5 | ecosystem: Environmental > Terrestrial > Soil > Wetlands | place: USA: Florida... | reverse complement strand
TTCTCGCGCTGACATCCTGCCTGACCTCGTCAAATGCGCAAGAGAAATTTGCGCAACAGACTCAACAGATTTTCGGAACCGTCGTGGACCAGCAGTCGGCCGTCGTCTCCGGGGCTACCGTGCAGGTTTTAAACGCGAACGGTACTGTACAAAGTGCGACTCAGTCGGACGGGAACGGCTCCTTCGTTATTTCTGGACTCTCGGCAGGTAATTATCGATTCGTCGTATCTCATCCCGGTTTTGAAACCAAAGAAATCCCCGTCACCATAGAGAACGCCGAGGCGCCGGCCCCGCTGCACATCGCTCTGGCGGTGGGCACGGTGAACACCACCGTAAACGTGGAGGGCCGGGAGAATAGCCTCGTCGGAATTGCCCAGTCCGCCGGACAGGTGACGGTGGGCGCAGCGGAACTCCAAGACCGTCCGATTCTTCGTTCGGGAGAAGTTCTGGAGACGCTTCCCGGCCTCATCATCACGCAACACGCCGGCGGCGGCAAGGCGAACCAATATTATCTGCGCGGCTTTAATCTCGACCACGGCACAGATATCGCTATTTTCCTCGACGGTATGCCGCTTAACCTGCCGTCGCACGCGCATGGCGAGGGGTACTCGGACATGAACGTCGTCATCCCAGAGCTGGTGGAGCGGGTGGATGCCGAGAAAGGTCCGTATTACGCGAATGTCGGCGATTTTGGCTCGGCGGGAAATGCCCAAGTGGTGTTCTTCAAGACGCTGCCCCAGAATTTCTTCAACGTGGAGGGCGGCATGTATGGCTTTGGACGGGCCGTTTTCGGCGTATCGCAGAAGCTCGGTTCGGGTAATTTGCTGTATGGCGGAGAAGCGTATCACGATGACGGCCCATGGACGCATCCAGACAATTTTTACAAATTCAACGGCTTGGTAACCTACAGCCAGGGCGGAGATGACAAGGGTTTCAGCATCACGGCCCGCGCTTACCGTGGAACTTGGCATTCCAGCGATCAAGCGCCCGTTCCCGCCCAGTCCTTGGTCGGTTTCTACGGCACATTGGACCCGACTGACGGTGGCAACTCACAGCGTTATAGCTTGCAGTCCGAATGGCATCGCCAAAGCGCACATTCCGAGACCAACATCACGGCCTACGGGTTCTATTACGATCTCGATCTATTTTCCGATTTCACTTACTTTTTGAACGACCCCGTTAGGGGCGACCAGTTCGAACAGCAGGACCGGCGCTGGGTGGCGGGGGTGGACGCACACCACACGATTTTCAGCCAATGGTTAGGCCGCAAGGTGGAAAATACCTTCGGCCTACAGGTTCGCAACGATTGGATCCATAACGGCCTTTTCCAGACGGAAAATCGCGTACGCGTGGACAAACTTGATTCCTTCACCGGCACCATTCTGCCTGCGGACACGGATCTGAATAAATTTACGGACACCATGGGAAGTTTCTATGTGGAAAACAAAATCCGGTGGGCGGAAAAATTTCGCTCGATCGTGGCCTTGCGCGGCGACAACGACCATGGTGTCCTCACCAGCTTCACCGACTCCCGCAATTCCGGCTCAGCCAACAAGTTTCTGCCCAGTCCCAAAGCGAGTTTTATTTTCGGCCCGTGGGCCAATACTGAGTTCTACGTACAGGGCGGATTCGGTTTTCACAGCAACGACGTCCGTGGCGCAACGCAAAACTACGAGACGATTTCGGCGGACAATCCTTACCCCAACACGGCCACCTCAAGAATTCCCCTCCTGATCGAAACCAAAGGCGCGGAAGTCGGCGTGCGCACTGTGGCCGTCCCGCATCTGCAAAGCACCATATCGCTCTGGTATCTCCACAGTAATTCCGAACTGTTGCAGGATGGCGACACCGGAGGCACGGTTGCTTCCCAGCAGCCGAGCAACCGCTATGGCATTGAATGGGCAAACTACTACACGCCGCGGGAACATTTGGTTTTTGACTTTGACATGGCGGACTCGCGGGCCCTTTTTTCCGCAGTAGACCCGGATGATGCGTCCCAGGACAACAACGGCAACCCGATTACCCCGGGTGGCAAGTATGTGCCCGAAGCGGTTGGGTGGGTGATTGCATCGGGCGCCACGCTGCACGATTACAAAGGCTTTTCGGGGAGTCTGCGCCTGCGCTACTTCGGCCCGCGCTATTTGACGTCGGACGGACTTTATCGCTCAAACCCAACGGCGTTGGTCAACTTGGGAGTCAGTTATAAATTGAACAAGACATGGAGCGTTTCGGGCGAAGTTTTGAATTTGCTGAACCGCCGCGATAGCGACATTGACTACGCTTATCTGTCCCGAGTAGCGCCAACCGCCGCGCCGATATTCTCAAACGTTTACCACCCCGTCGAACCCATTCAGGTGCGAATCGGGTTGCATTACACTCTGGGAAAAGAAGTTTCGGCTAATGTTCAACCTATGGGGAAGGCCAAGGATTCAACATCCGTGGCCCATTAGGGCCCGGTTCCGTACGGACCTCGTGCAATTGCTGACTCTCTTCCCGCCGTTTGAGTTGCGTGAGTGTAGCGGCCGTCATCGGATTCGGTGGCGGCTGCCTTTCTCACGTTATGCCGCAGTGGATGCTTCTCACCTTGGTCAATCCTGATTCCCGGTACCCAAACTGCAACAAGTGTTACTAATTCAGAAATCGTGATATCGTAAGTTCTCGCAAGTCGTATCTAGGGGCCGGACGCATGGCCGTGCGTCCGGTTCCATTTTTGGAGCTTCGATTGTTGAACAATGGACGAGGAATGCGGTACCCACTGCACAGTTTGTTCGGCGATGGCGGCGGCAACGTCACAGGCCGCATAATCGGCATCTACATCGTTCTCCTCGTCATCAACGTTGGCGCGTGGCTGTGGGCGAGTGTCGCCTTCCGCCATGTGCCGGTACTTCTCGGGACTGCGTTTCTGGCCTACAGCTTCGGCTTGCGGCATGCTGTGGACGCCGACCATATCGCCGCAATCGACAATGTCACGCGCAAGCTAATGCAAGAGGGCAAGAAGCCGGTCGCAGTTGGGTTCTTGTTCTCGCTGGGCCATTCGACGATTGTCTTCTTGGGAGCGTTGGCGATAGCCGGTACGACCATAGCCCTCCAGCAACGGGCGGCCGCGCTGAAGAACATTGGCAGCGTGGTCGGAACCCTTGTTTCGGCTTTTTTTCTGTTCGCCATCGCAATCGTGAATCTGGCGGTGTTTCGTTCGATTTACCACACCTTTGTCAGAGTCCGCGGTGGCGAGCCGTACGTCGAAGAGGATTTTCATCTGATGCTTGCGGGCCGCGGGTTTCTATCGCGGTTCTTCCGCCCGATATTTGCCGTGATCACCCGCAGTTGGCATATGTATCCGTTGGGTGTGCTGTTCGGCCTCGGCTTTGACACGGCCACGGAAGTCGGCCTCCTGGGCATTTCGGCTGCCGAAGCCGCGAAGGGGCTGTCAATGTGGTCGATTCTGGTATTCCCGATACTATTTGCGGCCGGCATGTTACTCGTGGACACAACGGACAACATCCTAATGCTGGGCGCGTATGGGTGGGCCTTCGTAAAGCCTATTCGCAAAATTTACTACAACATGACGATCACATGCGTCTCGGTGGTCGTGGCATTGGTCGTGGGCAGCATTGAAACTTTGGGCTTGATGTCTGCGCAGTTCGATACAAAAGGGACTTTCTGGACTGCGATCGACAAACTCAACAACAACTTCGGTGCGCTCGGCTATTTGATCGTTGGACTGTTTGCCATGAGTTGGATCGTCTCGATTGCCGTTTATAAATGGCAGCGATTCGAAGATCTTGAAATAGATCAGTAATTTGTGAAAGGCGTTCTTATCGGCGATCCTACATAGAAGAACATCTTTTACTTGCTGCCCTAAGATCCCCACTGTGCTTTGTGACCGTTCAGAGCTAGTAGCCAAGCTGATGAAAGAGTTCTAAGGTTATCTGCTGGGCAATGCGTGATCCGTTCGGAATCGACGGCGCACTCAACGTCGCTCTACATTCGATCAAACCATCGAAGGAGGACACAACGTGATGCCGAAGAGTTGCTTTGCTTGACAACCCGACCGTCTTCCAACCAGGTTTTGCCTCCGGTAACTACGACAGAAGCCGTTATGGAATCGCCTGCTTTCAGAGTGGCCAACACGACCGTCGTCGCGGCACGTTGCAAGGCATGGTCATTGCATCCGTGAACCCTGGTATCTCCTTTTGAGTCCTCATGAAGAACCATTTGGGTATCCCATGCCATTCGGGGCTACCGAGCAATGTGAAGCAACGCGTGCCTTCCCCTTCGCCTAGTCCTAAGGCGTTAGCCCTTAAATATTCACCTTTGAAAACGGCGATGGAAATTGGCCAAGTACTTTCTGTTTGTTCCTGCCGTTCGTCGCCGCACAGCGCAGGACAACAGTTGATAAACTGGTAATTGGCGACCTCTCGCCCAGCATCGTTTCGGATTTCCTCGCGCACTTGGAACGAGATCGAAATTGCTCGGTTGCCACCAGAAACCAGAGGCTTGCGACGCTCCATGCCTTCGCCCGGTACACCGGGAGTTGTAGCCCTGAGCATGTGGAATGGTGCGCAGAGATCCGAAGCGTTCCATTCAAGCGAGCATGGGAAATTCCAGTCCCTTATATGGAGAAAGATGAAATCGACGAACTTCTTCGGGCACCAGATCGGACCAGTGAGTATGGCCAACGGGATTACGCCTTGCTGTTGTTTCTCTAGAACTCGGGGGCGCGAGCTAGTGAAGCCGCTCGAGTCGCGATTGAGGATTTGACTTCGGACTCGACCGGAACTGGTTCTGTGAAGATCCAGGGCAAAGGTCGAAAAGTTCGTTTTTGTCCGCTCTGGAAAAAAACAATGGCTGAGCTGCGCCTCCTCGTCAGAGGGCGAGATCCGGGCCGGCCACTGTTCCTCAACCGATACGGCGATCCCATGACGCGCTTTGGAATTCATGCGCTTGTGGCGCGTCACGCTGAAGTTGCGGCGGAAAAGATCCCGTCGCTAAAAGCAAAGCGGATTAGCCCACATACGATTCGTCACACGACTGCACGCTTTGGGCCGCACCGTGGGCCGGCATTCGCTACTCGCCAAGGCGAACCTGCGGTGGCCGAACCTGGGCCTGATACGGTCGAAATCCATGGTACAATCTGACCGCAATGTAGTAAGTCCGCAGGTTAAACTAAGGAGTTTAGACGATGAGTGATACAGAAATCGGCCGTCGTCCATTCTTTCTAAGGACCTTCACAGCAGTGGCGGGCGCTTTCGTCGCACCTGCTGTGATGGGGACTGCTATCAACGCCGTCGCCCAGGAGCATCATCGCGACAAGATGATGAGCCATGTTGGCGGTGACGGTTTCACCCTGCCGGCCTCGACGAAACAGTGCGGCGCCTGCGATAACTGGGGTGGTCCGCGCCGCATATCGAGAGATCGGAAAACCATTACTTTCACTGGCCTCGGGTGGTGCAATAACGAAAAGTGCCCTGACTATCAAACAATGTCAGGTCCCGAACACATCTGCCCCGAACGTCCCCCCTGTTGGCGAAAGTGGGGCTCGTTAGGTTAAAGGCACATCGTTTTGGGGGTGTCGGGCCTATAAGTTCCACGCTCGAGAACGTATCTTCTTCCGCAAGCGTCGGAGCGTCGGCTTATCTCGCATGCGTCCGATCCGATTGTGAGCATGTTGTTGTCGTGATCTTCTGCGGATGTTGGACGCGTTTGCGTTCCCTTCATGCCAGACTCTGGCCACGAGGCTCGGGCTTATGTTGCGAGGAATTGCGGCGGCTACGTTGTGTGTGTGTCTGATAGCGCCGTTTGCTGCACTTCTCGCTTATTCTGATCCCGAGTCCAGACTTCCCGCTTGCTGCCGCCGTGATGGTAAGCATCACTGTGCAATGATGATGCAGTTCCTCGCTCGGGAAGCCGATCGTCAGGGAGAGATCAGCCTTCGCGCTATACCGGCCCGCTGTCCTTATCGCTCTGGACTGCCCGCTCGAACTTCTCAGCAGTTGTTGGGGCCGCCACACGCTACTGCGTTTTGCGCGACTTTTACACACCATTCAGCGGTTCACAGCAACGTGGAGGTCAAGCCTTGCCTCGGCAGGGCGCGCAGCCACCTCAAGCGCGGGCCTCCTTATCTTCGCGCCTAAAAGAATCTTCCCGCCATCGCCAGGGCAGTCCTGCGTAACGCACGTTGCCACCCGCCTCGCGGCTCGCGGCATTCAGAAGCTTCTGCGATGGTGCATGCTGTCGTGCGCCTTCATCTGTGCCTGGGGGCGCGATGGCGTGAATCAGCATGAGCGCATTGGGAGACAGATCCCCTGTTCAGAGACCCTGTATTCCGCGGCGCTTTAGCGGTAAGGAGAAAAGCATCATGAAGAAGTTGGCGCTTGCCCTGGTCTTTTATTGGTTGGTGGTGTTGGGCACCTCTCTCCAAGCCCAAATGACAGATGAGCATCTGATGGAAGACGTCAAGCAGTACCCGTCCTGCAGCTATTGCGGGATGGACCGCCACCAATTCTCGCGGAGCCGAATGCTCATCCACTACGACAACAACAGCACGATGGCTGCCTGCAGCATCCACTGTGCCGCAATCGATCTCGCGGTCTCGATCGACAAGACGCCTGGCTCGATCCAGGTTGCTGATTACAAGAGCGGAAAGCTGATCGACGCCGAGCCGGCGATCTGGGTCATCGGCGGCAGCAAACCGGGGGTAATGACAAAGCGCGCCAAATGGGCCTTCGACAAAAAAGTTGATGCCGAGGAATTTATCAAGCAGTACGGTGGTTCGCTGGCGACCTTTGACGACGCCATGAAGGCGGCTTACGAAGACATGTATACCGACACGAAGATGATCCGGGACAGGAGAAAGGCGATGAAGGGCATGAGTCCGAGTGCTCCAATGCCCGCACACTGATCCCATTTCAATAGCAGGGGCGTGCACTTCCGCCTCCTTTTGGAGAATCTGGATGAGGCGATCTCTTTCGACGTTTTTGGTTAGCATAGCGGTGGTGTCGATTCTCTTCGCGGCCGGACACCCGCCGATCAAACCCCAGCCGCGCGACAAATGCCCGGTCTGCGGAATGTTCGTTGCCAAATACCCGGATTTTCTGGCGGAGATCATTTTTGCCGACGGCTCCTACGCCGTCTTTGACGGCTCCAAGGACATGTTCAAGTACTACCTGAACCTGTCGAAGTACGCTCCGGGCAAGAAGCTCTCCGATATTGACTCGATCTATGTGACAGACTACTACGACCTGAAAGTGATCGACGGACGCAAGGCGTATTACGTCGAGGGAGGCAACGTCTACGGGCCGATGGGCAAGGAGGTCATCCCTTTTGCATCCGAGGCTGCGGCAGTGCAATTCAAAATCGATCATAACGGCACTTCCGTCCTGCGATTCGACCAGGTTACCCCAGAACTGATTAGAGGTTTGGAGTGATGCTCGGGCGAAACTCGCATCGCTTCCTGCTGTTGCTCGCCATTAATGTATTTTTGCTGGCCATGATGTTTGTGCACGCATCCGTGCGGCAACGAGAGGACGCTGCGGTGTTGGAGAGAATGCGTCAGCTTGTGCGGCATCACGGACTCACGGATCTGTGCCTCTTTACGGACGCCCGCTATACCCGGAATCCGAGCATGGCGGATTTCAATACGCCATTCCAGGACTATCCTCTTTCCTTGGAACACTTTCCTTCGGGCTCACTTTTGGGAATACCGCCGCACCTCAGGTCCAGGGGACGTACGGTCGCCAACGGAGGACTGCGTTCACAACCATGAGATTACTCAACAAGCAGACGAACATCCTCGATTTCACACTCTCTTCGCTATTGCGTAGGAAGGGGAAAAACCTGTCGCTAATAGTCGTCTATAGCTTCGTGGTGTTCTTGGTTACCTCGGTCGTGTTTTTCACCCATTCACTCAAGCGGGAAGCGATGCTCACTTTGCAGGGTTCTCCCGAGATCATCGTTCAGAGGGTGGTTGCCGGACGGCACGAACTAATTCCAATCGGCTATATGGACGCGGTGCAACAGATAAGGGGAGTGCAATCTGTCAAGCCCAGGCTATGGGGTTACTATTACGATCCCACGACCGGCGCTAATTACACAGTGGTGGTCAGTGACGACCTTGAAACCAGCCCCGGCGCGGTCGCTCTTGGCCGTGGGGTTGCTAGGACCATGGGTTCTTACGAAGGCACGGTCCCGTTCCAGGCTCACGACGGATCGTTTGTATACCTGACAATCAAAGGTATTTTGGGTTCGGAATCGGAGCTGGTGAGTTCAGACTTGATTCTGATGAATGAGGCAGACTTTCGGCGTCTGTTTAACTATCCGACTGGTCAGGCAACCGACCTCGTCCTGTCGGTCCGCAACCCTAAGGAGTTCACGACGATCGCCGCAAAGATCGTGAAAGACTTGCCGGATACTCGGCCGATCCTCAAAGACGAGATCTTGCGTACCTATGATGCCGTCTTCGACTGGCGCGGCGGGTTGGTGGTCGTGGTACTGTCGGGCGCAATTCTCGCTTTTGTCATCTTGGCCTGGGACAAAGCCACGGGGTTGAGCGCCGAAGAAAGAAGAGAAATCGGCATACTGAAAGCCACTGGGTGGGCGACTTCTGATGTGCTGCTGATGAAGTTCTGGGAGGGCGCAGTGGTCTCCATTAGCTCCTTTTGCCTTGGGGTGCTGGGAGCCTACGCTCACATCTTTTTCGGCTCGTTCATCCTTTTCGCTCCCGCTCTAAAGGGGTGGTCAGTACTTTATCCGGAGTTCGCACTGACTCCGTTTCTCAGCCCGTTTCACGTAGCCAGCATCTTCTTCCTGACGGTTGTGCCTTACACGGTTGCCACTATTGTTCCCTCCTGGCGGGCCGCGACGATTGATCCGGACGCGGTTATGAGGGCCTAGGCAGGACGCATGATTGAGATCACGAATATTCGCAAGGTTTTCAACTCGGGCAAACCGAACGAGTTTGTGGCCCTGGATGGCGTAAGCCTCTCGGTCGACGGTCGTGGAATTACCGCCCTGAAGGGGCCGAGCGGCTCGGGCAAGACAACGCTCCTCAGCATTCTAGGGTGCATGGCGCGTCCTACGAGCGGCAGAGTAACTGTATCCGGAACCGAGGTCACCAGCTTGCCCGAAAAGTTTCTCAACGAAATCCGGCAAAAGACCTTCGGGTTTATCTTCCAGCAATTTCATCTGCTCAAAGGAATAACGGCCCTGGAAAATGTCATGCTCCCCGCGTATCCCAGCGGCGAGAAGCATTCCGCGCTTAAACAGCGGGCGATGCACTTGTTCGAGTTGTTTGGTCTGGTACCCAAGGCCCTCTCCCGGATCGAATGGCTGTCGGGAGGCGAAGCGCAACGCGTAGCTATCGCCCGGGCGCTCATCAATAATCCTTCGGTGATCGTTGCCGATGAACCAACGGCTCATCTTGATAGCAAGCTGTCCTGCGAGTTTATGGAGATCGTTTCTAGACTCAAGTCCGAGGGAAAGACCGTCATCATCGCCAGCCACGACCCGCTGGTATTTGAATCCAGTGTCGTCGACCGCGTGGTTGCCATGAGAGACGGCAAGCTGGTCGACCCGGGAGCGCAGCCATGATGTTTTCTCCCGCCATCATTAGCCTGCTTATCGGATCAGCGCTGGTTGCACTGATGCTGCTGTATTCCTGCTATTACGGCGGGCTAATCCTCTGCAAGTGGAATTTGCGGAGCGGCAGCGAGCTTCAGTTGGAACTGGAGCGGCGCACCAGCTTAATTTCTACGCTCGTAAGTTATGCCCTGGGATTTCAGGCATTCTCCCTGTTCCTGTTTGTGTATACCGCTGACAGCCTTGCTCCGTTCTTCGTAGGTGCCATGTGTGCTGCAGGCAGTCTCAATGTCAATCAATGGGGTTATGCCACAATCCTGTTGAAGGTGGTGAATCTGCTATTCGCGGGAGTTTGGCTGATCGCCAATCACACCGACGGCTGCGCGTTTGATTATCCCCTGATCAAAGCGAAATACAGCTTACTGGTGATTATGACTCCCCTGGTCACGGTAGAAGCAATTCTTCAGACTTCTTACTTTTTTGCGCTGAAGCCGAACGTCATCACCTCGTGCTGTGGAAGACTGTTTACCCCGGAGTCGGCAGGAATGGTAGGGGCCGTCCTCGCGTTGCCACGTGCGTCGGCAGAGACAGCCTTCGGCGCTTGCCTAGCCGTCATGTTTGCCTTGGGTATTTGGGTCTATAAGAAAATGACCGCCACCGTACTCTTTTCGCTGGCAACAGCGGCCGCTTTCGTGGCGAGCGTCGTGGGTCTGATTGCCTTTATCTCACCCTATTTTTACGAACTGCCGACTCATCATTGCCCTTTCTGCGTTTTGCAGCGGGAATATGGCTACGTCGGATATCCCATCTATTTCACGCTTCTCATCGGGACGGTGTCCGGCCTCGGAACAGGCATCGTTGGCTACTACCGAAAGCGGCCGAGTTTGAAACAGGCAGCGCCACGGATTCAGCGGAGGCTCGTACTGGCCGCCCTCATCTCGTACGCGCTATTCATTGCAATCACCATGTACGGAGTAGCGGCGTCGAATCTCCGAATGTAACCCGGAATTCCTCTCCGTCCTGCCGTTGAATCCCCGCCAAGCAGCGTTCACGAAATCGTGAACATCTCAATATTGTGAACATTACGCCTCACAATTGGGACCAATTCTCCCACTCGCGTCCTATGGTCACGAGAGACTTCGTCGGCGATGTAGTGCCCCTTAATCCTCAACTGCTCCTTTGGTCACGCTAACCGCCCGCCAGCGGAAAGTGCTTCGCAGAGGGCCGCTCGATTAAA
>Ga0335085_10016119_pt1 | contig 10813 bp, 7 predicted proteins | sample Lox_Sample_45_FD_206712 | JGI IMG/M metagenome (GOLD analysis project Ga0335085, IMG submission 206712) | Soil microbial communities from Loxahatchee National Wildlife Refuge, Florida, United States - Lox_Sample_4.5 | ecosystem: Environmental > Terrestrial > Soil > Wetlands | place: USA: Florida... | reverse complement strand
TTCTCCGCGTGCTCTCGGCGGGGGCGGCTGCGGCCGTCCTTTCATCTTCGCTCGCGCGCGCCGCGGCGGGCTCCGCGGTCGATACGATCAAGACCTTCTACGACACGCTGCTCGACGTGATGAAGCAGGCGAAGGCGCTGGGCTTCAAGGGCCGCTACGAGAAGCTCGATCCCGCGATGCGCCGCGCCTTCAACCTAGCACTGATGACGCGGCTCTCGGTCGGGCCGGATTGGCAGAAGCTCAGCCCCGAGGAGCAGGCCTCGATCACCGCGGCCTTCAGCGATTTCAGCATCTCCACCTACGCCAACCGCTTCGACGGCTATTCCGGGCAGCGCTTCGAGGTCAGCCCCGAGCCTCAATCGACCGCGGCCGGCGTGATCGTCAGCACCAAGCTCGTCGAGAGCGACGGCAACATCGTCGAGCTCAATTATCTCATGCGCGAGGGCGATGGCGGCTGGCAGATCATCGACGTCTTCCTGAAGGGCACCGTGAGCGAGCTCGCGACGCGGCGCTCCGAATTCTCCACGGTGCTGCGGCGCGATGGCGCGGCGGCGCTGCTGAAACTGATCCAGCAGCGCGCGGCCGATCTCAAGAAGTCGGCTTGACGGAGTCGGCCCGCGACGGTCTATGGCTTCTGGGCGCCGGGGTCGGTGTAGAGCTCCTCGTCCTCGATCGGCGCAGGCTCGCCGTGGCGGAGCACCGAGGCCCGGTGCTGGCGCCAGAGGCTGCGTAGCTGCGCGTAGAAGTCGAGGGCGTTCCGCTGGATTTCGTCGAAGCTCTCGATGTTGCGCGAGCGCTCGTCGACGCCCGTCGCGACCCAGCGGTAGAGGCCGACGTGGTCCCAGCCTTGGTTCGCGGCGACGTACTTGAAGGGATCGATGTAGGCGTCGACGGCAAGGCCGATCGCGTCGCGCGGATTGGACGGTCCGAAGATCGGCAGCACGAGATAGGGACCGTCGGGCACGCCCCAGACGTAGAGCGTCTGGCCGAAATCGCCGGTTTGCTTCTCGAGGCCGATCTTGGTCGCCTGGTCCCAGAGGCCGCCGATCCCGAAGGTCGTGTTGAAAAGGAAGCGCGCGAAGGTCGTGTGCGCGCGGCTGAACTCGCCCTGCAGCGTGTCGTTGATGAAGATCACGGGCTCGCCGAGGTTGTCGAGGAAGTTCCGCACGCGGTCGCGCGGATATTGCGGCACGACGGTGCGGTAGGTCTTCGCCGCGGGCTTGATGAGAATACGGTCGACGAACAGGTTGAAGTCGAGAATCTCGCGATTCATCGGCTCCAGGGGGTCGTTGGTCTTCTCCCATTCCGCGCGGGCGACGGGATCGGTAGGCGGCGTTGCGCAAGCGCCGACCGTCAAAACCAGTCCAATCAGGAGCCACGGCTTGAGGCCATGGAGTCGGCGGGACATGTTCTTCACCAATTATACCCTCGCGCTCCAAGCCTCTATTGGGAGTGCCGCATGGTTGACAAAGCCGGGGACGAATGCAACAGGCTTTTCAAGGCTTAGGCACCCCCGCGCCAAGGCCGCCAGCGCCCCTTCGCGACCCTCGGTAACCATAGCATGCTACAGGAGATATTAAAATTTCTTACCGGCCTCTTGGAGGCCTGCGTGCTCGCGGGTTGCGCCTATTACCTCGTTGCAACCCTGGGCGTCGTCCGCTTCCTACGTCGCCCGGCGCTCGTAGATCTGCCGCGGCCGGCGGCGAGCGTGTTGCGACCGCTTTGCGGCGAGGACCCGGGCCTCTACGAGAACCTGCGCGCCGCCGCCGATCAGGCCTATCCGCAGTTCGAGATCATCTGCGGCGTGCAGGATCCCGACGACCCCGCGATCCCCGTCGTGGAGCGCCTGAAGCGGGATTGCCCGCAGGTGCCGATCGCGCTCGCGGTCGATCGGCGCGCGCATGGCTGCAATCTCAAGGTCGGCAATCTCCTCAACATGCTGCCGCTGGCGCGGCACGAGCTCCTGGTGATGGTCGACAGCGACATGCGCGTTCCCGCGGATTTTCTCGCCGCCGTGTCGAGCGCGCTCGCGGACCCAGCGGTGGGCCTCGTCACCTCGCTCTACCGCGGCCGTCCCGCCGACCGCGGCCTCTGGTCGCATCTTGCCGCCGCCCACATCAATTACGGCTTCCTGCCGCAGGCCGTGGTCGGCGAGCGGGTGCGGCCAGGGGAGGGCTGCTTCGGCGCCAGCATCGCGATGACGCGCTCGACCCTCGCCGCAATCGGCGGCCTCGAGGCCTTCGCCGACACGCTCGGCGAGGACCACGCCATGGGCGCCGCGGTTCGCCGGCTGGGAAAGCGCATCGCCGTATCGCCGCTCCCCATCGACGATTGGCTCTCGGAGTCTTCGCTGGGAGAGCTCTGGCGCCACGAGCTGCGCTGGGCGCTGACGATTCGAGGGATTGCGCCCTGGGGATATCTGGGCTCGGTCGTCACCCACCCCCTGGCCTTCGCCCTCCTGGCGCTCCCGGCCGGGCATTTCGGCATCGTCCCGCTCGCGGGGGTCGCCGTTGCATTGTTGGCGCGCTTTGCTATGGTGCGCGCCGTCAATCGCGCGCTGGGGCTGCCATCGATGCCCTTATGGCTTGTGCCGGTGCGTGATCTAATTTCGTTCGGAGTGTTCGTCGCGAGCTTCGGCACCCGGACCGTAGCCTGGCGCAACCGTCGATTTCGTGTCGACCGCCGCGGCCAACTCAGCCTTGACGGAGATCGTCCGGCATGATGAAGACGCTGTTCTTGCATCCCCCTTCCTTCGAGGGCTTCGACGGCGGGGCGGGGTCGCGCTATCAGGCGCGGCGCGAGATCCGCTCCTTCTGGTATCCGACCTGGCTCGCGCAGCCGGCGGCGCTCGTTCCCGGCAGCAAGCTCATCGATGCGCCGGCGGCGCGCATTCCGCTGCAGCAGGTGCTGCCGCTCGCCAAGGACTACGATCTCGTTGTGATGCACACCTCGACGCCGTCCTTCGCGGCGGACGCGAAGATGGCGGCGGCGCTCAAGGACGTGAACCCCAATGTCAAGGTGGGCTTCGTCGGCGCCAAGGTCGCGGTCCAGCCCAAGGAGAGCCTGGAGCAGGCGCCCGCGATCGACTTCGTGGGGCGGAACGAGTTCGATTTCACGATCAAGGAAGTGGCGGAGGGCCGCCCCTTCTCCGAGATCGACGGGCTGAGCTGGCGCAATGCCGAAGGCGTGCTCGAGCACAACCCCGAGCGCGCCGTGCTCGAGGACATGGACAAGCTCCCCTTCGTGAGCGAGGTCTACAAGCGCGACCTCCGGATCGAGGACTACTTCATCGGCTATCTGAAGCACCCCTACGTCTCCTTCTATACGGGGCGCGGCTGCAAGTCGCGCTGCACCTTCTGCCTCTGGCCGCAGACCGTCGGCGGGCACCGCTACCGCGTGCGCAGCGTCGGCCACGTCGTCGACGAGGTGAAGTACATCCTCGCGAGCTTCCCGCAGGTGAAGGAGGTCTTCTTCGACGACGACACCTTCACCGACAACGCGCCGCGCGCCGAGGCGGTGGCGCGCGAGCTCGGCAAGCTCGGCGTCACCTGGTCGTGCAACGCCAAGGCCAACGTGCCGCGCGAGACGCTGAAGGTCCTCCGGGACAACGGACTTCGGCTGCTGCTCGTGGGCTACGAGACCGGCAATCAGCAGATCCTCTTCAACATCAAGAAGGGCATGCGCGTCGACGTCGCGCGGCGCTTCACGAAGGATTGCCACGAGCTCGGGATCACCATCCACGGCACCTTCATCCTGGGCCTCCCCGGCGAGACCAAGGAGACGATCGAGGAGACGATCAGGTTCGCGACCGAGATCAATCCGCACACAATCCAGGTCTCGCTGGCCGCGCCCTATCCCGGCACCTTCCTCTATAACCAGGCCGTGGAGAACGGCTGGCTCGACGCCGAGCACGCCGAGCTCGTGGACGAGCACGGCATCCAGATCGCGCCGCTCCACTATCCGCACCTGTCGCATCAGGAGATCTTCGATTCCGTCGAGACCTTCTACCGGCGCTTCTACTTCCGCGCCGGCAAGATCGCCTCGATCGTCGGAGAGATGGTGCGCAGCCCAGAGATGATGGTGCGCAGGCTGCGCGAGGGGGTGGAGTTCTTCCGCTTCCTGCGCGAGCGCGAGCTCGCCCAGTAAGACGAGAAGCCGCCTGACCGACGCTCCGCTGAGACTCGCCGCCGGCCACCGGGCGCGAGCCGCGCGGCCGCGAACTCCGCCGATGAGGCTCCTCGCGGCGGCGCTCGGCCTCTTGGGCCTGGCGGCGGCGAGCGGGCTCGTGATCTACGAGGGCGCCGAGGAGGTGTTCACGACCTTCGCGAGCGTCGGATGGGGGCTCCTGGCGATCGCCGGCTTCCACGCGGCGCCGATGATCGCGAACGCGCGGGCCTGGCGCGTGCTGCTGCCGGGGGCGCGGCAGCCGCGGTTCGGCTTCTTCGTCTGGATGGTGTGGGTGCGCGAGGCCGTGAACGCGATGCTCCCGGTCTTCCGGGTCGGCGGCGAGATCGTGGGCGCCCGCCTCATGATGATGCGCGGCGTCCGCGCGCGGCCCGCGGTCGCGACGCTCGTCGTGGACATGACGATGTCGCTGCTCTCGCAGTTCCTGTTCACGATGATCGGTCTCATGCTGCTCGTGGCGCACTATGACGACCGCACGCTCATCGCGCAGATCGGCCTCGGCCTCGCGGTCACACTCCCGGTGCTCACGGCTTTCGGGATCGTCCAGCGCTTCGGCCTCTTCGGGCTCTTCGCACGCGTCCTCCGGCTCTTCTTCAGCGCGGGGTTCGAGCGCATCGCCGGCGGCTCCGCGGCGCTCGACCGTGCCGTCCGCCTCATCTACCGGCGTCCGCAGCGCGCCGTCTCCTGCCTCGCCTGGCAGCTCCTGGGCTGGCTCGTGAGCAGCGCGGAGATCTGGATCGCGCTCAAGTGCTTCGGCCACCCGCTTGGCATCCTCGATGCCGTCGTGATCACGGCGGTGATCGAGGCCGCTAGCAGCAGTGCTTTCCTGGTCCCGGGAGCGCTCGGCGTGCAGGAGGGGAGCTTCCTCGTGATCGGCAGCCTGCTCGGTCTCGCGCAGGAGGAGGCGCTCGCCCTCGCCCTTGTGCGCCGCGCGCGCGACGTGCTGGTCTACGGGCCGGCGCTCGCGCTTTGGCAGCTCGGCGAGGGCCGGCGCCTCATTTCCCTTGGCGGCGTCTGACCGGTCCCATCAGCGAGGGCAGCACGAAGAAGGTGCAGAGGAGCGTGTAGCCCAGCGCGATCGTCAGGAGGACGCCCATCTGCGACGTCCCCGGATGCCTCGAGAGCGCGAGGCTGCCGAAGGCGGATGCGGTGGTGAGCGCGCTGAACAGCACCGCGCGCGCGGTGCTCGACTGCAGCGGCTCGCCGATGCCCGCGCGCCAATTCATCACGAAATAGATGTCGAAGGCGACGCCGACGCCGAGCAGCAGCGGGAGCGCGATGATGTTGGCGAAATCGAGCGGAAGGCCCGCGAGCACACTGGTCGCGACCGTGAGCAGCCCCGCCAGCACCAGTGGCGCCAGCACCAGCAGGACGTCGCGAGCCTTCCGCAGCACGATCGCGAGAAGCCCCGCGATCGCGATGAGCGCGAAGATCCCGGCATTGCGGAACGCGCCGATGATGGTCTGCGCGGATTCCTGGATCGAGATCGGCGCGCCCGTGGCGTCCGGCGCGATGGCGCGCACCGCCGCGACGAAGTTCCGGAGCACCTCGTTCCGAGAGGCGTCGCCCTTGGGGTAGACCTGGATCCGGGCGCGTCCGTCGGGGGCGATCCACTGGCGCTTGAGGTCGGCGGGAAGCGTCTCGAGGCTCACGGGCTCGGCGGCGAGGGCGAGCCGCATTTCCGCGAGGCGAGTTGAGATCCCCGTCGTCAGATTGATGCGCAGTAGCGGCAGCGCTTCCGGCCCGCGCGCGACGGCCCGTTGCAGAACCGCGGCCATGCGCGCGACGGAGGGACGGGGGCTCGCCTTGGCTGCGCTGGCCATGACCGAGGCGGCCTCCTGGAGGGCTTCGATCTCCGTCCCGATGTCGGGCGGCGGCTTTACGCCGGGCGGTGAGAGCGTCGGCCCCAGGAGCATGGCGGCGTCCCGGAGGATCGCGAGCTTCTCCTCCTGATCCGTCGGCACGAAGGTCGCGACGGTGAGGCTGTGCGAGACCTCGGGCAGCCGGTCGAGACGCTCGGCGATGGCCCGCGCCGCTTCGGGAGTGTCCGCGAGGACGTCGATGGTGTCGGGCGTGGTGTCGGGATCGGCCATGAGGTCGTTCAGCGTCGCCACCGATTCCGAGCGGGGATCCTTGAGGTGGATCGGGTTGAAGTCGAAGGCGAGGTCCGGCACCAACGCAATCCCGACGATCGCCAATCCCAGCGCGGCGAAGGAGACCGCGCGGCGCCGCCGCAAGAGGAAGCGGTCGACGGGAGCGAGCCGGCGGAAACCGACCCGGTGCCGCTCGCCGCGTGGCCGGATCAGCACCAGGAGCGCGGGCAGCACGGTGAAGTTGAGCGCGAGCGCCACTACCATGCCGGCCCCGGAAATGAGCCCGAGATCCGAGACGCCGATATAGGCGGTCGGAACGAAGGAGAGGAATCCCACCGCCGTCGTCGCGGTGGCGATCGTGAGCGGCGCGCCGATGCCGCGCGCGGTGCGCCTCAGCGCCTCCGCGAAATCGTCGCGGTCGTGCCGCTCGGAGCGGTAGCGGACGCTGAATTGGATGCTGAAGTCGACGGCGATGCCGACGAAGAGGACGGCGAAGGCGACCGAGATGAGATTGAGCGCGTGCACCGTGAGCGCCGCGAAGGCCGCCGTCATCGCGAGCCCCATCGCGAGCGTGATCAGGATCGGCACCACGAGCCGCACCGAGCGGAGCGCGAGGAAAAGGAGCAGGCAAATGAGTCCGCAAGCGAGACCCATCGAGAGGCCCGCGCCCTCGGTCACGCTCGCGAATTCCTCGTCGTCGAGCGGCACGGGTCCCGTGAGGCGCACGCGCACGCCGCGCTCGGGCGTGAGCCCGAGGTCGCGCGCGGCCTGGCGGATCGCCGCGCTCGCGCGTCCCCCGGGCCGCAGCTCGTCGTAATCGAGCACGGGCTGCACCAGGATGAACCGGCGCAGATCGAGCGTGCCCGGCGCGCGTCCCGTGAGCAGGGTTTGCCACGAGAGCGGCCGGTAGCTGCCGGCGAGCGAGGCCTCGATCGTGTCGGCAAGAGCCGCGAAAGGACGGTCGAGATCGGCGCTCCCGGTCTCGCCTCGCTCGACGCCCTCGCCCGCGAGCGTGAGCGCCGCGAAGAGGCCGCGCAGGCTCGGATCGGCTGCGAGCGCGCCGATCATCGGCTGTGCCGCCACCATCTGGTCCGCGAAGCCCTGCACCTCCTCCTTCGAGAGCAGCAGGAGGCCGTTGCGCCTGAAGAACTCGCTGCCCTCGGTCCAGGAGACCTCGCGCGCCACCTCCGGCATGGTCTTGAGCTTGGCGGCGAGCGCCTCGGCCGCGTCCTGCGCCTGGTCGGGCGTCGCCCCGTCGATGACGACGACCGTGAGGTTGACGAACTGCGGGAACTCGCGGTCGAAGGCGAGCTCGCGCTGGCGCCAGGGGAGCGTCTGGTCCAGCAGCTTGTCGACGTCGGTGTCGATGGTGAGGCGCCCGGCGGCGTAGAGCGCGGACCCCGTCGCGATGCCGATCGCGATCGCCATCACCAGCCACGCACGCCGGCGCGAGAGCTCGACGAGCCGCTCGATCAGCGCAAGGATGAGGCCGGACCGCATGCGCTCAAGTCTCGCGGTAGACCAGCAGCACGACGCCGACCAGAATGAAGGCGCAGGGCCAGACCCAGGCGGCGATGCGGTCGCCGGGCGGACCCAGCCGCAGCTCGAGCCAGCGTGCCCAGGCCGCGGCGATCCCGCAGAGCGCGAGCGGAACGTGCGTGATCTCGATCAGGAGCTGGTCCTTGATGTTGGAAAGCGCGTGTTGGTGCGTAAGCAGCAGCGCGCCGCCCAAGGCGATCATGAGCGGGAACACCAACGCCGCGCCGGGCCGGCGGATGCGTCCCGTGCGCACGCGCCACTCGAAAATGCCGAAGCCCGCGATCAGCAGCACGAAGATCCGGTGCTGCACCACCTCGGGGTCTCTGAGGCTCTCGAGCAATCCGACCTCGCCGAGCGGCCAGACCTCCGGATCCGAGCGGAAGAACAGGAAGACCGCGAGGGCGACGAAGATTAGCGGCCAGTGTCGAACCCAGGGCGCGATCCGCGCGCGCTCCGCGAGCGCCAGGAGCCCGATCGCCAGCACCGCGATCCCGGCCCAGTGATGGTTGTATTCCGACCACGCGATATCGGCGGCGTCGCGCGGAGGGACGATGCCGGAGCCCGGCACATAGGCGGGCGGGAGCTGCGGGTTCGCTTGCGCCTCCGCCCGGCGCGCGGCCTCCATCCGGTAGATCGCGAGCTCCGAGCGGTCGGGGCTCGAGAGCAGCGGCCACTCCGGCGTCAGTCGATGCACGACCTCGCTCCAGCTCGCGCGATCGGCGGTGAGATCGGCGCCCGGCGGCTGCGAGGTGAGGGAGGCGGCGGCGAAGAGTACGGTGAGGCCCAGACCGATCTCGACCTCGGCGAAGCGGCGCAGCCGCATGACCGGCGCGGCGGGATCGCGCCGGAGCCGCTCGACCGCGAGAAAATTCATGCCGCCGAGGAAGAGGAGTCCCAGCAGCAGCGCCGCCTTGGTCGCGACCATCACGCCATAGGCGGTGCCGTAGATCGCGTCGAGCGAGCCGATATAGATGACGGCCATGTAGAGCCCGCCGGCAACGAGGATCGCGACCGCGCCCATGGACATGCGCGAGAAGCGCGCGCCGATCCGGCGCCAGGCCTTGCCGCTCCCGTCCTGGGCGAGCGCCAGCGCGAAATAGGGGATGCCGCCGATCCATATGGCGGCGCCTGCCATGTGGAGGATTTCCGCGATGGCGAGCGGCAGCCGGTCGTCAAGTCGGGCCGCGGCGTGGCTGGTCGCGGTCTGCGCGAGGAGCACGAGCGCCGCCAGGCAGCCGAGGGCGACGGCGACGCCTTTGGTCGCGGGCGCGCGGGTCGCCCACGCGACGGCGATGCCCGCAGCGGCGAGCACGAGCCCCGCGATGGCGAAATCCGCGCCGAGCGCATCGCCGAGGCCAATGTCCACGGTGCCCGCGAGCACTGCACACTGGACCGCGACCGACGCAAGCTCCGCCGCGGCAAAGGCGAGGGCGCTCCAGCGGAGGAGGCTGCGGCTCCGGCGCTCCAGACGCTCGCCGGCGGCGCCGAGGCTCGCTGCGAGCGGCCGCGCCAGCAGCAGCAGAAATGCGATCCCCCCGACCGTCAGGGACTGCGCGGTAAGCACGAGCCCGCGCAGAATCACGCTGAGATAGCCGAAGATGTCGAGGAAGAACGCCATTTGCCTCGGGCGCGCTAGGGCGCCGCGACCGTGAAGGGAATGTCGCCGCGGGTGATGTGGCCGTCGATCGCGAGCACCTGCCAGCGCAGCCGATACCTGCCGGCGACGAGGCCGCCGATCGACGCCGCCAGCACGTCGCTGGGGCTCGATTTCTCGAGCGCGACCGCCGTCTCCTTGCCTGCGGCGTCGATGAGCGTGAGCCGAGACCGGCCGCGGTCGATCCGGCTGTTGAACCGCAAGGTCACGGCGAGGCGGTCGCCATGGACGGTGGCGTTTACTGCGGGGGTGGCCTCGACGATGACAGCATGCGCCGCCGTGGGGCCTGCCGCCGCCTGGGACATGGCAATTGCGGCCAGAACCCCCAGGGAGCGGAGTAGGGTAAGGTGCATGGGCCGCCTTTATTGGGGAGCGCCCCATATTTCGCAAGTGCCAAAAGCCGGGGGCAGCCAACGCGCATCGGCATCGGCCGGGCGGGCCTCGAGCAGCGCCCGTGTGTCCCAGCGGATTGAAGGACCGGAAGGCGAAGCCGATCTTGCCTCCGCGAACTCGCGTAGTCGTGCGACACCGTGACGGCACCGGGTCACGACGTCCCGGAGCTTGCGGATCCGTCGGACGTCACTGCCGTTCCGATTTCAAGGTTCGCGATTCAATCAATTAGTCTCAGTAAGGAGTGCAGCATCGATGGCTGCCACAGGCCACGAACCGGCCGCAATGCGCTCCCTCGATTGACGCCTGGGTCTCCCGCCTCTAGCTTCAATCCTCAAAAGAGGAGGGAGGCAAGAAAGGGAGATGAAGGCGTCGCCCAGCATCGCCGTCGCCGCGAGCGCCGAGCGTGCTGCGCCGGGACCTGCGGTGATCGAGGTGCGCGATCTCCGGAAGGTTTACGGCACACGCCACGGCGAGGTGCACGCGCTCGAGGACATCGACTTCAACGTGGCCGAGGGCGAGTTCCTCTCGATCGTAGGTCCGAGCGGCTGCGGCAAATCGACCCTGCTCAAGATCCTCGCGGGTCTCCTGCCCGCTACCTCCGGGGCGGCGCTGCTGCGGGGCACGCCGATCGTGGGGCCGCGCCGCGACATCGGCGTCGTCTTCCAGTCGCCGGTGCTCTTTCCCTGGCGCTCGGTCCTCGACAACGTGCTGCTGCCGGCCGACGTCCAGCGGCTCGGGCGCGAGCGCCTGCGCGAGACCGCGCTCGACCTCCTGCGCCTCGTGGGCCTCCAGGGCTTCGAGCGGCGCTATCCCTGGGAGCTCTCCGGCGGGATGCAGCAGCGCGTCGCGATCGTCCGCGCGCTCATCCACGATCCCGCCATGCTGCTGATGGACGAGCCCTTCGGCGCGCTCGACGCCATGACCCGGGAGCAGATGAACCTGGAGCTGC
>Ga0335085_10016116_pt1 | contig 10815 bp, 9 predicted proteins | sample Lox_Sample_45_FD_206712 | JGI IMG/M metagenome (GOLD analysis project Ga0335085, IMG submission 206712) | Soil microbial communities from Loxahatchee National Wildlife Refuge, Florida, United States - Lox_Sample_4.5 | ecosystem: Environmental > Terrestrial > Soil > Wetlands | place: USA: Florida... | reverse complement strand
TGCAGCCCCGTCAGGTATTGCCCGACGCTATCGTGAAGGTCCCGGCTGATGCGTTTCCGCTCCCGTTCCTGCGCTCTCATCACCTGCGCGGAAAGCTCCCGCGCGGCCTGTTCGTTCCTCTTCTCGTCCGTGATGTCCACCATCACGCCGCTCAGTTCCGGCTGCCCCGCGGAAGATCTGCCCATGCTCAAATGCAGCCTGAACCAGTGAATTTTTTCCTCGACGTCATACATTCGAAAGTCGAGCTGCTCCACGCTGCCATTTACGCCAATCTGGGAACAGCGCGACTGAATCAGCTCCCAATCGTCCGGATGCGCGTGGTTGTGCCAGAAATTCGGCTCGCTCCGCCATCGCTCCACCCAATAACCCAGGATCGAGCGCGCCTCTCGCGTCACGCTTCGGAACTCCAAAGTCGTCGGATCGGCGGTCCACAAAATCGCCCTTGCCGATCGGCAAATCTGCTCCAGCCGTGTCTCAGCCTTCGCCCGGTCGCGGTTCGCTTGCACGTCTGTGCTCACGTCGTGCAGCACGATGGCCACGTAGTTCTGCTCCAGCGGTAACGCATGTACGGCGTAAACATCCGCTGGCTGCATTTTCGTTTGCTCCGAAATGTGCCCTAGCAGGATTGACTGGTGTTGGTCGAATGCGTCCCGGATCGCCCCGGTCACATCGATCGGCTTCTTCGCAAGTTCGCCTAGGTTCGATATGAGAACCTTTAGGCGCTTGTCGAAGTTCGCGCCCAGCAGTCGCCTCGCGCGTGCGTTCGCCGCGATGGTTTTCCAGCTCGCCCTGCGCGACGGGTCGCTCAGGTGCAGCAGAGCCATCCCCAGCGGAAACTGGTGCACGATCTGGACGTAAAAGTCCCCGTGCGCCCGCGGAACCATTGGCGCGGCGTTTTCCGCCGTTTTGGCGATCATGACGGCCCTCATGCCGGGGCAGGGAACAAGAGGGATAATTATCGTCTTCGTTAGCTAACCCGTCAATTGCGGTAAGTACGTACGCACATGCGTAGATCCGGAAGCACCATCTTTGTTGGCTGGGTCCCATGTGCCTCCGCCATTCAGCCCGAACTCAGCAGCCCCGATTTGAACTTTCAATCCTCAACTGCTAACTTTCAACGCTCGTCCTTTCAGCTCTTTGGGAGAAAACCATGAATCTTGCCGAGCTCGCGCGCAAACTGGACTGCACCGTCGAAGGCGACGAAAACCTCGAAATCACCGGCGTCGCCGGCATCGACGAAGCGCAGCCCGGCGAGCTGACCTTCCTCGTCAACCGCAAATACCGCGCCTCGCTCGCGACCACCCGCGCCGCCGCGATCATCTGCGCAGCCAACGAGCCTCGCCCGCGTATTGCGGCGCTCCGGTCCGACAATCCGTACCTCGATTTCGCCCGCGCCATCGAACTCTTTCATCCCGCACCGCACTACGCTCCGGGCGTTCACCCCACCGCGATCATCGCTCCCAGCGCGAAAATCGGAGACGCCGCCCACATCGGCCCCTACTGCTTCGTCGATGAAGGCGTAGAGATCGGCCGCCGTGCCGTGCTGCACAGCTTCGTCTCCATTTATCGCGGCGTGCGCATCGGCGACGATTTCTTCGCCCACGCCCATGCCTGCGTACGGGAAGACTGCCGCATCGGACACCGCGTCCTGCTGCAAAATGGCGTCGTCGTCGGCAGCGACGGTTTCGGTTTCGCCCGCCAGTCGAACGGCCGCTGGTACAAAATTCGCCAGGCCGGCCCCGCCGTAATCGGCGACGACGTCGAAATTCAAGCCCACTCCGCGATCGACCGCGCCACGGTCGGCGAGACCCGCATCGGCCGCGGCACAAAAATCGACAACCTCGTCCAGGTAGGCCACGCCTGCCAAATCGGGGAAGACACGCTGCTCTGCGGTCAGGTGGGTCTTGCAGGTTCAACGGAAGTAGGGAATCGCTGCGTGCTGGCGGGACAAGTCGGCGCCGCCGGGCACCTCACCATCGGTGACGGCGCCACCATCTCCTCCCAAAGCGGAGTCCCCGGCGACGTCCCCCCCCGCGCCGTCTATTCCGGCTACCCGGCCATGGACAATCTCGCCTGGCGCAAATCCGTCGCCGTCTTCAACCACCTGCCCGAGTTGCAACGCGAACTCCGCCAACTCCGCGAAGAAGTGTACCGGCTCCGCAAGCCCTGAATATGCGCGCGGGCCTTCCTGCTCCCAGCGCCAAAACCACGCCGCCGGGTGCCCCGCGCTTCGCCGTTAAGGGTGGGGATTTAGGCTTGGAGTCAACCTCACGCGTCTGGAAGGTTGGAATGCTGGCAAACTAAACCGCTCGCGCCGTGGAAACCGTTGCCGGCGCCGCCCTCCGCGCCCTCACCCGCAGGACTTTGCGCTGGTTCGCCTCCAGCACCTCAAACCGCAGCCCGTCGAATTCCACCACTTCGCCGGTTCGCGGCACGTGTCCCGCCACGCCGTTCAGCAGGCCGGCAATCGTCGACACGTTCGCGTGCTGCGCCGCGCTCTCCAGCGTCACCCCGAAAAGTTCCGCCACTTTATCCACCCCCACGCTCCCGCGCACGACCATCGATCCGCCCGCTTCGCGAACCACGTCCGGCGCCGGCCGCCGGTCTTCTTCGCCGATCTCGCCCACGATCTCTTCCACCAGATCCTCGATGGTCACCACGCCGGCCAGCAATCCGTACTCGTCGATCACAATGGCCATCTGCTGATTCTTCCGCTGCAGTTCCTTCAGCAGTTCCGAGCCGAGTTTCATTTCCGGCACGAAGAGCGCCGGCCGCATCAGCTCGCGCACCGTTCTCCGCGCTGCGTCGCGATCGGGAACTTCCAGCATGTCCCGCGCGACCACCATGCCCGTAATGTCATCCATCGTTTTGTCGTACACCGGTAAGCGCGAAAATTTCGTCTCCACCACGCGCCGGCGAAGCTCTTCCAGCGACGCTCGCGCCGAGATCGCCACCACATCCGGCCGGGGCGTCATCATGTCGCGCACGCGCTTGTCGCCGAACTCCACCACCTGCTCGATCAGCCGCGCTTCGTCCTGCTCGATGATTCCTTCTTCCGTGGCCGCGTCCACCAGCGCTTCGATCGCCTGCTGTTCGGCTACCGGCGCGCTGGGCTCTTCTTCGGAAATTCGGAAAACCGAAATCGCCACGTCGATCGCCGCCAGTATCGGCCACAAAATCCAAAGCTCCAGCCTCACCAGCGGCACCATCGGCGATGCCCAGTGGCCGTTCGTGCCCGCCACCAGCAGCAGCGGCAGCAATTGCATCGCCACCACCACTTCTGCTCCCAGCAACAGCCCGATCTCGAGGACCATCTGCCAGCGATCGGGCTCCAGATGGATCACGCCAACCACCGTGACCGCGGCCAGCGTCGCCAGCCATAGCCGCGCAAGCAGATTAAATGCAATGGCCGCCCGCGCGCGTTCCAGTTTTAGCCGCGGCTCGATCTCCGCTTCAAAGGTTTCCAGGTGCTCGCGCACCCTGCCCGCCGTCGCTCTTCCCAGATCGCGGTACACACGGTCGAAGTAGGAGGCCACGATCAGTCCCGCCGTCACCGCCAGCATGAGGGTAATGAAAAGAATGATCGCCATGCGCTAAGCCAGTCCGAGCGCTCGCCGCAACTTTTTTTCGCGGCGATCCATTTGCCCGTTGTCGGTTTCGTGGTCGTAGCCCATCAGGTGCAGGATGCCATGAAGGATCAGGATGCGCATCTCCTCGCCGAAGGTGCGCTGAAACCGCCGTGCGTTGCGGCGCGCCACCGCGGGTGCGATGGCGATATCGCCCAGATAGCCGTCGGATGCTCTCCGGCGGCTCCGTTGCGGCAGCCCCGTGTCTTTATCGGCTCGGAACGACAGCACGTCCGTCGGCCCCTTCTTGCCGCGATAGGCGCGATTCCAGCGCGCCATAGCGGAGTTGCTGACGAGGCAAACACCCACAGAGTCGGCCTGCAATCGAAGCACGCGTCGTGCGCGCGCGAGGAAGTCGTCGAGGTCTTTCACGGACACGCGAACGCTGCTCTGGCGGTTCAAAATCATCAGGAGCGGTGTCGCCGGTTCGGCGTCGATCGGGACGCTTCGCCAATCGCGCCCGGCGCGAGCGCCTTACCGGCCGCGGGCCTTCTTCGCAGCTCGCGGCTTCGCGTGCGCGGCGGGAGCGTGCTTGTGCGCTCCCCGGACGGAAGCATGCGCGGCGGCTGGGGCGGCCGGTGCCGCCTTCGCGGCAGCCTTCCCGGCGGGCGCTGCAGGAGTCGGCGCCGGAGCCGCTTTTCCCGCGCCTTTCGCATCGCCCGGCTTCACTTCGGCCAGCGCCTCCTTCCCCTTGCCCTTGGGTTTCTTTTCCTTCTCTTCTTTTTTCTTGGGCTCGTCCTTGATTCCGGCCAGATTGCGAAGCGCCTTCGTGCGATCCTCGGGCGTGCGCGCCTTTCCGCGAAGCTGCATGTCGAAAAGTTGCTCGATGATCTTGTCGAATTTCGGTCCCCGCGCCACGCCCAGCGCGTCCAACTCGGCGAAGGGCAACGCCAGCCGGATCGGACGCCACTTCTGGATGTAGGCGCGGATTTTCGAAAGCGCCTGCGGAGCCGGCAGCTCCACTTCGATGAACACCAGCATCTCCGGCGGCAGGGAACTCAGGTACGCGTACGCGTCCCGCGCTGATTTCGTTTTCCGGCTTTTCAGTACCTTCACCACTTTTTGCGCTTCCGGAATCAGGTCGCCGATGGCTTCCACTTCCGCCGCCCGGAATTCCATGTTGCGCAGCGCCGCCGCCGATTCCCGCGACTTCAGCCGTCCCAGCAGGTAGCTCGTCACCGCGTGGTGCATCCGCGGCCGGATGTTCGTGGCCAGATAATTCGAGCGCACGCGCGCCAGTTTGTTCAAGCTCTCGTAATCGGGCCGTCGCTTCTGTAGCCTGGGATGGATCGCCGCCAGCAACCCGCGCTGCTCCCACAATTTCAACGTCGCCGCTGGGTTTTCCTCGCGCGCCAGCGAACGCACCTCGTGCCCCACTTCCGGTCCGTCGAGGTTTTCGTAAAGCTTGCGCTCCATCGCCAGCTCGAACCACTCCTGCGTCCGCGATTCCATCTTTGCGCCCATCCGCGCGCAGTAACGCAGGATGCGCATTAGCCGCACCGGCTGGTTCGTGAATGCATGGATCGAAAGCGCCCGCACTTCCTGCCGCTCGAGGTCCGCCAAGCCGTTGGTGGGATCCAGTAGCAGGCCGCGCGATTGCGCGTTGAGCGAAATCGCGATGGCGTTGAACGAAAAATCGCGCCGCCGCAGATCGTCCATGATCCCGCCGAAGCGGTACTCCGGCTTGGCTCCCGGCTTGTCGTACACATCGTCTCGTGCCGCAGAAATCGAACCGTCGGCATCGCCCGCGAAAATCAATTCGAAATGGCGCAGCTTCTCGCTCTCCCACACCACTTTCGCGCCGCCCTTTTCCAGCTCGCGCACCATGCGGACGGGATTGCCTTCCACCGTGAAATCCAGATCGCGGATCGGTTGGCCGGAAATCAGATCGCGGATCGCGCCGCCGGTCAGGTAAATGTTGATTTCCTGCGAGCGCGCCAGCTCCTGCACGCGTTCCAGGGCCGCGCGCTGCTCGGGCGAGAGCCTGCTTTCGAGCAAGTACATGTAATCGGGCATGAAGTGATGCTCCTTCTCGTGTCCCGTCTCAGGATCAGGCGCGCGGGTGGTGCGCCTTATAGACTTGTTTCAGCCGCTCCTCGACCACGTGCGTGTAAATCTGCGTCGTCGAAATGTCGGCGTGACCCAGCATCATCTGCACGGAGCGCAAGTCGGCGCCGCGATCCAGCAGGTGAGTGGCGAAACTGTGCCGTAGCATGTGCGGCGTCAAAGATTTTCGGAGCCCGGCCTTCCGGCCGTAGCTGGCCAGGGCCTTCCAGTAAATCAGCCGCGAAATTTGCCGGCCCGCCTGGTTCAGAAACATGTGAGCGGACGAATTTTCGCCCAGCAGCTCGGGCCGGCTCGATTGCAGATAGCGCCGAACCATCCCGAGCGCCTGACGTCCCACGGGCACCAGCCGCTCCTTGTTGCCCTTGCCGATGCAGCGCAGGCAGCCTTCCTCGGCGTGCAGGTCCGCCAGCCGCAAACCGCATAGCTCCGAAACGCGCAAGCCGCACGAGTACATCAGCTCGATCATGGCCCGGTCGCGCAGCCCAACCGCGGAATTCACATCCGGCTGCGCCAGCAGCCGGTCGACCTCGTCCACGCTCAGAAATTCCGGCAGGCTCTTCCGGAAACGCGGCGACTCGATCGTCACCGCAGGGTCGTCCGTAACGTACCCCTCCAGCAGCGCAAACCGGAAAAAATTGCGGATCGTCACCAGATGCCGCGCCACCGAACGGCTGTCCAGCCCCCGCCGGTACAGCGAAGCCAGAAAATCCACCACGTCCCCGCGTTGGACATCCTGCAGCCGGACTCCTCGCCCAGCCGCGAACTCCCAAAATTTCAAAATGTCCCGCCGGTACGCGAGAACCGTGTTTTCCGATAGCCCCTTCTCCACACGAAGGGAGGTCAGAAATGTCCGAATCTGCGCTTCCACTCGCTGCGCCTTCCCGTCATGGACTCACGAACGGAATAGCCAAAAAACGTCCACACCCGCCGCTGATCATAAGTGCTGAAAAACACAGCCGATAGCTGTCGCGAAGGCTGGTTCTGAGACTGGTTTCCGGGGGATGTACCAGGCTGTCTATCGGCGGAACTCCGACGCTAACCCTTTCAGCAACAACAACTTGACAAACGCAGACCTAAAGATAACATAGTCCGCGAGCAGTTAGCAACAATCTCACCGAAAAAGGCCTCTTTTGGCGTGAAAAAGCGCGAACCAGCCTCGACTTTGAAGAAAGTGGTCGTCCTGCGGCTGGACCGCAAGACCGTCCGCGGCTATTTGAACCCGGCGGCGCTAGGGCAAGCCGAAACCATCGAGATTTTGACAGTCGATGGAGAGCAAGAATCGGTCCGGCTGACTGAAATCAAGTCCGTCTATTTTGTCCGTGAGTTTAAAGATCCGTTTGAGCCGGAAAGGAAGACGTTTCTGAGCCGCCCCAAGCTCGACGGGCTGTGGGTGCGGCTGCGGTTTCGCGACGACGATTCCATGGAGGGCATCGTCGCAAATAATCTCCTGGATCTGCTTGATACCGGCGTCAGGCTTACGCCACCGGACCTGCACGGCAATGTTTTGCATATGTTCATTCCGCGGACGGCGCTGGCGGAAATGAAGGTGCTGGGGGTGGTGGGAGTGGCACGGCGGTCGCCGCGCGCCACGCGCGAAATGGGCGCCGTAATCGACGCACAATCAAAGCTTTTCCGCGAATAGCCCTGCCGTTTCTCTACCTCGCGTTTCGGGAATCACGCCTTGAACCGATGTACATCCTGCACACGGAAGGCACGCGATTTTGAAGCACGAAATTGTACATTCTGCACATTGGCCTGCGCCGGCCAGACGGCAGCGGGAGGCCATCCCTCCAAATTTCCCCAACGAGACATATTGGCTCTTTACGTGGGTTTGCCGTACGCTATATTGGCCTATAGGACGGAGCCAATGTTGCCCGTACACTTACAGCCCGAAAGCCACATTCCGCTTTACGTGCAGTTGCGCGATCAGCTCCGCGCGCTCGTGCATTCCGGCGAGCTGCGCTCGGGCGACCGCATCCCGGCGAGCCGCGAACTGGCGGGCCAGCTGGGCGTTCACCGGACCACGGTCGCCAATGCCTACGCCGAACTCGAATCCGAAGGACTGATCAGCGGGCACGTGGGCCGCGGGACGTACATCTGCGGCGCGCCGGCCAAGCAGTTTTCGCCGCCGCCCCGGACGAACGGCAACGGGGGCAGCATTCGCTGGGAAGCGCTTTTCGCCGACGATCGCGGCGAGGAGGCATTGAGCCGGATGATGCCGGAGGTGCCGCCGGGAGCGATCGCCTTCACGGTGGCGCGGCCGGACACGGCGTATTTCCCGGTGGAGGATTTCCGGCGCTGCGCGAACGACGTTCTGCGGCGGGAAGGCGGCAAGATTCTGCAATTGGGCTGCAGCGACGGGTATGAAGAGCTGAAGCGCCAGCTCATCGAACAGTTCCGAAGCGAGGGTCTAACCGTGCGGCCCGAGCAGCTGATCATCACGGATGGCTGCCAGCAAGCGATCGATCTGGTCTGCAAGGCGTTCCTGCGGCCGGGCGATTCCGTGGCGCTCGAAAATCCGGGATATCCCGGCGCGATCGCCATCCTGGCCGGAGCGCGGGTGCGTGCGCTGCAGGTGCACGTCGAAACCGATCCTTCGCGAAACGGGCGAGTCGGCCTGGACCTTGAGAATTTCGAAGCCGTGCTGCTGCAGAATCGCGTGAAGTTCCTGATGGTCACGCCGGACTTTCACAATCCCACCGGAACGGTGCTTCCCGCCGCGGAGCGGCGCCGGCTCCTGGAGGTCGCGGCGCATTACCAGGTGCCGGTGATTGAAGACGGGATTTACTCGCGGTTGCGCGTGCGCGGAAATCCGGTGCCGTCGCTGAAGACGCTCGATAGCAACGGGAGCGTGATCCACATCGACAGCTTTTCGAAGACCGCGTTTCCCGGGCTGCGAGTGGGCTGGTGCATCGGCGCGGAATCGGCGATCGAGCGGCTGCGACTGGTGAAGCAATCGACCGATCTGCACACCGACCAGCTGTCGCAGGCGACCATGGCTGAATTTATGCGGCGCGGCCTTTTCGTGAAGCACCTGGCCAAGATGCGCAAGCTCTATCGCGCGCGTCTGGAGGCGATGGAAGAGGCGCTTGAAAAGCACATGCCGGAGGGGACTTCGTGGACGCATCCGGACGGCGGGATGTCGCTGTGGGTCACATTGCCGGCGGGATTCGATGCCGGCGAGCTGCTGATCCACGCGCGAGAGCGGGGAATCCTGTTCCTGCCCGGGCGGTATTTTTATTCGCAGCAGCCGCGGCCCAATACACTGCGACTCGGATTCGCGGCAGTGGACGAGAAGCGGATCGCGCAGGGAATCGAGAAGTTGGGAGCGGTGCTGGAATCGGAGTTGCGGAAGCGGCAGCGCGGCGTGCGGGATGAGTATCGGGCGCGCGTGGCGTTGATTTAATTTCTGATGCTCCTCAATCCGAATCCCGAGAATAGATGTTTTGGCTGCGGCGGCGGGAATGAGCGCGGGATGCAGCTGACGTTTGAGCAGGATGATGCGGCGAGGCGGATTCGGGGAGTTTTCAAAATTGCGCCGGAGTATCAGGGCGGACCGGGATTCGTGCACGGAGGGATTGTGGCCACGTTGCTCGACGAGGTGATGGCCAAGGTGAGCCGTTTCGAGAAAGATTACGCGGTGACCGGCGCGTTGAACATCGAATACGTGAAGCCGGTGCCGGTGGGCGAGGAGCTGGTAGTCGAAGGCTGGGAAACCGCACGAGAGGGGCGGATTCGGACGCGGCAGGGGGAGATCCGGAATTCGGCCGGGAAGGTGCTGGCGCGAGGAAGCGGTCGATTCATCGAAGTCGACCCGCAGAAGTTTCGCGCGTCGCTCCCGGCCGCGCCGACACAGTAGTCGCCAAACGATTCGTGCGGGAACGGAAGACCACAGACAGGAGTGTCTGTGCCACTGAAAAGCTCGAAAGGGGAAAGACGATGGATTTGATGAGCAACAATTTGTGGCGAGTGAAAGTCGGGCTGGCGGAGATGCTGAAGGGCGGCGTGATCATGGACGTGACCAACGCCGAGCAGGCCAAGATCGCCGAGGACGCCGGAGCGTGCTCGGTGATGGCCCTGGAGCGCGTGCCGAGCGACATCCGCAAGGAAGGCGGAGTGGCGCGCATGGCCGCGCCGCGGGTGATTCGCGAGATCATGGACACCGTGTCGATTCCGGTGATGGCCAAGGTGCGCATCGGGCATTTTGCGGAAGCGCAGGTGCTGGAAGCGCTGGAAGTGGATTACATCGACGAGAGCGAAGTGCTGACGCCGGCCGATGAAGAGCACCACGTGTGGAAGCACGGCTTCAAGGTGCCGTTCGTGTGCGGCGCCCGGAATCTGGGCGAGGCGCTGCGGCGCATCGGCGAGGGCGCGGCGATGATCCGCACGAAGGGCGAAGCCGGCTCGGGAAATATCGTCGAGGCCGTGCGGCACATGCGGGCGATCGTGGGACATATGAAGAAGCTGACGACGATGGGCGAGGAAGAGCTGATGCACGAAGCGAAGGAGCTGGGCGCACCGTTCGAACTGGTGGCGTGGGTGGCGAAGCACGGAAAGCTGCCGGTGCCGAATTTTTCGGCAGGAGGCGTGGCGACGCCCGCGGACGCGGCGCTGGTGATGCATCTGGGCGCGGAGGCGGTGTTCGTCGGCTCGGGAATCTTCAAGTCGAGCGATCCGGCCAAGCGCGCGCGGGCGATCGTGAAGGCGACGACGCATTACAAGGACCCGAAGGTGGTGCTGGAGGCGTCGGAAGAGCTGGGCGAAGCGATGAAGGGGCTCGACGTGCGGCAGATGGAGGAGAAGGACCTGCTGCAGACGCGGGGCTGGTAGCGGAGAAATGAATATCGGGATACTGGCCATTCAGGGAGACTACGCGGCCCATGCCGCGGCGCTCAACCGTCTGGGCGCCGCGCACGCGTTCGTGCGCACTCCCTCGGATTTGGCCGGTGTTGACGCATTGATTCTTCCCGGCGGCGAGAGCACCACGCATCTGAAAGTTCTGAAGGAAGAGGGATTGTTTGACGGGTTGAAGGATTTTGCCGCGAAGGGCGGGGCGTTTTTCGGAACTTGCGCTGGGGCGATTCTGCTGGCGCGCGAAGTTCACGGGCCTTCGCAGGAATCG
>Ga0335085_10016115_pt1 | contig 10815 bp, 11 predicted proteins | sample Lox_Sample_45_FD_206712 | JGI IMG/M metagenome (GOLD analysis project Ga0335085, IMG submission 206712) | Soil microbial communities from Loxahatchee National Wildlife Refuge, Florida, United States - Lox_Sample_4.5 | ecosystem: Environmental > Terrestrial > Soil > Wetlands | place: USA... | reverse complement strand
CACCGATAGTATGGCCGGAGCAGGGGCCCCTCCGGGCAGATATACCTTGGGAGACCAAGAAGTGGAGGTAACCTGCGACCGGGCAGCCCGGCTCGTCACCACTTCTCGTCTGGCAGGCTCGACCCTGACCATGGACCGCGCGATTACTAATGTGATTCGCTTTGCGGGGATGGATCTCGCTTCCGCCATTGGAATGGCGGCAAAAAACGGACAGAAACTGTTTCCGGAGGTGAGGGGAGAAATGATTTCAGGAGGGACCGCCGATTTGGTGCTATTTGATCATCAGGGAGACCTTGTGATTCGATCCGTGTGGATTGAAGGGGAGAAGATATTCTAAAAATGTGAAATGTGATAGGATTGGACATGCCCGTGAGGAGGTGAAAGCTATGCGAGCCTTTTTCGGAGTTGGTTTCCTTTTGGTCATCCTTATCGCCATCTTTGCCGTACAGAACTCGAGTGCTGCGCCCGTCATGATAAAATTTCTCTTCTGGAAATTCGAAACCTCTCTTGTCTACACTATCTTCGGCGCGATTGTATTAGGCATCCTTCTTACGCTCTCTTTCTGGATCGGAAAGACGATTCATGCCTCGATCCGGAGGAAAGAATTGCCCAAAGAAATAGATCCTGCTTAGACTGCCGCCGTTGGGCAAAGGACGAAACAGGAGGTGAAAGCGTGTCCTGGTTGAGTCAGGAGGTCTTAAAGATTGCCATTACCTTACGAGACTTTTAGATTGTCGCTGTTCATGGTATAATCGGTCCTGTCAAGGGAGGTAAGATTATGATGACCAGACAATGCCCGATGATTATCGTATTTTCTATCATCTTACTACTGGGCCTCGGCGGCTGTGCGACAACGGGTGGAAATCCCGGCCGAGCTCCAGGGAATCATATCCTCGTGGGGGTTACTCCGAACTATCCACCTGTCATCTTCAAAATGAACGAGCAGATTACAGGGTTGGAAGCAGATCTTGCCCGGCGGCTTGCCGAGGAACTGAAAAGGCCCGTTGAATTCGTCGAGGTAAGTTGGGATAAACAGATTCCCACCCTGCTGGAAGGGAAGACAGACATCATCATGTCGGGGATGACCATCACGCAGGCCAGGAAGGTCCGGATCACCTTCAGCCAACCTTACCTTACCAGCGGACTCATGATCGCCTTCAACGCCGATAATGCTTCGAAATATGGCTCTTTGAAGGGCATCATAGAATCCTTCCCGGATGTTGGGTTTGTGGCAGGGACGACGGGGGAGGTCTATGCACGAAATACCTTTCGTGATGGAAACAGGATGGTTCCTGTAAAGTCGGCGAGCGAAGCCGCTCTGGCTTTAAAGAACAGGAGATTCGACATTTTCGTGTATGATGCTCCCGCCGTCGCATGGATCGTCTCTGAAAATGAGGCGGACTTGAAGCTCCTCCCGGAGCTTCTGAACATTGAGTATCTGGGTTGGGGATTGCGACAGGACGACAAAGAACTCCTTGAGAAAGTGAACGCGGTGCTGAGTAAATGGAAGACCGACGGGACCCTGAAGGAGACGATCCTCAAGTGGCTGCCCTACTGGAAGAATTTCTAGTTAGTCACTTGTTTCACTCACCCCATTTTCAGGCCGTGTGATCCAAGGGAGAGCCAACCCAATAGTTGCTTTAAAGCCATCCCCCACTTACGGAAGGAAACTTCCATCTTGATTTATCTCTCTCCTTCTGATATTCTTATATTTATTTCGCCGAAAGCGACTCAAGTTATATTCCGAACGAAATAGCGGGGGCGTAGTTCAATTGGTTAGAGCGCCGGCCTGTCACGTCGGAGGTTGCGGGTTCAAGCCCCGTCGCTCCCGCCAGAATTGAAAAGGGGTTAGCAGATCTGCTAGCCCCTTCTTCTTTTTTACATCGTATTCAACAAATTAGCGGTTTTCCCCCAATCACTCACAAGCAAAGGGAAAGTTGATTTGGCCTTGGAAATCATATAAATTAGGTTCTTATGGATAAAGTTGCGTCCCTTTCTTGTGTCCACAATCATCAGCCCGTGGAAAACTTCTAACGTTCTATCAGGAGGAGATGAGATGGAAGAAAAAGAGAAGCCCTTAGAGAAGATGACCGCCAAAGAGTTGAGGGAGATGGCCCTCGGGTTGCCTGGAATCGAGGGTGTGCACGCGATGAAAAAGGAGGAGTTGATTACAGTCATCCGTGCGGCCAAGGGCATCACGGAGCCGGAGCCCAAGAAGGAAAAGCATGTTATCGCCAAGAAAGAGAAAGTGGTTCTGACCGTGCCCCAGTTGAAACAGAAGGTGAGAGAACTGAGAGCTAAAAGAGAGGAACTCCTGCAGGGAGAAAATGTGAAGATGGCTGAGATTCTGAGAAGACGAGTCAGCCGATTGAAGAAGAAGACCCGACGAGCCGCCTGACCGATCAAAATGGAGTAATGGAGTGGTGGAATATTGGAATGTTGGGAAGGAACAAGAATAAGTTCTGAGACTGCTCAAAATTCATTATTCGAGTAGTCCAATTATCCATCATTGCTTGTTGCTGTTCCATTACTCCAGTACTCCATCATTCCAGGGTTGTTGGAAGATGCCTAAAGTCTCCGTCATTATTCCCACCTATAATCGTCTTCCCATGCTGAAAGAGGCGGTGGATTCAGTCCTCGCTCAAGATTTTGAAGATATGGAGCTGATCGTCGTCGATGATGGGTCCACCGACGGGACGGCAGAAGAGATAAAACGATACGGAGGAAGGGTCAAGCTGCTTCAGCATTCTGTGAACAAAGGGGTGAGCACAGCCAGAAACAAAGGGATTCTTCAGGCGAAAGGGAAATATATTGCTTTTCTGGATTCGGATGATCTTTGGGTGAAGGGAAAGCTGAAGATCCAAGTGACCTTCCTGGATGACAACCCCCATTATCCCCTGTGCTACACCGATGAGATCTGGATTCGAAAAGGGAAGAGGGTTAACGCGATGCTCAAACACGCAAAGTATTCGGGGTGGATCTTCGAGAAGTGCCTTCCTCTCTGTATCATCAGCCCCTCTTCCGTAATGATCAAGCGAACACTTTTCTCAAAAGTTGGCCTTTTCGACGAGGCCCTTCCGGTGTGCGAGGATTATGACTTCTGGCTTAGGATCTCTGCCCGGTTTCCTATCTTCTTTATCGATCGCAAACTGATCATCAAGCGGGGAGGCCATCCCGACCAACTTTCCCAGAGATCCTGGGGCAATGACCGCTACAGGGTCATCGCTCTGGAAAAGCTTCTGCCGGAACCTTATGTCGGATCCGAAGAGAGGGAGATGATCCTAAAGGAGATGAAGAAGAAATGCGCTGTCCTTTATAAAGGCTTCCTAAAAAGAGGGAACACAATCGAGGCGGGACAATATCAGGAGATCATGAAGCGATATGGAATAGAGATTTGATTCAATATCAAATGTCAAAGTTCAAATATCAAATGAAATCTAAGCTCAAATCTCAAAATTATCCTGGATTTGGGAATTTGACATTCTTTTGACATTTGGGTTTTGACATTCGACATTCTCTATTTTGCTTAATGAGATGATGACTTATGAAACCGATTCAAAGCATACCTCTTCGAGAAATTGACCTATCAGACGATACCTTTTCCGTCAATTATTTGCCCGATCTTCAGAGGCTGCGGCCTTCGATTGAACAAATCGGATTAATTCAACCGGTCCTTTTGAGAAAAAAAGAGGATCATCACCAGATCGTCTGCGGATTCAGAAGAATCTCATTAACGAAGGAGCTGGGGAAATTGGAGATCGAGTCGAAAGTTGTTGCGGAGAAAGAAATGGATGAATTCCAGCTTTTTTCTCTCTCCCTGCATGAGAATCAAACGACCCGGGGATTCAATACTGTTGAAAAGGCGATCGCTCTGGACAAACTGATTCATCGTTTTCAAATCGATCCGGCCGTGGTCATCAAGACTTTCCTCCCCTTCTTTTCTCTCGAGCCCAATGAGAAAATCTTGAACACCTACCTCTCCCTTGCACAGATGGAGGATGAAATCAAAACATATGTATTGAGAGAGGAGGTTTCCCGTTCTAACATACGAAGACTATCCACTCTGACTCCCGATAATCGAAGGGCGATCCTTTCCCTTATCTCTTCACTCAAGTTGGGTGAGAATCGCTTGAGAGAGGTCCTTACTTTTTTGGAAGAGATCTCCAGAAGAAATCGATGCGAAGGGAAGGATATTGTCCAACGGCCTGAAATTCAGGCCATCCTTTCTCAAAAAGAGCTCACTCCCTCTCAGAAAACAGAGCGCATCAAAAAAGTTCTCACGGACCTCCGTTACCCAAAGTTGAATCAATTAGAGAAAACGTTTGAGAAAAAAAGAAAAGAGTTAAATTTGCCGTCGAATGTTTCGCTTCATCATCCCCCCTTCTTTGAGGGGAAGAGATTAAAGATCGAATTTCAATTCGAAACAAAAGAAGAATACCGATTCATCGTGGAGTCACTATCGAGCCTCCCCGATAAGAAAGAGTTTGAGGAGATCATCCAAAGTGGTTAATAAGCACCAAATCCCAAGCACCAAATACCAAATAAGTTCCAATGAACCAAATTCAAAGTTCTAAACGAGCTTTTTTGGTTATTGAAATTGGAATTTATTTGGGATTTGTAATTTGAGATTTGGGATTTGAAAATGTTGCCTTTCCAAATTGAAAAAATTTATCTTGATGAAAGGGCTGAAAAGGATTCGGTCTCGGAAGCGATTCTTAAAGCCCTCCCCAATATTTCTGTTGAAACAGTTCAGGACAAGAAATCTCTCATCAAACATTTTTCTTCGATGCCCGATTCGATCGGGATCGGAAAAAAACATCTTTTCATCACCCATTTTTACGGAAGGCGCTTAAAACCCTGCCCTGGAACTTCCAATCACATCTGCTGCGGGTACTATGTGATCAACGCCGTCACCAATTGCCCGATGGATTGCTCTTACTGCGTGCTTCAAGGATACCTCAATAATCCATTTCTCACCCTCTATACCAACTGGATTGAACTTCTTGAAGAAATAAATAATTTCCTTTCAATCGATCGCCATTCGCTCTCTCGGCTGGGAACGGGAGAACTTTCTGATAGCCTGGCCCTGGAATCGGTCTTTCCGTTCTCACAGTTCCTCATTCCATTTTTCGCGGAGAGGCAAAATGGCATTCTGGAGCTGAAGACGAAGTCAGCAAATGTCGATCCTCTTCTTCAGCTGAACCATCGAGGGAAAACAATTATCTCGTGGTCCCTCAACCCTCCAAAAGTGGTCGAAAGGGAGGAGAGAAGGACTGCTTCATTGGGGGAGAGGATCGCTGCAGCGAGAAAATGTCAGGAAAGAGATTATCCCTTGGGGTTTCATTTCGATCCACTGATTTACCATGAGGGGTGGGAGAAGGGATATGAGGAGACCGTCCATCAGCTTTTCGAACGGATCGATCCCAAAAGGGTACTCTGGATCAGTCTGGGAGGGTTTCGTTATCCACCCGACCTCAAAACCATCGCGCAGGAACGTTTTCCAAACACCGAAGTATTTCTGGGAGAATTATTCCCGGGGAGGGATGCCAAGTTCCGATATTTGAGAGAGATGCGAACGGAGATGTATCGGAAGATGGTCGGATGGTTGAAGGAGGTGGATCCAAATCTTTTTGTTTACCTGTGCATGGAAAACAAGGAGGTTTGGGAAAAGGTTTTCGGCTGGGCCCCGGAGAACAGTGGTCATTTGAATCAGATGTTTGAAGAGAGGGTGAGGAAGTTCTTAAGAAGATGAAGGAAAGAAAACAGATTCGATTGAAGGATTACGATGATTCAAAAAGCGGGTACTATTTTGTCACGATTTGCACCCAAAATAGAGAGGAATGGTTTGGAACGGTAAAGAGCGGAATAACACATTTGAATAAGTTTGGGAAATTTGCGAAAAATTTCTGGAGTGAGATCCCCGAACATTTTGAGGATGTTGAAATAGATGAGTTTTCAATAATGCCTAACCATGCCCATGGTATCTTGATTGTTGAAAGAAATATGGGGTAGGGGACGCATGTATGCGTCCCCATCAGGGGAATGCATTTATGCATTCCCTATAAGATAAACCAAAAATGTTATTGTCCAAGATAATCCAACAATATAAGGCATCCGTCACACACAAGATCAATCATTTGCAAAATGATCTTCATTTCCAATGGCAGAGATCATTTTATGAGCATGTCATCCGAAATGAGAATGAGTTAAACCGGATCAGAGAATACATTCAAAACAATCCCTTGAAATGGGATTTAGATAGGGAAAACCCATCGTCCAAGAACTTTGATTTAGACCATGGCCGTTATTGGAAAGAAATCTATGATTCAAGGTAGGGGTGGGTCCCAGATTGCCCCTGCAACAGGAGGGAGACGATGAAATTGAAAGGAAAGGTTGCGTTAATTACCGGATCGACCAGAGGGATGGGGAAGGAGTACGCCATCGGGTTTGCCAAAGAAGGAGCAGATCTCATCATCAACGGCAGAAACCTTGAGAAGGCCAAGCCGGTGGCAAAAGAAATTGAAAGTTTGGGTGTGAGAACCATGGCCATTGCCGCCGATGTTTCTTCCTCTCAAGAGGTGAACCGAATGGTGGAAGAAGCCGTGAACGCATTCGGGAAAATCGATATCCTTGTGAATAACGCCGGAGTCAATCCTTTTATTCTCGAGACTGAGAAGATAAAGGAGGAAGGCTGGGATCAGGTGCTTGATGTCAATCTGAAAGGTGTGTTCCTATGTTGCCAGGCCGTGGGGAAGAAGATGATCCAGCAAGGGGGTGGGAGGATCATCAATATCTCGTCGACGGCAGGCATTATCGGCGAACAGGGCTTCTTACCCTATTGCGTCAGCAAGGCTGGGGTCATGACGCTCACTCGAATCCTTGCGTATGAATGGAGCCGGTACAATATCCTCGTGAACGCCGTTGCTCCGGGAATGATTGCAGGGGGGATGAATGCGCCCGTCCTCAACAAACAGATTCTGGTCTCTGGTTTAACGGAGCAGGTTCCTTTAAAAAGATTTGGAAAACCAGAGGAGATCGTAAACACGGTTCTATTTTTAGCCTCGGATGAATCCGGCTATATCAATGGAACAACGATTGTCGCAGATGGGGGAATGACGGGTTATCATCCGATGGGATTTCTCGACCTGATTGCTGAAATGAAGAAAAAATCTTCTCGCCCATGATAACCCCAATAGGTTGCTGAGAAATGATCATCCGCTGCTATCCGGCCCGCTCACCTTCTTGCGGACGTGCCAAGAGTTGCTCCTTACCCGTCACAACGGCACCCCTCAGCCTTCCCCGTGCTCGCACGGGGATTGCAGCGCATGGGGTAGGGAACGGTTTCAAACCGTTTCCTAAAGCCTTCAAGGGATTTCGGGAGCCCCTTGATCGGGATTTCGCAGGCTCAACTTGCCTCTGCCTGCCCTTTTTGAGCAACCTGGAAAAGATGACTTCTTCAGCGGCCTAAACCATCAGATATTTCTTTTTTGTTTCTTCGTCTGCCTCAAAATCGGCAACGGTCCCGCCAAAGCGGATACGCCCGTTATCGATCACATAGACCCGGTTGCTCAATTTCAGAGCTGACCTTACATTCTGTTCGGAGAGGAGAATGCTGATCTCGGCTTGCTTGAGCTTAAGGATCTGTTGCTCAAGATCTCTTACGATCAGGGGAGCCAGACCTTCTGTCGGCTCATCCAGCAAGAGGAGTTCAGGGCTGTTCATCAGTGCTCTGCCGATCGTCAGCATCTGCTGCTCGCCGCCGCTCAGATTCCCTCCCCGGCGCGACTTGATTTCAGCCAGTGAGGGAAAGAGGTCATAGACGCGTTCTCGGGTCCATTCGTTGTTCCGGCTAAACGGGATTTCCAGGTTATCATCGACCGTGAGGTCCGCAAAGATACGCCTGTCGTCGGGCACGAAAGCAAGTCCTTTACGGACGAGGAGAAAGGGTTTCTTACCCGTAATCTCTTGTCCCTTGAAAATGACGGTGCCCTGTTTGGGAGGGGTGAGCCCCATGATGCTTCTCATCGTTGTGCTTTTCCCCGCGCCGTTTCGGCCAAGCAAGCCAACGACCTCGCCCTTTGCAACGGTGAGGGAAACATCAAAGAGGATGTGACTGAGACCGTAATAGGTGTGGATCTTGTCTACACTGAGCATCCTTCGCCTCCGCCCAGGTAAGCGTCTTGCACCTGCTGGTTGCATCGCACCTCGTCCGGTAGCCCCTGAACAATCGTCGAACCCCGCACCATCACCATGATTCTTTGGGCAATGGCGAAAACCAGCTCCATGTCGTGCTCACAGAAAAGAATAGTTAGTCCCAAGTTCTGCGATAACCGTTTGATGAGGTCGATACATCTGGCGGTTTCTTCAGGCGACATTCCTGCGGTAGGCTCATCGAGGATGAGCAGCTCAGGCTTGCCTGCTAATGCGATAGCAATCTCCAGGACTTTCTGGTCTCCATGGGAGAGCGCACCGCACACGTTATCTTTCTTATTGATCAGGCCGACGCTTTCGAGGATTTCGCCCGTTTCTTCGGTGACAAACTCTCGCGAAGGCATAAACCAGTGGTAGGTTTTTCCCTGCTGGGAAAGCACGGAAATGCGCACGTTTTCGAAGACCGTCAGCCTGGAAAATATGTTGACCACCTGGAAAGATCTTGTAATCCCCTTCTTGCAGGTTCTATGAGCCGGCAGTCCGGTAATCTCCTCACCCTTGAAAATGACCTGGCCTTGGTCCGGCTTGAGTATTCCGGTCACCAGATTGAAAAGGGTGGTCTTCCCAGCCCCATTGGGACCGATGACAGCCACAATTTCTCCCTTGCTCACCTCAAGGGTTGCTTTGTTTACTGCCAAAAAGCCGCCAAACGATTTGCTTAGACCCTTGACCTCTAACATTAGGCGCTAGCTCCTGGCCTCAATCGAAGTACGTCTTTTCCAGATTTCAAACACTTTGCCGAGGACCCCTTCAGGCAGGAAGAGAATCACCAGCATGAGGAGAATGCCCATAGCAAATGTCCAGTATTCCGTATACGTACTGACAAAGGTTCGAAGCAGCACGATGATCGCTGCTCCCAGCATGGGCCCGAAAAAGGTAAACCATCCGCCCAGGAGAGTCATAATCGTGATCTCCAAGGAGAGTGTCCAGAACAGCATATCCGGGAAGACCGATTTATCGACCACGACAAAGAGAACCCCGGCAATTCCTGCAAAGAAACCGGCTAAGACCAGGGCAGTCAGTTGGTGGCGTTTGACGTTAACGCCAATTGCCTGACTGCGAACGGCGTTATCTCGAATTCCCTGGAGCGTGCTTCCGAAGGGCGAATGGAGTATCCGATACATGAAAAACATGGCGAGACCCGCCACAATCATCGTAAAGTAGTAAGCCCCCTTGGATGACCCGATCATTGAGGGAACCGGAATACCATGGATACCATCATCCCCGCCGGTGAACCCGTACCATCGAAAGACGATGGCCCAGACCAGCGACCCTAAAGAGATCTGAAGCATCCCGAAGTACAGCTTTGACAAGCGAATGCAGATAATGCCCATGACCAGGCTGAGGGCAGCGGCCACCAGAGGCCCGACGATGAATGCAAACCATGGGTTATAACCGAGCTTTGTAATCATCACGGCGGATGCGTAGGCTCCGGTTCCGTAGAAAACCGCATGGTGAAGCTGATAGATCCCCCCGTAACCCAGTGCAAAATTGAGACTCGTCGAGAGCAATCCCATCGTCACAATTAGCGCTGTTAAATAGGTATAAAATCGTGGAAGCCCAAAGGGGAGGACAGCCAGTAGGATTACTGCCAGAAGCAGGGTGATGATTGATTTCCTCCCGCTCACTATCCCGCACTCCTTTTCACCATGTAGACCTCAGTAACCCTGAGGGTCTGAAGCTCAAGACCACGATCACGGCTGCGTAGGGAAAAACGATGCCAAACTGAGGCCAGATGAGGATTCCCAAAGACTGGGTCAGACCGAAAATAAGCGCCCCGAGCAGAGCCCCCCAGATATTACCCAATCCGCCTATGATCACAATGAGGAAGGCTTCCATGATCAGGGTGTGGTCCATGCCCAACACCACATTGACAATGGGGGCAACGAGTGCACCGCCAAGACCTGCGAGGAAACAGCCGATGACAAAGACGATACAGAAGACGAGACTCACATTGATTCCTACTGCTCCGACCATTTCTCTATCCACTGCTGCTGCTCTCGAAATCTTGCCCATTTTTGTTTTGTTGACGATGAGCCAGAGGGCAATGGCCACAACGGGGCCGATCAGCAGGAGGAAAAAGTTGTACACAGGGAAGGGCAGACCAAAGATGGGAATCGATCCCTGAAAAAACTTGGGCATGGGTACGCTCCTGTAATCGGCACCCCACGCCATCTTGACGAGATCTCCGAAGACTAGACTAAAGGAGAAGGTGAGCAAGAAGAGCATGATGTGCTCTCTTTCATACAGACGGCTGAAGATGCCTCGCTCAATGATGAAACTGACAAGGGCCACGCCGAGGGGTGCCAGAATAAGGGCCATCCAGTAACCCGTGATGCCGCCACCGAATACTCTGGACACGGTATAGGCCATAAAAGCCCCAATCATGTACAGGGAACCGTGAGCAATGTTGGGAATCCTCAATACACCCAGAATGAGGCTCAAACCGGAGGCAACGATAAAGAGGATGACGGTTCTGCTTAACCCAACAAGGATTTGGCAAAGAACTCCGGGTGAGTAGAGAGACGCGATAAAATCCAAGGTGATTCTCCTTGTGAAGGCATGCCCGGCAGAACCCCATCGAAACGGGTGCCTGCCGAGTCT
>Ga0335085_10016114_pt1 | contig 10815 bp, 10 predicted proteins | sample Lox_Sample_45_FD_206712 | JGI IMG/M metagenome (GOLD analysis project Ga0335085, IMG submission 206712) | Soil microbial communities from Loxahatchee National Wildlife Refuge, Florida, United States - Lox_Sample_4.5 | ecosystem: Environmental > Terrestrial > Soil > Wetlands | place: USA... | reverse complement strand
GGGGCAGGAAATGGATGTCGGCGACCAGCGGCACGTGGCCGAAGCCGGCGGCGGTGAAGCGCTCGCGGATCGTCCGCAGGCATTGGGCCGCCGCCAGATTGGGGGCGGTGATGCGCACGATCTCGCAGCCCACCTCCGCCAGCGCGATGCTCTGTTTGACCGTGGCGTCGATATCCTGCGTGTCGCTGGTGGTCATCGACTGCAGGCGGATCGGGTTGGCGCCGCCCACGCCGACCAGGCCCACCTTCACCTCGACGGTGGGCCGGCGGACGGTGTGGAACCGGGATGCGCAGTAAGCCATGGGGTTCCGGGGGCGGTCGGTTGGGGCGGACGGACTACGGCGTGGCCGGCGCCGGCCCGGGCTGGGACGCCGGCTGCCGCGTCTCCGGCCGCTCGGTGCGCACGTCGCGGACGATGCGGCGCACATCGAAGATGCTCACGTAGAGGATGAGCGAAAATAGCAGCACGATGAAGACGCTCTGCGCGGTCATGATGAAACTCGCCGGCAGGGCCCGGCCGCGCGCGCGGCTGATCGTGGCGAAGAGCATATGGCCGCCATCGAGCACCGGGATCGGCAGCAGATTCAGGATCGCGAGGTTCAGGTTCAGCAGCACGGCGAACCAAATGACGAAACGGACCGGATAGTCCGAATGCGCGGCGCGCCAGAATCCCACGCCAATGCCCAGGAAACTGCTCATGTTGGAAAGCTTAACGTCGCCGTGGGGGTGGATCAGGCTCCAGAGCGTGCGAAACGTCGTGTTGACGATCTGCGCGCACAACGTCCAGGGATGGGGATACAGCAGGCGATAGTTGGTCGCAAACTCGACTCCCGTGAAGGCGGGCGGCGCATTGGCCGCTTGCGCGGGAATGGTGAGCGTGACCGGCGCGCCCCGGCGCAGCGCGGTCAGCCGGAAGCTCTGCGTCGGATGCTGGGCCAGATAGACGGAAAGCAACTCGATGCTTGCCACCGGCTCATTGTCGATGCGCTGCAGCCGATCGCCCGTTTGCAGACCCCACTGGCCAGCCGGAGAACCCGGAGCAACCTTGTCAACGATGACTTCGTAGCCGGGCGAGATGCCGATGCCGCGCGTACGCTCGTCCCCGAGGCGCAGGGGATGGACGACGACGTCAAGCGTGGCTCCATCGCGCGCAATGGTGAGCTTCGCGACCCGCCGGCCATCCGGTTCCACGCCGGTGCCCAGGATCAGGGATTCCCGCAAATCGGTCCAGTCGCTGACCGGGTGGTTGTCGACGGCACGAATCACGTCATTGACGCGCAAGCCGGCGGCGGCCGCGGGGCTCTCGATTTCGCTGCCATCGGGCAGCCGGACGGTGGGGAGAACATAGCCCACGCGCGTCGTCGCGTTGAATTCCTGTTCCGGATAGCCGACCAGCCAGATCGCGACGGCGAGGAGGAGCGCGAACAGCGCGTTGAACACGGCGCCGGTGACAAACACCAGCATCTTCGTGGGGTAGCTCGGCGGGGGAAGCTTCTGCAGCTCGACGCGGGACTCGCCCTCGATCATGCTCAGGTCGGCCATCTGCGGAAGCAGGACGTAGCCGCCCAGCGGCAGCCAGGACACGCGGTACTCCACTCCGTCCCGTCCTCGCCAGGCGAGGATCTTCGGCCCAAATCCGATGGAGAACCGCTCCACGTGCACGCCGCGCCGGCGCGCGGCGAGAAAATGACCGAGCTCATGGACGAAGATCGACCCCCCGAAGAACAGGATGATCAGGAGGACGGACCCAAGATCAGACGCGAGGGACTGGAGGAGCGTGAGCGACACGGGCGCGGTCAGGCGGGAAGTTTGGCGAGATGAGATTCGGCGGCGCGGCGCGCAGCGAGGTCGGCCTCCAGCACCGCGTCAAGATCGGCGGGTTCGAAATTGGGCGCAGATTGCAAAGTCTCGTCGATCACCCGGGAAATGGCAAGGAAGGGCAGGCGTCCCGCGAGGAATGCCGTCACCGCAATCTCATTGGCGGCGTTGTAGACGGCCGGCGCCACGCCGCCGGTCTCCATGGCGTTCCGCGCCAGGCGGAGACAGGGGTAACGTCCCTCGTCCACCGGCCGGAAATCGAGGGTCAGCAGTTTCTGCAGATCGAGGGGGGCGTCGATCCCGGGCGCCCGTTCCGGGTAGAGGAGGGCGTGTTGAATCGGAAACGTCATGGAGGGCGGCGCCAGCTGCGCGAGCATGGCGCCATCCGCAAACTCCACCAGGCAGTGCACGATGCTCTGCGGGTGCAGCACGGCCTGGCATTGGTCCGGGCGGAGGCCGAACAGCCATTGCGCCTCCATCAATTCAAGGCCCTTGTTGGCCAGTGTGGCCGAGTCGACCGTGATCTTCGGCCCCATCGACCAGTTGGGATGCTTGAGAGCGTCCGCCGGCGTGACGTGGGCGAGCGCGGCGGCCGGCAGATCGCGGAAGGCGCCGCCGGAGGCGGTGAGGACGATCCGCCGCACGGCGGCCTGCGGCCGTCCCTCCAGGCACTGAAAGACGGCGTTGTGCTCGCTATCGACCGGGACCAACCGGACCCCGCTCGCGCGCGCTGCCGCCATGACAAACTTGCCGGCCAGGACCAGGATCTCCTTGGAGGCGAGCGCGAGGTGCTTGTGCGCCGCCAGGGCGGCCAGCGCCGGCCGCAAGCCGGTCGTCCCCACGACCGCCACGAGCACGAGGTCGGCCTCGGGCAGCTGCGCCAGCTCAATCAGGCCCTCCAGACCGCCGCCGAGGCGGGTGCCGGGCGGGAACGCCGCGGCATCGGCCCGGGCCTCGGCCAGCGCGCCATTCTCAAAAACAGCCACGCGCGTCACGCCGAACCGCCGCGCAATCTCGGCGAGCCGCCGGTGATTGGCGCGCGCGGCGATGCCCACCAGCTCCAGCTTGTCGCGATGGGCGGCGACGACGCGCAGGACATTCTCCCCAATGGAGCCGGTGGCCCCGAGCAGGACAAGGCGTTTTCTGGAGGGAGAGGCGGACACGTTCTGGGCTGCGACCGGCCCCCGCTCCGCAGGACGGGCGGGGAGGCGATTTCGGCAGGCGCGCGGGGCTATAGCAAGTGAAACACCGCCCAGCCGAGGGGCGCCGTGAGAATCAGGCTGTCGGACAAATCGAACATTCCGCCGATGCCGGGGATGCTGTGGCCGGCGTCCTTGAGGTCGGCCCGGCGTTTGAGGATGGACTCAATCAGATCCGACACGATGGCAAGCCCGGCGAGCGGGATCGCGGTGACGGCGGCAAAGAGCGGGGTGAAGGTGGCGGGCAGATAGGCGCGGAGGCCCCACGCCAGCGCCACCGCCACGACCTCGGCGGTCACCACGCCGCCGGCCACCCCTTCCCAAGTCTTCTTGGGGCTGATCTCCGGCGCCAGCCGATGCCGGCCAAAGGCGAGCCCGGCGAGCAGCGCGCCCGAGTCGCAGAACTTCGTGACCGCGACAAGCCAGACACCCAGCACCAAGCCGGTGTGCGGATGCGGGCTGGCCACCAGCACGATGCGCACCAGGAAATGCAGCATGAACGGCACGTACACGAGGCCGAAGAGCGTCCAGCCCAGCGTCTCGACCCGGTTATCCGGAGCGCGCTCGCCCAGGATGCGCGCGGAGAACACGATCACCCCGAGCGCCAGCAACTCCCCCGGCGTGACGTACGGCTCGAGATAGCAGGGGGCGAGCGTGATGGCCGCACCCAGCAGCAGGCCAAGGCGGTCAAAGGGCGCCAGCCCCATCCGCCTGAGCATCGCATAGAATTCGTGCAGGGTGAGCACCGCGATGGCCGTCACCAGCCACACTCCGCCGACGGGGCCGAGGTAACGGACGCTGACGAGCACGAGGCTCCACAGGAGGACGGTGCTGATCGTTCGTTTGAGCACGGGCGGGATCCAGGGGGTCCGGTTACAGCGAGGCGGCGGGTCCGCCGCCCGGGGCGAGCTGCTCTCCGGTGCGGCCGAAGCGGCGTTCGCGGCGCTGGTATTCCTCCACCGCCGCGGCGAGGTCAGGTTTTGAGAAATCGGGCCACAGGCGGGGGGAAAAGATCATCTCCGCGTAGGCGCATTGCATGAGCAGAAAATTGCTGAGGCGGGTCTCCCCGGAGGTGCGGATCAGCAGATCGGGATCAGGGATGTCGGCGGTGTACAGATAGCGGCTGAACCGGGGCCACGAGGCATCGCTGAGCTGCTCCCGCCCGGCGGCGACCGCGGCGGCGTAGGCGCGCGCGGCGTCGGCCAGCTCAGTGCGCGATCCATAGTTCAGCGCGAGGATGAGGTTCCAGTCCGTGAATTGCCGGGTGGCGTCGATGGCGCGATTCAATTCCCGGCGAGGCGCGGCCGGCAGGTCGTCGAGGTGGCCGATCGCCCGCAGGCGGATCCGGTTCTTCACCAGCACCTTGGTTTCCCGGCGGAGAAAATGCTCCAGCAATCCCATCAGCGCCGACACCTCGTCGGCGGGGCGCTGCCAGTTCTCCGCCGAAAAGGCATAGAGGGTGAGGTATTGAATGCCCAGCGCCCGGGCCGCGTCGATGACGCCGCGCACCGCTTCAACGCCCCGGCGATGGCCCTCGATCCGCGGCAAGCCGCGCTGCTTGGCCCAGCGGCCGTTGCCGTCCATGATGATGGCAACGTGATGAGGGATCTTGGCGCTCGCCGGCTGCATGCGTGGGTTGCGGCCCTTTATGAAGTCAGCCCGTCGTTTGACAAGGGCAATGACCGGTCCACCGTCCGGCATGGCGACGTCTTTGTCCGCGGCGGAGATTCAACGCGAGCTCGGTGCGCTGCCGGGCTGGGCGCACGACGGCGACGCGCTGGTGAAGACCTTCTCGTTTGGGGGCTTTGGCGAGGCGTTTTCCTTCATGACGCGCGTGGCCCTCGAGGCCGAGGCGCGCGATCACCACCCGGAGTGGACCAATGTCTACAACCGGGTGACCATCCGCCTGCGCACGCATTCGGCCGGCGACAAGGTCACCATGAAAGACGTCGAATTCGCCCGGCGGATCCAGAAAATCTCGTGGATCGGTTGACGGTGGCTCGGCGCGGACCCGCGGCTCACAGCTTGGTTCTGATCTTGTCGAGCGCGGCCTCGGCATCCGCAATCTCGGTGTGGATCTCCACGGTGCGGTTGAGCAGGTAGAGCACGGCGATGGGAAGGCCGATGCCGGTGAGGCACAGCGCCCAGAACAGCAGCCAGCTTCCCGTGAATTCGCGCCTGACGATTTTGTCCATGGTGGGGTGGGGTTGGAGTGACCCGCGCGCGGCCGGCCGACCGGCGCAGGCGCACCGCCGCGGGCGGAGGGCTGAAACCGCCTCCTTATGGTCTCCGGGCGGGTGGAGGGCAACGATCTTCGGCGCCGGCCCCGCCGACGCGGCGGCGGCCGCCGCGGATTCGCCGGCGCCGTTGGCCGGGGCGGGGCGCCGCCCGCGTCCAGAAAGCGGTTGCCTCGATCCCGGCGGGCGCGCCTAGTGACGGGCATGAAGGTCGCTTTTCTCAGCGGCACGAGCATCGCGCGGAGCACGCTTTTCGCGGCTTGGGAGGTGCGCACGATCGAAACGCGCCACGGCCCGGTCCGCTACCGGCGCCGCGCTGACTTCGTGCTTATCAACCGCCACGGCGACGGGGTGCCGCTGCCTCCGCACGCCATCAACCACCGCGCCAACATCCGCGCCCTGGCGGATCTCGGCTACCAGGATGTGATTTCGGTGAATTCCGTGGGCTCGCTCCAGCCCGGATTGACGCCGGGCACCATCGTCTCGTGCAGTGATTACGTCGGCCTCCAGCAGGGGCCGGCGACGTTTTTCGACGCCGAGCTGAAGGGCGGTGCGCCGGGCATCGCCAACAACCTCATCCCGCTGTTGTGCGGGAAGCTCGCGCCCGAGTTTGAGGTCCAGACGGGGCAAATCTACGTGCAGATGCGCGGGCCGCGCTTCGAGACCAAGGCGGAAATCCGCCTGGTGCAGGCGTGGGGCGACGTCATCGGCATGACGGCGGCGCACGAGGCGGACCTCTGCGCGGAGGTCGGGCTGCGCTACAACAGCCTCGCCATCGTGGACAACTACGCCAACGGCCTCGAGGGCACCGCGATCGACTTCGCCCGGTTCAAGGACCTGGTGAAGGCCAACCAGGCCCGGGTGGACCGGCTGTTCGAGCGGCTGCTGGAGATTCTCGCCTAGCGCGCCGCGGCCGCGCGGGACCCTTGCCGGGGTGGAGCCTCGGACCAATGAACCACGGATTACGCGGATGGGCACGGATGGTATCCGTGCCCTCGTTCATATTTGGCCGTGTGATCCATGGGCATGGGTCTCCTGAAGACTTGCATTGCTCACAAAGAGTCTGGCCGCCTAAGGATTCGGGAACCCCGATGGCGAAAGTGAGCGGTGCGGCTGCGCGTTTCCAGCGGTCGGCGTTGCCAAGGGCTGCCCGGGCGGTTTACGTGAGGGCGTTGCCATCATGAAGACCATCGGAGTCATCGGACTGGGGATCATCGGGAGGGTGTGGGCGCAGCATTATGCGGCGGCGGGCGTGCTGGCGGGCTGCTGGAACCGGACGCCGCAGCCGGCCGCGCCGCAGTGGAAAGACACGCCCGAGGCGGTGGCCGCGGCGGCCGACGCGATTCAGATCGTCGTGGCCGATCCGCCGGCGGTGCAGGGCGTGCTCGACCGGATTCAGCCGCGGTTGGGCCCGGGGAAGACCGTCATCCAATCGTCCACCATCGATCCCGACAGCAGCGACCGGTTCCGGGCGCAGGTCGAGGCGCGCGGCGCCCGCTACCTGGAGGCGCCGTTCACCGGCAGCAAGCCCGCGGCGGAGCAGCGCAGGACCGTGTACTACCTGGGCGGGCCGGCGGACCTGGTGGCGGCAGTTGAGCCTCTGCTCCGGCTCGTCTCCGAGACCCGGCTGTACATCGCCGCCGAGCCGAGGAAGGCCGCAGCGCTCAAGCTCGCGATGAATCTCAACCTCGCCGTCATGATCGAGGGGTTGTGCGAAGCGCTGACGTTGGCGCGCCGCGCGGGCATCAACGACGACACGTTCTTCGATGCGCTCAGCCGGAACGTGGGCGCCTCCGGCCTTTCCAAGCTCAAGGAGCCCAAGCTGCGCGCCGGCGATTTTTCGCCGCAATTCTCGGTGAAGCACATGCACAAGGACATGCGGCTGGCCGCGGCCGCCACCGGGACGGCCCGCCTGCCGCTGCTCGAGGCCGCGCGGGAGCGGCTGCGCCTGGCCGAGGAAGCCGGCGGCGGCGACGAAGACTTCAGCGCGCTCCTCAAGCTGCTGTAGCCGGCGCCTGGGGTGTTTCCCCCGGCAGCAGAACCGGCGGACGCGTTGACGCCGCGGGCGCCCCGCCTAGCCTTGGGCGCCATGAGCGAGTTGATGCAGAGGAACCAGGTGGCGGAAGCCCGCGAGGCGCTGGGCCGCCTCAAGGCCAACATGCGCCTCGCCGTCAAGGGCAAGGACGACGTGATCGACCGAAGCCTCGTCTGCTTTGCGGCGGGCGGCCACCTGCTGATCGAGGACCTGCCCGGGCTCGGCAAGACCACGCTGGCCTACTCCCTGGCGCGATCCATGGACTGCTCCTTCTCGCGCATCCAGTTCACCAGCGACCTGCTGCCGAGCGACGTGACGGGCGTGGCCATCTACGACGAGCACGTGAAGGAGTTCGTGTTCAAGCCCGGACCCATTTTTGCGAGCATCGTGCTGGCGGACGAGATCAACCGCGCCACGCCCAAGACGCAGTCGGCGCTGCTCGAGGTGATGGATCGCGGCAAGGTGACCATCGATGGCGAGGCCCACGCGGTGGGCGCCCCCTTCATGGTCCTGGCCACCCAGAACCCGGTCGATTACGAGGGCACATTCCCGCTGCCGGAGAGCCAGATGGACCGCTTTCTCATGCGCATCCGGATGGGTTATCCGCAGACGGCGGATGAACTGGAGATCCTGCGCGCACCGCGCATGACCTACGACTCGATCCAGCTCAATCCCATCGTAGCCCGGGCCGAGGTGCTCCGGCTGCAGGCGCTCGTCACCCAGGTCTTCCTCGAGGAGAGCGTGCTCGATTTCGTGTTGAAGATCGTGGCGGCGACGCGCACGGAGGCGGAATTCCAGGCCGGGGTCAGCGTCCGGGGTGGCCTGGCCCTCAAACGGGCCGCCCAGGCGCGGGCGCTGCTGCACGGCCGGGACTTCGTTGTGCCGGAGGACGTGCTCGACCTGGTGCAGCCCGTGCTCGGCCATCGCCTGGCGCTGGTCCGGCAAACCTCGGATGCGCTGGAAGAGCGCAACGCCATCGCGGCCGTCTTGCGGAAAATCATCGCTTCGATCCCGGCGCCGGTGTGAGGCCGCTCCGCGGCAAATTCCCAATGCCCAATCGCCGATAGCCAAGGCTGTTTCCGCGGCAGGCACTCACCCTGGATTCGAGGCTTATTGGGAATTGGACCTTGGCATGTGGAAGCTGGCGGCAACGGACCACCGATGAGCTCGAGCCGGAACACCATGGATCCGAGCGCAGGCTGGGCCGGGCTGAACTGGGGCGGTCGCCGGGGCTTTCGCTGGAACGAGTTTCTCTGGGCGCTGATCTTCCCGGCGCGGAATCACCGCATCACGCCGACGGTGCCTGGGCTCGTCCTGATCGGCCTGGCGCTCGGCACGGGCTCGGCCGCCTACAACACCTCGAGCAACATCCTGTTCATCACGCTCTCGCTGCTGCTCGCGTGCCTGATTCTCAGCGGCGTGATGTCCTGGCTCAACGTGCGGGGCGTGTGCTGGCGGCTACTGCTGCAGCCGCCCGCGCGGGCCGGCCAGCAGACGCCGGTGACGCTCGAACTCTGGAACCGCAAGGGCATGCTCCCGACCTACGGCCTGTGGTTTGAACTCACCGCGCGCCCGGCGCCCGCCGGGCCGCAGCGTCCGGAGGCGACCTTCCGGGCCACGTCCGCCGAAATCCGGGCGGCCCTGGCGCGCAGCGATCAGGCCACGGCGCGGGCCGTGATTTCCCTGCGTGCGCGGCTCGATCCGGGCGGGCAGACGCGGCTGGACTGGCTCTTCACGCCCGCGCGGCGCGGCGTCGTGCGCGTGGACCTGGCGAGCGTGGGTTCGCTCTTCCCGTTCGGATTTCTGCGCAAGAACCGCGGCACCCGCCTGCGGCGGGAGATGATCGTCTGGCCGGCGCCGGTCGACTATCGTTTCACGGGGGCGGTGGCGGCCGTCCATCCGGCGGAGGGCGAGCGAGTGGCGCGCGCGGGCGCCAGCAACGACTTGCTGATGCTGCGACGTTATCAGACGGGCGATTCCCACCGGCTCGTCCACTGGAAAGCGAGCGCGCGGCTGCGCCAGCTCATGGTCCGGCAGTTCGCGGCGGAGAGCGCGGAGGGCTTTTTCCTCTGGCTGACGACGCCGGCCGCGGTGTGGCACCGGGACGAGCAGTTCGAATTGCTGTGCCGCCTGGCGGCGACACTGGCGGAGGACTTGTTCACCGCGGGCCGGCTCACCGGGGCGGCGGTCAATCGGGAGGCGCCGCTGGCCATCCGCCGCGTGCGTGAGTTGGAGTCGTTCCTCGACCGGCTGGCGGTGCTGGAGCGGGACACCGGGACGCCGCCACCGGACACCGGAGCGGGAGGGGCAGAGACCCCAAGACAGAAGTCAAGCCACGAACACCAAGGGGCGGAACTCCAAACCCAAGACCCGCAACTGAAGGCTCAAAACTACGATCGCGGCGCGAATCCGGCGCGATCGTGTCGCAACCTCATCACGTTTGCGCCGGAGGGCACCCGCGGGGTCGCGGCTTACCTCGATGGAAGAAAGACGGCCACAGCTTAGTCTCGAGGAGCTGCACCAGCTGCGCTGGCTGCTCGGCGGGGCCCTGATCCTGATCTCGGTCTGGACCATGCTGTATCTCGAGATAGACGCATGGGTGCTGGCCGGTGTCGCCACCGCCGGCGTCCTCGCCGTGCTGGTGCGGCCCGACCTCCCGGCCCGCGTGCCGCCGCTGGCGCACAAACTCGCGTTTCCGTTCATCGTGGCGTACGTGGCCTGGGATCTCTATTCCACCGGGGAGGTGCTGCCGGCGGCCATCCGGCTCGACCTGCTTCTGCTGCTCTACCGCGGCATCAGCTACCGGCGGAAGCGCGACGACCTCCAAGTCATCGTCCTGGGCCTGATTCTCGTGATGATGGCCGGGGTGCTGACCGTGTCGCTGGCATTTGCGGTGCAGATGCTGGTGTTCACCGCCTGCACGCTCGCGTTTCTGCTGGTGATCACCTTGACCGAGGCCGCGGCGGGACCGGAGACGGCTGACGCCGGGAGGACCGCGGGGGCAAGCGCACGGGTGCCGCCCTGGGCGGCGGTGGGCTGGAAGCGACTGGCGCGGCGTCTGCGCGACGTGACCGACTGGCGGCTGGTCGCGCTGGGCGGAGCGCTGTTTGCCGGCGTGGTGGTGCTCTCCGCCTTGCTGTTCATGGCGATTCCGCGGTTCCAGCTCGAGAACAGCTTCTTCCTCGACCGCTTCATCACGAAAAAAAGCCGCACGGGCTTCTCGGACTCGATTCGACTCGGCGACGTGATCGATATTCAGGAGGACAACTCGGTCGCGCTACGCGTCGATATCTCCGATCCCTCGCGCGTCCCGGCCACCCCATACTGGCGGATGGTGGTGCTGGACGAATACCGCGCCGGCGCGCTGCGCACCTCGCGCCATCTGCAGAACGAGATGGAGCTCCGGACGCAGATGACTCCCTTTGTGACGGGGCAGTTGCCGCCGACGCGGGGCGCCACGCTCTACTGGACCTTCTACTTCGAGGCGGGCATCAGCCGGCATCTGCCCATCGCCGGGCCCTTCTACC
>Ga0335085_10016113_pt1 | contig 10815 bp, 12 predicted proteins | sample Lox_Sample_45_FD_206712 | JGI IMG/M metagenome (GOLD analysis project Ga0335085, IMG submission 206712) | Soil microbial communities from Loxahatchee National Wildlife Refuge, Florida, United States - Lox_Sample_4.5 | ecosystem: Environmental > Terrestrial > Soil > Wetlands | place: USA... | reverse complement strand
GTGAGCCTCCTGCTGCATTGGCCCGCGCCGCTGATCGTCGCCGGAGGGCTGGCGTTCACGGCCGCGTACTCGCTGCGCCCGGTGCGCATCGCCGACCGCGGGGTCATCGCTCCGATGCTGTTACCCGCAGGGTACGTAGCGGTGCCGTATCTGCTCGGGATTCTCGCCGTGCGAGGTTCTGTCGGCCGCACCGATCTCCTCGTGCTCGCGGGTTTGTACGCCGGGTTCATCGGCCGCATCGTGCTCAAGGACTTCCGTGACGTGCGCGGCGACGCCTTGTTCGGGAAACGCACCTTCCTCGTGCGGCACGGGCGCCGGGCAACGTGCCGGCTGAGCGCGGCGTTCCTCGTCGTCGGCGTCTCGGTGCTGCCGTTCGTGCGACAGCCCTCGGTCGCGCTCATCACCGGGTACGCCGCGTACGTCGCGGTCACGCTCGGATTGCTACGCGCGCTCGCGCGGTCCTCAAGTGCTCGCCGCGACTCCGCGCTCATTGCCGCGATCGCCATCGTCGGGCGCGGCATGCTCGTGACGCTCTACGCGCATTTCGCGATGCTCGCCGCGCATTGGTCGGTCGCCGCGGCCTCGGCCGTGATCGTCGCGCTCACAGTCATCGTCGTCGGTATGGCTTTCGACGTGCTGCGCGCAGGGCCGATCACCGACAGCTTCGTGCCGCGTGCGTTCACCGCCGAGGATGCGCCCGACAACGAGCCGGCCGCCGGGCCGTCGTAGGCACGCGCGCCAGGCCACTGTCTACGCGCTTCGGTTCATCATCCTTTGTGTTCACGCCGCCGTGACCTTGCTTCGTCCTTGAGCCGGTCGCGCAGTTGGTCCATCTCCTCACGATGCCGCGTTCGCAGGTCGAGAATCTCGTTCTTCCAACGTCGACGAAACTCGTGCGCCTCGTCGTGGAAGCGTTCCCAGGCCGCCTGCCGGCTGACACCGACCGTCGCGCCGATCGTCTCCCACGTTGCCCCACTCGTCGTGGCCTCGCCGACGAGGCGCGCCTCCCAGGTGGAGAGCAGCGCCGCGAGCGCTCGCGTCGCACCGAGGGCGACGAGAGGATCGGGATCGGAGAGTGCCGTCTCCCAGGTCGCCGTCATCAACGGGGGAACGGGCCGCGGTTCGAGGGTATCCGTCACTTCGTCAAGGCTATCTTGACGAATGCGCGAGTGTCAAGGTGGTCCTGACGGGGAGCCGAGCACGCCGGTCAATCGGGTCCCCAGATCTCCTTCCACATTTCCCCGTCGCGGCGGAAGCTCGGGATGTGTCCGAGGGTCCGGACGAGTTCGGCGTCGTCGCCCAGGGTCGGCCGCCAAGCGGAACCTTCGGTCAGGAGCACGCCGACGGCGGCCACACTGGCTCCGGCGGTACGCAAGAGTCGAAGTGACGCTCGTATCGATCCGCCAGTGGCGATGACATCGTCGACGACGACAACGCGCCGACCTGCGACGGCGCTGATTCGGGCCCGGTCGAGCAGCAGGCGTTGGCCTCCGCTGGTCGTGATCGACTCCAGGGTCTCGGCGAGCGCGTCGGCGAGATGGACCTTGGGAGTCTTCTGCAAGATGAGATAGTCGTCGAGGCCGAGTGCGCGGCTGACCTCGATCGCGACCGGGATCCCGAGCGTTGCCGCGCCGACGACCACATCTGGTCTTGCGGTACGCAGGAGCTCAGCGAGATCGGACCCGGCTCGCTCCATGAACTGCACGCCTCGATCGATCGTCATGAGGAGTGCGATCGCCGTGTCCCCGCCGATGTCGACGATCGGAAGCTGAACGCTCTGTGACCCGATGTCGACGCGATAGGTCCCCGTGTGCAGATCCGTCATGCGGCAGAGTTTCGCGCGCGTGCCCGACCTTGTCGTCTACAACGGAGTCGTCGTACCGGTTGATCCACCGACGGTGGTTCACGATCCGGGATGGGTGCGCGTCGAAGGCAACCGGATCACGATGGTCGGCAGTGGCACTCCCGCGCCGAAGCCCGACGACCACACGATCGACGCGCGAGGCGGGCTGATCCTGCCGGGCTTCGTCAGCGCTCATCAACATGTCTTGGACATCCTCCTGCGGGGCGGCGTTCCGGTCGGACCGTCGTTCCTGGACTGGCTACTCGGTCTCTACTACGCGGGGATGGCCCATTACCGACCGGACGACGCCGCCATCGCGACGACCTTGGGAGCGACGGAAACCGTCCGCGCCGGCGTCACCTGCATCGTCGACAACTGGGGCGTCTGTGCGGGTGACAGCGTGCAGCGCATCGCCGAGTGCGCGGAGGCGTCATTGTCGGTCTACGAGCGCAGCGGACTGCGCGTCGTCTTCGCCCGCATGTTCGCCACGAGGATTCCAGAGTCGTGGCGCGCGATTCGGACGGAATACGACCTCGACCGTCTCACCGCGCCCCTCGACGTCGCGTTGGAGTCCATCGAGGCAATGCGGCCTCCGGCCGAGGCCGATCGTCGAATCCAGATCTGCGCCTCGCCGGAACTCCCCGAGATGGTCGACCCACACGTGCTGGCCGACCTGCGGCACGCCGCGCGCCAACACGGAAGCATCCTGCCTACGCACCTTCTCGCATCGGTCGAGAGTCGTGACTACGCCGATGCCGAACAGCTCGCGCAGCTCGGCGCCCTCGGCCCCGAGCTCCTGGGCGCGCACTGCACCGCAGCGACCGACGCCGACCTCGCGGTGCTCGCGCGCCACCGGGTCCGCGTCGTGCACTGCCCGACCGCGAGCGCGGCCTTGGGAACCGTTACCTCCGCGGGCCGGATGCGCGCGGCCGGACTCACCACCGCACTCGGGAGCGACAATGCCAGCCTCAACCGCAACTCGGACATCCTCGCCGAGGCCCGTCGAGCAGTCCTCGTCTCGCGGTCCCTCGGCGAGCCTGAAACGTGGATCAGCCCGCGTGAGGCGGTCGAGATGGCCACCATCGACGGGGCCCGGTCGATCGGACTCGGCGACGAGATCGGGAGTCTCACGCCGGGCAAACTCGCCGACCTCATCATCGTCGACACGACGGCGGCACACTGGTGGCCGCGCCACGACTGGCTCGACACGCTCGTCATGCAGGCAAAATCGACCGACGTACGCACGGTGATCGTCGACGGGCGAATCCTCCTTCACGATGACGCGATCACCTGGCTCGACCGCGACGACGAAGCCGCTTTGCACCACGACGCGCAACGCGCCTCGAACCGTTTGCTCGAGCGAGCGGCTCTCCGCTCCTGAGCCCGTCGATCCCGGGCTACGGCGGGCAGCAGGAGCGTCCGGTGGGTTCACTAGCTAGCGTTCAGCCGTGCCCGATCATTCCGTTCGTACCGCGCGCCCCGGCGACCTCGATGCGCTCGCGATCACGCTGGCGAACGCGTTCCAGGACGACCCGCTCACGATGTGGCTCTTCCCGAACGAAGCGGCTCGTCGCCGGAAACTCCCGAGCTTCTTCCGTTCGCTGCTGCATGTGTCGATCCCGTTGGGCGAGGTGTACACGGTCGACGATGCTCGATGTGTCGCCATCTGGAACCCGCCCGGCACCTTCCCGATGGGTTGGCGCACCGACGCGCGGCTCGGCCTCAACACGACGCGTCTGCTCGGCCTCCGTATCGCGGCTTGTGCGCGTGGCTTGCTGTACTTCGCGAGTCATCATCCGAAAGAACGGCATTGGTACCTGCAGATGCTCGGAACCGAGCCGGAATGGCAAGGTCGAGGCGCCGGTTCTGCGATCATCGGCCCGGTCCTCGACCGTTGCGATCGTGAGCGCGAACGCGTCTACTTGGAGTCGTCCAAGGAACGCAACATCCCCTTCTACGCCCGACACGGCTTCCAGGTCACCGAGGAGGTACGTGTGCCGGGTGGCCCGGTCGTCTGGGCGATGTGGCGAGAACCGAAGGATTGAGACCGGAGGTGAATCCTCGGTTCGGGGTCTTGACGATGCCCCGGCCCGGCGGCACGGTATGGGAAAGCGATCGAGCGTCTCGCATGCTCATCGCGCCGCGATCAGCGTCGAGGGGGCTGTGCCGAATGATCCGTCGCCTGCTTGCCGTCACGGTCACGTTCGCGCTCTCGACTGCCGTGGTCGTTGCGAGCGCGGGCGCGGTAACCGCGAACCCGAACAAGGTCGGACCCAATCAGTACTTCGGGGCGTTGGTCAACGGCTCCAACGGCATCGCGGCGCCGGCTCCGATCCGGATGGCGTGCTTCGGGCCGATCCGAGTGGGTCAGACCGGCCATCCGATGGCGGGTCAGACCATCGAGGTGGTCCGGCCGGTTTCGACCGCCGGCAGTCTCGGCTTCACGGGCGCGAACGGTACGAGCATCGTCGCGTTCTTCGGTCCGCTCCCCCCGACGGCCGCCCCGGCAGCCACGAAGAGCACGGTCACGTTCAAGCGCTATGGCGTCGCCAAGAAGATCCCGACGTCACTCGTGCTGCCCTGTTATGGCACCGGCAACGTGAACTTCGTGCCGCTACCGATGAGTCCACCGAACTCGCGAAACGCGACTGTCGCCGTCACGTACATCGGTCAGCCATAGCGCACGCGCGCAAGCGCGAGTCTGCGGAGGCGCTGGTGCAGAAGAAGTGTGGCGACGCGGCTTCGGCCATGATTCGGCGATGAGTGAGACGGCCGCGTCCATCATGTTCGTGCACGGCGCCTGGCACGGGGGCTGGTGCTGGGACTCGGTTCGGGAGCGGCTCGACGCGCTCGGGGTGCCGAGCGTAGCGGTCGACAACCCGTCCGTCACCCGGCCGGGATCCGACCTCGACGCGGATGTCGCCAATACCCGCGCTGCACTCGATGCGATGCCGGGCCCGGTCGTGCTCGTCGGGCACTCCTACGGCGGCGCGATCATCAGTGACGCCGCGTCGCATCCGAATGTCGCGCAAGTCGTGTTCCTCACCGCGTTCGCGCTCACGCCGGGAGAGAGCGTGGCCGCGAACTCGCTGTCGGGCGGCGAGGAGAGCCGCCTGGGCGAGGCGATCCGGGTCGACGGCGCTACCACGTCCGTCGACCCGGGCCGGGCAATCGAGTTCTTCTTTCACGATTGCGATCCGGAGATCGCGCGCGCAGCGGTGCGCCGGCTGGGTCCGATGTCGGTCGCGGCGATGTCGGGAACGGTCCGCGACGCAGGGTGGCGCGCCAAACCCTCGTCGTACATCGTGTGCACCGACGACCGCGCCCTGCCCCTCTCGTTGCAGCGGTCTTGCGCGGCGCGGACGACCGAAGTCATCGAGCTTGCGACGAGTCATTCGCCCTTCCTCAGCCGGCCCGACGAGCTCGCGCGCGTGTTGGCCGACCGCGCACCACGCTGATCCCGTCGCCGAACGGCCGGGGCGGCGGTCGTGCCAAAATGCGGCGTGACCTACGCCTTCGACGCCGACCGGACCGTCGAGGAGCAGTCGTGCCCCGTGTGTGCGCGGCCATACCTGCTCGTGAAGGGCTTCGTCTACAAGGACAAGCGCGCGCACGCGGTGTACTTCGCGTCGTGCCACCAGCACGACGCGTACGAGGTGTGGATCGATGTCGTCCTCGGAACCTTCAACAACGAAGACTGGAGCGACCACGTCACGTTCGGGTGCCGGGTCGGGCGCGTCGGCGTCCAGGAGGATCCGGGCGCGAGCCTCGTCACCGCGGCGCAGCCCTTCGGCGATTCCCGGCTGTTCGGGAAGAAGTTGACGCGTGACGAGGCGTTGGCGCATCCGCTCGTGAGCGAGTTCTGGCGGGTCGTCGACTTCATCCTCCTCGAGGACCCTCTCGTGGTCGCGCATGTCTACGACTGACAGGCTCGCAAGCCGCGCCGATGGGTATCAGCCGGCGGCGATCACCTGCGCGAGCGCGGACAACGAAGGAACGCGCGAGTAGTCGGCGTCGAGGTGGAATTCGAACGGGTCCATCACGATTGCATGGAGACCGGCGGCGCGCGCGCCGACGACGTCGATACCGGGCATGTCACCGACGTACCAGGCGTCGCCGGGTTCGATCGCCATCGCTTCGAGCGCGAGCCGGAAGATCCGGGGGTCCGGCTTCGACACGCCGACGGCGCCGGAGTCGATGACGCACTCGACCGCGACACCCGGTCCAGGCCCGACCTGCAGGATCTCCAATTCTGCGAGACGTTGGCCGATCAGACCGTCGGCGTTCGAGATGATCCCGAGCCGCACGCCTGTCGCGGCGAGCGCGCGCAGGCCGTCTCGTGCGCCCGGGAGCTCGCGGAGCCAGAGGCCGGCATCGGCGAATTCGCTGTCGAGGTGACGGTGGACCTCCTCGCGCTGGTCGTCAGCCGTGCCGCACTCGGTCATGTAGGCGTCGAGGTACGCGCGCCACGAGGCCGCCCAGTCGAGATCCCTGCCGTCGACGGGGAAGCCACGCGCGCCGGCGTAGTGCGCGCGATCCAGACCGGCAGCCGGGGCTATCACGCCGCCGCGCGCGAGTGCGCCGAGGATGCGGTCGTGAGACGGTACGAAGAACACCCCGCCGACGTCGAGCAGGACGGCTTTCGGGGGAGCGGGGAACGGCGCCGACACGGGGCCAAAACTATCGGGGGCGACGAACGCGGCTGGTACCGTTGCCGTAATGGAGTTTCGCCGGATCAACGCATTGCCGCCTTATGCCTTTGCGCAGATCGATGCGCTGAAGATGTCACTACGGCGAGCCGGCGAAGACGTCATCGACCTCGCCTTCGGCAATCCCGACCTGCCTTCACCCGACATCGCCGTCGACAAGCTCATCGAAGCCGTCCGCAACCCCCGCAATCATCGGTACTCGACGAGCAAAGGCATCCCGAAGCTGCGCGAGGCCGTTGCCGCGCTCTACGAGCGGAAGTTCGGCGTTACCGTCGATTTCGAGACCGAAGTTTGCTCGACCATCGGCGCCAAGGAGGGATTCTCGCACCTGATGTTGGCGTTGCTCGGCCCGGGCGACACGGCACTCGTCCCCTCGCCTTCGTACCCGATACACATCTGGGGCCCGATCCTCGCCGGTGCGGGTGTGCACTACGTGCGGATGGGGCCGGGGCAGAACTTCTTCGCCAACATGCGCGGCGCCTACGAACAGGCCTGGCCGCGCCCGCGCGTCATCGTCACGTCGTTCCCGCACAACCCGACGACTGCGTGTGTCGACCTCGAGTTCATGTCACAGCTCGTCGACTTCGCGCGCGAGCGCGAGATCGTCGTGGTGCACGACTTCGCCTACGCCGACCTCGGCTTCGACGGCTACGACCCGCCGTCGATCCTCCAAGTGCCCGGCGGGCGCGATGTCGCAGTCGAGCTCTACACGATGACGAAGTCGTTCTCGATGGCGGGCTGGCGCATGGGCTTCCTCGTGGGCAACGCCGAGATCGTCGCGGCGCTCGCGAAGCTCAAGTCGTACCTCGACTACGGATCATTCCAGCCCATCCAGATCGCGGCGACGGTCGCGATGAACGAGACTCCCGACTTCCCCAAGGAAGTGAACGAGATCTACCGCCGTCGTCGCGACGCGCTGATCGACGGACTCGACCGGATCGGCTGGCACATCGAACGGCCCCGCGGGACGATGTTCGTGTGGGCGCCGATCCCGGAGCCGTATGCGGAGATGACGAGTATCGAGTTCACGACCATGTGCGTGCAGGAAGCCAAGGTCGCGATGTCTCCGGGTTCCGGCTTCGGACCGGGCGGCGAGGGCTTCGTCCGGTTCGCCCTGGTCGAGAACGAGAAGCGAATCCAGCAGGCTATGCGCCAGATTCGCAAGGGCCTCACGAAGCTGGGTTGATTCGACGCGTCCGCCTCAGCCGCACAGGCCGTCGAGGCAGAACGACACGCAGAGGTCGGCCACTTCGTCGACCGGCAGGTTCGCGTCGATCAGCGTGTGCCGGGTCAGCTCCGCGACGACGCCGTGGATCGCGTGCGCGAGCAGGGCGGGGTCGCGGTCGACGATCCGGCCGTCGACGATGCCGTCCTTCAGATGACGGATCGTGTCGGAGATGGTGATCTCCCGGTTGCGGGCGAGGACGGGCGCGAACGTCTCGTCGGTGGCCGCGAACTGGATGATCGCGAAGTACTCGCGATGCTCGGCGAACCACGCGAGCGACGCACGGATCCCGAGCTCGATGCGGCGCACCGGGTCGGCCTCGTCGCCGATCGCCTGCTGCTGGCGCTTACGCAGATCGTGGTTCGACGCCTTCAACAGCTCCGTGAGGAGCTCTTCCTTCGAGGCGAAGTACCAGTAGAACACGCCCTTGCCGACCCCGAGCGCGGCCACGATGTCGGCGACCGAGGTCGGGTGATACCCGCGCTCGGCGAAGAGCCGCGCGCCGCACTCCATCAGCTGGTCGCGCCGTTCGCGACCTCTCGGAGTGAGCTTGCGCCGCATCCGGGCGAGCGTAGCGCCGCCCTTGACCGCTCGGTCAATATCCGCCCGGGACGGTCATGCGAGCGTCAACTGCTGTTCGCGCGCCCGTGACGGCCCCGGAACCGGCCCGCCACTTCGTCGGCGGAGACTGACGGTGACAGTGTCGGGGGAGACAGTTTCGAGGAGACAGTGTCGAAGGAGGACGCGATGCTCCGCCTGCTGTTCATGTTGAATCCGGCCAACCTGCTGTACGAGCTCGGGACCGGCCGTGCGATCGACAACGCGGCCCGCCAGCGCGCGGAAACGGCACGGGACCTCGCCGAGGTCGACGCACTGTGTGAGCGCCTCTGCGCGACCGCGACCGCGGGCGCGGAGTCGTCGGAGCGCGTCCGTCTCGCCGCCTGAGCACCGGGTCCGGCGCCCCTTCCCCCTCTCACGACCGGCGGGGCCCCGGCGGCGTACGCTGAGCCCGCTTGTACTGGATGGTCAAATTCTTCGTCACGCCATTCGCCCGCGTCCTGGTACGCGTCCGCGTCGAGGGCCGCGAGAACGTCCCTCGGCGTGGCCCGCTGATCCTGGCCGCGAACCACCGGTCGTTCCTCGACTCGATCTTCATCCCGCTCGTCGTCCGGCGGCGGGTGACATTCGTCGCCAAAGCCGAATACTTCGACGACGCGAAGACCGCCTGGTTCTTCCGTAGCTGCGGGCAGATTCCGATCCGGCGCGAGGGCGGGAGCGCGAGCGAGCGGGCGCTGACCTCGGCGACCGAGGTGTTGCATGCGGGCAAGGTCTTCGCGATCTACCCGGAAGGCACGCGTACTCGTGATGGGTTCCTCCATCGCGGTCATACGGGTGTAGCCCGGCTCGCGTTGCGTTGCAACGTACCGATCGTGCCAGTGGGCCTGGTCGGGACCGACGACGTGCAGCCCGTCGACGCCCGGTTGCCCAAGCTGTTCCGGCGCGTGACTGTCCGGTTCGGTGAGCCGGTGGACCCGGCGCGTTACTCCGGGCGCGAACACGATCATCTCGCGTTACGTGAGCTCACCGACGAGGTGATGTTCGAGATCTGTCAGCTGTCCGGCTACGAGTACGTCGATACCTACTCGACCAAGCAGGCCGAGGACATTCCCACTGATGCCGCGCGGGTCGCGACCCTCACCGACTTCCGCGGCCCGGTCTCGGCCGCGTCCTGATCCGCGCCGCGCTCACGACGCCTCGGTACCGGCCCAGCCGCGCGACCGTTCGACGGCGCGGCGCCAGGTCGCGATCCGGACGGCGCGTTCGTCGTCCGCCATCGTGGGGGAGAAGGTCGCGTTCGCCCGCCAGTTCGTGTTCACGGCTTCGGGCGAAGCCCAGACATCCTCGGCCACACCGGCAAGGAACGCCGCACCGAGCGCGGTCGTCTCCTGGATCGCGGCGCGCCGCACCGTGACGCCGAGCACGTCCGCCTGGAACTGGCACAGCAAGTCCATCACAGAGGCGCCGCCGTCGACCCGCATCTCCGGCGCGACCGCACCGCTCGCCCGTGCGATCGCGCCGACGACGTCGGCGGTCTCGAACGCCATTGCCTCGACGACGGCACGCGCAAGATGTGCGCGCGTCGTGCCCCGCGTGATCCCGACGATCGTCCCACGCGCGTACGGATCCCACCACGGCGAACCGAGCCCCGTGAACGCGGGGACGACGTACACGCCGCCGGTGTCGGCGACCGACGCTGCAAGTGGGCCCACCTCCGATGCGTCGCGGATCACACCCAGGCCGTCACGCAGCCACTGCACAGCCGCGCCGGTGACGAAGATCGCGCCCTCCATGGCGTAGGTGACAACTCCCGGCCGGAGCGACCATGCAACGGTGGTGAGCAGGCCGTCGACCGGCTCGGGCAGCGTGTCGCCGACATTGGTCAGGACGAACGAACCCGTTCCGTAAGTGTTCTTCGTCATTCCGGGGATGACGCACGCCTGACCGAACAGCGCGGCCTGCTGGTCGCCGGCGATGCCGCTGATCGCGACGCGTTGGTCGCCGAGCCAGCCGGCTGCCGTCGTCCCGAAGCGGCCGCTCGAAGGTCTGACCTCCGGAAGGCACGCGCGAGGAATGTCGAACAGGTCGCACAATTCCGGTGACCACGCGCCGGCGCGGATGTCGTAGAGCATCGTGCGGCTCGCATTCGACGGATCGGTCGCGTGCACGCCGCCGGCGGGACCGCCGGTGAGGTTCCACAAGAGCCAGGTGTCGACCGTGCCGAACATGAGATCGTCGTCGGCCGCGACGCCGCCCGCGTGCAACAGCCATGACAGCTTCGAGGCCGAGAAGTAGGGGTCGAGCACCAAGCCGGTCGTGCGCCGGATCATCGGCTCGTAGCCGCCCTCGCGCAACTCGTCGCAGCGTTCGGCGGTGCGACGGTCCTGCCAGACGATGGCGCGGGCCCGAGGCTCGCCGGAGCGCCGATCCCAGACCACGACGCTCTCGCGCTGATTCGTGATGCCGATCGCCACGATTGT
>Ga0335085_10016112_pt1 | contig 10815 bp, 5 predicted proteins | sample Lox_Sample_45_FD_206712 | JGI IMG/M metagenome (GOLD analysis project Ga0335085, IMG submission 206712) | Soil microbial communities from Loxahatchee National Wildlife Refuge, Florida, United States - Lox_Sample_4.5 | ecosystem: Environmental > Terrestrial > Soil > Wetlands | place: USA: Florida... | reverse complement strand
GCGGCCTCGAGGCCACCCGGGTGTTCACCAAGATCTGGCTGGCCCTGTCCGGCCTGTGGTCCTGGGACGACCTGCCGGTCATCCCGCCCGAGATGATCTACATGCCATCCTGGATGCCGCTCAACATCTACGACTGGGCCTGCTGGGCGCGGCAGACGATCGTTGCGCTGGCCGTGCTCCAGTCCTTCCGCCCGTCCCGCCCGCTCCCGTTCACCGTCGACGAGCTCCGCACGGGCGTGACCCCGAAGCGCCCGCCCGCCGATCCCTGGGCGCGCCTGTTCATCGTCTTGGACAAGGCGCTGCACCGTTATCGTCCGGTCAAGTCGCTGCGGCGGGCCGCGCTGCGGCGCTGCGCCGACTGGATCATCGCCCGGCAGGAGCGGGACGGCTCCTGGGGCGGGATCCAGCCGCCGTGGGTGTACTCGCTGATGGCGCTGAACATGCTCGGCTACGACGTAACCCACCCGATCATGGCCAAGGGCCTGGCCGGCCTTGACCAGTTCACCCTCTTCAAGGACTCCCCGGACGGCCCGATGCGCACCTTCGACGCGTGCCAGGGGCCGGTCTGGGGCACCGCCCTGATGATGGTCGCGCTCGCCGACGCGGGACTGCCGCCCGACCATCCGGCGCTGGTGAACGCCGCGCGCTGGATGCTCGGCGAGGAGATCCGCGGGCCGGGAGACTGGCAGGTGCGCAGGCCGGAGCTGGCTCCGGCCGGCTGGTCGTTCTCGTTCGAAAACGACGTCTACCCCGACAACGACGACACCGGCGAGGTGGTCCTGGCGCTGCGCCGGGTGGCGCCGGTAGATCAAGCCGCCATCGACCGGGGCCTGACCTGGCTGACCGGGATGCAGTCCAAGGACGGCGGCTGGGGGGCCTTCGACGCCGACAACACGCGCAGGCTCGTCAAGAAGCCGCCGTTCTGCGACTTCGGTGAGGTCATCGACCCGCCCTCGGCCGACGTGACCGCGCATGTCGTGGAGGCGTTCGCCGCCGAGGGGCGGGCCGCCGAGCCGGCCGTCCGCCGCGGCGTGGTCTGGCTGCTGCGGGCCCAGGAGCCTGACGGGTCCTGGTTCGGCCGGTGGGGCGCCAACTACGTATACGGCACCGGGGCCGTGGTGCCCGCCCTGATCGCGGCCGGCGTGAAGCCGTCCAAGCCGTCCATCCGCCGCGCCGTGGCCTGGCTGGAGCGGCACCAGAACCCGGACGGCGGCTGGGGCGAGGACCTGCGCTCCTACAACGACCCGGCGCTGGCCGGGCGCGGTGAATCCACCCCGTCGCAGACCGCCTGGGCGCTGCTCGCCCTGCTCGCGGCCGGGGAGCACCGCGGCGCCGCGGTCGAGAGCGGCATCCGCTGGCTGGTCCAGACGCAACTCGCCGACGGGTCCTGGGACCAGCCGCAGTTCACCGGAACCGGGTTTCCCGGCGACGTCTACATCAACTACCACCTGTACCGGCTGGCCTTCCCCATCAACGCGCTCGGCCGTTATCTGAATCTCATGCAGCCAGAGGTAGCGCATGACGGAGACGATCAAGCATCCTAAGGGGAATGGGAGGGACAAATGCCAGTCCAGGCTCTGGGATTAGCCCGATGAACGGGTCATTCTCCTGGCAGTCGGCCGGGTCGATGCTGCTGGTGGAGATCGGCGGGACCGAGAAGACGCTCCGGGCGGGCCCGTCGTACCGGGTGGGCCGCGATCCGCAGTCGGACATCGTCATCGAAGACACCCGGGTGTCGTGGAACCACGCGGTGCTGGGGTCCGCGGGCGGTACGTGGTTCGTCGAGGACTGCGGCAGCACGAACGGGACGTTCGTGGGGTCGCAGAAGATCGGCCGGTTCGAGATCACCGGCGACTGCGTGCTGCGCTTCGGCAGCCGCACTGACGGGCCGGCCATGTCCTGCTCGCTGTACAGCCTGCAACGCACCGACTGGCCGAGCGTGGACCGGCGGCCGAGCGCGGTGATGCCGATGCCTGCCCGCGCGCTGCGCATCGGCCGCCAGTACGACAACGACATCGTGCTGAACGATCTCAGCGTCTCCCGTCACCACGCGGAACTGCGGAACGCCGGCGACGGCAGCTACGTGATCGCCGACCTCGACAGCAGCAACGGAACCTTCCTCAACGGCGCCCGGGTCATCTTCACCTCACCGGTGACCGAGCAGGACATCATCGGCATCGGCCCGGCCACGTTCCGCCTGGTCGGCAGCGAGCTCAGGCAGTTCATCGACAGCGGCGACGTCTCGCTGATCGCACAGGACCTCACGGTGCGCCTGCCGAGCGGCAGGGTCCTGCTCGACCAGGTCAGCTTCCCGGTCGGCGAGCGCAGCGTGGTGGCGGTCATCGGGCCCAGCGGGGCGGGGAAGACCACGCTGCTCCGCGCCCTGACCGGGATGGCGCCCGCGACGGAGGGCGCGGTCCTGTACGACAACCGCGATCTCTACGCGCACTACGCCGAGCTGCGGCACCGGATCGGCCTGGTGCCGCAGGAAGACGTCATCTATCCCCACCTGACCCCGAGGCGCGCCCTCGGCTACGCGGCCGAGCTCCGGTTCCCCGGCGACACCTCGGATGAGGAGCGCAGCGTCCGGGTCCAGGAGGTCCTCGACGAGCTCAGGCTCACCCAGACCACGAAGGACCGCCCGGAGCCGGCCGCGGACACCTCGGCCGCGACGCTGTCCGGGGGCGAGAAGAAACGGGTCAACATCGCGCTCGAGCTGCTGACCAAGCCGTCGGTGCTCTTCCTGGACGAGCCCACCTCCAGCCTGGACGTCGAGCTCAAAGAGGACGTCGTGGACGGCATGAGGGAACTGGCCGAGGACGGCCGTACCATCATCATGGTCACCCACGACCTCGAATACCTGGATAAATGCGACCGGGTGCTGCTGCTCAAGCCCGGCGGCCAGATGGTGTTCTACGGGCCGTCGGACGAAGGGCTCAGCTACTTCGGCAAATCGCGCTGGGTCGAGGTGTACCGGGCCCTGCGCACCGAGCCTGAGCGCGACTGGGCGGGGGAATTCCGACAGTCGGCCTGCTACCGCCAGTACGTGGCCAGCGGACTCAAGCCCCATGTCCCCGACCCCGCCCGCGCCCCCTCGGAGCCGCCTCCGGCGCCGCGCAGCCGCCTGGCCCAGCTGGCGATCCTGTGCCGGCGGTACACCGCCCTCATCGCCGCCGACCGGGGCTTCCTGATCTCGCTGGCGGTCGCCCCGCTCGTGTTCGGGGGCCTGGTCAGGCTGCTGGCCGGCAAGCAGGGGCTGGTAGGCGCCAGGAACATCAACGCCGAGACCACGCTCCTGTTCCTGGCCCTCATCGCCGTCCTCGGCGGCGCGGCCGGATCGGTCCGGGAGCTGATCAAGGAACGGTCCATGTACGTCAGGGAGCGCACGGCCGGCCTGTCGGCCGGCGCCTACCTGCTGTCCAAGATCACCGTGCTCGGGCTCATCACCGGCATCCAGGCCGCCCTGCTGGTCCTCATCGGTGTCGCCGGCGTGCCGTTGCCGCGGCACGGGGCGTACCTTCCGTCGCCGCTGGCCGAGATCCTGCTCGCCGTGGTTCTCCTCTCCATTGCCTCCATGACCGTGGGCCTAGCCGTGTCCGCGTTCGTCGATTCGTCGGAGAAGACCATGCAGGCGCTGGTGCTGATCGCGATCGTGCAGGTCATGCTGTCCGGCGGCGTCCTGGCGCTGGGGCTCGGGCTGAAGCAGATCGCGTACATAGCCCCGGCCCGCTGGGGTTTCGGCGCGGCGGCGGCCAGCGCCGACCTCAACGGCCTCTTGCGCGGGACCGGCAAGGTACCCGACCCGGTCTGGGATCACCGGCCCTCCGCCTGGCTGCAGTCCATGGGCCTGCTGGTCCTGCTGATAGTGATCTTCACGCTGGTCGCCTGGTGGCGGCTGCTCCAGATCGGCCCCGGCCAGACCCGGCGGCTGATCAGGTTCCGGCGCCGACGGTCCCGCCGGCGCCAGGCGCCGCCCCCGCCGCAAGGTCAGGACGCGGGCGCCAGCCGCCCGCCGCTCGCGCGGACGCCACCCTGACGGCCCGGCGCCCGGCCGGGGCTTAACCGCAGGCGGCGGCGGTCGTCGGGCAGGCGCTGGGTGACGCCGGCCCGGTCCAGGTACTCGAGCAGCGGGATCGCGACCCGGCGGGTAGTGCCGAGTGCCTGCCTGGCCTCGGCCGTGGTGAACGGCTGCGGCAGCCCGGCGAGCACCCCGGCGGCCCGCTGGTCGGCGCCGGGGGCCAGGACGACCTGCTCGGCCACCCGCAGCAGCAGGCCGGCCCGCGCCGCGGCCGCCACCGCCTTGTGGTCGAGTCCCAGTTCCCGCAGCCTGGCCGCGTCCGGAGCCAGGAACGGCGCGGCGGCGAGATCCGCCAGGACAGCCCGGACCGCCGCGGCCACGCGGGGCGGCAGGGACGGCCCGGCCGGGCCCGCCGTCGCGGGCCCGGCGGGCCGCAGGTAGCCGTCCTCGGCCTGGAGCTGGCCGTCGGCGTCCCGGGCCAGCGCTTCGGCCAGCGCCCGGTCGGGCAGGCCGAGCGCGGCGCGGGCGGCCTCGAGCGGCATGCCGACGGCGAGCGGGTCGCGCCGGGCGTGGGCGGCGACCGCCTCGGCCAGCCGTCGCCGCAAAGCCGCCCAGCGGTCCGGGTCGGCGAGCCAGTCCCCGGCGCGGACGGAGCCCGGGGAGTCGCCGCGGACGCCCATCGCCGCCAGCGCGGCGGTACGCAGGAAGCCGTGCCGGCGGAGCAGGTCGCCGGCCGAGGGCGGATCAGGCCAGGCGGTGAGCTCGCGCCCGGCCGCGGCGGCCGCGCCGCGCCTGGTCAGCGCGGGCGGGGCCGGGTCCAGCACGGTGGCCCCGGTGATCGCGACGCCGGCGCTGCCCGGGTCGCGGAGCAGCACCCGGTCACCGACGTGCAGCGGGAGCGCGTCGCGCAGGGTCAGCCGGGCGATGGCCGACGCGCCCGCCGGGCCGAGCGGCCGGATCCGGGCCCGCGTGCGGGCCGAGCCGATATGCAGGGTCATCTCGGCCGGCAGCGTCATCTCCGGCGCGAGACCGCTCAGCGCCAGCCGCACGTCGAGCACCCTGGTCAGGGTCCACCGGCCGGCCTCGATCAGGGCCATGCCCCGGGCCGGGACGTCAGCCGGGATGCCGCGCAGGTTGACGGCGACGCGCGCCACCCCGGCGGCCGAGGTGACCGGCTCGTTCATGGACTCCAGGCCCCTGATCCTGGCGGGCCGCAGCGACGGGGTGAGCAGCAGTTCCCGCCCGGCGGCGAGCGTCCCGGCGGGCAGCGTGCCGGTGACCACGGTGCCCGCGCCCCGGATACTGAACGACCGGTCCACCCAGAGCCGGACCGGGGCGGCCGGGTCGGGGACGGGCAGCGCCGCGACCAGCTCGGCCAGGGCGTCGCGCAGTTCGGGCAGGCCGGCGCCGGTGACCGCGCTCACCGCCACCGCCCGCACCGCCCCCAGGCCGGTCCGGTTCAGCTGCCCGAGCGCCGCCCGCGTCGCCGGGCCGGGATCGGCCAGGTCGCACCGGGTGACCGCGAGCAGGCCGTGCCTGATGCCGACCGCGTCGACGGCGGCGAGGTGCTCGGCCGACTGGGGCATCCAGCCGCCGTCGGCCGCCACCACGAACAGCACGGCGGGCACCGATCCGACGCCGGCCAGCATGTTCGGCACGAACCGCTCGTGGCCGGGCACGTCCACGAACGCCACCTTCTCCCCGCCGGGGAGCGTCGTCCAGGCGAAGCCCAGGTCGATGGTCAGCCCGCGGCGCCGCTCCTCGGCCCACCGGTCAGGCTCCATCCCGGTCAGCGCCCTTACCAGCGCCGACTTCCCGTGATCCACGTGCCCCGCCGTAGCGATCACCTGCACGCGAACCCCCCGACACCATGATCGTGAACAGAAATGGCCACTATTTGTCCCAAACTGTTCACGATCATGAAAGTAAGAGGGAAGGAGGCCTGGGTGCCCCGGGGGAAGCCGGTCACCGGGACTCCTGGGGTGGGCGGGGCTCGCGGGATGAGCGGGTCCCGTGGGGCAGGTAGGGCTGGTGATCGTGGCGTGCGGGTTCCTGGCGGTTGACGGCCAGGACGGCGGCGATCAGGGCTTCGTCGTCGGCGGGGATGACCGAGCGCAGGTCGAGCAGGAGGCGGCCGCCCTCCAGGCGGCCGACGACGGCGGGCTCGCCGGTGCGCAGGGGCAGCGCGAGCGACTCGGGCAGGCTCACCGCGAAGCTGTCCAGCTCGACGCCGGGCGCGCCGCCACCGCCCACGGCGGCCTTGGCCGCCGTCACCTGGGCGTCGAGGCCAGCCGGGATTAGTCGCGCGACGACCCGTTCGGCCCGTTGGAGGACGGAAGCGGGGTCGGCGGCCAGCGCGGCGGCGACCGGCGGTACCGGTCCGGTGAGGGTGGCCTCCAGGGCGGCGAGGGTCAGCTTGTCCACCCGCAGCGCCCGGGCCAGCGGATGCCTGGTCAGCCGGCGCACCAGGTCCTCCCGGCCGAGCAGCAGCCCGGCCTGCGGGCCGCCGAGCAGCTTGTCGCCGCTGGCCGTGACCAGGGCGGCACCGTCCCGCAGGGCGGTCGCGGCGCTCGGCTCGTCCGGCAGCAGCGGGTGCGGGGCGAGCAGCCCGGAGCCGATGTCGAACACCACCGGGGGGCCGAGCCCGGCCAGGTCGGAGACGGCCACGGCGGCGGTGAAACCCTCGATGCGGAAGTTGGACGGGTGCGCCTTGAGGATGAACGCGGTCCGCGGGCCGATCGCCGCCGCGTAGTCCCCGAGCGTCGTCCGGTTGGTGGTGCCCACCTCGCGGAGCCTGGCGCCGGTCGAGACGAGCAGTTCTGGCAGCCGGAAGCGGTCGCCGATCTCGATCAGCTCCCCCCGGCTGATCACGATCTCGTCGGCATCCTGGCCGCTCAGCGCGGTGGCCGCCAGGACCAGGGCGGCCGCGTTGTTGTTGACGACGGCCACCGCCCCGGCGGCGGGAACCGCCCGGGCCAGGGCGCCGAGCGCACCCGCGCCGCGCCGGGCCCGCGCCCCCGAGGCCAGGTCGAACTCCACGTCGCAGTTGCCCGCCGCCGCCGCCAGCGCGTCCACCGCGGCGGCCGACAGCGGCGCCCGGCCCAGGTTGGTATGGACAAGCACGCCGGTCGCGTTGATCACCGGGGTCAGCGCGGCGGCCCAGCTGGGCAGCTCGGCGACGGCGGCGTCGGCGACCTCCTCCGGGGCGATCCGGCCGTCCCTGGCCCGCTGCTGGGCGCGGCCCACGGCCGCCTTGACCAGGGCCCGGCCCAGCCTGCGTTCGGCGTCGGCCAGGCGGGGGTCGGCCAGCAGCAGATCCGTCCGCGGCACCTGGCGCCTGCTATCCACCACGTCGCGAACGATACCCCGGCGGCGGCGGAATACAGTGCCCGTCCCCGGGTAGAGGCGGGTCAGTGTAAGCCCTACAACCAAAAATGGCGACTCATTCGGGAAGTGATAGGTAATGGCTGGGATGCTGCAGATGCGGCGCAGTAGAGGAGCCTTCAGCGGATTCCTGCTGATCTTGCTCGGGCTCTGGGGCGCACTCATCCCCTTCATCGGACCGTATTTCCACTTCGCCTACACGCCGGACAAGGCCTGGACCTATAACACCGGCCGCCTGTGGCTGGAACTCCTGCCCGGCGCCGCGGTCTTCCTCGGCGGCGTCCTGCTGATGGTCGCCCGGAGCCGGCACACCGCGCTGTTCGGCGCGCTGCTGGCCGCCGCGGCCGGCGCCTGGTTCGTCCTCGGGCAGTCGCTGAGCCCGCTGTGGAACCACCACGTGGCCCTGGGCGGCTCGCCGGCCGGCGGCACGCAGTACATGCGGATCATGGAACAGCTCGGCTTCTTCACCGCGCTCGGCGTGGTCATCGTGTTCGTGGCGGGCGCGGCGCTCGGCCGGATCGCGTCCGTGGCGTCCGGGATCCAGCCGGTCGATGAGGTCCCGGAGACGATCGTCCCGGAGAGCACCGTCCCGGTGGAGCGGGTGCCCACGGCCCGTAACGTCCCGGCTGACACCGTCCCGGTGGAGCGCGTGCCCGCCGGCGCCGGCCCGCTTCCGGCCAGGACCCGGATGGAGCCGGTGGCCGCCCGGACCGGGGATGTCCCGCCCCGGCGCCTCAGGGACCGCCTCCGGGCCGAGGAGACCAAGCCTGCCCAGGACACCACCGGAACCATCCAGTAAGGCGCCGCCCGGCCTGCGTGGCACTATCATCGGCACGACATATCCGTGCGAGCCGGTGAAGGGGTGTCATGCGGGCGGAGCCAGCCGCGGCCACCGAGGCCACCGCAGCCACCGTGCCCACCCCGCGTGGGCCACGGTGGCTGCTGCCTGCCGGGGCGGCCCTGCTGGCGGTGGCGCTGGCCGCCTGGGTCGCCGACCTGGCCACGCACCTGTCCTACATGGCCGCCATGCGCGACCTAGTGGTGTACCGGGACGGCGGCCTGATCGTCCGGCACGTCTCCCCCGCCTACGACGCGCACCGCGCCTCGCCGCTGTACGACTGGGTGGGCCAGCACGGCGTCCAGTTCACCTACCCGCCGTTCGCCGCGGTGCTGTTCTCGGTCGCCTCGGTGCTGTCCTGGACGGCCATGCGGTGGGCCATGACGCTGGCCAGCCTGGCCGCCCTCGGCCTGTCGCTGTGGCTCGTATTCGGCGCGCTCGGCTACCGGCAGAGCAAAGCGATCAGGCTGGGCGCGACGCTCGGCGTCTCGGCGCTCGCGCTGGCCACCGAGCCCGTCCAGCAGACCCTGTCCCTCGGCCAGGTCAACCTGCTGCTCATGCTGCTCATCGTGGTGGACCTGCTCACCGGCGGCGCGCTGGCCCCCGGTGGCCGCACCCGGTGGTGGCACGGGATCGGCATCGGGATCGCGGCGGGCGTGAAGCTGACCCCGCTGATCTTCATCCCGTACCTGCTGCTCATCCGCAGGTACCGGCAGGCCGCGACGGCCAGCGGGGTGTTCGCGGCCACGGCGGCGCTTGGCTACGCGATCCTGCCGGGTGACTCGGGCACCTACTGGGCGCACGGGCTGTTCCTGAAGGCCAACCGGATCGTGTTCCTCGGCACCAGGGGAAACCAGTCGCTGCGCGGCATCCTGACCCGGCTGGCGGGCAGCGTCTCCGCGGGCCAGGTGCCCTGGCTCGCGGCCGCCGTCGTGGTCGCGGTGGCCGGTCTTGCCGCCGCGACGCTGCTGTACCGGGCCCGCCAGCCGGTGCCCGCCATGCTGGCCTGCGCGCTGACCGGCCTGCTGATATCACCGCTGAGCTGGGACCACCACTGGGTCTGGGTAGCTCCGGGGCTCGCGCTGCTCGCTCACCTCGGCGCGGCCGCCCGGCGGCGCGCGGCCCGGGCGGCGTGGTGGGCCGCCGGGGCCGGCCTGTTCGGTGTCTTCGCCAGCTGGCCGCAGCTGTGGAACCTGGGACAGTCCGGCCTGACCCCGGCGGGCCTGGGCTGGTACGCCCCGGGCACGTACTTCGCGACCGGCAGCGAGCCCTGGTACCACGAGTTCCACTGGCACGGCCTGCAGCTGCTGGCCGGGAACAGCGCCGTGCTGGCCGGGCTGGCCTGCCTGGCGGCCCTGGCCGTGGCGGCTGTCCGCTGCCTGGGCCGCGAACGCCAGGGGAAGCCAGGACCGTGACCGACGGCACGGCACCTGACGGCACCGCACCTGACGGCCCGGGGCTTGACGCCACCGGGCTTGACGCCACCGGGCTTGACGACCTGCGCGGGCGCCTCGTCGATGAGGTCCGGCGGGTCAGCGGCGTCCGCGACGAGCGCATCGCCGCGGCCCTGCGCGACGTGCCCAGGCACCTGTTCCTGCCGCACCTGCCACCTCGGGACGCCTATCTCGACGACGCCATCGTGACCAAACGGGACGCCGAGGGGCAGCCCATCAGTTCCTCCTCCCAGCCTGCCATCATGGCCATCATGCTGGACCAGCTGGACCTGGCGCCCGGCCAGCGGGTGCTCGAGATCGGCGCGGGCACGGGGTATAACGCGGCGCTGATGCGCCACATCACCGGCCCCGAGGGCACCGTGGTCAGCGTGGACATCGACGACGACCTGGCCGCCCAGGCCCGCGGCCACCTGGCCGCGGCCGGGTACCCGGAGGTGACCGTGGTCGCCGCGGACGGCGCCGGCGGCTACCCGCCCGGCGCGCCCTACGACCGGGTGATCGCTACCGTCGGGGTGGCCGACCTGGCCCCGGCCTGGCTGCGGCAGGCCGGGCCCGGCGCCCGGATCGTGGTGCCGCTCGGCCTGCGCGGGTCGCAGGTGGCGGTGGCGTTCGAGCGTTCGGCCCCGGACGGCCACTGGGTGAGCCAGTCGGTCGTGCCCTGCGGGTTCATGCGGATCCGCGGCACGCTGACCGGGCCGGAGCGCACCGTGATGCTCCAGCCCGGGCTCTCGGTCATGCTGCCGGACGGGCTCACGCTGGCCGACGGGCACGAGGCCGACGCCGCTGTGCTGGCCGCCTGCCTCGGGGCGCCCGCGACCGGGCTCGCCACGGCCGTGAGCACCGGCTCGCAGCAGCTCTGGGGCTTCGGCCTGTGGCTCGGGACCCATGACCGGCGGTCGTGCGCGGTGACCGAGGAGCGGCCGGCCGACGGTGCGCCTGGCCTGCTGGCACGGGCGCCGTTCCGCTGGTCGGCCGTCGCCAGCACGGCCGGCATCGCCGACTCCGGCGGCATCGCGTTGCTCCTCCTGGATGAGCCCCCGCCCGCGGAGGGCCGGTGGACCGGCCCGGCCGCTCTTTGGGTAGCCGGGTTCGGCCCGCACGGCGCCGCGCTGGCTGCCGAC
>Ga0335085_10016111_pt1 | contig 10816 bp, 7 predicted proteins | sample Lox_Sample_45_FD_206712 | JGI IMG/M metagenome (GOLD analysis project Ga0335085, IMG submission 206712) | Soil microbial communities from Loxahatchee National Wildlife Refuge, Florida, United States - Lox_Sample_4.5 | ecosystem: Environmental > Terrestrial > Soil > Wetlands | place: USA: Florida... | reverse complement strand
GGTGACGGCCGCTCCGGCGACGGGCGGCTTCCTCCTCACGGTGAACGACGGCTCCGGGGTGCTGCAGGTGCTCCTCGACTCGACGGCGTTCGGCGGGGTGTTCCCGGCGGACATCGGGCTCGTGGGGAACGTCTACACCTACACCGGCGTGCTCGTGCCGTTGGGTGGCGGGGTGTGGCAGCTGCAGCCGCGCAGCACGGCCGACGTCGTCGAACAAGTCCCCTCAGTCTCGATCCGCCAGGCTCGCGCGCTGACGGTCGGGAGCAAGGCGTTCGTCCTCGGGGTGGCGCTGACGGATGAGACCGGACTACGGACTGCCGGAACGTTCGGCGACAGCACGCTGCACGTCGCCGACACGAGCCTCGCGATCCGGCTGATGAACGTCCACGACGCGCTGATCGCCGTCGGCGACTCGCTGCGGATCTTCGCCGTGCGGTCGACCCGCGACGCGCAGCCGTCATTGGACCAGGCGGTGCTGACGACCAAGGGCACCGGCGCGAACGTGGCGGCCTTGCTCAAGACGCTGACCACCCTCCAGGCCTCGCAAGCGACGGGCACCGGAGGCACGGCTGACGCGGCGCTCGTGCGCGTGCTCACGGCCACCGTGGCGGACACGGCGACGGTCCCGGGCGCGCTCCGGATCCACGTGAACGACGGGACGGGGCTCCTGGAGGTGCGGCTCGACTCGCTCGCCTTCTCCGGCGGCTTCCCGGCCAAGGTCGATTCGATCGGGGCCAAGTTCGATATCCAGGGCGTACTGGTTCCCGCCGCCGTGTCGGTGTGGCGTTTGAAGCCCCGGTCCACGTCGGACTTCACCCTCAAGCCTTGATCGATGGCGCGGCGTGATCGAGCGCTGCAAAGGGTCGAGTGGTGACGCGGAAATCCGGGCGCTGTTCGAGCGCAACGGGTGGCGGCACTTCGACCGCTATTACCCGTTTCTCCGGGCGGCAGGCGGGACGAGCTGGGTCGCCCGCGACGACGCGGGCGCCGTATACGGTCACGTCGGCGTGCTGCCGAGGACGTTCCGCGGCCCGGCGACCGCCGTGCGCGGCGGGGTCATCACCGACGTGGTCGTGGATCCCGCCCATCGCGACTTCTTCTCCGCCGTCCGATTGCTCCGGCGCGTCATGGAGGATCTGCAGGCGCTTGGGATCTGCGCATTCGCGTATTCGGACCCGCTTCCCGGAGCGCGCGCGGTGCTCGCGGCGGCGGGCCTCGAGCCCATCGGCGTGATGGACCGGTTCGTCCTGCCGCTCGTCGCCCCGTACCTGGCCCTGTGGCGGTGGCTCGCCGTCGGAGGAGGGCCCGCGCTCTCGGTGACCGACGCACCCCAGGCACCGCCGCCGGAAGACGCGCAGCTGGTGCTCGGGCTCCCACCCGCGGAGTACGTCCATGCCGTCCGGGTCGAGGCGGAATACGGCGCCCGCCTGGGCGAGGGCGGGCATTGGATCGTGTGCCGCGACGGCGCGGCCCCGGTGGGCACGGCCTGCTGTGGCGGCGACGAAGACCGGGGAGGCGGGACGCTGGCGTTGCGAGAGCTGCGGTGGGATGAGCGACGCACGACGGTCGCGGCCGTGATCGCCGCCATCGCGCGCTGGGCCAGGGCCCGCGGATATCGCAAGGTCAGCACCGTCACGCTCGTGCCGTCGCGGATGGCCAGGGCGCTGCGTCGCTCCGGATGCGTGCGACGGCCGGGGGGGCTCACTCTCTATACCCGTGCCCTCGATGGCGCGCCGCCGCCGCCTGATGCGTGGCTCGTCACCGCCCTCGACAGCAGCGGATGGTGACATGACGGCTCCGGCCCATCACTTCACCGTCGATGTGGAGGAGTACTTCCAGGTTTCGGCGTTCGAGCCCTACGTTCCCCGGGCATCCTGGGACCGATTGGGGAGCCGGGTCGAGCCGTGCATCGACCGGCTGCTCGAGCTGTTGGCCCGGCACTCGGCGCGCGGCACCTTCTTCACCCTCTCCTGGGTGGCCGAGCGCCACCCGGCGATGGTCCGGGCGATCGCGGCCGCGGGTCACGAGATCGCCTCCCACGGTACCGATCATCGCCGTGTCACCGATCTCGACGCGGACGAATTCCGCGCCTCGATCCGTCGATCCAAGCAGGTGCTGGAGGATGTCTCGGGCGCGGCGGTCCTGGGATACCGGGCGCCGAGCTATTCGATCGTCGCGGGACGCGAATGGGCGCTCGACATCCTTCTGGAGGAAGGGTATCGCTACGATTCGAGTCTCTTTCCCGTGCGGCGCCCCGGTTATGGCTACGCGCCGGGCCGGCGGGACCCGCACTGGCTCGAGCGCGCGGCGGGGCGACTCGCGGAGGTGCCCCCGGCGACGTGGCGTGTGGCGGGGGTGAATCTCCCCGCCGCCGGCGGCGCGTATTTCCGGATCTTTCCCTACGGGCTGGTCGCCGCGGCCTTGCGCCAATCCGCGCGCCGCGGGGTTCCCGCCACTTTTTACGTCCACCCCTGGGAGCTGGACCCCGACCAGCCCACGTTTCCCGTTTCCCGTTTCGCGTCGTTTCGGCATTACACCGGGCTCGATCACACCACTTCCCGCCTCGAACGCCTGCTCCGGGAGTTCCGCTTCACGGCCATCGCCGAGCACCTGGCGCAGCCCGCGTTCCTGGCCGCGTGAGCATCGTCGTCGAGCGATTCGCCGGCCGTGCAGAGGAGTGGGACGCCGGCGTCCGGGACACCGCCGGCTGGACCCACTTTCACCTGTACGGGTGGCGCCGGGTGATGGAGGCGGCCATGGGGCACGAATGTGTCTACCTCGTCGCGCGTGGGGAGGCGGGCCAGGTCGTGGGCGTGCTCCCGCTGGTCCGGGTGAAGAGCCGGTTGTTTGGGCATTACCTCGTCTCGATGCCGTTCTTGAACTACGGCGGCCCGTTGGGTTCGGGCGAAGCCGTACGGGCGCTCGTGGCGGCCGCAACGCGCCAGGCCGAAGCGGACCAGGTCCGGCTGCTGGAGTTGCGCAACGCGGCGGCGCTCCCGCTCGACCTGAGCGTTTCCCACCGCAAGATCACCGTGCTCCTGGATATCGACCCCGGCGGCCCGGAGCCGCTCTGGAAGGCCCTCCCCGCCAAGGTGCGCAGTCAGGTGCGGCGACCGCAAAAGGAAGGGGTGGAGGTGCGGTTCGGCCCCGACCAGCTCGACGCCTTCTACTCGGTGTTCGCCCATCACATGCGCGACCTCGGCACGCCGGTTCTGGGCAAGGGGTTCTTCAAGCGGATAGCCGACAGCTTCCCCGCTGACAGCTGGATCGGCTGTGCCTGGTTGGGGGACCGTGCCATCGCCGCCGGCTGGGGGTTTCGCTGGCAGGACGAGTTCGAGATGACCTGGGCCTCGGCGCTGCGCGACTACAACTCCATCGCCCCCAACATGGCGCTCTACTGGGGCTTCATGGAGCGGGGGGCGCAGCTCGGGGTGCGGCGGTTCAATTTCGGGCGCTGCACGCCGGGGAGCGGGACGCACCGGTTCAAGCAGCAATGGGGCGGGCGCGACGAGCCGCTATGGTGGTATCAGTACCCGGCCGGTGAGGACGCCGCGACGCCCTCGCCGCACGACCCGCGCTATGCCTGGGGACCACGGTTGTGGCGGCGGCTCCCGCTCGCGGTGGCGACCGCGCTGGGCCCGCGCATCGTGCGCCTGGTGCCGTGACCGACCGCTGCTGATGCGACACCAGCTCCCGGTGTATTCGCCCGTCACGTGGCGCGGGGTTGCCCGAGCCAAGCTCGCCGCGTTGCGGGTACTCCCCGATCCGCGTCCGCCGCTCGCCCGGCACCTCGCGGCGGCCTTCTCGGCTCAGCGGGTCGTGTTGTACGGAAGCGGCAGCCAGGCGCTGCGTGACGCAATCGCCGTGGCGTTGCGGCGGTCGCATACGCGAGTGGTCGCGTTGCCGGCGTTCTCCTGCTACGACGTCGCCGCCGCCGCCGTGGCGGCGGATGCGCGGATCGCGCTCTACGACCTCGATCCGGTTACGCTGTCTCCCGACGCAGCGTCCTTCAGCGCCGTGTTGTCCCGAGGCGTGCGGGTGGCGGTCGTGGCCCCCCTCTACGGCTTTCCGGTCGATTGGGAAGCGCTGGCCGCGGTGGCGGCATCCCACGGAGCCGTTCTCATCGAGGATGCGGCGCAGGGGCAGGGCGCCGAATGGCGCGGGAAGGCGCTCGGGAGCCTCGGCCAGCTCAGCGTGCTCTCATTCGGGCGAGGCAAGGGGTGGACCGGAGGCTCGGGGGGTGCGTTGCTGCTCCGGGGCGAGTGGGCGGAAGATGGGGTAACGCCGCCGCCGGCCTCGTTCGCCGCCGACGCGCGCGTGGTCGCGCAGCTGGTCGCGCAATGGTGGCTGGGACGGCCCGCGGTCTATGGGATTCCATCGGCGATCCCCTGGTTGGCGCTGGGGGAGACGGTGTATCACGACGTGCCGGAACCGCGGGGGATGTCGCGCGCGGCGGCGGCGGCGGTGCTGGCGCACACCGCGGAATCGACGCGGGCCGTGGCCATCCGGCGGGCTCACGCGGCGGCGCTCACGGAGCAGTTGCGGTCGGCTCCACAGGCCGCGCTGGCGCGCCCGGTGGCGGGAAGTGCTCCCGGGTATCTCCGTCTGCCGTTGCGGCGCCCCGGCGGGATCCGGGGTCTTGGCGATCCCTCGCTGGCCGGGCGGTTGGGGATTGCGGCCAGTTATCCGCGGACATTGGGAGAGCTGTCCCAGGTCGGCAGTCGGCTGGAGCCGGAAACCGCCCACTGGCCGGGTGGGGAAGAGCTGGCGCGGACACTCCTCACGCTGCCGACACACGAGTGGCTGACACCAGGGGAGATGGAATCCATCAGCAGCATGCTATCTCATTGACCAGCAAAGCGTTAGCATAACACCTCATGGCAGCTGATCTCTGGTACCGTCCTTGCGCCGCGACTCGAGCATGACCGAACCGGTCAAACTCGTCGTCTCGATCGACACCGAGGAGGACAACTGGCAGCCGGTGCGTGACGGGATCACGGTCGAGAACATCCGCGAGCTGCCCCGGCTCGACCGGTTCCTGTCGGGGTTGGGGCTGCGGACCACCTACTTCACGACCTATCAGGTCGCGGTCGTTCCCTGGGCGGCCGCGATTCTGCGCGCGGTGGCGGAGGGGGGGCACGCCGAAATCGGCGCTCATGTGCATCCCTGGAATACGCCTCCGGGGGAGCGCCCGCTCACGGCCCGCAACACGATGCTCGTGAACCTGCCGCGTCGGGTGCAGATCGACAAGATCATGCGGCTCACCGATGTGCTGACCCAGGCGACGGGGCGGCGCCCGCGATCGTTCCGCGCGGGACGGTGGGGGTTCGGTCGCACCACCGCGGCGGCGCTGCTCGAGTGCGGCTACGAGGTCGACAGCAGCATCACCCCGTTCAAGAGCTGGGCTTCGGATGGCGGGCCCTCGCACGTCGGCGCTCCCCTCGACGTGTATCGTCTCGACGGGCGGGGGGACACGAGGGTCCCCGCGCCCTCCGGGCGGCTCGTCGAGCTGCCGATGTCGTGGGGATATGCGCGCGAATCGTGGACGACGCTCGGGCGCGTCCACGAGCGGCTGCTGCGCCCGGGGGTCCGCTGGCTGGGACTCGACGCCTGGGCGGCGCGACTGCACCTCATCAACCCGGTGGTGTTGAGTCCGGAAATCGAGACGGTCGAGGACATGCTGCGGCTTTCGCAGCGCCTGCTGGATCACGGCGTCCGGCATCTGCAGGTGTCGTGGCACAGTCCCACCATGTGGCCCGGGTTGAGTCCGTTTGCGAATTCCGCGACGGCGGTGGAGGGGCTGTACCGGACGATCGCGGAGTACGTGGAGGGCCTCGCCCGGCTGACGCCGTTCTCGGCGGCGACGGTGGGCGAAGCGGGGGCCGCGCTTGCCCCGCCGGTCGAGCCCGTCGCGCCGCCGCCCGAACGCCACCTCGTGGTGGTGAGCTATCACTTTCCCCCCGATCCCGCGATCGGCGGGATGCGGTGGGCGGGATTCACCAAGTACCTGGGACGGTCGGGGTGGCGCAGCTGGGTCGTTACCGCGGCGCCGGCGGAGCAGCGCAAGGAGCGGACGGCCGTGACGGTGCTCTCCCGGGCGCGGCGGCGCACGCTGAACGACCTGTACCTCCGGCTGCGCTTCGGCAACGGAGCCAGGCAGGACGGCGTGAGATCTCCCGCGCTCGAGCCGCCGCCAAAGCGGAAGAGCCGCTCGCCCGCCTGGGTCCAGCAGCTCCGTGTTGAGGGAGGCATGCTGCTGGCGTTGCCGGATGAGGGGCGGGGGTGGGTGAGCGTGGCGGCGCGGGCGGCGCGCGGACTGATCGGTTCCACGCGTCCGGTGGCGGTGGTGAGCAGCGGACCGCCGCACTCGGCGCATCTCGCGGCCTGGATCGCGACGCGGTTCACCGGGGTTCCCTGGTTCGTGGACATGCGGGATCCGTGGGCGGGTCCGTTTACTCATGCGTGGCGCGAGATGCCGGTATTTCGAAGCGCGATCGCGCGCTGGGTCACCCGGCGGCTCGAGCGACTGGTGTTCACGGCGGCGACGGGAGCCGTCTGCAACACGCGTGAGTTCGCCGAGGCTCTCTCGGCCGAGTACCCGTCGCTCGAGGTCGAGTGGATCCCGAACGGCGTCGATCGCGAGGTGCTCCCGGCAGTTGACGCGGCGCAGCGCTACCCGGGGCTTGGTCTCGCGCATGTGGGGACGATCTATGGGGGGCGGAGTCTCAGCCCGGTGCTCCGGGCGCTGCGGGCGTTCCTGGACCGGCACCGTGAGGCCGAGACCGACGGCACCCGGTTGCGAATCGCCGGCCATGTGGACGACCCTTACCAGGTGGCTATTCTCCGCGAGATCGAGGAGCTGCGGTTGGGGTCCTGGGTCGAGCTGCTCGGGGTCCGGCCGAGGGCCGAGGCCATGGAGATTGTCGGCCGGTCGCGGCTCGCGATCGTGCTGGCGCAGGACCAGGAGTATCAGGTGCCGGCCAAGCTGTACGAGCTGGCGGCAATGCGGATTCCCACCGTGGTCATCGCCACAGCGGAGAGCGCCGCCGGAAGCGAGGCGCGGCGGCTCGGTGCGGAGGTCGTAGGTTCGAGGGATCTGGAGGGACTCGTTGGGGTGATGGAGCGAGCTTGGAGGGAAGAACTCGGCGTGGATGACTCTTCGGTCGAGAGGACGGACTACTCCAAGATCGCCGTCAAAGTCGATTCCTTTCTTTCGGACGTATAGGACGGGGCTTGTGACCAGCTAGGCGGATGCTTTGGCCGCCGTCACTCGGTCTCTTGGCTCACTTCTTTGGAACCTCTGCTTCAGCAGCAAAAAAGGACGTTCAACGAAGTGATAAGAAGCCGATGCCAAGCCGATCGTGACCATTACGCCGACAGCAAACTCCCCCGCGATGCCGGCTGCTTGTACATGGTGGCCGATTGAAAGGCCCCAGGCGTGCCAGAGGTAGAGAGGATAAGAGATCACCCCGAGATACTTGATGATCGGCCATTCGAGCCACCGCCATAAGGTGGTCTGATGGAACGCCAGCATTTGCAGAATGAAGATGGCCACAAGGCAGGCGTCGACGGTGTATCCGAGGCTGTAGTGATACGATGGGCTGGTCAGTGAACGCGATAGGAGTAGGAGGACCAGGGTGACAATAGGAAGGGCACTGCTACGGGTCAGCAGGGCTTCGGATGTACGGAACCACCGCTGGTCAACGGCAAGTGCGAGTAAGCACCCGACCGCGAGGTTATCGAACCGGGTGTCGAAAGCGTTGTAAACGTAGGCAGAGCCGATATTGACCTCAAGGTAGAGAAATGACCGCCAGGTTAACACGAGTGTGATGGCGGCCAGGAGCCCGGCGATAGCACGCTTGCGGCCCCCCTGAAGCAATAGCAGCAGGGCTAAGGGCCAGAGGAGATAGAATTGCTCTTCAATTGCCAGGGACCAAGCGTGCGCGATGGTAGTGGACGGGTGCCCATGCAGGGCATTGAAATAGTTGACGAAATAGAACAAGCCTGCCAGGGTCAGGCCCTTGGGCCAGGGACTGTGGCGAGTGCTATCTATGGCCAGGGACACGAGCAGGAACACGTAATAGGCTGGGAAGATTCGCAACGTGCGACGGGCGTAGAACTGTCCTAGCGAGATTGTACCAGACCCGGCTTGCTCCTTGAGCAACAGCCACGTAATCAGAAATCCGCTGAGTACGAAGAAAGCGCTCACCCCCAAGTCGCCGGGGACGGAATCGATGCCGAAGTGGTACACGATCACTGTGAATACGGCGATGGCACGAAGGCCATCCAGGGCGGGGAGGTGGCGCCCGGAAAGCGCACGCTGGAGCGGCGGACTCACCGGAGAGAGTGGGTGGCTGTTCGAAGCCGTCATACGTCGTGGAGCATCATGAGTGTCCGTGCCTCATCGGCACTTATGCAGGGATCGTGCAAACCCAATCCGCTTCAAGCTACGATGTGTAGCGCTCTCTAAGACGGCAAGCACCGGCCAATGAAGGGGTTTCCTGTGGCTCATTTGCAACACCAAGAAGCAGCTCGGTCGGCCTCCAGGGCCGGCGCCGCAGCAAGGCGGCAGTAGGTACTGATGTGCGGGATTACTGGTATTATTACCGCTGATGCTCCTCGCGGCCCGTCGCTTCGGGCGGCTGTCGAGCGAATGTCCGCTACGGTACGCCACCGCGGGCCAGACGACGCTGGGATCTGGGTGGACGAGAGTTCCGACGCGGCGGTGGCATTGGGATTCCGGCGCCTTTCCATCATCGATTTGTCCGTGTTGGGCCACCAGCCGATGCAGTCGGCCACCCGCCGCTTCACGATGGTGTTCAACGGCGAGGTGTACAATTTCGCGCCCCTGCGGCGAGAGCTCGAGGCTCTTGGGGCGAGATTCCGAGGCCACTCCGATAGCGAAGTCATCCTTGCCGCCTTCGAGCGCTGGGGCGTGGAGTCTGCGGTCCGCCGGTTCGTTGGCATGTTCGCAATCGCGGTTTGGGACCGTGAAGCTCATGCCCTGCATCTGATCCGGGATCGGCTGGGCAAGAAGCCACTCTTCATCTACTTCCGCCCCGGCTTCTTGAGTTTCGGGTCGGAAATCAAAGCGCTCATCGCGGGGCCGGAATTCGACCGCACACTGGACCGTGGTGCCATAGTCAGCTACCTGCGCTATCTGTATGTCCCGACACCCTCCTCCATTTTTCGGGGCGTGCGCAAGCTCGAGCCGGGACATGTTTTGACGATCACGGATGTCGAACGGCCCTTGCCTGCTGCGCGCCCTTACTGGTCGCTCGACGAAGTAGCGCTGGACGGCCTGCAACACCCGTTTGCAGGTTCTGAAACCGAAGCAGTTGACGAGCTTGAGCGTCTCCTCCTCGACGCCGTGTCGTTGCGACTCCAGTCGGACGTGCCGCTTGGCGCACTCCTGTCCGGTGGAGTCGACTCCTCCACGGTGGTGGCCCTGATGCGCGCCCGCGCCTCCGGTGCCGTGAAAACCTACACCATCGGATTCGATGCCCCCGAGCACGACGAGTCCCGGCATGCCGAGGACGTTGCCAGACACATCGGTACCGAGCACACCACGCTGCGGCTCACTGGAAACGAGGCGCTGGCTGTCGTGCCCCGGCTCCCTGACATGTTCGATGAACCGCTCGCCGACCCGTCGCAGATTCCGACGTATCTCGTCTGCCAGCTCGCCCGTCGAGAGGTGACGGTTGCGCTGTCGGGGGATGGTGGGGACGAGTTGTTCGGGGGATACAACCGGTACAGCCAGGGGTCGCGCATGATCGCTCGGGCACTGCGGATGCCTCGACCTGCGCGCCGGCTGCTGGCCACCGCCATTCGGGGAGTTTCCAGTGAACGATGGGATCGTGCCTACGGCGCTTTGAAGTCCTTCATTCCTGGCGAGGGGGTCCGGCTTGCCGGCAACAAGATCGCAAAGACAGGTCGCCTCCTGTCGGCTGACGGGGCGCCTCAGATGTACCGCTCACTGCTGTCGGCGTGGGAACACCCGGCCGAGATCGTGGAGGGCGGATCGGAAACCCCCGGAGTAGTGGAGCGAGTCCTGGCTGCGCCAGGCCCCCTCGGTCTCGTAGAGCGGATGATGCTCGCGGATCAGCTCGGCTATCTGAGCGACGATCTGCTGGCCAAGGTGGACCGGGCAAGCATGGCGGTGAGTCTCGAAGCGCGCGTGCCGATTCTGGATCACCGGGTGGTGGAATTCTCCTGGAAGCTCCCGCAGGCGTGGAAGCTGCGCGACGGTGTGGGAAAGTGGCTGTTGCGCCAGGTCCTCTACCGGCACGTTCCGCCGGCCCTGGTAGACCGCCCCAAGGTCGGGTTTTCCGTTCCCATCGAAGCCTGGCTTTCAGGCCCGCTGCGGCCCTGGGCAGAGGACCTCCTCTCCCCGCGGCGCTTGGAGAGCGGGGGCGTGTTGCGTTGCGGTTCTGTTCGGCGGGCGTGGCTGCAATTCCAGGCAGGGGAACGTTCTCTGGCCTTGGGGTTATGGGCGGTGCTGATGTTTCAGGCGTGGCAGGAGCGCTGGGGCTAACCCCGTAAGATATTGCATGTTGCATTAGTCGGTCGCAATTCGCGGCATCAATATCACAAAATTCAGGTGACAGCCCTCACTTGAGGAATCGACCGGGTGTGCGATCATTACCGCCCCCGGTCTGTCTGACCGCCTCTTGGTACGTGGATTGCGGCGCTGATCGGTGGAGTTTCACAACTCTTATTGCTGCTCAGAGCAAAACCGCCGAAAGGCGGTGACGCAGAGCTACGGGGCTACGGCCGCGAGGGATCGCGGCTACGCTCGCCGGGCCGCCAGCAAACC